>Ga0075425_100005625_pt1 | contig 13046 bp, 11 predicted proteins | sample SoiMethybrSBSTD4_FD_75300 | JGI IMG/M metagenome (GOLD analysis project Ga0075425, IMG submission 75300) | Bulk soil microbial communities from a Populus tree surrounding site in Tennessee, USA - Soil MetaG P. TD hybrid SBSTD4 | ecosystem: Environmental > Terrestrial > Soil > Tree plantation...
GTTGTATGGGATGTGGGGACCTCCGATCATCGCGCCCGGATCGATCAGCGCCCCCGTCTGGCCGTTGTAGACGGCGCCTCGGATGAGCACCTCCGGTCTGCCGTCGTTGTCCAGATCATGAATCGAGGGACCATCCCAGACTTGCACGCCGGACACGTCCCCGCCGGCCGCCGCACCGACCCAGTACCTCACGTAGTTCGCCCCGTTCCAGCGGAAGGCAACGACGCCACCGGTGTTCAATCGAGCAACGATGTCGATCTTGCCGTCACCGTCGAGATCGCCGAGCGCGGGGCTCGCAGACTGGCGGAGTGGATAGTTCGTCTGGTCACCGATGGTTTCGATGAGAGAGCAGTCTCGCCCGCGCAGGATGCGGATCACGCCGAACGAATTCGGATCGTTGCCAAAAACTTCCCCCGCGGCTTGGTTGCCCGAAACGACCACGATGGCGCCGGATCCATCGAGCCCGGGCTCGGGCAAGTTGGCGACGACCGGGGCGCCGAGCACCTGCACGTGTCCGCTGAAAGGTGCGGGAGGCGTCGTTTTCGTCGGCACGCCCCCGACGATCACACCGTCGGGCCACTCACATTGAAGAGCCGGGGAAAAGACACCGGGCTTGATAGCGCCTTTGCAGTCGGTGTTGCCGGGAGGAACGGAACCTGGAATGCAAACGCCGTCAGGCGCACCGTCTTGTCGGCACATCGGCCCGATGCAGCAGTAGCTGTCGGACATGCAGTCGGATTGCATCGTGCATGGGCCGAGAATTTTGCCGCACCTGTTCGAAATCGTGCACACGTAGCCGGCGCCGCCGTCGGCGCAATCCGAGGTCGTCATGCAGGGGTCGGGCACTGGGTCGACGACGACTCCACCACCTATGCCTCCCGAGCCGCCGTTGGGGTTGCCAACGACGCTCCCGCCGCTGCCCATGGTGATGCTGATGCCCGCTCCTCCCTGCCCCGAAGCCGGTCCGGAGCCGGTCGATCCACCGCGCGTCCGAGAATCGGCAGTCGAACAGCTGAACGCCATCGCCAGGCCGAAAAGGGCCGCAAGTGTTTTCAGGTAACTCGGTCGCGGGCTATCCATGACGGCGATTTGTCAGCAATGGGCGTGCCGGCAAATGAAATCGCGGACCCTCCAAGGGCGCCCCATTTTTACGGCCAGGAGGCAATGGGTGGCCTCCGTTTGGATCCGCGGGATCCACGAACCGCGACGGATGGATCGCCGAGCGGGCGACGCTACGGCAAGTCGGGCATGCGCTCGGGCGGGGTCGTAATGGGTGGCCAAACGCCAGCGTCGAGACGCATCGGATCGTCACGCGACAATCCAGACCCGGGCTCGGTCGGCGCCCGCGGGTAGCGGGGCGTTTCCCGGCGTTCCTGTTCGTGTCCCGTGTCGTTGCCCGTGTCCCGAAGGGGACCGCCTCCGACGCCGCGCGGGGCAAAACGCAAATCCTGCAAAAGCAGGATGGCGTGATCGCGATGACGAGACGCCATCTCTCGCGCGTCTTCCAACAGCGACCTCGGTTCGCCAGCCGCGACGCGCCGCCCTTGCTCGATGACCTCGAGGGCGAAGCGGTGCTGATCGGCTTGCGATGCGACGTAGACGACGTCGAACGAGCCCGCCGTGAGGCTCTGCATCTCCGCCGCCTCGTCGGCCGCCGACTTGAGCGCGGCGGCGTGGATCGGATCGGCAGGCAGGAAGCGGCTCACGTCGAGATGCTCGCGCCGAGCGAGATCGGTGAGCTTCTGGTCGGCGACGGCATGCTCGGTCACCATCTGCGTCGCGAACTTCCTCACTTGCGGGACCGCCGCGCGATCGGCAGCGAGATTGGCGAGACGAATTTCCGACTCATTCACCTCGTGCAGGTATTGGAAGACGGCGCGGAGCTTGGCCGCCGGCTCGGTGGCGCACGACTCCGGCGGCTGCCCCTCCCGTGTCGTTCGGTCCGGCATGCGACTTTCGCAGCTGCCGACGAACGGCGCGAATGCCAGTGCAAAAACGGCGACAACGGTGCGTTCGGCCATCACACCCTCCCCTCGTTGGCTCGGGACAGGCATGGGACATGCCGCTCGCTCGATCGGGGCAACAAGCTGCGACCAAGGCCGCAGCTTGTTATCTTGGCGGCGCAAATGCCCACGACCCTCCTTGCGTTCCACGGCTATACGCTCAATGGCACGGCGATGAGCAAGCAGCTGGCCGAGCTTGCCGGCGCGCTCGCTTCGCACGTCGATATCGTATGCCCGGACGCCCCTCACACCTGTGATCCGGCCAGCGTCGACCGGCTCTACGCATCGTGGGGCGCACCTCGCTCATCGGCGCCGCATCTCGGCTGGTGGGACGCGACGGAGGACGGCGCGGTCTACCGCGGGTGGGAGGAAACGCGTGACGCCGCGCGCGAATGGACATCGCGCTTTTCGTCGGTGGGCGTGCTCGGGTTCAGCCAAGGGGCCATGCTCGTTGCGGCGCTCGCCGCGCTATCGGGCTCTGAGCAATTTCCGCCCATCCGATTCGCGATCATGATTGGCGGGCGAAAGCCTCGGGCCGAGGCGTTGCAATCGCTTTTCGAGCGCACGATTCGCGTCCCGTCTCTCCATGTCTGGGGCGATGCCGACCGACTCACCGGTTCCGACGCGCCGGCGCTCGTCGAGCATTTCGATCCGACGACCCGCGAAGTCTTTCGCTGGGCCGGTCCCCACGCGATCCCAACGCGAGGCCCGGCCGCCGCCGCGATCGTCGATTTCGTGCGCCGGCACGCGTGACGCGCCGGAAGACCAGGATCAGCCGTCGCAGTGGGCGCTCTCTCTTGCCATCGACCGGCTCAAAGTCGATAAGCCGCCTTCACCAGTCGGTAGGCGAGATCGACAGCCACGTCGCGCGCTTCGTCTTCCTCGAGCCGGTGCTCGGCGACGAGTCGGGCGAGATAGGCGCAGTCGACACGGCGAGCGACGTCGTGCCGAGCGGGGATCGAAGGAAAGGCGCGGGTGTCGTCGTTGAAGCCGACGGTATTGTAAAAGCCCGCCGTTTCGGTCACCCGCTCTCGAAAAGAGCGCAGCCCCTCGGGGCTGTCGAAAAACCACCACGCTGGTCCTAGTCGGAGCGCGGGGTAGTGGCCAGCCAGCGGCGCGAGCTCGCGAGCGTAGGTCGTGTCGTCGAGCGTGAACAGGATGATCGTGAGACGGTGATCGTTGCCGAATCGGTCGAGCAGAGGCTTTAGCCCGCGGACGAAGTCGGTCCGCAACGGGATGTCGGCGCCCCTGTCGCGTCCGAAGGCCGCGAGCACCGCCGGATTGTGGTTGCGAAACGAGCCGGGGTGGATCTGCATGACCAGCCCATCGTCGAGGCTCATCCGCGCCATCTCGGTCAGGACCTGACCGCGGAATCGCTCGGCTTCCAGAGCTGTGATCGATCCCGCGAGCGCGCGTTCGAGCAGCGTGGCGCATTCCTCGCGCGGCAGATCGAACGTGGCCGCGGAGGGGTGACCGTGATCGGTGGCCGTTGCGCCGTACGACGCGAAGTAGGCCCTGCGGTTCGCGAGCGCGTTGAGGTAGCCGGACCAGGTCGACGTGTTCTCGCGCGTGAGAGCGCCGAGCTCGCTGACGCGTTCCGAGAAACCGGGCCACTCGGGATCGACGACGGCGTCGGGGCGAAAGGTGGTGATGACCCGCCCGCTCCAGCCGGACGAGCGGAGTCTCTTGTGCGAGTCGAGAGGATCGAGCGGCGACTCGGTCGTGGCGAGCACCTCCAGATTGAAGCGTTCGAAGAGCGCCCGCGGGCGGAACCCCGGTCGACCGAGGGCGTCGGCCAGCGCATCGTAAATGCGATCGGCCGAATCGAGCGAGAGTCGTTCGCGGATCCCGAACACTTCGTAAAGCACGTGGTCAAACCACATCCGCGTGGGCGTCCCTCGAAAGAGATGCCAATGATGCGCGAAGAGCCGCCAGATCGCGCGCGGATCGCGCTCGATTTGGCGGCCGTCGACGCTCGCCACACCGAGCGCTTCTAAGGGGATGCCTTGGCTATAGAGCATCCGATATACGTAATGGTCCGGCGTGATGAGCAGCGCTGCAGGATCGGAGAACGGCTCGTTGTCGGCAAACCAGCGAGGGTCGGTATGCCCGTGCGGGCTCACGATCGGGAGGTGTTTGACCTCTCGGTAGAGCCGTTGCGCGATGGCACGCTCGGCGGAATCGGACGAAAAAAGTCGATCGTCGTGGAGGGTGAGCTCGGCGCTCATCTTCCCGCGCTTGGAGCGCGGATGGCCCGGACGCTGCGGCGCGGCTTCTCGGGGGCTGCGCCTTTTTGCCCCTTGAGCAGCTCCCAGCCCTGGGCAAAGTCGGCGGAGACGCGACGAAGGTGTCCGCGCATCGCGGCGCGCGACTTTCGTGCATCGCGGGCCTCGAGCGCGGCGAGGATGGCCCAGTGCTCCTTCAACGCGGAGGCGCGCATCTCGGGCGTCTGGAAATGCTCCTCCATGCGCTGCCACATGGCTCCGCGCCCGCGATCCCACAGGTAGAGGACGACGGACACGAGCGCGGCGTTGTGGGTGCCGGCGGCGATGCGCATGTGAAAGTCGCGATCGGCGGCGACCGTTTCTTGGTTCTTGCTTGCCTGCTGCTGCATCGCCTCGACGGCCGTGCGCACGAGGGCCAGATCGGCCTTGGTCGCTTCGCGCGCCGAGAGCGCTGCGATTTCACCCTCCACGAGCCACCTGGCCCGAAGCAGCTCGAACGGGCCCTGCCCCTCGTTGATCGGCACCGCGGGAGCGCGGTCGGGCTGCGCGACGAAAATGCCCGCTCCGACGCGGACCTCGACCAGACCCTGGATCTCGAGCGCGATGAGAGCCTCGCGCACCGACGGCCGCGAGACGCCGAGCTGGACGGCGAGGTCGCGTTCGGACGGCAGACGCTCGCCGCGCCGGAACTCTCCCGACGTGATGAGCATGGTCAGCTGATCGGCGATTTGGCGATAGAGCCGACGATCATCGACTGCTTGGATTGGCATGCTGATTTCTTACCCGCCCGTCGCGCTTGCGCATAGAGAAAACATCGCGGTTCTCGCCTGAATTCGAGTAGAACCGACGAAAAATCCTTGCACCAGCGTAGGTGAATGTGGTATGGCCGTCAAGTGGCTTAGCCGCCTGACCAGTGACGAGAGTCATGATCCTAACGCGATATGGACCACTGGGTTCGCCGAAGACGCCCCTTGGAAGTCCCCGGCGGGGGACGACGCTGCGAAGTCCCACCCCTTCGGGTGTTCCGCAGCGGCTCCGGCGGGGGGCGCCCCTTGGAAGTCCCACCCCTCCGGGTGTTCCGCAGCGGCTCCGGCGGGGGACGACGCTGCGAAGTCCCACCCCTTCGGGTGTTCCGCAGCGGCTCCGGCGGGGGACGCCCCTAGGAAGATGAGCTACGCCCCCCTCAGTCTGGCCGGACGGACGGCGGTCGTCCTCGGAGGTACGAGTGGGATCGGTCGGACGCTCAGCTTGGGACTGGCTCAGGCCGGAGCGGACGTCGTCGCGTCGGCTCGCCGGGCGAACCTGGTCGATGCGGTTGCATCGGAGATCGAGCGCGAGGGGAGAAAGACGCTGCGAATAGTTTCGGACGTCGGGCAGCGAGCCTCCCTCGAGCGTCTTCTCACGGAGACGATCGCCGCGTTCGGCAAGGTCGACGTGCTGATCAACTGCGCCGGCATCACCAAGCGGCTTTCGTCGATCGACATTTCCGAAGAGGAGTGGAACGCCATCCTCGACACGAACTTGACGGGAACCCTGCGAGCTTGCCAGGTCTTCGGTCGCTCGATGCTCGAGCGAGGTCGCGGCTCGATCATCAACATTGGCTCGATCGCTTCATTCGTCGCGCTCTACGAGGTGGCGCCCTATGCGGCCAGCAAGGCGGCCGTCGTCTCGCTGACGAAATCGCTCGCCATCGAGTGGGGCAGCAAAGGCGTGCGGGTCAACGCGATCGCGCCCGGTGTGTTCCGTACCGACCTCAACCAGGCGCTTCTCGACGGTACCGAGCGCGGGCGAGAGCTCGTCATGCGCACGCCGATGAATCGCTTCGGCAAGGTGGAAGAGCTCTGCGGCGCCGCGATCTTCTTGGCGTCCGATGCAGCCAGCTTCGTGAACGGCGAGGTCATTGTCGTCGACGGTGGTTTTCTCGCGAGCGGTGTCAATCGATGATGAAAGCCGGAACATGAACCATCGACATCTGCCGAGCGTTGCTGCAGGGCCGATCTTCCTTTCGCTGGCGGCCAACTGGAGCTTCGCGTGATAAATTGGCCGTCCGCCATGGTTGGTTTCCAGCTCTACTTGCCCCCCGTCTGCAAGCTGGTCTTGGCCGCCAATGACGCTCGCGGAAAATCCGATAACATCGGGCAAAGCATTGCCGAAGGAGGCGACCCCGCGCGAACGTTCAAGCTGTCCCAGTACTACGACGCCAATGTTTTCGTGGACGTCAACCCCCGCCGTCCGCGCGGCGGCGAGCTACCAGGTCATCCGGCAGAGGTACGTCGACTTTAGAAATGAGCGCAACGACCGGTTCGAGATCGGTGGGCTTTTCTTTTTCTGATCGTCGGGAGACAAGATGAAGATCGTCGAGGCAAAAGTCATCGTCTGCTCGCCCGGGCGAAACTTCGTCACTCTCAAGCTCACGACCGAGGACGGCGTCTACGGGCTCGGAGATGCGACTTTGAACGGGCGTGAGCTCGCCGTGGCAAGCTACCTGAGCGAGCACGTCGCTCCGCTCCTCGTGGGCCGCGACGCGCGTCGGATCGAAGACACCTGGCAATACCTCTACAAGGGCGCCTACTGGCGCGGCGGGCCCGTCACGATGACCGCGATCGCGGCCGTCGACACGGCTCTCTGGGACATCCAGGGTAAGGTCCTCGGCGTCCCCGTCTACCAGCTGCTCGGCGGACGCTCCCGCGACAACGTTCTCGTGTACGGCCACGCCAACGGTGCGACCGTCGACGAGACCGTCGAGTCGGTCGCGCGCTACGTCAAGCTCGGGTACAAAGCGATTCGCGTGCAGTCGGGCGTGCCTGGGCTCGCGACGACGTACGGCGTCGGCAAAGGAGCGCTCTACTACGAGCCGGCGGACAAGGGTCTTCCAGCCGAAAACCAGTGGAGCACCGAAAAGTACATGGCAGCGGTGCCGCGAGTGTTCGAGCGTATTCGATCGGAATTCGGCCCCGACGTCCACCTCTTGCACGACGCTCACCACCGCCTGACACCGATCGAAGCGGGCGCCGTCGGAAAATCGCTCGAGCCCTATCGGCTGTTCTGGTTCGAAGACCCGGTCCCCGCCGAGCTGCAAGAGGGGTTCCGGCTCATCCGCCAGCACACGACGACGCCGCTCGCCGTCGGCGAGGTATTCGCGTCGATTTACGATTGCCACCGGCTCATTCAAGAGCAGCTCATCGATTACATTCGCACGACGGTCGTTCACGCCGGGGGCATCAGCCACCTACGCAAGATTGCGAGCTTGGCCGAGCTTTATCACGTGCGTACCGGTTCGCACGGGGCGACGGATCTGAGCCCCGTCTGCATGGCCGCCGCTCTGCACTTCGATATCAGCGTGCACAACTTCGGCATCCAGGAATACATGCGGCACACCCCGGAAACGGACAAGGTCTTTCCACACGCCTACACCTTCGCGGAGGGCGCACTCTATCCGGGCGACAAGCCGGGCCTCGGCGTCGACATCGACGAGGCGCTCGCGCAAAAGTACCCTTACGATCGCGCTTACCTTCCGATCAACCGCAAGCCCGATGGCACGATGCACAGCTGGTAATCCATGCCGCTCACGATCAAGGCCAAGACGGCGTGCCGTTTCGATCTCGTCTCGCTCGGCGAAGTGATGCTCCGCCTCGACCCGGGCGACACGAGGATCTCGACGACGCGACGCTTCGACGTTTGGGAGGGGGGCGGCGAGTACAACGTGGCCCGCGGGCTCAAGCGTTGCTTCGGGTTGGACACGGCCATCGTCACCGCGTTCGCCGACAACCCGATCGGTCGGCTGATTCAGGATCTCATTTACCAGGGTGGGGTCGACCAGTCGTACGTCCGCTGGGTCCCCTACGATGGCATCGGCCGCATCGCGCGAAATGGCCTCAACTTCACCGAGCGCGGATTCGGCATTCGCGGCGCCCTCGGTTGCTCGGATCGCGGTCACACCGCCGCGAGCCAGCTCGAGCCCGGGGTGATCGACTGGGAGCGCATTTTCGGCCGCGACGGCACGAGATGGTTTCACACCGGAGGTATTTTCGCGGCGCTTTCCGAATCGACGGCGGCCGTGGCCGAGGAGGCGATGCGCGCGGCCAAGCGCCACGGCGTCGTCGTTTCGTACGATCTCAATTATCGTGAATCGCTCTGGAAGGGGATCGGCGGACAGACGCGAGCGCAGGAAGTCAACCGCGCGCTTGCCAAATACGTGGACGTGATGCTCGGCAACGAGGAGGATTTCACGGCCTCGCTCGGCTTCGAAGTCGAGAACGTCGGCGAGAGCTTCGACAACCTCGACGTCGAGTCCTTTCAGGACATGATCGACATCGCCATCGCGATGTATCCGAACTTCTCCGTCGTCGCGACCACGCTGCGCAACGCGAAGACGGCCAGCTCGAACGACTGGGGCGCACTCCTCTACTGTGAAGGGAAGCTCCACCAAGCGCGCATGCGCGAGGATCTCGCCGTCTACGACCGGGTGGGGAGCGGAGATTCCTTCGCATCGGGTCTCATTTACGCTCTCTTGGCAGGAAAGGACGCGCAATGGGCGGTCGAGTGCGGCGCCGCTCATGGAGCGCTCGCGATGACGACGCCGGGAGACACGACCATGGCCACCCTGGCCGAAGTCGAAAAAGTGATGAAGGGCGGAGGAGCCCGCGTGAACCGGTAGCCGAAATGACGAAGACCGAGATCATCAAGCGCATCCTCGGGACGGGCATCGTCCCGGTGGTGCGAACGCGTTCGGGCGAAGAAGCTCTCGGCGTGGTCGAGGCCATCCGCGCCGGGGGCATCGACATCATCGAGATAACGATGACGGTTCCAGGGGCTCCCGAGGTGATCGAGCTCATCGCTCGTCGTTACGGCAGCGAGATCGTCGTCGGCGCCGGCACCGTGCTCGATCGAGATGTCGCTCGGTCGTGCATCCGCGCGGGCGCCGCCTTCGTCGTCAGCCCGATTCTGGACGTGGGGACGGTCGAGCAGTGTCGAACCGAGGGGGTCGCGGTCATGCCCGGCGCCCTCACACCGACCGAGGTGGTCCGCGCATGGGAGGCGGGCGCCGATCTGGTCAAGGTGTTTCCCTGCGGCGCGGTGGGCGGACCGAGTTACGTTCGCGCGCTGAAAGCGCCGCTGCCGCAGATTGATCTGATGCCCACGGGGGGCGTCTCGCTCAAAACCATCGCCGAATACATCCAGGCGGGGGCGAGCGCGCTTGGTGCGGGCGCCGATCTCGTCGATCTGGCCGCTCTCAGGCAAGGCAAACCCGAAACGATCACGGACAAGGCGCGAAAGTACGTCGAGGCCGTCCGCCTTGCGCGGGCGGCCGGTCCCCCGAATGGTTAACGCACTCGAGAGCTACGGACCCGCGTCGCCGCCTGCAGGACAAGCTGGAAACTGAAGCCCGGTGGTGACGCTCCCGTTTACCGTGAGCGTCACCTTGTTTTCAATCCAGTGGTTGTAGATGTCGGTGATGCGAATGCGGAACGGACCGAGGGCCATGCCCGACGCTCCCGCGGGGGTGGTGGTGTCGATGATGAAAAAGTTGTCGGCGCGGCGCACGAGAGCCACGCGGTTGGTGCCGTTCACCAGCTCCACCTTGGCGATGCGGTAGCGGTGCTTGCGGATCTGGATGGGCGCGTTGAACGTGCTACTTCCATTCAGCGCGAAAATCTCGACGTTGCTCGTCTGCACGTTGCAGGGCACGTATTTCCAGGTGAGCGCGTCGATGCGACCGTTGCCTCCGATCGCGGCGAAACCTCCCGGGCTCATGTCGAGGTGCTCGGCCGACTGGCAGAGTGGGTCGACGGCGTCGTTTGGACACTCGTCGATGACTTGGAACACTTGGGTTCCCGTCGGCCCGGTCACCTGCAAACATGCACCGCAGTCGGACGAAAGATTATACCTGGTGAAGTTCATCGCCAGCCAGTACGGGGGCTCTGGCTGATTTGCCAGATTGAAGCTGCAATGGCCCAAGCTGGTAGACGTTACGTTGTAGAACGTCGCGCTTCCGTTGTGGATCGGATCGACGTCGTTGCACCCGGCGCCTCCGCCCGACAGCGGCCCTGGATCGGGAGGGGGAGGAGGAGGTCCCGTGTCCACCGATGCGTCCTTGGTCGCTCCGCCCGTTCCTGCCGCGCCCGATCTCGAGCCACCGCTGCCCCCTGCGCCCGTCGAAGTTCCCGCTCCGCCGGCGCCTCCCGCTCCTGGCCCGGTGACTCCAGCGCCGCTGCTCGCCCCCCCCGTTCCGTTGGCCCCGCCGTTCCCGCTCGAAACTCCGCTCCCCGAATTGCCCGAGGTTCCGACGTTCGACGCGCCCGCGATTCCCGTTCCGCTGCTGGTTCTCTCTGACCCCGAGGTCTCGCTTACGCAGGAAAAACAAAATGCCGTCATGAACACAAAAATGGGGGTGCGCAACGGAGTCATCGCTTCCTTATGCGTCGGCGGCCGTTCATTTGTCTGGAAAATGCGCGCGCCGGTGCACGTCTCAAAGAAAGCCGGTCATAAGCCGTGTTGTTCGAATCGACGCTGATCTCAGCGGGGCATGGAGACCCCGTGTTTGCGCATGAGCTTTTGCAGCATCTGGCGCGAGACTCGGGAAAGAGCTGCTGCTCGCGCGATGCTCCCCTGGGCGCGCGAAAGAACGGCTTCGAGGTACTTGACTTCGAATGCTGTCGTTGCGTTGCGTCGGGCGGCTCGGAGCGGCTCGATGTCCGGCTGCGAATCATCCTTCGCGGACGACTCATCCCAGCGGAAGGACGCGCGTGCAGGCTGCGATGCGCCATGTCCGTTCGAATCGAATGAAGTGGACGAATTGCGAATTCCCATGTTGCCTAATGACGGCAGCGCCCTGCGCCTTCGTCCGCGTGTTGCGAGGGACCGGGATCGGATGCAACGTCAGGTTGCGGCCGGTGTAGGGCGCACGGCTCCAGCTCGGTACGCACTTTCTTCGTCGCGGTCGACAGGCTCAGTCGTCGAAGATGGCGTCAACGATTTCGCGCGCGACCTTTCGGACCACGAGACATCGGGTGGGGCGATCGAACGCGTACAGCACGACCACCTCGTCGTCCGGCATGAGACCGCGCCTGGCGAGGGGGCATCCAATCACCGAGGCGCGAATGAGGTCGCCGGCGGCGCGAAACTCGACCCGCACGATGTGATCCGAGCGACCGGGCGCGGCTGCCGGTTCGACGTCGAGCACCCGTCCGATCGTTTCCTTTCCGAAGCGAAACACGTCTTCGCGTCGGGCCGCGTCGCGGTTCTCGAACCAGCGCACCAAAGGAAGGATCACGAATCCGATCGCGCCCGCCCCGACGCAGGCCGTCCAGAGCGAAGCCAGCATCAAGGGAACGCAAGCCGTCGCGACGATGAGCGAGGCGAACGCCCAGCGATAGGGAGGTCGCGTAGCTGCCGAAAGCCCGAGCTCGGCCCGAATGGCGGGCGTCAGGCTCCGAGGCTCGCCCCCGTCAGTCGTCATGAAGGCGTGCGTTGCAAGGAAGCTCCACGGTGAATGTCGAGCCCACTTCGGGAGCGCTTTCCACTCGGATGGTGCCCCGATGGGCCTCCACCACTTGCCGGGCGATCCAGAGCCCGAGCCCGAAGCCGCCGTAATTGCGCCCCTCGACCGCTCTTTCGTAGCGATCGAAGATTCGCGTCTGCGCCGCGGCGCTGATTCCGATGCCGCTGTCGCGAACGGAGAAAACGGCAATCTCTTCTCGGCGGGTCACTGAGATATCGATGGGGTTACGGTTGCCGTATTTGATGGCGTTCGACACGAGATTCGTAATGACTTGGTCGAGACGCAGGCGGTCCCAGTGCCCGATGACCGGTTCCCTGGCATGGAACCGAAGAGCCCCTCCCTGTACGGCTTCGCCATCCACGAAGCGGCTGATGATTTCGGCGGCGAGCGCCGCGAGGTCGACCTGTTCGCGCTCGAGGCGGAGCCTGCCCGAGGTGATGCGCGACACGTCCAGGAGCTCGTTGATCAGCCGCTCGAGGCGCCGTCCGTGCTTGCCGATTTTCGCGAGCCGGTCCCGAAGCTTGTCGAGATCGGTCGTCTTACCCTTGTCGAGAAGACGTTGGACGCTCCCTGTTTGCAATTGCAGCGCGGCGAGCGGGGTCTTGAGCTCGTGTCCAGCGATCGACAAGAAGTCGTCACGGACGCGAATGGCTTCTTGCGCGTCGCGATAGAGTCGCGAGTTGTCGATGGCCGTCCCGGCGCGACGCCCGAGCTCCTCGGCCAGGGCGAGATCGTCGGCCAAAAACCGGCGATTGGATTCAGCGGCCACGAGGGTGAAAGTTCCGAGAGAACGCCCGCGCGCAATCAGCGGAACGACGATGGCCGAGCGTAGGCCGAGATCGCGCATGATTCGCAAATGTTCCTGGTCGCGCGCCGAGGCTGCCAAGAGCTCGTCGGGGATGTCGGAATAGAGCTCGGCCTTGCCCGTGCGCGCGACGTTCGGCGCGCCCGACGGGGCGTTTGGGTCGGTCGGATAGCGCAGCCGAAACGTCTTCGCGAGCTCTACCTTCCGCGGGTCGACGTGGGCAACGGCGACGGAGACAAGCTTGTCGTTCTCGATCACGTCGACCGCGCACCAGTCGGCAAGCCTTGGCACGGCGAGGTGCGCGACCCGCTCGAGGGTGACCGAGTAGTCGAGCCCCGCCGACAAGAGAGCGCTCGCTTCGGACAGGAACCTGGCTCCCTCTTGGGCCGCTTCGCTCGCTTCGCGCGCGGCCGTTTCTGCAAATAACTTTTTCGCCGTCTCTTCCGCGTTGCGTCGTTCGGTGAAGTCCCGCGTGATCTTGGCGAAGCCGCGCAGCTCCCCCCCTTCGTCGT
>Ga0075425_100005626_pt1 | contig 13045 bp, 11 predicted proteins | sample SoiMethybrSBSTD4_FD_75300 | JGI IMG/M metagenome (GOLD analysis project Ga0075425, IMG submission 75300) | Bulk soil microbial communities from a Populus tree surrounding site in Tennessee, USA - Soil MetaG P. TD hybrid SBSTD4 | ecosystem: Environmental > Terrestrial > Soil > Tree plantation...
GATCTGAGTCAACGTGTGCCAATGGGCACCATCGGTGCCAGGTAGCGAAGCGCTGTATACCCTCCGGGGAAGTCCGCGCAATCCAGCAATGTGATAACTGGTACTGAAGAGCACCATCCCGGCAAACCACAAATACGGTTGGGCTTGGGCCAGCGGGCGCAGACGGAGCTCTCGTCCCGAGATGCGCGGCATCAGCCAGTAGGTCGCGCCCATAAAGGTCATGGCCACGGTTGTGCCCAGGGTCACGTGAAAGTGGCCCATGATCCAGGCGGTGTTGTGCACCATGGAGTTCATCGCGTAGGCCGCGTTGATGGCCCCTCCAAAACCGCCGAAGGCAAAAGCAATAATTGCCAGGGCGCAGGAGGCAAAGAACGGGTCTGACCATGGAAGCCGGCCAATCCAATTAAACAGGCCCTTTGCGCCTTTCATGCGTCCGGCAACTTCAAGCGAAGCAATGATGGTGAAAGCGGTCACAAAGCTGGGGTACATAACGGAAAACGTGAGCACGGTGTGGGCAAGTTTCCATCCCGCGCTGATGCCGGGATCCGTGAACTGATGATGAAAACCCACCGGCACCGAAAGCAGAACGAACATGATGAACACCACTCGTCCCAGGGTGTCGCTGAACAGCTTGCCTCCTGCAACTTTGGGAAGCACGGTGTACCAGAGCACGTAGGCCGGCAGCAGCCAGAAATACACCAGAGGATGACCGAACCACCAGAAGTAAGTGCGGGCCAATAATGGATCGATGGTCTTGACCCAATGTAGCGACCAGGGGATGAGCATTCCCAGAACTTCAATCGCGAGGCCGGCAGTGGCCAAATACCAGATGATGATGGTCGCCAGCATGCCGTGGATTGACAACGGAGTCGGCAATTCGCGGTTTTCGCGACGCCACGAGCGATAGCTCGCAATTATTACTCCGCCCCATATCCAGGAGCCAATCACCAGGCAGGTTGCGCCAATGTAAAACAGCGGATGTGCTTGCAGTGGCGGATAGAACGTATAGAGGACGGTGCTTTGCCCACGCAGAATGGTGACCGCAGCGGCGGTGGAACCAGCAGCCGCGAGCCAGAAAGCGAACCAGGCGAGGCCCTGTCCAACGATGCGGCCCAGTTCCTCCTGCGCAAGCACGTAACCGAGTCCCATAATGAAGAACGTCGTGAACACCAGCGCCATTAAAACGCCGTGGGCGGTCACGGAAATGTAATAGAGAGATTCGCTGCGCCCGGGAAACTGGATATCGGCAATAGACAATGCCTGCAACACGCCCATAGCGGAAGCGACAGCAAAGGCTGCGACCGCGACACCGATATGGCTTCCGGCAAGAGAGTAGCGTCCGTTCATTCCCTTGCCCCCGGCGGATTTACCACCAGTATGCCAACCATGTTGTGGTGCAGCAGGCCACAATATTCGTTGCAGCCGATGGTGTAGGTCCCAGGCTTGGTGAAAGTCACGGTGAACTGGCTGACGTAACCGGGAAGTGCCATCGCGTTTGCGTTGGTGCCAACGATCTCGAATCCGTGGTCGACGTCGGCGCTGGTAAGACGAAATGTCACCGGCTGATTGACGGGAACTTCAATGGGGTTCGGACTGAAGGAAAACATCTGAGCAACGACGCTGACCACCACAGCGCCGTCGGGCCGGACGACGACCGCGGGATTGCTAAACTCTGGCGAATCAGCAAGGGCGCCTGGATCAATGGTCTCCATGTGGCTGGGAGGATGCACGGCGCTAGAGGCTGCCATGCCGAGCAGCGTCCCAACAAAAATCACAATCAGGCCCACGGCAGCCCACATCCAAATCCGCTCATACAACTCAACATGCATGCGCGCACCGCCTCATGGGTGCAGAGCCCCGCGCTGGAGGAACATATAGAAGTACATGGCCAGCCACCCCAGCAGGAAGAGAGAGCCGAAGATGATGACGATGGCAAGAGTGCCGCGAGGATGGCCGAGGTTCTCCTCGGTTACGGCGCCGGGCAGCCGGGAAGACCCAGATGAATTTTCAACAGAAGACATTCCAGCAGTGAGACGGCAGAATGCTACCGCATAACTCTGGTAGTCGCAAGCATCTTTCACGTGTCTTTCCCGAAGTGGAAAGACCTTGTCGGTTACAGCTGCAGCCGTGCGCGCATTGAGGCGAAACCATTCTGCATTTGCAAATGGAAGCCGAGGGCTTTGCTGATCACCTGCATAGCCAAGTTGTCGGCCATCATCTCCGAAGTGAGAACACGAATACCTTCTTCGCGGGCGACCCGAACGGCGCGGCGGAGCAGTTCAGCACCCAAGCCTCGATTCTGATATGCGTCGGTCACCAGGACGGCAACTTCGGCGTCGTCGGTTGCGGAGGCACGGTTCAAGCGTCCCACGCCGACGATCTGCGGGCCTTCGGGACCCTTCACCTCCGCGACCAGCGCCAGCTCGCGGTCGTAATCGCCGAAGCAGATGCGAATCATCCGCTCATGGGCAATGCGCGTCTTCAGACTCAGCGAGCCGAAATATCTGAGATAGACGCTGCGATCGGAGAGGGTTTCATGGAACTTGACCATCAGCGGCTCGTCTTCCGGACGAATCGGGCGAATGGTGACCGTGGTGCCATCTTTCATCGCCCAATCCCAGACGTACTGCACTGGATAAGGCCGGATGGCGGGTTTCGGCAGGCGATCTTCGGTCATGTCTTTGCCGAACAGCACCACGCGTGCGTCGAGCGCAAGCAAACGATCGGAGGAAACCAGTAATGGGTTGATGTCGATTTCTGAAATCCAGGTCTGCTCGACCACCAACTGGCTGAAGCGCACCAGAAGTTTTTCAAGTTCAACGAGGTTGACCGGCTTCCGGCCGCGCACGCCTTTTAAGGCGGTAAAGATCCGCGTCTGCTCCATCATGCGCTGCGCCAAAGTGGTGTTTAGCGGCGGCAGAGCCAGAGCACGGTCCTTATAAACTTCAACCAGCTGTCCGCCAGAGCCGAAGAGCACCACCGGCCCGAATTGCGCGTCCACACTGCTGCCCAGGATCAGCTCGTATCCCGCGGTCCGCACCATCGGCTGGACGGTTACACCTGAGAAGTGCTCGGGGCCGGCCTTCTGAGAAACGCTGATCAGAATTTCCTGGTAAGCCTGGCGCACTTCAGCCGCGTCAGCCAGGTTGAGTTTGACGCCTCCGACATCGGTCTTATGAGTGATGGTTTCAGAAAAAAGCTTGAGCACAACCGGGTAGCCAATGTGGCCGGCGTGATCTACCGCTTCGTCTTCGGTGCGGGCCACCCGAGTATCGACGGTGGGAATGCCGTATGTAGAGAGCAGCTGCTTTGATTCATGTTCATTCAGCAGGAAGCGTCCGTGGGCACGCGCATCCTGAATGATGGCTCGCGCCTTATCGCGCGAGACGCTCTCGTTATCGCCTGTGGCCAAAACTGGGGTTTCATAGAGGCCGCGCAAGTTATAGCTGTAGCGGGCCATGTAGCAGAAGACCCGGGCGGCGGTATCGGGATACGGGAATAAAGGGATCCCGGCGTTGTTGAGTATTGGCTTGGCCTCGGTGACACTCTCGCCCCCCATGAAACTGGCGAGCAGCGGCTTGTTGCCTTGCGCGTAAGGCGTCAGCTTTTCGGCAACCTCGGCGGGATTGGTCATTCCCTGCGGCGCCAACACAACCAGCAGCCCATCGCTGTTCGGATCCTTGGCCGCGATATCGAGGGCCTTGGCGTAACGCTCGGCTTCCGCGTCTCCGAGGATGTCGATGGGATTGTTGTGGCTCCAATGGCTGGGCAGAAATTCATCAAGCGCTTTCAGCGTCACGTCCGACAATGGCGCAAGTTCACCCTTCATGCCGTCGAGCGCGTCCGTGGCGAGAACCGCCGGGCCTCCAGCGTTGGTCACGATTGTCAGGCGCGGGCCTTTTGGACGCTTCTGCTTGCTCAACACGTCTGCCATGTAGAACAGGTCAGCGATGTGCTGCACCCGGAGAACTCCGCAGCGGCGAAACGCGGCATCGAGGACTTCGTCGCTTCCTGTGAGCGCGCCGGTGTGAGACGCCGCAGCCTTTGAAGCCGCTTCTGATTTTCCCGCTTTAATTACGATAATCGGCTTGCTCAGAGCCACTTCGCGGGCGGCGGAGAGGAACGAGCGCGCATCACCGACGGACTCCATATAGAGCAGAATGCTGTGAGTGTTTGGGTCCTCGCCATAGTGGCTAAGCAAGTCGCCCCAGCCCACGTCGAGCATGGACCCGGTTGAGACGATTCCGCTGAAGCCGACCTCCTGGGGAATCGCCCAATCCAGAATGGCTGTGAGCAGCGCGCCGCTTTGGCTGAGAAACGCGACGTTGCCGGGCTTGGGCGTGCGCTTGGCGAAGGTCGCGTCGAGCCCGATGACCGGGTTCATGATTCCCAGGCAGTTCGGACCGATTACCCGAGTGCTGCCGCGACGCAGGTGCTCACGAATCCGTCTCTCGAGTTCCGCGCCTTCTGCGCCGCGTTCACGAAATCCGGCGGATATGACGACCACGGCTTTGACGCCGGCGTCTACGCACTCTCCAATGATGTCGGGAACCGTCGTCGCGGGGGTCACCACGATGGCTAAGTCCAACGGTTCTGGCAGCTTCGCGACACTCGGGAACGCCGGCACGCCAAGCACTTCGCTACGCTTGGGATTCACCGCATAGACTTTTTTTGCCAGCTGGCCGCTGGTGAGGTTCAGCAGAACTGTGCGTCCGACGCTGCCCTGCTTGTCGGTCGCGCCTATTACTGCCACGTTCTTGGGAGAAAAAAACGCATCCAGGCCTCTTCCGGTTGAGGGTCGAACAGACGCTGCGTTGGTTATGCTCATGGTCCCAAGTGCCACGATGCCTCCTTAAGAATGGACAGATATGAGAACAGACTCCATTGTCCATTATTCAGGAGTAACACCAAACGGGCGAGATCACTTTGGACTGTGTCTAAGATCACAGCGTTCAACTGGCCAAAGCTGTGAATGGTAAGGGATCGGCGTCCCGTTCCGCATGCAGTTCGGCGATACGTTGCAGCAGCCAGTTGCGAAGGGTCAGGTCGGTCTCGTCCGGCGTGCCGTATCGGTAGAGAGAGTCGACAGTGACGCCATCAGAAGTGAGCTGAACATAACGGCATGGCACTTGTTCATCTTGAGAATCCAGCGGAACGAATCGCATCAGCCAGCAATCTTCGCACCGGTGGGGGCGCGCTCGATTGGCAAAGTTTGGGCAGCTGGGGGATTCCTCGAAAACATATGGGCTGCGCCAGCGGAAAGCTGAAGCGCGGTAGCCGCCACGGTCGAGGAAATTCAATTCCGCCTGCAGGGTGCGCAGCATAGCTTCGTGATTAGGGAGCACTGGGAGAACCTCTGTACTAGACTGACAAGTTTCGGAACAGCGCACTAGGCGCGACATCACACGATTATGTGACACTGGTCACAAGTGCAGTTGTGATCTCTGTCACAACTTGCGGTACTTCGTGGCACAGCCAACCGGCGGAGAAGTGACCTAACATCTGCCACATGGAACCTACTCTTGCAGGCGGCTGTCACTGTAGTTTGAGCTGTGGAGATCAATTCGCGAGCGCCGCTCGCGAGACCCGATTCACCGATTTCGCGTCCCTCAAGCCGCGTGACTTTGATCAGCGTCCCATGTTGGTGATCTGGGAGATGACCCAGGCCTGCGACCTGAAATGTGCGCACTGTCGCGCGAACTCGCGGCCGCAGCGGCATCCGCTCGAGCTTTCAACCGCTGAAGCCTTCCACCTCATCGATCAAATCGCCTACATGAAGGTACCGCTGTTTGTGCTGACCGGAGGCGATCCGCTGAAACGGCCTGATCTGCTCCCCATCGTGCAATACGCGTGCAAGCGTGGGGTGCGAACGTCGTTGACTCCGAGCACCACGCCACTGCTGGTGAAAGACGCGGTTTTCGAACTCAAGGAAAGTGGGTTGATGCGGCTGGCGATAAGTCTCGACGGTTCGACTGCCGAGCTGCATGATGGATTCCGTGGCGTACCCGGCTCGTACAAGCGGTCACTTGATGCGATCAGGTGGTGCCACGAAGCGGAACTTCCGGTACAGGTGAACACGACAGTATCGCGCCGCAATATAGATGACCTGGACCGAATGATCGAATTGCTGATCCAGTCGCGGGTAGTGTTGTGGAGCGTATTTTTTCTAGTTCCGACAGGGCGCGCCCAATTGGCAGATCTGTTGACCGCGGAAGAGCACGAACAGGTGTTCGCGAAACTGTACGAAGCCTCAAAGCGCGTGAAGTTCCACATCAAAACCACTGAAGGCCAGCACTATCGCCGTTACGTCCTGCAGCAGAAGGCGAAGAGTCCGTCAGCAAAGTCCGAGGAAAGTTTGATCGCGGGCGCACCCAGGGGCGTGAATGACGGCAAGGGTTTTATGTTCGTCAGCCACACTGGGGATGTTTATCCCAGCGGATTCCTGCCGGTTTCGGCCGGAAACGTGTTGTGGGAACCGCTCGCAGAAATTTATCAGAATGCACCGCTGTTCCTCGCGCTGCGTGACAGTTCACAGCTGAAAGGCAAATGCGGGCGCTGCGAGTACAAGGAAATCTGCGGCGGATCAAGGGCGCGGGCGTTCGCGCTGGCCCACGATCCATTGGCGCAGGAGCCGTGCTGCGCATACCAGCCACAGGCTTAAGCCGTGATATTTGACGCCTGATGGGCAGCAACCATCGCTTGGCCCAGGCTAAGACCTCCATCGCCCGCCGGTACTTCGTTCTGCGTGAAAACCTCAAAGCCACTTACGACGAGCCGCGAAACAAGGCGGGTTGTTAAGTACAAGTTGTTGAAGGTCCCGCCGCTCAGGCAAATCCGCTGCAGCGAAGTCAGTCCGCGGAGGCGCTCGGCGAGCTGAACTAAGAGGTTTACCAGACCTTCGTGAAACTTCCGGCTAATCTCGCGGACCGGCAATAAATTGTGGACGTCCCGGATTAATGCTTCAAACATCGGCCGTGTACCGATAATCAAGCGGCCCTCTTTCGGCAGTATGTCGAACTGATAAGCGCCGTCCTCCGATTTTTCCTTGGACTTTGAGCTTGCGCGAGCGGCTGTCTTTGAGCTCTTTGCGAAGGTTGCAAGATCTTTGAGGTTGAATTGTGCGGCCATTTCCAGCTCGATTGCTGCCTGCGCCTCAAAGCTCACCTTCTGGCGAACTCTCGCGATGGCCGCCACCGCGTCGAAGAGGCGCCCACAGCTTGAGGTCAGCGGCGAGTTGATTCTGCGTTCGAGCGCCCGTAGAAGCAGATCGAGTTTGGCACGCGGCACTGCTTCGATGAAAGGAAGCCTCGTTGTCACGATGTCGTTCCCGAAATGATGGACCAGATAGCTGACCGCCATGCGCCACGGCTCATGGATGGCAGCAGCCCCGCCTGGCATGGGGACATATTCAAAATGCGCGACACGCTCGAAGTCTTTATATCCCGCAATCAGGACTTCTCCGCCCCAGATGTTGCCGTCGATGCCGTATCCGGTGCCGTCCAGAACAAATCCGATGACCTTTCCGTCAAGATGATTCTCAGCCATGCAGCTCGCGATATGCGCATGGTGATGCTGGACACCGACAAGCGGCAGGCCAGCCTGACGACGTGCCCACTTCGTGGAAAAGTAATCCGGGTGCAAGTCGCAAGCGAGAATTTCGGGACGAATCTCCAGGACTTTTTGCAGATGCTCGATGGCTTCTTCAAAGAAGTTATAGCTCTCGAGGTTTTCCAAGTCGCCGACGTGCTGGCCGAGAAAAGCGTGCTTGCCCCTGGTCAGGCAAATTGTGTTCTTGAGTTCGCCGCCTACGGCAAGAATGGAGGGAACCTCATCACGCAGAAAAATTGGGACTGGCACGAACCCGCGCGAACGGCGAAGCTGTTGGGTTTTGTCTGCGCCCTTTGCGCGATCTCGCTTAGAGCTGCGGTTAGTACCCAGACGAACGGTGCGCGGAGATCTCATGGACGCTGCGGGCGATTCAGGAAGAACGCGCACTACTGAATCGTCACAGCGGAGGAGAATGTCGCGATTGTGCATCAGGAAACAATCTGCAATTCCGCTGAGGCGGGTTAACGCCTCATCGTTTGCAATCGCAATCGGCTCCTCGCTCAGGTTACCGCTGGTCATCACCAGCGCGCCAAATTGCCCATCGCCAAGCAAGAGATGCTGAAGCGGCGTGTACGGCAGAAAGACTCCGAGATAGGAATTGCCCGGAGCAACATCTTCTGAAATTTTCCCGGCGTGAGCGTCCGCATCAGTCCTTCGCCGTAGCAGAACAATCGGCCGCTGAAAAGATCCGAGCGCCAGTTCTTCCGCAGCGCTGATTTCACAAATTTTCCAAGCCGTTGCCGCATCCGGCACCATGATTGCGAATGGTTTGCCGACGCGCCGTTTGCGCTCCCGCAGCAAAGCGACTGCTGTTGGATTAGTTGCATCTACAGCGAGATGAAATCCCCCAAGACCTTTTACAGCCACGATCCGGCCGGCTTTTAACGCTGTAATAGTGGCGGCAGCGGGATCTCCAATGGCAAGCGTCTGCCCTTGGTTGTCCCACAACTCAAGGTGCGGCCCACAATCCCAGCACGCGTTGGGCTGCGCATGAAACCGTCGATTGAGCGGATTGTCATACTCTTCCTGGCAGACCGCACACATCTTGAAAGCCGCCATTGAAGTACGGGCCCGGTCGTAAGGAATGTCGTGAATGATGGTGAACCGTGGGCCGCAATTGGTGCAGTTAATAAACGGATAGCGATAGCGCCGATCGCGCGAATCGAACATCTCGCGCAAACAATCGGCGCACGTGGCCACATCGGGAGAAACCAGAGTGCGGACGGTCTCTCGCGCATCGCTGTGGATTATCAGGAATTCGTGATCACCGTTGCAGGGGAGATCGGTCGCGACGACTGCTGTGATACGGGCCAGCGGTGGGGCGTCGAGCAGTAGATGGACGGCAAAGTCGTCTACGGCCGATGCCGTCCCTTGCACTTCGATGGTCACTCCCGAAGAAGTGTTTCGAACCGCGCCGGTTAAGCAGCGTTCGGTTGCCAGCCGGTAGACGTGAGGACGGAAGCCGACGCCTTGCACGATGCCTGAGACTTCGAGCTGGCGGCGGATTTGCATAATGATGGCAACCAAGCTCTCAGGACAATGTTCCGGCTCCCGCGGTCGCTGTGCTCTTGCGGCGCTCCAGCCAGCCTAGCCAGCCGTTCAATCCAGTGCCCTTTGTGGAGGAGGTCCTGATGATCTCCATGCCGGGGTGCACTCGGCGGGCATTTTCCTCGGCCTTATCGAGGTCGAAAGGAACGTAGGGCAACAGGTCCGTCTTTGTGATCACGAGCAATTCGGATTTAAAAAAAATCGACGGATACTTCAGCGGCTTGTCTTCGCCTTCAGTCACGCTGAGTAAAACCACCTTCGCCGCCTCGCCGAGATCGTAGCTGGACGGACAAACCAGGTTTCCCACGTTCTCAAAAATAAGCAAATCAATTTCGTCGAGACGCCAGTCTGCCAGATGGCGTTCAATCATCCGCGCGTCCAGATGACAAGTGCCCCCGGTCGTAATTTGCTTCACCGGAAATCCGAAGCGCCGCAACCGCGCGGCATCGTTCTCAGTTTGAATATCGCCGGTTAGGACCGCCACCCGTTCGGACTTCGGCAGAGCTTCGAGTGTTTTCTCCAGCAAAGCGGTCTTGCCCGAGCCCGGCGAACTGATCAGGTTCAGGCAAAGGAGCCCGTTCTGGCGGAAACGCTCACGCAGTTCGGCGGCGATGCGGTCGTTCTCGCTCAGCACCTTCTTTTCAAGCGGTACTCGGCTCATGTTCCTCCAGGTCCAGATAAGCGATCTCGATCTGGTCTCCGCTGATGCAGTCGTTTCGCGTGCTCTGGCAACCGGTGCAGCGAAAATCAAAATCTATGATGTTGAATTCGGTTCCGCAATCCAGGCAGCGGTGCCGGCGTGGGCAAACTTCGATCTCGAGTTGCAAGCCTTCCAGCTCGGTCTCGTGCGTGAGAGCTTCAAAGGAAAACTGCAGAGCATCCGGATCTATGGCCGCGAGCTCTCCAATTCTTAAACCCACTTTGGTGGGCTTGGCGCCAGGATGGCGAGTTGCCTCCGCTTCAACAGTATGGATCACGGATTGAGCAATGCTGAGCTCGTGCATACGACGGCAGCGTCCCTCACACGTTCACCTAGCAGATTCTCGGCAATTGATCACCGGAAAGCATATCCACAATGCGAGTCGTGCCCAGACTTGTGCGCATAGTGACCAAACCGCGGTTCTTCTCGTTCACGGTTCCGATCACCTGTGACTGCTTTCCCAGCGGATGCTTGCGCATGGTTTCAAGGAGAGCGTCCGCCTGCTCCGGCGGGGCGATCGCCACCAGCTTGCCCTCATTGGCCACGTACAGCGGATCGAGACCCAGCATCTCGCAAGCGCCCTTAACGTCGTCTCTCACCGCAATCGACCACTCATCCAGTTCGATCCCAACATGCGATTGTGCGGCGATTTCGTTGAGCGTGCTGGAGAGTCCACCGCGTGTTGGGTCGCGCATGCAGCGGATCCCAGGCGCAGCCTTAAGCATCTCGGCGACTAGGTTGTGCAATGCCGCGCTGTCGCTCTCGATTGCACTTTCGAATTCAAGCCCTTCACGCTGCGCGAGAATTGCGATCCCATGATCGCCGATCGTCCCACTGAGAAGAATTTTGTCGCCTGGCTGAGCACGATCCGCGGAGAGCTCAAGTCCCGGCGGAACCAGGCCGATTCCTGTCGTATTGATGAACAGTCCGTCGCCCTTGCCTTTCTCTACTACTTTTGTGTCGCCGGTGACAACGGAGACGCCGGCCTGCTCGGCTGCGCGTCGCAAGGAACTGACCACGCGACGCAATGATTCCATTGGAAAACCTTCCTCCAGGATGAAGGCCGCGGTAAGAAATAATGGCTGCGCCCCGCCCATAGCAAGATCATTGATGGTGCCGTGGACCGCGAGCGAGCCAATGTCGCCGCCGGGAAAAAACAGCGGTTTGACTACGAACGAGTCAGTCGTCAGTGCGATCCGCGAGCCGTTAACGTTCACGATTGCCTGGTCGTCGAGCCTGGCCAGCGCTGGATTGCAAAAGGCAGGTAGAAAAATATCGCGGACCAATTCGGCGCTGAGTTTGCCTCCACTACCATGGCCGAGGAGAATGTGGTCGCGGGTGTTCAGCGGAGCAGGACAACTGAGTTCGGTGATGGATTTGAGAGATTCAGGCATAAGCCGCCATCTTCTATACCGCTATACCGCCGATTTCGACAACGCGTTTTCTCCTGCGTGCCGGCGATAGTGATAATAGGCGGCGCAAGCCCCCTCAGCAGAAACCATTGGCGCGCCCAGCGGATTTTCCGGCGTGCAGCGCATGGCAAATGCGGAACAGTCGGTCGGCTTTTTTAATCCCTGCAGCACCAGAGCGCTGATGCACTCGACCGGCTCTTCCGCAGAAATCAGCTGCAGATCGAAAATCCGGTTGGCATCGTAGTCCGCATATGCGGGTGAAAGTCGCAAACCACTCTGCGGAATCATGCCTAGGCCGCGCCACTTCTGGTCAGCGATTTCGAACACTTCGCGCATAATTTCCTGCGCGCGTTGGTTGCCTTTGTAGGTCACTGAGCGTACATATTGGTTTTCGATTTTCGCTTCGGTGCGTTCCAGTTGTCTGACTAACATCAGCACAGATTCCAGCAAATCAACTGGTTCAAACCCGCCAACCACAATGGGGATATTGAAATCGCGTACCAGCTCTTCGTACTCGCCGTAACCCATTATGGTGCAAACGTGGCCGGGCGCGATGAAGCCTTGCACCCGATTTTCCCGGGACGCGAGTAAAGCTCGGATCGCGGGCGGCACCAGCACATGCGAAACCAGCAGTGACAGGTTAGTCAGCCCCTCGCGCTTGGCTTGCCATGCCGGCATGGCGTTTGCGGGCGCGGTAGTCTCGAATCCGATGGCGAGAAAGACGACTTTGCGCTGTGGATTCGCGCGCGCGATTTTCACCGCTTCCATGGGTGAGTATGCAATCCGGATATCGGCGCCTTGAGCCTTGGCGCGAAACAGGTCTGAGTGTGAACCCGGCACTCGCAGCATGTCGCCGTATGAAACCAGAATGACTTCAGGGCGCAGCGCCAGCGCGATGGCTTTGTCGACAGTTTCGAGCGGAGTGACACAAACCGGGCAGCCTGGCCCGTGGACCAATTCAATCTGCTTAGGAAGGAGTTCATCCAGCCCGTAACGCATGATGGTGTGAGTCTGGCCGCCGCAGATTTCCATCAGCACCCAGGGCTTGGTCGTGCACTCGGCTACTTCCTTTGCAAGCGCGAGAGCTACGCGGGCATCACGATATTCGTCAAGGTACTTCATATCGGCCACCTAACCAGAAGCTGTCAACTGCTCTCCGGCGGGAGTTCGCCCTCTAGTATGCCTATCTCTTCCAGGAGCTGGTAAGTGCGCTCGGCTTCTGCCGCATCGACCCGGCTGATGGCAAACCCGACATGCACCATGACGTAGTCCCCTTCCTTGGCTTCGGGAACAAAGTCGAGGTTAGCCTGGCGGATGATGCCACCAAACTCAACCCGGCCCATACGCAGGCCGTTGGTTTGTTCGATTGACAGCACCTTTCCTGGTATTGCGAGGCACATAGAACTGCTTTGATTCTACAGCCCTGACCCGTGTGAAGTTTCAGGATTCGTGGAAAGGAATTTATTCTTCTCCGGGGTCATCCTCTTCCGGGAGAAGGCCAATCTCGTGGCTTCGCACCGTGTAGGTAAATTTCGGATCGTTCTGCGGGGCGAAGGTCACTCGCGATGGGCCACGCTGCCAAGCCGGAGCTGGACAGGCGGATCCGGGCGTGTTGATTTCAGGCACATTGCTGATGGACTTCTTTAGCAACGGCTTCCGTTTCCCGACTTGAGCCACGACGGCGTACACACCCTTCCCATCGTCGGAGATCCCGCAATAAGCTACATAGTCACGAAACCAAGCCGCAGCTGAGTAGTAGGAATCGAAGGCCGGAAGC
>Ga0075425_100005627_pt1 | contig 13045 bp, 9 predicted proteins | sample SoiMethybrSBSTD4_FD_75300 | JGI IMG/M metagenome (GOLD analysis project Ga0075425, IMG submission 75300) | Bulk soil microbial communities from a Populus tree surrounding site in Tennessee, USA - Soil MetaG P. TD hybrid SBSTD4 | ecosystem: Environmental > Terrestrial > Soil > Tree plantation...
AGCTGGCGTTCAGCTTTGCCTCGTTCCAGAGCGCGTCCCACTCGGCGGCCGAGAGCTGCGCGAGATCGAGGCGGCGCTCCGCAGCGAGCGCTTCCATGCAGGCAAAACGGCGCTCGAACTTGCCGTTCGCGTCGCGCAGCGCAGTCTCGGCATCGATGTGCAGATGTCGGCTCCAGTTGACGATCGCGAACAACAGGTCTCCCAACTCACCGGCGAGTGCTTGCGATGCTGGCGCACCGGCTGCGCCGCTCGCGAGCGCGCCATCGATCTCCCGCAATTCCTCCAGCACCTTGCAGCGCACCGCCGGCGCATCCGGCCAGTCGAAGCCGACGCGCGCGGCCCGCCGCCCGAGCTTTGCCGCGCGCGTCAGTGCCGGCAGTGCCCGGGGCACGCCGGCCAACACCGTGCTTGCCCCGGCCGCCGGCCTGTTGGCAGCGGCGCGCTCCTGAGCTTTCTGCTCCTCCCAAACGCGCACCAGGTCCTCGGCAGCCAGTGCCGCTCCGGCAAACAGGTGCGGATGGCGTCGCACCAGCTTCTCGCGAATCCCATCCGCTACGGCGCCGAAGTCGAACCAGCCGCGCTCCTGCGCCATGCGGGCGTGAAACACCACCTGGAAGAGCAGATCGCCGAGCTCCTCACGCAGATGCTCGCGGTCGCCGTGCTCGATGGCATCGGCGACCTCGTACGCCTCCTCGATCGTGTACGGAGCGATGGTGGAGAAAGACTGCGCCCGGTCCCAGGGGCAGCCGTGCTCCGGATCGCGCAGTCGCGCCATGAGCGCGAGCAGTGCCTCAACTGCCCGTTCCGCCTCGCTCATGGCGCTTGCGGTCCGGCGCACAGACGATAGAGCGTGTGCAGCATACCGGCCGTTGCACCCCAGATGGTGCGTGCGCCGAAGGGAATCTCGCGGAACTCCACCTGCTCACCGGCCAGGTTGGCACGGCGATTGAGCCGGTGGTTCGCAGGATCGAACAGATAACCGAGCGGCACCTCGAAGGTGTCCTCGACCTCCTGCGTGGCGAGCGCGAGCTCGAAGCCCGGCTGCACCAGCGCGACCACCGGGGTGATGCGAAATCCGGTGATCACCACGTGATCCGGCAGATAGCCGATCACCGCCACGAAGCGCTCATCGAGCCCGATCTCCTCGCGCGCTTCGCGCACTGCTGCCGCGGCCGGGGTGGGGTCACTCGGCTCGATGCGTCCGCCGGGGAAACTGATCTGCCCGGCGTGGTTGCGCAGCTGCGTAGCGCGCTGGGTGAAGAGCACTGTCAGGTCGGGTCGCTCGACGAGCGGAATGAGCACCGCAGCAGGCACCGGCTCGCGTGGCAACAGCCGCCGCCCATCCCCCGGATCGAAGAGTCCGGGGATGAGCCAGTCCTCGCGGGCATGGCGCGGCGTCGTGCCGGCGAGGCGCGCGCGGATGATGCTCGCCCAGTCGCGATGCGCTGCGGCCGGAGCGCACCCGCCGTCGGTGTCAGCCGCCTGCGTGGCGCGCGCCGCGCCCGGGGCTTCAGCCTCCTCCACCGCCTCCTCCCTTGATGCCGCCGGTGGTGAGATCCTGCGGGTCGAGCAGCTTCTCGAGCTGCGCGGCCGGCAGATCCGTCATCTCAGCCGCGACCTCGCGGATCGGGCGCCCCTCGGCGTAGGCCTTCTTGGCAATCGCCGCGCCCTTCTCGTAGCCGATCACCGGATTGAGCGCAGTCACGAGTATCGGGTTGCGATCGAGCGCCTCGGCAATGCGCGTCTCGTTCACCCGAAAGCCGGCAATGGCGCTGTCTGCCAGGGTGCGCGACACGTTGGTCAGCAGGCGAATGCTCTCGAGCAGGTTATGGGCGATGACCGGCAGCATGACGTTCAGCTGAAAATTGCCGGACTGCCCGGCAAGCGTGATGGTGGTGTCATTACCGATCACCTGAGCTCCCACCATCATCGTCGCCTCGGGGATCACCGGATTGACCTTGCCGGGCATGATGCTGCTGCCCGGCTGCAGCGCGGGCAGCGCGATCTCGCCGAGCCCGGCGAGCGGCCCGCTGTTCATCCAGCGCAAATCGTTGGCCATCTTGATCAGGCTCACCGCGATCACCTTGAGCTGACCGGACAGCTCGACCGCGGTGTCCTGCGCCGAAAGCGCTTCGAAGTAATTGTCCGCGGGGACGAACGGCACTCCGGTGAGCGTCGCCAGCTCCTGGCAGAAGCGCCGGCCGAAATCCGCATGGGTATTGATGCCGGTGCCGACCGCCGTACCGCCCTGCGCCAGCGCCAGCAGCCGTGGCTCGACCGCGCGCAGCCGCGCCACGCCGTGCTCGATCTGCGTGCGCCATCCGGACAGCTCCTGTCCAAAGGTCACCGGCATGGCATCCATCAGGTGCGTGCGGCCAGTCTTGACGATAGCGCCGATCTCGCGCTCCTTCACCTTCAGTACATCGCGCAGATGCTCGAGCGCCGGCAGCAGCTCGCGGCGCATAGCGAGCGCAGCGCTCACGTGGATCGCGGTCGGGATCGAGTCGTTGCTGCTCTGACCCATGTTCACGTGGTCGTTGGGATGCACCGGCTTGCCGAGGCGGCGGCTCGCCAGCGCCGCGATGACCTCGTTGGCGTTCATGTTGGTGCTGGTACCCGAACCGGTCTGGTACACATCGAGCGGAAAGTGTGCGTTGTGCGCGCCGGCGACCACTTCCGCCGCCGCCGCATCGATGGCCTGCGCCAGGGGCGCATCCAGCAGTTTCAGGCCGCGGTTGGCGCGCGCGGCGGCTTGCTTTACCAGCGCCAGCGCGGCGATGAACTCGCGCGGCATGTTGACGCCGCTGATCGGAAAATTCTCGATGGCACGCTGCGTCTGCGCGCCCCACAGCGCCTCGGCCGGTACTTTGAGCTCGCCCATGCTGTCGCGCTCAGTACGGAAGGACCTCGTCATGCGTGCACTCCGCGGCTGGAAACACGGCCGAACGACCGTATGCGTTATGATAGTAGCGCATGTCCGGAAGCCCCAGCGATTGCCTGCCGGCGCTCGAGGCGCTCTCCCCGGTCGATGGGCGCTACCGCGCCGCCACCGAGCCACTGCGTGCGCTGCTCTCCGAGGGCGGCCTCATTCGCGAGCGCATCCGTATCGAGGCACAGTGGCTGCTGCAGCTCGCAGCAGCAGCACCGCAACTTGCGGGCTCCGCGCTCAGCCCGGCGGTGAGCGAATGTGCCCGCCAGCTGGCGCACGCGCCCGATCCGGCCGCGGCCGCCGCCGTGAAGAGCATCGAGGCGCGCATCAACCACGACGTCAAAGCGGTCGAATACCACGTCCGCGAGCAGCTCACCGCCGCCGGGGCACGAGCTGCGACTCTCGAGCTCGTGCATTTCGGCTGTACCTCGGAGGACATCAATAATCTCAGCTACGCCTGCCTGCTGCGCGCGGCGCGCGGCACGCTGCTGCCGGTGCTGGCCGCGCGTGCGCACGAGCTCACGCAGCTCGCCCACCGCTACGCCGACACCGCCATGCCCGCGCGCACGCATGGACAGCCGGCGAGTCCCACCACACTCGGCAAGGAGCTGGCCAATTTCGCCGCGCGGCTCACGCGCGCGCAGCGTCGCTGGGCCGAGGTGCGCATTCTCGGCAAGTGGAACGGCGCCGTAGGCAATTTCAACGCGCACGTCGCGGCCCTGCCCGCGCTCGACTGGCCGGCGATCGCGCAGGCTTTCGTGGGCTCGCTCGGCCTCGACTACAACCCCTGGACCACTCAGATCGAACCGCACGACTGGATCGGCGAGTACTGCGACGCCATCGCGGCGGCCAATGTCGTGTGCATCGACCTGTGCCGCGACCTGTGGGGGTATGTCTCGCTCGGCTATCTGCGGCAGCGCGCCGCGGCGGGCGAAGTGGGCTCGTCCACCATGCCACACAAGGTGAATCCCATCGACTTCGAGAATGCCGAAGGCAACTGCGGAATCGCCAATGCGCTGCTGCGGCACTTCGCCGAGAAGCTGCCGGTGTCGCGCTGGCAGCGCGACCTCACCGATTCGACGGTGCTGCGCAATCTCGGGGTCGCGCTCGCCCATTCGCTCATTGCCTGGCGCGCGCTCGGGCGAGGACTGGAGAAGATCGAGGCGGACCCGGCACGCATGCGCGCGGACCTCGCCGCTGGGTGGGAGGTGCTCGGCGAGGCGGTGCAGACCGTGCTGCGGGCCGCGGGAGTGCCGGACGGCTATGAGCGGCTGAAGGAGTTCACGCGCGGCCGGCAAATCGATGCGGCGACGCTCGCCGCGTTTATCGACGCACTGCCGCTCGCCGCGAGCGAGAAGGAACGGCTGCGGAGCCTGCGCCCGGAGAGCTATATTGGCCTCGCCGCGCAGCTCGCGCGCCAGGTCTGAGGCCGCCCCCGCGCCCGCCGCCCCCCGTCCCACGGCTCGCCAAAGTGCGAACCAGGCCTCGCTTTTGACTTACTGCATCCCGCCCGGGCCCCTAAACCGTGACCGGTTCGGCAAGGAAATTCCCATACCAGTCACTAAGATGCCCCGCAACCTGCCCTCCGTGCAGGTGACGCAGGACGCCTAGTGGCCATAAGCGGGGAACTTGATCTCAACGGTGCATTGGCGCAGCTTGCAAACGCGCGCTATGCGCCCGAGTCGGCCAACGGGGCCGGCGGCGCAGCCAGCTCGCGGCAGGGGGCCGAAACGCTGACCGTGCTTACCTCGCTCGCCGAAGTACGTGCCGCCGTCAACGAGATCGCAGCCACGGCGCAGCGGCTGATCTCGATCTACACACCCGATCTCGAGCCCGATCTGTACGATCAGACGGCCTTCCTCGATGTGATCAAGCACTTCGTGCTGACGCGTAGCTTCTCCAAGGTGCGCGTACTGCTCGCCGAGCCAACGCGCGTCATGCGTGACAGCAACCGCTTCGTCGCCATGGGACGGCGGCTGTCGAGCTGTATCGACATCCGCTATGTGGCCGCGCAGAGCCCGCAACGCGCCTCGAGCTATCTCATCGCCGATGACCGCGCGATCGTCTACCGCATGCGCGCGGATACCTGGGACGGTGTGGCTGACATCAACAATCCGGCGGTCGCCCGCGTCTACCTGCAGGAATTCGATCAGGTCTGGAACGCGAGCGCTGCCGAGCATGGCCTGAGGGCTGCCCGCCGCGGTTGAGTCGCCGCTACAATCGCCGACATGGGCAGGAAGCCTGATGTCACCGTTGCGGCGATTGCAGAAAGAGACGGTCGTTTCCTCCTCGTTGAGGAGCGCATCAACCGCCGCCTGCTCTTCAATCAGCCGGCCGGACACGTCGAGCGCGGCGAGACCCTGCTCGCCGCCGTGGTGCGCGAGACCCGCGAGGAGACGGCCTGGCGCTTCGACCCTCAGGCTCTCCTCGGCATCTACCTCTGGCGCAATCCCAACACCGGCCGCGACATCCTGCGCTTCGCCTTCACCGGACCGGTAGCCGACCATGACGCCGCGCAGCGGCTCGATCGCGGCATCATCGGTACACACTGGCTCACCCGCGATGAGCTCGCGGCGCGGCAGGAGCGGCTGCGCAGTCCGCTCGTCCTGCGCTGCGTGCACGATTACCTCGCCGGTCAGCGTCACGCGCTCGCCGGCATCGCACAGCTCGATCTCGAACGCGCGGCTGCGCTGGGTCAGAAGGCCGCCGCGGTCGGCGCGGCGCCGGGCGAGGCGGGCGCTGGCTCGCGCTGAAAGCGCGGCCGCAGCGGGCGCATTACAATCCGCTGATGCCGGTAGTCGCCCCACCTCTTACCCGCTCCGCCCGCGTCATCGTCGGCCTCTCCGGAGGTGTGGATTCCGCGGTCGCCGCCCTGCTCCTGCGGGATGCGGGCTGGGAAGTGCAGGGACTCTTTCTCAGCAACTGGGACGAGGAGGACGATGACGCCTACTGCACGGCTGCGCAGGACTTCCAGGACGCTCGCGCGGTTGCCGCCGAGCTCGGCATCGTGCTGCACCGGGTGAGCTTCGCGGCCGCATACCGCGAGCGGGTGTTCGGCCATTTCCTGCACGAGCATCGTGCCGGCCGCACCCCCAATCCCGATGTGCTGTGCAATCGCGAGATCAAATTCGGCGTGGCGCTCGAGTGGGCGCGGCGGCTCGGCGCCTCGCACTTCGCTACCGGTCACTACGCCCGCCTCGAGTCGGCCAGCGATGGCCCCGCACTGTGCAAGGCGCGCGATGGCGGCAAGGATCAGAGCTATTTCCTGCACGCGGTCGCACGGGGCGAGCTCGCCGCTACCCTCATGCCGCTCGGCGAGCTGCACAAGAGCGAGGTGCGCGAGCGTGCGCGCCGTGCCGGGCTTCCGGTGTTCGACAAGCGCGACAGCACCGGCATCTGCTTCATCGGCGAGCGGCCGTTTCGGGAGTTTCTGGCACGTTATGTCGCGCGCTCACCCGGACCGATCGAGTCAGCCGATGGCGAGCCGCTCGGCACGCACCAGGGCCTCGCCTTCTACACACTCGGTCAGCGTGCGGGTCTGCACATCGGCGGTCGCTGCGGCCGTGAGCAGGCGCCCTGGTACGTGGCCGCAAAGGATGCCGGGCGCAACGCGCTGATCGTGGTACAGGGCCATGATCATCCGCTGCTCGCGAGCCGCGCACTCGCCACCGGTGTCTGGCACTGGCTCGCGCCGCCGCGGCGCGAGCCCTTCGCCGCTGCCGTGAAAGTACGCTATCGCCAGAGCGACCAGGCGGCGCGTCTCGAGCCGCGGCCGGATGGCAGCATGCACATCGTGTTCGCGGAGCCACAGCGGGCTGTCACGCCGGGCCAGTACGCGGTCGCGTACGACGGTGAGCGCTGTCTCGGCGGCGCGGTGATCGAGTCGCTGGTGCGTTCCGCGCGACTCTCCGCGGCGGCCTGAAAAGCACCCGGAGATGGGTCGCCGAGCCGGCAGGCAGCGGGTGCGCCCGATATAATCGCGTGCACAACGCGGAGACACCCATGAACAACAGCTTCCGGGCCCGCTCAACCCTCAAGGTTGGCGATCAGACTTACGAGATCTGGAGCCTTGCCGCGTTGCCACAGGAAAAGCTCGCGCGCTTGCCCTACTCGCTCAAGGTGCTCCTGGAAAATCTGTTGCGCTTCGAGGACGGCGTCAACGTGACACGCGCCGACATCGAAGCGCTCCTCGAGTGGGACCCCGCCGCAACGCCCGCGCACGAGATCGCGTTCACGCCTGCGCGGGTCATTCTGCAGGACTTCACCGGCGTACCGTGCGTCGTCGATCTCGCCGCGATGCGTGATGCGATCGTGCGTCTCGGTGGCAGCGCCGATCGGGTCAATCCGCTCAACCCTGCGGAGCTCGTGATCGACCATTCGGTACAGGTGGATGAGTACGGCACCCCGCAGGCACTCGCCGCCAATACCGCGATCGAGTTCGCACGCAATCGCGAGCGTTATGCCTTCCTGCGCTGGGGCCAGACCGCGTTCCGTAATCTCTCCGTGGTGCCGCCGAGCACCGGCATCGTCCATCAGGTGAACCTCGAGTACCTCGCGCGGGTGATTTTCGACGCTCCCAACAACGGCACGCGTCGCGCGTATCCGGACACCCTGGTGGGCACCGACTCGCATACCACCATGATCAACGGCCTCGGTGTCCTCGGCTGGGGTGTCGGCGGCATCGAGGCCGAAGCGGCGATGCTTGGCCAGCCGGTCACCATGCTGATTCCACAGGTGATCGGCTTCCGGCTCGAGGGGCGGCTGCAGCCGGGGGCGACCGCGACCGATCTGGTGCTTACCGTGACGGAGATGCTCCGCAAGAAGGGCGTGGTCGACAAGTTCGTCGAGTTCTTCGGCGATGGTCTCGCCAATCTGCCGCTCGCCGACCGCGCGACCATCGCGAACATGGCACCCGAGTACGGTAGTACCTGCGGCATCTTTCCCATCGATGCCGAGACGGTACGTTATCTGGAGCTCTCCGGAAGAACGCGCGAGCGGCTCGAGCTGGTGAGCGCCTACGCGCGCGCTCAGGGTATGTGGCGCAACGAGGGCGCGCTGCCCGCGAGCTACACCGACGTGCTCGAGCTCGATCTCGGTACAGTGGAGCCGAGCCTGGCGGGCCCGCGGCGCCCCCAGGACCGTGTGCCGCTGAAAAATGCGAAGCAGGTCTACGAGCTGAATGCCAGGAAGGCAGCCGAGGAGCGCAGCGCGCGCGGCACGGGCGCACGCGGAGTGGCGACGGCGAAACTCAACGGCGGCAGCTACCAGCTGAAGGATGGCGCGGTGCTGATCGCCGCGATTACCAGCTGCACCAATACCTCCAACCCCTCGGTGATGCTCGGCGCAGGACTGCTGGCGCGCAAGGCGCGCGCGCGCGGGCTGAAGTCGCAGCCGTGGGTGAAGACGAGCCTTGCGCCGGGATCGCGCGTGGTTACCGACTATTTCACCAAGGCCGGACTGCTCGATGACCTGGATGCCCTGGGGTTCGATCTGGTGGGCTATGGTTGTACCACTTGCATCGCGGCCGGAACCCCGGTGCTGCTCGCAAATGGCACGAGCCGCCGGATCGATCGCTTGCCGGCGGCTGGCGGTGTGCGGCTCTTCGGTCCCACGGCGGACCGACGGCTCACCATGGCGAGGCAGACTGAGATGATGGTGCAGGGCGAGCGCGAGTGCATTTCCCTGGTGCTGCAGGACGGTCGCCGCCTCGTGTGCACGGACGATCACAAGATCCTGTGTGCCGATGGGCGCTGGGTCCCCGCCGGAAGGCTCGTACCGGGGCGCGATCGCGTCGTCACGGGGCTCGAGGCTCCGCTCGATGAGCCGGGCGCCGATGAGGCGGGTTACGAGCTGACCGCAGGCGACTGGCGTTTTGGCTTTGCCGACGAGCACGAGCGAGCGCGCACGCTCGCCTTCGCGCGGCTTGTGGGGCACATCATCAGCGACGGGTCGATCAGCCTCATGGGCCAGGGCCGCATGCATCTCGGCCAGGCTCTCGACCGTGAGGCGGCGCTCGATGACATCGAGCTGCTCACCGGCAAGCGTCCGCTCGCGAAACGTTACGATCCGCACAAGTGGACCCTGGTCCTTCCGGTCGATCTGACCGCGGCAATCGGCGCACTCGCTGGCGTGCGCCGGGGACGGCGCATCCATCAACCGCCCGCGCTGCCCGGCTTCGTACTCGAGGAAAGATGTCCGGTGTCGGTGGTGCGCGAGTTCCTGGCCGCACTGTTCGGTGCGGACGGCCATGCACCGACGCTGGCGCGGCAGGGCGAGAGCGAAGCGAGTGCGGTCCTGAAGCCACCCGCCTATTCCCAGAGCGCGAAGGCCGAGCACGTGGAAGCGCTCCGAGAAGTCCTGCAGCAGATCGTGCAGCTGCTCGTGCGCTGTGGAGTCAAAGCGCGCGGGGCGCAGATCTATACCTATCCCACGCGGCGCACACACTCGACCTACCCGGCTGCCCGCGATGGTGCGGAACGCGTTGAGGTCCGGCTCGCACTTCCGGAAGGTCTTTCCTTCGTCGAGCGCGTGGGCTTCCGTTACTGCATCAATAAATCCCTGCGTGCGAGTGCTGCGACCGTCTACTGGCGCACGATCGACACCATCAATCGCCAGCGCCTCTGGATGGCAGATCGCATCGAGGCGTTGCGCGAGAACTACGATTTCAGCTTTCAGCAAACGCGTCGCATGGCGGCCGCGGCGCTGATGACCTACGAGACCGCGCTGTTCCCGCACTACTCGCTTCTCGAGGGTCACGACCGCTTCGACCGCTTGCCGGGGAGCGGCAACCGCTCCAGGTTCAGGCCGCTGCATCGCGAGGAGTGCGATTTCCCCTCACCCGCGCAGCTCTTGAACGAGATCGGTGCGCGCGATTGGTTTGCGCGGCTCCAGCCCCGGAATGGCGCGGCCGTCTTTGCGCCGCGTTATTGCGCAGCGAAGGACGCTGTGACGCTGCCCACGCTCTCGCTGCAAGTGCGCGAGGTACGCCCCGCCGGACCGCGGCGTGTGTTCGACCTTGCCGTTGACGAGCTCCACGCGTTCGTCGCCGGCACCGTCAGTGTTCACAATTGCATCGGGAATTCCGGTCCCCTCAAGCCCGAAATCTCCGCCGCGGTCAAAGAAGGTGATCTGACTGCGGCCGCGGTGCTCTCCGGCAACCGCAATTTCGAGGGCCGCGTGCATCCCGAGACGCGCATGAATTTTCTCGCCTCCCCACCGCTCGTGGTGGCGTATGCCCTCGCCGGCACGCTCGACATCGATCTGACACGCGAGCCGCTCGGGACCGACAGGGATGGAAAAGCCGTGTACCTCGCGGACATCTGGCCGAGCGATGCGGAGATCCAGGAGCTCGCCGCGCGCTCGATCGACTCGCAGATGTTCCGGCAGAGCTACGCGAGCGTCTTCAAGGGCGATGAGAACTGGGCCAACATCAGCGTGCCCACGGGGCAGCTCTATACCTGGGACGAGAAGTCCACCTACGTGAAGAATCCGCCCTACTTCGCGGGCATGACCATGCAGCTCAAGCCACTCGCGGATGTGCACGGCGCGCGGGTGCTCGCGGTACTCGGCGACTCGGTGACCACCGATCACATCTCACCGGCGGGCAACATCTCCAAGAGCAGTCCCGCGGCCCGCTATCTGGTCGAGCAGGGTGTTTCGCCTGCCGACTTCAATTCCTACGGGGCCCGCCGCGGCAATCACGAGGTGATGATGCGCGGCACGTTCGCCAACATCCGCCTGCGCAACCTGATGGTGCCGGGTGTGGAGGGCGGAATCACCCTGCATCTTCCCGATGGGGAGCGCGGCTCGATTTACGACATCGCGATGCGCTACCAGCGCGAAGGCACGCCGCTCGTCGTGCTCGCAGGGCGCGAGTACGGCACCGGCTCCTCCCGCGACTGGGCGGCCAAGGGCACCATGCTGCTCGGGGTCAAGGCGGTGATCGCCGAGAGCTTCGAGCGCATTCACCGCTCGAACTTGATCGGCATGGGCGTCGCGCCACTCCAGTTCCTGCCGGGACAGGGTGTCGCATCCCTCGGACTCACAGGGCGGGAGGTCATCGATATCGCTGGCCTCAGCCGCGGCGATGCGAGCGAGGTCACGGTCACCGCCAAGCCACCCGATGGCCCGCCATGCCAGTTCAACGTGCGGGTGCGCATCGATACTCCGAAGGAGCGGGAGTACTACCGGCACGGGGGAATCCTGCAGTACGTGCTGCGGCAGCTCGCAGCGGCAGGCGGCGGCGCCTGAGGCAGCCCGCAGCGACGCCGCTCCCGCAGGCGAGCAGCGGCGCCGTGGCAGCGACGCTCGCACTGTTCGATCTCGATGGGACGCTCACGCGCCACGACACCCTGCTCGCTTACCTCGCGGGTTTCCTGCGCCGGCATCCAGGGCGCACGGTGCGCTTGCTGTGGACTGCTGCGGTGCTGGCGAGCTTCGTCGTCGGCCGCGCCGACCGCGGCGCGCTGAAATCAGCCGCCATCCGTGCAGTCATGGGGGGCTGCATGCGTAGCGCGATCGATGCATGGACAGGTGAGTTCGTTGCGCTTCTCCTCGAGCGTGGGATGCACGCCGATGCAGTCGCGGCAGTCGCGGCCCATCGCCGTGCCGGCGATCACCTGGTGCTGCTCTCGGCGAGCCCCGACCTCTACGTCCCTGAAATCGGCCATGCGCTCGGCTTTGCGCATACCGTTTGCACCGGGGTCGAATGGCATGGAGATCGCCTCGATGGCCATCTGACGACGCCCAACCGGCGCGGTGCCGAGAAGGTGCGCTGTGTGGCGCAACTGCGCCGCGAGCATCCCGGCCTCAAAATGATCGCTTATGGCAATGCGGCAAGCGACGTCGATCATCTGGCTCTCGCCGACCACGCGATTCTGGTCAATGGCAGCGCCGCGGCACGGCGGGCCGCGGCAGGGCTCAATATCGACTGCGTCACGTGGCGCTGAGATCCTGCGGCGGCGGCCGGCCGGGCATGTGACCTTTTCCACTTTTGGCCGGTCTATTCCCTCGGAGGCCAATTGATGAAAGTCCGCGTCCCCCGCATCGCCCCTTCGGACATCACCCCCGAGGAGGTCTATTTCAGCCGCCGAGCGCTGCTCGCCGGTGCCCTCGCCACGGGCGCGAGCGCCATGTTGCGCGCCGCGGAAGCGCCCCCCGCCGCGGGCGCCCCGCTCAGCTACACGGTCAACGCGCAGTACTCGGTCAAGGAGACGCCGAACAAGCTCGAGGAGATCGCGGGCTATAACAATTTCTACGAGTTTGGCACCGACAAGGAATCCCCCAGCCGCAACGCCCACTCCCTCAGAACCCGCCCCTGGAGCGTGAACGTGTACGGTGAAGCCGAGGTACGCGGCAATTTCGATCTCGAGGATCTCTTGAAAGGCCAGGCGCTCGAGGAGCGCATCTACCGCTTCCGCTGTGTCGAGGCCTGGTCACTGGTGGTGCCGTGGGTCGGTTTCCCACTCAGCAGTCTGCTTGCACGCTTCAAGCCCACATCGCGCGCCAAGTACGTCGAGTTCACGACGCTCTATGACCCGCGCCAGATGCCCGGTCAACGCGTACCGGTTCTTACCTGGCCCTACGTCGAGGGGCTGCGCATCGATGAGGCCATGCATCCACTCACACTCATGGTGGTCGGCCTGTACGGCCGCGTGCTTCCCAACCAGGACGGTGCGCCGCTGCGGCTCATCGTACCGTGGAAGTATGGCTTCAAGAGCATCAAGTCCATCGTGAAGATCGGCTTCACGTCCCAGCAGCCGCGCACCACCTGGGCGGGCGCCGCCTCCAACGAGTACGGCTTCTATGCCAACGTGAATCCGCAGGTCGATCATCCGCGCTGGAGCCAGGCGAGTGAGCGCCGCATCGGCGCTCCCTTCCTTGCCGCGCGCCGCCCGACTCTGCCGTTCAACGGTTACGCCGAGCAGGTGGCGAGCCTGTATCAGGGATTGGATCTGCGGCGTAATTTCTGAATGACCGTCGCACAGCGCTACCGCTTCATCTACAAGCCACTGGTATTCGCCGCATGCCTGGTGCCGCTCGCGTGGCTCGCCTGCGGTGCGTTCGGCTGGCTCGGTGCCACACTGGGCGTGGACCCGGTGAAGGAGCTCGAGCATG
>Ga0075425_100005628_pt1 | contig 13042 bp, 12 predicted proteins | sample SoiMethybrSBSTD4_FD_75300 | JGI IMG/M metagenome (GOLD analysis project Ga0075425, IMG submission 75300) | Bulk soil microbial communities from a Populus tree surrounding site in Tennessee, USA - Soil MetaG P. TD hybrid SBSTD4 | ecosystem: Environmental > Terrestrial > Soil > Tree plantation...
CGGAAGGCGTGGTTCTGCGCGGGGTCGAGGACCTCGAGCAGCGCCGCCGAGGGATCGCCGCGCCAGTCCGCGCCGATCTTGTCGACCTCGTCGAGCATGATCACGGGGTTCATCGTCCCCGCGTCGCGCAAGGCGCGCACCAGACGCCCGGGCAGGGCGCCGATGTACGTCCGGCGATGGCCGCGGATCTCGGCCTCGTCGCGCACGCCGCCCAGCGACATCCGCACGAACTGACGTCCGGTGGCCCGGGCGATGGACTCGCCGATCGAGGTCTTGCCCGTCCCGGGCGGTCCGATCAGGGTGAGGATGACCCCGGAGCGGCGGTTCTCGGTCAGGCCACGCTCGCTGCGGAGCTTGCGCACGGCCAGGTACTCCGTGATGCGCCGCTTCACGTCCTCCAGGCCCTCGTGGTCCGCGTCGAGGACTTCGCGGGCGTGCACGGGATCGAGGCGCTCCTCGGACCGCTTCTCCCAGGGCACGGCCAACAGCCAGTCGAGGTACGTCCGGATCATGGAGGACTCGGCGTTCGACTCCCCCATCCGCTCCAGGCGGTCCAGCTCGCGCTCGGCGTGCTGGCGCACCGCCTCCGGCATGTTCGCTTCGGCGATCTTCTTCCGGTACTCGTCGGCGACGGAGCCGTCGTTCTCCCCGAGCTCCTTGCGGATGGCGTCCATCTGGCGGCGCAGGAAGTACTCGCGCTGCTGCTTCTGGGCGCCGTCGTCCACGTCGTCCTTGATGCGCTTGCGCACCTGGAGCTCCGCCATGCGCTCGCGCTGGAAGGCGATGGCCAGCTTCAGCCGGTCGACCACGTCCAGGGTCTCCAGGAGCTGGCGCTTCTGGGCGAAGGTCAGGTCCGGGCTGTAGCCGGCGGTGTCGGCCAGGGCCCCCGGCTCGATGATGGAGCGCACGAAGGCGCGGATGCGCCCGTCGTCGCCGCGGAGCTCCAGGATCTCGTCCACGACCGCGCGGTATTCGCGCTCCAGCTCGCGGGTGAGGGCCGGCGGGGGCGCCACGTCCGGCCGCGCCTCGAACTCGACCCGCAACACGCCGCTCGCGTCCTCCGCCGCCGCCCCCAGGACGGCGCGGTGCAGCGGCATCAGGGACGCCGCGAACCCGCGCCCGGCCAGCCGCAGCCGCTCGGACACCTCCGCCACCACGCCCACCTTCGCGTACGTCTCCTCCTGCCGGGGCACGAGCAGGACCTGCGTGTCGGCGCCCACGTCCACGGGCAGGGTCACCGCCATGCCCGGGAAGGCCACCGTGTCGTCCAGAGGGATGAGTCGCAACCTATCCATGATGCGAAGATAGGGACGATACTTTAGTTTGTCAACTATCGGCAATGTCAATTATAATGAAGGCCATGAAGGAGAGGGAGGAGGGAGACGCCTGCCGGGCCTGGCAGCTCCTGATGCGCTTCTTCTTCACGCAGAGGGGCCAGCTTCCCTCCTGGGGCGGCGAGTTCGGCCTCTCCCCCGTGCAGTGCCACGTCCTGCATCTGGTCGAGCCGGGCCGGCCCCTGGCCATGAGCCGGCTGGCCGCGACCTTGTCCTGTGACGCCTCGAACGTGACGGGCCTGGTGGACCGCCTGGAGGCCAGGGGTCTCCTCGTGCGCCGCCCCTCGCCCGGCGACCGGCGGGTGAAGGTGATCGACCTGACTCCGACCGGCTCACGGCTCCGGGCCCAGCTCCTGCGGCGGATGTCCGGCGATCCCCTCCCCCTCTCGCGCCTCTCCGTGCGCGAGCGGCGCGCGCTGGTCCGGATGCTGGAGCGGCTGGTCGACGAAGAGCCGGACTGAGGGGCGCCCTCAGGCCAGGGCCGGCCGCCGGGCCCGGCCCGTGACCGCGGCCGTGATGGCGCCGACGAGTGCGCCCAGCGCCATCGTGAACCAGATCCAGACCGTGATCTGGGGCGCGAGACCGATGACGAGCCACTTGGCGATCGGGCTCATGGCCGGGAAGTCCGGCGGCGCCACGTCGTAGTGCGTGCCCCAGTTGCCGAGCATGGCCGCGAGCATCACGAGGGCGACGGGGATGCGCGCGGCCAGGCCGTAGGCCAGGAGGACGCGGCCGAGCGCGGGCCAGCCGCGGTAGGCGATGACGGCGCCGACGACCGAGAGGACGACGTACACACCGAGGAGGACGAGGCTCAGCTGCGGGATTCCGAGCTTGACCGCGGCGAACCCGCCGGCGGGCATGATCAAGAAACCGAGCAGGGCGAACCCAGCCGCGCGGCCGGTGGCGCCGGCGAGGCCCGCCTTGGCCAGCTTCAGGCCGAAGTAGATCCCGAAGACGGGGACGAGCCAGGCGATGCCGACGATGGCTCCGCCGCCGCCGGGCGCGGGGTTGAAGAGAGCCTTCGACCAGTGCAGGAGCTCGCCGGTGAGGCGAAGGAGGGTCACGACCAGCGTGATCACCGCCGGGACCAGGATCAGCTTGCGCGTCTCGATTTCGTTGGCCACTGCAGTCTCCTCGTCAATTGGCCCGGCGCGCCACGCGGGCCCGGACCTTCGGGCTCGCCAGCTCGCGCAGGGCATCCTTCCCAACCCATCGCGGCGCGGGGTCTTGCGATTCGGCCAGGCGCTTCGCGGTGCGCAGGGCGGCCGCGTGTACTGTCGGGCTCCGCTTCCCGACCGTGCGCAGGGCCCAGTTCACACCTTTCTTCACGAAGTTACGCTCGTCGCGTGCGCCTCGTTCCATCAGGGGAAGCAAGGCCACGAAGCGGGCGTCGGGCGCGCTCTTGTCGCGGAGCACCAGCGACGCCATCAGGGCGAAGCCCCCGCGCTTGACGAACTCGCGCGGCGACCGCGCCCACTGGCGCGCCTTCTCCCAGGCCGCGGGGACGCGGGAGAAGAGATGGAAGCAGACGGTGTCGGTCACGGCCCAGCTGTCGAAGGCGGCGGCCCAGGCGTTCATCTGCTTCCGCGTCACGCGCGACGGCTCGTCGACGAAGGCGGCCAGGAGCCGGGCCTCGTAGCGGCCGGTCTTCCACAGCGCCGCCGCCAGGCCGTGATCCTTGCCCAGGCGCTTGGCGAAGGCGAGCAGTGCGGCCATGGGCACGCCGAAAGCGCCGTCGTTCGGGATGCCGTAGCGGACCATCGCCTCGACGCCGCGGCGGCTCCCGCTCTTCGCCAGCCAGGCCAGGACCTCGCGCTCGTCCATGCGTGCGGCGGTGGCGCGGGCCGCGGTCACGCGATGGTGGCCAGGTATTCCGCGAGCTTGTCGTAGCTCTCCGCCACGCCCGTCGCCATCGGCGTCGCCAGGACGCCGTCGCGCGCTGCCTTCGATTCGTAGCGCACCGTCATCGTGACCGTCGTGCGGCCGCCCTTCTCGACGAAGACGGTCGTATCCACGGCTTCGCCCGCGTACCAGGAGTCATCGAACTTCTCGGTGGCCACGATCCGCTCCGGGGCCACGATCTCGCGGAAGACGCCGCCCATCCCCATGTCGTTCCCCTTCGGTCCCCGCCAGACGTAACGATACTTGCCGCCGACCCTCAGATCGACTTCGCAGACCGGCATCGTCCAGCCCGCACGCACCCCGAGCCAGCGCTTGATCAGCTCGGGCCGGGTGAAGGCGTCGAAGACCAGGGGGCGGGGCGCGTCGAACGTGCGCGTCATGGCGATCTCGCGGTCGGACGGCGTCGTGATCTCCAGCTTTCCGGCGTCCTTCATGTGATCTCCCTATCGCCTGGTGCGCCGCGGCTTCCGGGCCTTCGTCTTGAGCTCGTCGAGCAGCGCGTCCAGCTGCTCGTAGGAGGCCTCCCAGAACCGGCGGTAGGCCTCCAGCCACTCGTTCGCTTCCTCCAGCGGCGCGGCCTCGAGCCGGCGCGGCCGGCGCTGGGCATCGCGGCCCTGGGAGATGAGGCCCGCCTTCTCGAGCACCTTGAGGTGCTTGGAGATGGCGGGCTGGCTCATGGCGAACGGCTCGGCCAGCTCGTTGACGGAGGCCTCACCCGACGCCAGCCGGGCCAATATCGCCCGGCGGGTGGGATCGGCCAGGGCCGCAAACGTGGCGTCGAGGCTCAGCGGGGTGGCGCTCAGCGCATAACCACTCGGTTCCATAACCGACTTGGAATATATGTCCGAGACCGATGGCTGTCAAGGCCAAAACGGCAGGAGCGGCTAGGTCGTGCGCAGGTACTTGTTGAACCAGCCGATCGTGCGCTCCCAAGCGAGCTTGGCCGCCGCCTCGTCGTAGCGCGGGGTCGTGTCGTTGTGGAAGCCGTGGTTCGCGCCGGGGTAGACGTAACCCTCGTAGCGGACGCTCGCGGCCTTGAGCGCCGCCTCGTAGGCAGGCCATCCGTCCACGAGCCGCTTGTCGAGCTCGCCGTGATGGACGAGGACGGCCGCCTTGATCTTCGGCACGTCCTCGGCGGGCGGGGCGGAGCCGTAGAAGGGGACGGCCGCAGCCAGGTCGGCACCCATGCGCACGGCCAGGGTGTTGGCGATGCCGCCGCCGAAGCAGAAGCCGACGACGCCGAGCTTGCCCGTGCTCTCGGGCCGCGCGCGCAGCCATTTGGCCGCGGCCACGAAGTCTTCCGTCATCTTGGCCCGGTCGACCTTCTGGAAGAGGGCGCCCCCCTGCTCGTTGTCGCCGGGATAGCCGCCCACGGAGGTGAGGCCGTCCGGAGCGAAGGCCATGAAGTTCTCCGTGCCCAGCCGCCGGGCCACGTCTTCGATGTACGGGTTGAGCCCGCGGTTCTCGTGGACGACGAGCACGACCGGGACCTTGTCCTTCGCGCTGGCCTTGGCCGGCCGCACGAGGTAGCCCTTGATGGAGCCGTTGCCGTCGGGCGACGGCACGGTCGCGTACTCCGCCGTGATCCGCTTGTCGTCCTTGGCCACCTGCTCCGCCCAGGCGTAGTTGGGGGCGAGGGCCTCGAAGAGCGCGGTCGCGGTGAGGCCGCCGACGACGTACGTGCTGCAGCGGTCGATGAACGTCCGGCGGTCCATGTTGCCGTGGACGTACAGGTCGAGGTCGTCGAGCAGCTCAGGAGGGAAGTCCGAGGCCTTCATTCGTTCCATGGGCAGTGACTCCTTCGGAAAAAATGGCGCGCACGGGAAGCGAATCCCCCAGGCGCGTCCGCTTTCGTGAAAGCGTATCCTCCTTCTTGTCGCTATTGATGGAGGGATGCAAATGTCCAAGCTGATCTCTTCGCACGGACTTTCGTTCGGGAGGGGGGCTCTCGTCGCGGCCATGGCGGCCCTGATGGCGGCGTCCGTCTCGGCCCAGACCGTGAGTCTCGGCGCGGCGCGTGACTTCTGCGTCCTGGGTCTCGACGATGTCGAGCTCAGCATGACCAACCCGCAGACGAGCGTCAGTGGGAACGTGGGCCTCGGTCCCCGGGGCCAGCAGGTGTTCTCGGACGGCTTCATCGGCGGCACCTTCACCGTCGATCCCACTGCCGACAACTCCAAGAGCAACAACGTCGTGATCGCCGGGGGCACGGTGACGGCGGACCTCACGGCGGCAGTGGCCGACGCGCAGGCGGCATCGGCGGCCTCCTCGGCCCTGCCCCCGACGCAGACCTTCGGCGTGATCAAGGACGCCCTGACCATCTCCGGCAACGGGGGCCTGAACGTCATCGCCATCGAGTCGATCAGCTTCAGCGGCAGCACCGACAAGCTCACGCTCGACGGCGGGCCTTCCGACGTGTTCGTCCTCAACGTCGCCGGCTCCGTCAAGCTCAGCCACAAGCTGAGCCGGATCCAGGTGGGCGGCGGCGCCTCGGAGTCGCACGTGCTGTTCAACCTGACCACGGATCACGCGCCGCTCACCGTCTCGGGAGGCGCCACCATCGCCGGAACCTATCTGGCCCCCAACGGCGGCGTCCGTCTCTCGCCGGGCGTGGTCATCGGCGGGATCATCGGCAGCGCCCAGACCAGCCTGACCTCGGCGGCGCGGGTCGAATGTGTGCCATTCGAGGGCGGGACGTGCGCGCCCCGGGGTGCGGCCTGCACGGCCGACAACGAGTGCTGCAGCGGGGTCTGCGGCTCGGAAGGCTGCCAGTAAGAGATCGATCGAACGGCCGGCGGGGTGAGATGTAAGCTTCGCGGTGAATGAAGCTGATCGCCCTGCCGGCCGCGGCCGTCCTCGTGCTGGGCCTCTTCGATCCTGAAGCAACGACGTCCGTGCGCCTGAAGGGACTCGTCGCCGACCGGGACCCGGGGCTGGCCGTGCTCGTGCGGAGGAACGGCCGCACGGTCTTCGCCCGCGGGTACGGCGTGGGCGAACTGCGGACGCACGCGCCGATCGACGCCCGCACGAGCTTCCGGCTCGCTTCGGTGACGAAGCAGATGACGGCGGCCGCGATCATGTCGCTCGTGCGCGACGGGCGGCTCCGCTACGAGGACACCTTGACCCGGGCCCTTCCCGGCTTCCCGTCGTACGGGAGCCGGGTGACGATCCGCCACCTGCTGACCCACACCTCCGGTCTGCCCGACTACGAAGCACTCATGGACAGCGCCGAGAAGGACAAGGGGCCGATCTGGACCCCGGAGCACCAGATCCGCGACGACGAAGTCCTGGCCTTGCTCCAGGGGGAAACGCACGGCCTCTTCGCGCCCGGCACGAGCTGGGCCTACAGCAACTCCGGCTACGTCGTCCTCGGCCTCATCGCGGCCCGGGCCGCGGACAAGCCTTTCGGTGACGTCCTGCGCGAGCGGGTCTTCACGCCCCTCGGCATGACGCGCACGCTCGCCTACGAAAAGAGCAAGAACGAGGTCGCGGACCGTGCCTACGGCCACACGAAGGAGGGGGCGGGATTCCGAGAGACCGACCAGAGCTCGACCTCGGCCACGCTCGGGGATGGGGGCGTCTACTCGTGCCTGGAGGACCTCGCGAAGTGGGACGAGGCGCTGCGCACGAACGCCCTCCTCTCCAAGGCGGAGATGGCGCCCGCGCTCACGCCCGTGCGCCTGGCCGACGGATCGGAGCCGCACTGGCCGATGGCGGATCAGGGTGGCGACAATCTCTTTCCGGGACGACCGGTCGCGTACGGCTTCGGATGGTTCCTCGATCCCGTGGGAAGGCGGCCGCGCATGTGGCACCATGGCGAAACGATGGGCTTCCGATCGATCGTCGAGCGCTTCCCGGCGGACGGGGTCACCATCGTCGTCCTCGCGAACCGCGATGACATCGATCTGAAGTCGCTCGGGCTCGAATTGGCCGAGGGAGAGCTCGGCCGCAACGCTCGGCGATGAAGGATCGGGCTCGTCTCCGCCTGATCGTCGTGATCGCGTGCGTCCTGGCCGCCGTCCCGATCGCCGCCTTCCTCGCCCTGGGCCTCGTGCCTTTCGAACCCGACGGCCCTCCCCCCGGTGTCGTGTCCAACACGCCGGGCGATGGCGGCCTGCGCCGGCCTTTTCCGAAGATGGCGGTGCGTGCCCACAACGAGGTGACCGCGGAGCGCGTGGCCCTCGGCCGCCTGCTCTATTTCGATCCCGTCCTCTCCGGGGCCAACGACGTCTCCTGCGCGACCTGCCACCACCCCGACCTCGGCCTCACCGACGGCCGCGGCCTCAGCATGGGCAAGGGCGGGAAGGGCCTGGGCCCGCAGCGCGAGGGCGGGACCCCGATCCGGCGCGGCGCGCCCACCATCTGGAACGCCGCCTTCAATGCGCGGCAGTTCTGGGACGGCCGCGCGGAGGATCTCGAGGACCAGGCCCGCTTCCCCATCACGTCTCACGACGAGATGGACCAGGACCCGGGCGCGCTGGTGCGCGAGCTCCAGGCCATCCCCGAATACGTCAGGCTCTTCGACGCCGCCTACCCCGGGAAGGGAAGCGCCGCCGTCACGTTCGAGAACGTGACCGGCGCCGTCGCCGCCTTCGAGCGGACGCTCGTCTCGGACGCCTCCCCCTTCGACCGCTACCGTCTCGGCGATACGACCGCGCTCGGCCCGGCGGAGCGGCGCGGCCTGGTGCTCTTCCGGTCGCTCAAGACGCGCTGCTTCGAATGTCACGGGTTCCCCACCATGGCCAACCCGGACTTCAAGGTCATCGGCGTGCCCGACCTGCCCGGGCAGAAGGAGGACCGGGGCCGGGCGGAGGCGGGCGGCGGCCCCGCCTACGAGCGCGCCTTCAAGGTCCCGACCCTGCGCAACGTGGCCCTCACCGCGCCCTACATGCACAACGGCCGGTTCAAGACTCTCGCCGAAGTCCTCTCGTTCTACGCCAAGGGTGGAGGAAGGGGCGAGGGCCTGGAGCTCGCGAACCTCGACGACAAGATCCGGGTCTTCTCGCTGAGCACGGCCGAGCAGCAGGACCTGATCGCGTTCCTCAACGCGCTCACCGACGAGACGCGCCGGCCCGTGATTCCGGAGCGGGTGCCGTCGGGCCTGCCCGTCGTCGCCCGCCATGAGGCACCTGCCGGCAGCCCCCCGACCGCCCGCGCGCCGGCGCCCGCTGCGCCCGCACCGTCCGCTGCATTCGCTTCGCGCACGCTGGTCGTGAAGGCGGGAGGATCCATCCAGGACGCGGTGGACGCGGCTCATCCCGGGGACACGATCGAGGTCGAGCCCGGGACGTACCACGAGAGCGTGCTGGTGGACGTGGACCGCATCACCCTGCGGGGCCTGGTGAAGGGCGGCCAGCGCGCGGTCCTCGACGGAGAAGGGGCCCTGACCGACGCCGTCATCGCCTCCGGCCACGGGTTCACGATCGAGGGGTTCGCCCTCCGCGACTACACGAGCAACGGGATCACCGTGCAGGGGGCGACCCGCGTGGTCTTCCGGGACCTCGTGGTCGATCGGACCGGGCTCTACGGCGTCTACCCGGTGGAGTGCAGGGACGTGCTCGTGGAGCGGGTCGTGGTCACGGGCGCCAAGGACGCCGCGATCTACGTCGGGCAGTCCGCGGACATCGTCGTCCGGAAGAACGAGGTCCACGACAACGTCACCGGCATAGAGATCGAGAACTCCACGAACGCGCTCGTCGAGGAGAACCACGCCCACCACAACACGGGCGGCATCCTCGTCTTCCTCCTCCCCAACAACCCCTCGAAGGTGGGCCACGACACGCGCGTGCTGAGGAACCGCGTGGTCGAGAACAACCACCCGAACTTCGGCGACCCCAGTGCGATCGTCAGCAAGGTGCCGGCGGGGACCGGCATCTTCATCATGGGCGCGGACCGGACGGAGGTGGCGGGGAACGAGATCCGGGGCAACGATTCGGTCGGCGTCGCCGTGATCAGCCTGGCCATGGCCTTCCCTCCGGGCGCGACCTTCGACGTGGGCCCGATCCCCGAGGACAACCGGGTCCACGACAACGTCCTGGCCGACAACGGACGCCGCCCTGCCCCGGCCGTGAAGGAAATCGCAGGGCGAGGCGTCGACCTGCTGTGGGACGGGAGCGGCTGGACGAACACGTGGCACCAGCCGGGGGCGACGCGCTTCCCGATGCTCCTTCCCGATCAGACCTGGCCCGACCTCGTGCGCAAGGCGTGGTCCCGCGCCGTCTCCGGACTGGCGCGGATTCTCGGCTGAAGAGGCCGCTCCCGAGCCGTCACCCCCAAAGGACAGGGGTGTTTGATCGGCTGCGGCCGTTCGGCTACCCTACGCAGCCCTTCCATCCCATCCAGCTAGGAGGATGAGATTGTCCAGCGCGCGCGCAGTCTGGCCCCGCTATGCGCGCGGGGTGTGCGCGGCCGGGATCGTGGCCGGCCTCTGGATCGCCACCCGCGTCACCGACCGCAGTCGCGTCGAGGCCTCCGTGGACGTCACGCGGCGGTTTCAGTTCCACCGCACGACGCTGCCCGACCTCGAGGGTCCCGCCGAGCGCATGAACGTGCGCCGGAACGTGCACCCGGACTTCCGCCGCATCCCCGCCTTCCTGGCCATCGGCTCCGCCGTGGCCCTGAACGACCTGGACGGCGACGGCCTCCCCAACGATCTCTGCCTCGTCGAATCGCGGACGGACCAGGTGATCGTGGCCCCGGTGCCCCGGACCGGGGAACGTTACCGGCCCTTCACCCTCGACTTCCAGGGCCACTTCACGAGGGAGCGGATGGCGCCGACCGGCTGCATCCCGGGCGACTTCAACGAGGACGGCCTCACCGACCTCCTGGTCCTCTTCATGGGACGCTCGCCCCTGCTGCTGCTGCACCGCGAGGGCCAGGCGCTGGGGCCGCAGGCGTTCCGCGTCCAGCCCCTGGTCGCGTCCGAGCCGCTCTGGAACTCGCCCACCGCAACACTCGCCGACTTCGACGGGGACGGTCACGTCGACATCTTCCTCGGCAACTACTTCCGGGACGGAGAGGACGTCCTCAACCCCCAGGGCGCCGGATCGGCGCACCTTCCCTATTCCCAGGGCCGGGCCTACAACGGCGCGGGTGAGCGGGTGTTCCGGTGGACGGGGGCCACGCGAGGCGCGGAGCCATCGGTCTCTTTCGTCGAGGAACCCGAGGCCTTCCCTCCGGACTACCCGAAGGGGTGGGCCCTGGCCGCGGCCGCCTACGACCTCGACGGCGACCTGCGGCCCGAGGTCTACGTCGCCCACGACTTCGGGCCCGATCGGCTGCTGCACAACGTGTCCGAGCCCGGCCGGATCCGCTTCCAGGTCGCGGAAGGAAAGCGGGGCTTCTGGACGCCCTTGAGCAAGACGCTGGGTCACGATTCGTTCAAGTCGATGGGCGTGGATTTCGGCGACATCGACGCCGACGGCCGGCCCGACATCTACGTCAGCAACCTCACCACGCCCCGGGGCCTGTTCGAGTGCCAGGAGGCTTTCATCAACACCGGCGACACGGGCGCGCTCGCGCGGGGGGAGGCCCCCTTCGTGGACCGCAGCGAGTCGCTCGGCCTCTCTCGCACGGGCTGGGCCTGGGAGGCCCGGCTGGCCGACTTCGACAACGACGGCACCCTGGAGGCCGTGCAGGCCGTGGGCTTCATTCGCGGGACGATCAGCCGCTGGCCGGAGCTCCAGGAGATGGGGCTGGCCAACGACGTCATCAGCAACATCGCCGACTACTCCTGGCCCAACCTCCCCGAAGGGACCGAGGTCTCCGGACACGAGCACAACCCCTTCTTCGTCCGCGAGGGCGATCGCTTCGCGAACATCGCGGCCGCGATCGGGTTCGGCGAGGACGCGCCCAGCCGCGGCATCGCCCTCGCCGACGTCGACGGCGACGGCGACCTCGACATGGTCGTTTCGAACCAGTTCGCTCCCTCGACCTACTACGAGAACCTGTGCCGGGACTGTGGCGGGTTCCTCGGCCTGCACGTCGTCCACGCCGCGGCCGGGCCGGGCGCTTCCGGGCTGGTCGTGCGCGATGGCCACCCGCAGCCCGGCGAGCGCGTGTGGCCCGCGGTGGGCACGACCGTCCAGGTGGTCCGGCGCGACGGGCACATCCTCCTCGGCCAGGTGGACGGAGGCGGCGGACACAGCGGCAAGCGCAGTGAGGACGTGATGTTCGGTCTGGGACCGGAGGGTGGTGAGTCCGACGTCACCCTGCGCCTTCGCGTTCCCGGAGGCGGCGTCCGCACCGAGCGCCTGAAGCTCCGGCCCGGGTGGCACACGCTGGTCGTCAGTGCCGACGCCGGAGCGTCCCGTTGACCGCGACGGCCGCGCCCCGCGACCTTCGCCTCCCTGCCCTGCGGCGCTTCGCGATCGCGATCACGATCGTGAACCTCCTCGGCCACACCATCCTGGGCCTCGAGCCCTCGTGGGCGCAGATGTTCACCTCGCTCTTCACCGCCTACGGTGTGGAGCTGTTCCTGGAGTGGGTCCAGGCCCGCGTGGACGGCCGGCGGCCGCGGTTCCGCGGATCGTTCGTCGAGCTGGTCAACTTCCTGCTGCCCGCCCACATCACGGGCCTGGCCATCGGGATGTTGATGTACGCCAACGATCGCCTGCTGCCCTTCGCCTTCACGGCCGCCGCCGGCATCGCCTCCAAGGCCATCTTCACCGCGCCGGTGGGAAGCGGCCGCCGCCATTTCATGAACCCGTCCAACGCCGGGCTGGCCACCGGCCTCCTCCTGCTCCCGAACATCATGGCCATCGCGTCGCCCTACCAGTTCACGAACGACCTTTCGGGCTACGGCGACTGGCTGCTGCCCCTGATCGTCGTGTGCACGGGCTCCTTCCTGAACACCTTCTTCACCCGGCGCATCCCGCTGGTCCTGGGCTGGCTGGGGGGCATCCTCCTCCAGGCCGTGCTGCGCCACCTGATCATGGGCAATGCCCTCCTCCCGACCCTCGCCGTCTCGACGAGCATGGCCTTCCTCCTCTTCACCTTCTACATGGTGCCGGATCCCGGCACGACGCCCTCCGCGCCGGGGAGACAAGTCGCCTTCGGGGCCAGCGTGGCCCTGCTCTACGGGTTCCTCGTCGCGCAGCATTTGACCTTCGCCATGTTCTACGCGTTGTGCATCGTGTGCGCGGTGCGGGGCGTCGCCCTCCACGTCGCTCACCACCGAGAGGCGAAGAGCCGGTCCGCCGCGCTGGCCGCCGCCGCGGTCGCGGCCACTCCCGCGCTCGACGAGGTCGCGGTGCCCGTGCCGGCGCCGACGGCCGCGCAGGGGGCCGACGCCGTCTGACGACCTCTCACGACCAGGGGCGACGGCCGTAGCCGGCTACGTCCGGGGCGAGTCCGCCTCCGCGCGGCGCTTGAGGACGATCCGGACCGCGAGCTCCAGGGCCTCCGGCCCGAAGGGCTTGGTGAGCAACACGTCGCCACCCGCCTCCTTGGCCTTCCGCCCCTCCTCTCCGCCGGTATGCCCGGAGAGGACGATCACGGGGACGTTCGGGTGCGTCTCCTTCAAGCGACGAGTGGCTTCCCAGCCGTCCAGGACGGGCATGGCCAGGTCCATGACCACGACGTCCGGTACCTGCGCGGCCACTCTCTGGAGGGCATCCTCGCCGTTGTCGGCGACCTGGACGCTGTACCCCGTCGCCACCAGTTGCTGCATGTACATGTCGCGTTCGTCACGGCTGTCGTCGACAAGGAGGACGAGGGGGGTCGTGAATTCCTGTGTCGCGAGCATCATCGTCCGAGTATGAGCCTGGCCGTCGGACGATCAAGGGGGCTCCGCAAGATTGCGGGGC
>Ga0075425_100005630_pt1 | contig 13041 bp, 8 predicted proteins | sample SoiMethybrSBSTD4_FD_75300 | JGI IMG/M metagenome (GOLD analysis project Ga0075425, IMG submission 75300) | Bulk soil microbial communities from a Populus tree surrounding site in Tennessee, USA - Soil MetaG P. TD hybrid SBSTD4 | ecosystem: Environmental > Terrestrial > Soil > Tree plantation...
AAGAATGCCGCCGAGGAAGAATCGGAATGCGTCGGCACAGGCGATCCCTCCCAGCCGCCCCTCGCCCGGAAAGGCGTTCGCTTCTCCCGCCGCGTCCCACAGCGAGATGTGCTGGTGGAGTCCGCTGCCCGCGGCCCTCTCGTCCCACTTCGCCATGAAGGTCACCGCGAGGCCCTTTGCATACGCGATCTCCTTCGCAGCGTGCTTGGCCAGGACGTTGCGGTCCGCCTGTTCCAGCAGGTCGCAGTACTCGAGATTCAGCTCCTGCTGCCCGGGCCCCCACTCGCCCTTGCTGCCTTCCATCGGAATGCCGCTCTGGTCGAGCGCGCGGACGAGCTCGCCCACGACCGGCTCTTCTCTGGTTCCCGCGAGCAGGTGATAGTCCTCGATGTAGCCGCCGAACGGGACGAGGCCGTGCCAGTGCTTCTGCCGCGCCGACTCGTAGGTTTCGCGGAAGAGGTAGAGCTCCAGCTCCGCTCCGCCTTTCGGCACGAGGCCCATCTCTCTCGCGCGCTCGACCTGGCGCTGGAGGATCCGGCGCGGGGAAACCTCGACCGGAGCCCCTGCCTCCGTGACCACATCGGAGAGCACGATCGCGGTGTTCGGCAGCCACGCCGCGCGGCGAAGCGTCTTCCAGTCGGGGAGGCAGCGGACGTCCCCGTAGCCCTTCTCCCAGCTCGTGAAGGCGTAGCCCGGAACGGGGTCCATCTCCATGTCGCACGCGAGCACGTAGTCGCAGGCGTGCCAGCCGTGCTCGGCGACGGTCTCTGCGAAGAAGCGTCCCGTGAGCCGCTTGCCCAGCAGGCGGCCATACCAGTCGGGCATAGCGACGAGAACGGTCTCGATCTCCTCCTGCCGGATCGCGTCGAGGAGCTCCTCGCGCGTCATGCGCCCCGCCGCCATCGCCTCACTCCTCCGAAATGAAGACGCTCTTCGTCTCGGTGTAGTGTTCGAGGGCCGCCAGCCCCAGCTCTCGCCCGAGGCCGCTCTCCTTGACGCCGCCGAACGGCGCCTCGAGAAAAACGCTCCGGCTGCTGTTGACCGACAGAACACCCGTCTCGACGGCCCGCGCCACGCGCATGGCACGGCCCAGGTCCCGGGTGAAGAGCGAGCCCGAAAGCCCGTACCGGCTCGCGTTCGCGAGATGCACCGCCTCCTCCTCGTCCCGAAATGGGATGACCGAAACGACCGGCCCGAAAATCTCGTCACGCGCGACGCGCATCTCGTTGTCCACGTCGGCGAAGATGGCCGGCGTGAGAAACGATCCCTTCGAAAGCCTCGGGTCGGCCGGAATCTCTCCGCCGGTGACGCGGCGGGCGCCTTCCGCATCACCGATGGCGATCCACGCGCGCACCTTCTCGCGGTGGGCGGGCGTGATGAGCGGCCCCATCTCCGTTTCGGATGAAAGCGGGTTCCCCACGCGGATCGCCGCGGTCATCCTCGCGAGGTCGGCGACGACGCGATCGTAGATCGTCCGCTGGACGAGGAACCGCGAGCGCGCACAGCAGTCCTGGCCGGCGTTGTCGAAGACGCTCCAGAGCGCGGAAGCCAAACACATCGAAAGGTCGGCGTCCTCGAAGATCAGGCAGGCCGACTTGCCGCCGAGCTCGAGCGAGATGCGCTTGAGGCCGTCTGCGGCCAGGCGCATCACGCTCTTGCCGGCATCCGTGGATCCGGTGAAGGAGATCTTTCGCACAGCGGGATGGGAGACGAGAGCGGCCCCGACGATGTCGCCTGGTCCGGGCAACACGTGGAACGCGCCCGGTGGGACTCCGGCCTCCAAAGCCAGCTCACCCAATCGCAGGGCCGAGAGCGGAGTGTCGCTAGCGGGCTTGAGAATGACCGTGTTGCCCATCGCGAGGGCGGGGGCGGTCTTCCAGGTCGCGATAGCGAAGGGGAAATTCCAGGGAACGATGAGGCCGCAGACCCCGAGCGGCTCGCGGAACGTGACGCTCGCGCCGCGCGCCGACACCGGAATCGTCGAGCCACCGAACTTGGTGGCGGCTCCGGCGTAGTACTCGAAGCAATCGGCGCCGAGGGAGATCTCGCCGCGCGCCGAGGCGATCGGCTTGCCCGTGTTGCGGCTCTCGAGTCGCGCGAGCTCGTCCGTGTTTTCGCGGATGAGCGCGGCGAGCCGGAAAAGCACCGCGGCGCGATCCCTCGGCGTGCGACCCTTCCAGTCGTCGCGGAACGCCCCGTCCGCCAGCCGGGCGGCGCGGTCCACGTCCTCGGCGGTGGCCTGAGCCACCGAGGCGATTGGCTCGCCGGTGGCGGGATCGAAGACCAGGCGGCGCTCGCCGGCTGCCCCTTCGGAACGCTCCCCCCCGACGAGAAGGGGAGCCTCCGGCGGTGCCGCGGCGGACATGCAGCAAGAATATCGGTTTCCCCGCGAGGGCCGGCACCTCGGCCGCTTGTCATGAGGCTCGTCGCGGCTCCGTCCAGGCTTGGCATGACCGGCCGGGGGAGACGCCGGCCGTTTGTTTGTCAATCAGGTCGACCGTTCGGTGCCTGCGACGGCGCCGAGCTCCGCTGCTCCGACTCGCGTGCCTCGTCCGATTGCCTCGGGCGGTAGGAGCCGCCTATGCCGTCAGCGCCACGGCAGCCTCCGGCGTGGTGACGTGGAAGCTGAAGCTTTCCTCGAGATACAGTCGCACGACGCAGTCGCCTCTCTGTCCCTGGCGAAGCTGTTGAAGATGCCCGAACCGTACTGGGCCGCGATCACCACCATCGCAATCATGCAGTCTTCGTTGGGCGACACGTGGGCGACATCGATCGAGCGGCTCGCAGGCACCGCGCTTGGCTGCGCTTTCGGCGCGTCGGTCGCGAGCTTCCTCGCGCCAAACTGGCTCGTGTACGGCGGGGGGATCTTCGCGCTCGGACTGATCTGCGCGGGCCTGCGTCTCAATCAAACGGCGTATCGGTTCGCGGGGCTGACGTTCACGATCGTCATCCTTCTGACTCGCCCGGGCGGGCCGGTCATAGTCGCGGTCCACCGCTTCATCGAGGTCTCGATCGGAATCGCAGTCGCACTTGCGCTGACCGCAATATGGCGCGAGCGCGAGCCGACGCCCTCCTGACGCAGCTCCGGACGGGTCGCTGAGGCACGGCCCAAGAGCGCAGAGTGTTATAGCTTAGCCGGCGACGCAGACCCCGATCCGAGCGATGGGTCGGAGGGCTTTTGGCATGTGGATCGTCCGACTCGCTCTTCGCCGGCCTTACACCTTCGTCGTGGTGGCGATGCTCATCGCGGTCCTCGGAGGGCTGTCCATCGCAACGATGCCCACGGACATCTTCCCAAAGATCAACATTCCCGTCGTCAGCGTGATCTGGAGCTACGGCGGTCTCTCGCCGGAAGAGATGCAGGACCGGATCACGACGGTCGTCGAGCGGGCGTTCACCACGACCGTCAGCAACATCGAGCACATGGAGTCGCTGTCGGTGCGGGGGACGAGCGTGATCAAGCTGTTCTTCCAGCCAAAAACCGACGTGAACGGCGCGGTGGCTCAAGTGACGTCCATCTCTCAGACGCTGCTTCGGCCCCTGCCTCCGGGAATCACGCCGCCGCTGATCATCCAATACAACGCGGCGGACGTGCCGGTGATCATGCTGAGCCTCGGCAGCGATCAGCTCTCGGAGCAGGAGCTCTGGGACTACGGGAACAACTTCATCCGGACGCAGCTCGTGACCGTGGAGGGCGCGGCCGTTTCTCTTCCCTACGGCGGCATGAGCCGCGTCGTGAACGTCGACCTCGACCCGGATGGCCTCTATGCGCGGCGCTTGTCGCCTCAGGACGTCGTCAACGCGATGCTGAAACAGAACATCGTCGTCTCCGCCGGGACGATCAAGATGGGCTCGATCGAGTACGACGTCGCCATCAACAGCAGCCCGGAGGTCCTGGCGGACCTCAACAACATTCCCATCCGCTATTCGAACGGAGCCATGGTCTACGTCCGCGACGTGGGATACGTGCACGACGGCTTCAGCCCGCAGACCAACCTGGTGCGGCGCGACGGCCGGCATTCCGTCCTGATGCCCATTCTCACGAGTGGCAACGCCTCGACCCTCGCGGTCGTGGGCGGAGTCCGAAACCTGATGCCGAGGGTCCAGGCCGGTCTGCCCAAGAGCCTGAAGGTGGACTTCCTGTTCGACCAGAGCGTGTTCGTTCGTGGGGCGATCACCGGGGTCTTGCACGAGGGGACCATTGCAGCCTGCCTCGTCGGCCTGATGATCCTGGTCTTCCTTCACTCGTGGCGAAGCGTACTCATCGTCATCACCTCGATTCCCCTTTCGATCCTGGCCTCTCTCGGGGTGCTCCACGTGCTGGGGGAGACCCTCAACGTGATGACGCTCGGCGGTCTGGCCCTGGCAGTGGGGATCCTCGTCGACGACGCCACGGTCGAGGTCGAGAACAACCATCGCCACATGGACCTGGGGACTCCTCTCCGGCAGGCGATTCTCGACGGGGCGGCGGAGGTGGCCGCGCCGGCATTCGTGTCGACGCTCTCCATCTGCATCGTGTTCGTCCCGATCATGTTCCTTGGCGGCGTCGGCGGGTTCCTATTCTCGCCGCTGGCGATGGCCGTGGTCTTCGCGATGGTCGCGAGCTACTTCCTCTCCCGCACGCTGGTGCCCACGATGTTCCTGTATCTGATCGCACCCGAGGAGCGGGCCCGAACGGAGGGAGCGAAAGGCGAGAAGCCGCGGTCCTTCGCCCGTCGAGCCTCCGATCGGATCGAGGCCGGCTTCACGGCGCTCGCCGACCGCTACCAGGGTGTTCTCGACTGGGTGCTCGAGAACCGGATGCTCGCGATCGCCGCGTTCGTCGGATTCGCCATCGTGTCGCTCGTCCTGTTCCCGTTCGTCGGCCGCGACTTCTTCCCGACGGTCGACGCCGGGCAGCTTCGGCTTCATGTGCGATGCCCGGCGGGAACGCGGATCGAGGAGTCGGAAGCTTACTTCCAGCGGGTCGAGGACTACATCCGACAAGTGATCCCGGCCGACGAGCTGTCCGTGGTCAACGACAACATCGGCCTGCCCAACACCATCAACCTCGCGCGCAGCGACAGCGCCACCGTCGGACCGTCGGACGGAGAGATCCTCGTGGCTCTCAAACCCGAGCACGCCCCGACGGCGGGCTACCTGAAGACGCTGCGGGAAGAGCTGCCGAAGCGATTCCCGGACCTCGAGTTCTTTGCGCAGCCGGCGGACATCGTCAGCCAGATCCTCAACTTCGGCTTGCCGGCCCCGATCGACATCCAGATCAGCGGGCCGATCGCTCAATCCGATGCCAACTACGAGATCGCCCGTCAGATCGCCGGCGAGCTCGCCGTCGTTCCCGGCGCGGTGGACGTGCACATACAGCAGATCGTGAGTTCTCCGCGTCTCATGGTCGACACGGATCGGGTCCTCGCGCAGCAGAACGGCATGACGGAATCGGACATGGCCAACAGCCTTTCGGTATCGCTGTCCGGCAGCGGGACGGCGTCGACGAATTTCTGGCTGAACTACAAGAACGGCGTCCAGTACCAGGTCGTGGTGCAGACCAAGCAGCACCATCTGACCTCGATGGACGAGCTGGGCCGCACCCCGCTTCTCGCCGCCGGGCAGACGACGCCGCAGATGTTGAGCAACCTCGCCACGATTCGGCGAGCGTCCACCGCCCTGTCGCTCAACCACTACAACGTCCAGCCCGTCTTCGACGTCTCCGCCAACGTGCAGGGGACGGACCTCGGAAGCGTCTCGAAAGCGGTCGACAAGATCGTCGCCCGGCATACGGCGAAGATGTCGAAGGCCAGCACGATCACCGTGCGCGGACAGATCCAGAGCATGAAGCAGTCGTTCGCCCAGATGTTCCTCGGGATCCTGTTCGCGATCCTCCTCGTGTATTTCCTGATGGTCGTCAACTTCCAGTCGTGGCTGGGCCCCTTCATCATCCTGACCGCTCTCCCGGGAGCCATGGCCGGAGTTCTGTGGGCTCTCTTCGTGACGCACACGACGCTCAGCGTTCCGGCGCTCATGGGCTCGATCATGGCGATTGGCGTCGCGACTTCGAACAGCATCCTGATGGTCACGTTCGCCAACGAGCAGCGCCACCCGGAGTTCGGCTCGAAGGACTCGCGGACGGCCGCTCTGATCGCCGGCCGCACGCGGCTGCGCCCCGTTCTGATGACGGCGCTCGCGATGCTCTTCGGCATGCTGCCGATGAGCCTCGGGCTGGGCGAGGGGGGCGAGCAGAACGCGCCGCTCGGGCGGGCCGTGATCGGCGGCCTGCTCGTGGCGACGTTCTACACGCTGTTCTTTGTCCCGGCCGCCTACAGCGTGCTGCAGCGGAAGCCGCCGCTGGCCGCGATTCGAACGGGCGAGGAGAAAACAGAGAAGGAGGCGCCGAGAAAGGACCCGCCGGAGAACAAGCCACCGGAGCAACCGGAGAAGCCGTCATGAGCGATTCGAGCGGCCGCGAGCAAAAACTGGCGCCGGCGGCCGCCTCGCCCGTCGACCATCCCGTGCCGCGCGCCCGGACGCGAACGATGCGCGCCATCGGCCTCGGCATTCTCGCGCTGTTTGCGGTCCTTCTGATCGTCAGCGTGATCCCCCGCGCGCTCAACCGGCACCGCCTCGCCAAGGCGGCCCAGACCGTGCGCACCGCGGTGACGAGCGTGCACGTGGTCCGCCCGGTCACGGCCTCCGAGGCGGGCCTCTCCATCGCGGCCACGACGCAGGCCATGCGGGACGCGGTCATCTATGCCCGGACGAGCGGGTACATCGTCAAGCGCTACGTGGACATCGGCGACGACGTGAAGGCCGGCCAACTTCTGGCGGAGATCGACTCCCCGGAGATCGATCAGCAGCTCGCGCAGGCACGGGCGAATCTGCGAACGGCGGAGAGGACCCTGGACCTCCAGAAAGCGACTCTGGATCTGAATCGATCCACCATGGAGCGCTACCAGGGCGCCGACGCCGAGGGGGCCGTCGCGATCGAGGCCGTCGATCAAGCCGTGTCCGCTTATCGCACGGCGCAGGCCGCCGTCGCCGCCGCGGAAGCAACCGTCGAGGCGAATCAGGCGAACGTCCGGCAGCTCCAGGATCTGACCGGCTTCCAGCGCGTCGTCGCCCCTTTTGCGGGCACGGTGATCCAACGCAACGTCGACGTCGGGACTTTGATCACCGCGGGGAGTCCGACCGACAACACCGCCGTGGCTCCGTCCAGCGTGACGGGCCAGGCGAACGGGCTCTTCGAGGTGGCGAGCATCGACGAGCTGCGCGTATTCGTCAACGTCCCCCAGGTCTACGCGCCGAACGTGAAGCTCGGCCTCCCCGTCGAAGTGACGGTTCGGGGACAGCTCCAGGAGCCGGTGACCGGCAAGGTGACGCGCACCGCCCGCGCGCTCGATCCGGCGACGCGTACGCTTCTGACGGAGGTCGACATCCCCAACCCCACTCACCGGATGCTTCCCGGAATGTTCGTGTACGTCGCGTTCAAGATCGGTCCCTCCGGTACGCGGTTGCGCGTACCGGCGACGGCGGTCATCGTCGACGCGAAGGGGACCCGCGTCGCGATCGTCGGGACGGGAAACAAGCTGCACTTTCAACCGGTCGTGCTCGGCCGCGACTTTGGAAACGCCATCGACGTTCAGGCGGGGTTGAAAGGTGACGAGAGGATCGTGGCGCAGCCGACCGTTTCGCTTCAGGAGGGCCAGGTCGTCGACCCGATCGTGGCCAAGCCAGCTCCGGGGAGTTGAGCCGGTGACGCGTCGACGCTCCGCTCCTGCCCGTTCACTCGCCGTCCTCGGCGTGGCGCTCCTGGCCGTTTCGGCGGCGGCGTGCATGGTCGGCCCGAACTACTCGCGGCCGGCGGTCGAGCAGCCGCCCGCCTTCAAGTCCGAGCTCCCGGCCTCGCCCGTGACGCTTCCCGAGAGCGACTGGTGGGAGCTGTATGCGGATCCGGAGCTCACGCCGTTGATTGCGGCTGCGAACGCTTCGAACCAGACTCTCCGCCAGGCCGTGGCGCGCGTCGACCAGGCGCGAGCGCTCGCGAGGGTTGCGGGGAGCTACCTCTACCCGGCGATCTCGGCGAATCCCGCCTTCTCGCGGACACGGTATTCGGCAAATCGCGACAGCCAGTTCTCCGGGCAGCCCGTGGGGCAGGGCTCGACCATCAGCGACTGGATCATCACGGCGGATCTGTCCTACGAGATCGACGTCTGGGGCCGCGTCCGCCGGTCCTTCGAATCGGCGCGGGCCACTGCCGAAGCGGCCGCCGAAGACGAAGCCGTCGTTCGGCTCGGAGTCCAGGCGGACGTGGCCAGCTTTTACTACACCCTCCGTTCGTTGGACGCGCAGGACCAGATCCTGACGCAGACCGTCGCCGCCTATCGCGAACAGGTGCGCATCCTGTCGGTCCAGCTCAAGAACGGGCTCGTCGGCGCGATCGTCGTCTACCAGGCGCAGGCGACGCTCCAGGCGGCATTGGCTCAGCTCCAGGACGTGCAGCGGGCCCGGGCGGACCTCGAGCACGCCCTCGCCATTCTCGCCGGTCAGCCGGCGCCGTCGTTCTCAATCCCCGCCAACCCCCTGCTCGACGCCGCCCCTCCCTGCGTGCCCGCGGGACTTCCTGCCGATCTTCTGATCCGCCGGCCGGACGTCGCCGAGGCCGAGCAGAACGTCGTGGCGGCGAACGCCCAGGTCGGAGTGGCGACCGCGGATTTCTATCCGCGGTTCATGCTGACGGGCTATGCGGGCTTCGAGAGCGCGAGCGCGAGCGATCTTTTCAACTGGCAGAGCCGCATCGCGTCCATCCTGCCCAGCATCTACTTCCCGATCTTCCAGGGTGGACGGCTGAGGGCCAATCTCGCGGCGACGAAGGCCGGGTACGAGGAGACCGTCGCGGCCTACGTCCAACAGGTTCTGGTCGCCTACGGAGACGTCGAGGATGCTCTGACCGACCTGCGCATGTTCGCGGAGGAAGTCGGGAGCCTGCGCGAGGCCGTGATCGCGTCGCAGAACTATCTCCGGCTCGCCCGAGCGCAGTTCAAGTACGGGCTCGCGGACTACCTGCTGGTCATCGACGCCGAGCGGACTCTTCTCTCCAACCAGCTGCTCTTGGCCCAGACCATCAACCTGCAGATGGGCGCGAGCGTGCATCTGATCAAGGCACTGGGCGGCGGATGGGAGGGCCTTCCCGGGCCGAACACGCCGCCTTCGGGACGAGACGCGGACACGAAAGCCGGGGAGTCCCCGGCGTCATAGGAGACACGGATCATGGCGAAGATTGGATTCCTGGGGTTGGGTGAGATGGGCACGCCGATGGCCGGGCGCTTGCTCAAAGCGGGTCATGAGTTGACGGTCTGGAATCGCAGCGCGGAGAAGGCGGCACCTCTGGCGAAGGAGGGCGCCGCGGTCGCGGCGACTCCCGCGAAAGCCTCCGCCCGTGCCGATGTGGTCATCACGATGCTCGCGACGCCGGATGCCTTCGAGCAGGTGCTCTTCGGAGTCGAGGGGCTGGCGGCGGCGCTCTCGCCCGGCCAGATCCTGATCGACATGTCGACCGTGGGACCGGACGAGGTCCGATCGGCCGCTTCTCGGCTTCCCGAGGGCGCATCCCTCGTCGACGCCCCCGTACGGGGCAGCGTGCCGCAGGCCACATCGGGGAAACTCGACATTTTCGTCGGCGCGACCGACTCGGACTACGAGCGTGTGCGGCCGATCCTGGAGGTTCTCGGCGCCGTGCGGCATGCGGGAGGACCCGGATCGGGAGCCGCGATGAAGCTCGTGGCGAACCTGGTTCTGGGCGCGGCGATCGTGACCCTCGGGGAGGCCCTCTCTCTCGGAGAGTCGCTCGAGCTCAACCGGGGCATCATGCTCGATGTCCTCGCGGGCTCGCCGATCGGACCCATCGTCGCCGCCAAGCGAGGCAATGTCGAATCCGGCCAGTTTCCGCCCAGCTTCAAGCTGCGGCATGCGGAAAAGGACCTCCGGCTCGTCACCGAAGCCGCGGCCGCCAGGGGCCGCGACCTCAAGCAGGCCCTGGCGAATCGCGCCTGGTTCGACGAAGCCGCGGAGCGGGGCGCCGCCGACCTCGACTTCTCGGCGGTCGTGGCGACGATTGGAGGAAAGCCACCCGGGCCGACTCGAAAGAGTACGGAGAATCGTCCGCAGGAGCCGCATGGGCGCAAGGAGCTTCGGCCATGAAGTACAGGACATTGGGACATACCGGGCTCATCGTCAGCGAGGTGGCGCTCGGCAGCATGCAGTTCGGCGGCAAGATGAACATGGGCAACCTCGGCCAGGAGGACACGACGCGAATGGTGAGGGTCGCCCTGGACAACGGCGTCAATTTCGTCGACACGGCCGACGTGTACAGCCTCGGCGAGAGCGAGACGCTTCTGGGCAATTCGTTGAAGGGCTTCCGGCAAGAGCTCGTCCTGGCCACGAAGGTCCGCCTTCCCATGGGCGGAGCCGAGCAATTCAACCGGAGCGGCGCGACGCGCGTGAACATCCTGCGGGAGGTGGAGGGAAGCCTCAAGCGGTTGCAGACCGACTACATCGACCTCTACCAGGTGCACGGATGGGACAGCAACACCCCGCTCGAGGAGACACTGCGCACGCTCGGCGACCTGGTGCGCCAGGGGAAGGTCCGCTACATCGGGCTCTCGAACTACATGTCGTGGCAGGCGGCGACGGCGATCGGGCTCCAGGAGCGCCTCGGACTGGAGAGATTCGCGACGGCGCAGATGCATTACAGCCTCGTCGGCCGGGGTCTCGAATTCGAGTTCCAGTCTTTCGCCGAGTACCACGACGTGGGCATCCTAGTCTGGAGCCCGCTTGCCGGCGGCTTCCTGACGGGCAAGTACACGCGCGGCAACCCGCCGCCCGCCGGCAGCCGATTCTTCGACGCGGGTCAGTTCGTTCCGTTCGACAGGGAGAAGGGCTACCTCGTCGTGGATGCGCTGAAGGAAGTGGCCGCCCGCCGCAACGCGAGCCCGGCGCGCGTCGCGATCGCGTGGCTGCTGGGCCGACGAGCGGTCCGCAGCGTGATCGTCGCGGCCCGGAAGACAGAGCAGCTCGAAGACAACATTCGCGCCGTCGACCTGCAGCTGTCGGACGAGGACGTTCGACAACTGGATGCGGCGTCGGATCCGGGTATTCCGTACCCGAAGTGGATGGTCTTGCAGCTCGATACAGCCGAGGACCCGCGCCCGAGGATCCTGCATCCCGAGCGCTACGCGAAGGGCGGTCAATGGAAAGACCTTCGGGGAACCGGATGGTCCGGATAGAAGGAGTCGTGGAGCGGGCTCTCGAGGGGAGGCGGGCGTATGAGCGAGCGAATCCAGGCTGCCGCCAGAGTCGCCGTCCGGAGGATGGCGTTGATCGTGGCCTGGCTCATCGCGAACCCGGAAGCGGCGTACCCGCAGACGGGAACACCCCTCCCATCCGGGCCGCCGAGGGACGTTTCACGTCGTGCGCCTCCGATCCCCCCTGCGGGGCCTCTCGCTGCGCCGAAGGCGCTTCGGCAAGTCGGCGTGCCAATCCCGCTGACCCATGACGTGACCCCCTCGGACAATCCGCAGACTCCCGAAAAGATCGCGCTCGGCCAGAAGCTTTTCTTCGATGGCCGTCTCTCGGCCGACGGAACGGTTGCCTGTTCCACCTGTCACGACCCGCGACGCGCGTTCACCGACGGCCGAACCACGTCGATCGGCATCGGAGGACGGATCGGTCAGCGGAACGCGCCGACGGTCATGAACGCGCTCTATGACAAGACGCAGTTCTGGGATGGCCGCGCCGCGACGCTCGAACTGCAGGCGGTGATGCCGATCGTCAACCCCAGCGAGATGGGCCAACCGACGCTCGACGACGCGGTCGCCGCAATCGCGCGTATCGCGGAGTATCGCGATGCGTTCCCGCGTGTCTTCGGCCGCCCGCCGAATGCCACCGACCTTGCGCGCGCGATCGCGGCGTACGAGCGGACGCAAATCGCGTACGACACGCCGTTCGATCGCTTCATTGCCGGCGATCCGGCGGCCATCGACGGGGCGGCCAAGCGCGGTTGGCAGCTTTTCAATACGCGCGGCCGCTGCAACAAATGTCACGCGCTGAAGGACACGGTGCCGGACCCGACCAACTTCACAGACAACGATTTCCACAACATTGGCATCGGCATCATTCGCCACAACGTCGTCACGCTGGCACGCCAGGCCGAAGTACGCCTGGCATCCGGCGATGCGCAAGCCATAGACCAGTCCGCCATCGGGACGGATTTCTCGGTTCTCGGCCGCTTTCTCGTCACAAAGAAGCCGGCGGACACCGCATCCTTCAAGACTCCGAATCTCCGCAATGCGCTCGTGACCGCGCCCTACTTTCACGACGGCTCTCAGGACACGCTCTGGGATGTCGTCGACCACTACAACAAGGGTGACGGCCTGCAGAACCCCTGGCTCGACGAGGACATCCAGCCGCTGGCCCTGAGCGAGAAGGACATCGACGATCTGGTGGCTTTCATGGCGTCCCTGACGAGCCCGGATTACGCGGCGCTCGGCCGAACGGAACTCGAGCGCCAACGAGCCCGGTCACGAGTCGAGCGCCCGCAGCGCGACACGAAACGAGCCTTCGGCCCGAAGCCAATCCAACCCACGCCGCCGGCGCCATGAGTCGAAGGTGAGGACGGACTGACGATGCCGCAGCCGAAGGGGAGTCTGCAGGGGTGATCAACGGCGCGGCGCGTCACCCGCCCGGAGCGTCGCCTAGCCCTCGCGGTGCATCCCCGGGCTCAGCCTCCCGGGATGACCGGCCGGCAGCGTCTTCTTCACCCGGCGGCCTGTCACGCGGCGGGCACCTTCCGCGTCCCCGATTGCAATCCACGCACGCACCTTCTCGCGGTGAGCGGGCGTGATGAGCGGCCCCATCTCCGTATCCGGCGAAAGCGGGTTCCCCACGCGGATCGCCGCAGTCATCTTCGCGAGGTCGGCGACGACGCGATCGTAGATCGTCCGCTGGACGAGGAACCGCGAGCGCGCACAGCAGTCCTGGCCGGCGTTGTCGAAG
>Ga0075425_100005631_pt1 | contig 13039 bp, 11 predicted proteins | sample SoiMethybrSBSTD4_FD_75300 | JGI IMG/M metagenome (GOLD analysis project Ga0075425, IMG submission 75300) | Bulk soil microbial communities from a Populus tree surrounding site in Tennessee, USA - Soil MetaG P. TD hybrid SBSTD4 | ecosystem: Environmental > Terrestrial > Soil > Tree plantation...
ATGATCCCCGAGTAGAAGTCGACGTTCGGGTAGAGCTTGCGCGAGACGAAGTAGTCGTCCTCGAGCGCGATCCGCTCGAGCTCGAGCGCGATCTCGAGCTTCGGATCGACCCCGGTCTGCGCGAAGACGTCGTCGGCGACGCGCTTGATCAGCTTCGCGCGCGGGTCGTAGTTCTTGTAGACGCGGTGGCCGAAGCCCATCAGCAGGCGCTCGTGGTTCTTCACGCCCTCGATGAAAGCGGGGACGTTCTTCACGTCGCCGATCTCGTCCAGCATCCGCAGGACTTGCTCGTTCGCGCCGCCGTGCAGCGGCCCGTACAGCGCCGCGACTCCGGCGGAGACGGCCGAGAACGGATCGACCTGCGTCGAGCCGACCCCCCGCACCGCGTTCGTCGAGGCGTTCTGCTCGTGGTCGGCGTGGAGGACGAGGAGGATCTCGAGCGCCCGCTGCAGCACGGGATTCGGCTCGTGGACCCCACCGATCTCGAAGGTCATGTTGACGAAGTTGCCGATGTAGCCAAGGTCGTTGCGCGGGAAGACGTACGGCAGCCCGCGGCTGTGGCGGAACACCCAGGCAGCGATGGTGGGGAACTTCGCGATCAGCCGCACGCGCTGTAGACGGCGGCTCTCCTCGTCGCCGATCTCCTTCGCGTCCGGATAGAAGGTCGAGAGCGCAGCGACGGCGCCGAGCAGCATCCCCATCGGGTGCGCGTCGTGGCGGAAGCCGTCGAGGAACTGGGTCACGTTCGTGTGCACGTAGGTGTGTAGGCGAACCTCCTCCTCCCAGGCCTCGAGCTCGTCGCGGCTGGGCAGCTCGCCCTCGAATAGGAGCCACGCGGTCTCCAGGAAGCTCGCGTGCTCGGCGAGCTGCTCGATCGGGTAGCCGCGGTAGCGCAGGATGCCGGCGTCGCCGTCGATGAAGGTGATCCCGCTGCGGGTCGAGGCGGTGTTGAGGAAGGCCGGGTCGTACGACATCAGCCCCAGTTGGCGGAGGTCCGTGGCGCGGATCGTGCCGTCCGAAATCGGGATCTCGACCTCGTTTCCGGTGCGGTTGTCCTTGATCGTCAGCGTCTCCTCGGCCACGTCGCCACCTTACTTCCGCAGCCCGGTTTGCAGTTCGACAGGCGCGGAACCCCTGATGAAACGACTCAAGGAGGAGATGAGCACATGGAGTTCCATTCACTGAAGGACGTACTGCAGGAGCAGCTCGAGGACCTGCACAGCGCCGAGACGCAGCTGATCGCAGCGCTGCCGAAGATGGCGCAGGCGGCGCATCATGATCAGCTCCGCGAGGCATTCGAGACCCACCTCCAGGAGACGAAGGGACACCTGAAGCGTGTCAAGGAGGCGCTCAGCGAGATCGGCGTCGGCACCCCGACCGAGGTCTGCATGGGGATGAAGGGCCTCATCACCGAGGGTGAGGAGATGATTCAGACGGCGGGCGACCCGAACGTCAAGGACGTGGCCTTGATCGGCGCCGCGCAGCGCGTCGAGCACTACGAGATCGCTGCTTACGGCACCGCGCGGCAGCTCGCGGAGGACTGCGGCTTCGACGCCATCAAGGACCTCATGGATCAGACACTCGACGAGGAGTCGCACGCCGACAAGCTCCTGACGAAGATCGCCACCGGCGGCATGTTCAAGTCGGGGATCAACCAAGAGGTAGCGACGTAGCGCCGGCGATGCCCAAGATGGCAAAAGGGGAGAAGGTCAGGCGCTCGGAGCTGCCGGGCACGCTGAGGCGCTCGGGGCCGAAGGCTCAACGGACCTTCGCGAAGACGCACGACGCCGCCGTCGAGCAGTACGGCGAGGGCGAGCGGGCGCACCGCACGGCCATGGCTTCGCTGAAGCGCACGCACGAGAAGCGGGGCGACCGCTGGGTGCAGAAGGACAGGCCCGGCCCGAGCGATCCGCGCTCGAAGAAGACGACGGCGCAGAAGCGGCGTCGCGAAGGCGAGACCTTCGGGGGCGTCGACGTCGAGCAGAACACAAAGCAGGAGCTCTACGAGCGCGCCCGTCGTCTCGGTGTCGAGGGCCGCTCGACGATGTCGAAGCGCGACCTCGCCCGCGCGATCGCGCGCAAGCAGTAGACCCACCGGAAGTAGCATCGGCGGCGTGGACGACACGCCGCCGATCGCCTGGACCCCGAGCGCGGAGCGGATCGCGTCCGCGACGATCACGCGCTACCGGGAGTGGCTCAACGAGACGCGCGGCCTGGCCCTCGGGGACTACCGCGACCTGTGGCAGTGGTCGGTCGACGAGCTCGAGGACTTCTGGGGCTCGATCTGGGAGTTCTTCGAGGTCGATGCGAGCGAGCCGTACGAGCGCGTGCTCACAACGCGCGAGATGCCGGGTGCGCAGTGGTTCCCCGGCGCGCGGCTCAGCTACGCAGAGCACGTCTTCCGCGGCCGCGCCGACGACGAGGTGGCGATTCGACATGCCTCCGAGCTGCGACCGCTGGGTGAATGGACGTGGGGCGAGCTGCGGGCGCGTGCCGGCGCCGTCGCCGGCGCCTTGCGCGAGGCAGGCGTCGTCGCAGGCGACCGCGTCGCCGCCTATCTCCCCAACATCCCCGAGACGGTTGCAGCCTTCCTCGGCTGTGCGAGCATCGGCGCCACCTGGTCGAGCTGCGCGCCGGAGTTCGGCGTTCGGAGCGTCGTCGACCGCTTCGCCCAGATCGAGCCGAAGGTGCTGCTCACGGTCGACGGCTATCGCTACGGCGGCAGGGACTTCGACCGCAGCGAGACGATCGCGGCGCTCGAGGCGGAGCTGCCGACACTCCAGCGGACGCTCGTCCTTCCGTACCTGGCCGGCGGCGACTGGGAGCTCGCGGCCGCCGAGCTCGAGTTCGCGCAATTCCCCTTCGCCCACCCGCTCTGGGTGCTCTACAGCTCGGGCACGACCGGCCTGCCGAAGGCCATCGTCCACGGGCAGGGCGGGATCCTGCTCGAGCACCTGAAGAAGCTCCGCCTCCACGTCGATGCGCGGGCCGGCGACCGGCTCTTCTGGTTCACGACCACCGGCTGGATGATGTGGAACTTTCTCGTCGGCGGCCTGCTCTCGGAGGCGTCGATCGTCCTCTTCGACGGGAATCCGGCGCATCCGGACCTCGGGACGTTGTGGGACCTCGCCGATGCGGCCGGCATCACGAGCTTCGGCACGAGCGCCGGCTACATCGGCGCCTGCCAGAAGGCGGACGTGCAGCCGCGCGCCGGCCGGGACCTGTCCCGCCTCGACAGCGTCGGCTCCACCGGCTCGCCGCTGGCGCCCGAGGGCTTCGACTGGGTGCGCGAGCGGCTCGGCGAGGACATCTGGCTCTTCTCCACCTCGGGAGGCACCGACGTCTGCACCGCGTTCGTCGGCGGCGTCCCCACACTCCCCGTATACCGCGGCGAGCTGCAAGCACGCGCGCTCGGCGCGAAGGTCGAGGCGTGGAGCGAGGACGGGCGCCCGCTGGTGGGCGAGGTCGGTGAGCTCGTCATCACCGAGCCGATGCCGTCCATGCCTCTTTACCTCTGGGGCGACGAGGACGGGTCGCGCTATCGGGAGAGCTACTTCGCCACGTTCCCCGGCGTCTGGCGCCACGGCGACTGGATCGAGATCACCGAGCGCGGCACGGCGATCATCACCGGCCGCTCCGACGCGACGATCAACCGGGGCGGCGTACGGATGGGGACGAGCGAGCTGTATCGCAGCGTCCTCGCGCTCGACGAAGTTCTCGACGCGCTCGTGGTCGACGTCCCGGACGGGGAGGGGAGCCGCATGACGCTTTTCGTCGTCCTGCGTAAGGGCGCCGCCCTCGACGACAGGCTCGAAGCCGAGATCCGCCGCCGGATCCGCGAGGACTGCTCGCCGCGCCATGTTCCGGACGCCGTTCTGACCGCTCCGGAGATCCCGCGCACGCTCTCCGGGAAGATCCTCGAGGTGCCCGTGAAGCGCCTCCTGATGGGTGCGCCGGCCGACGAGGTGGCCAGCCGCGACTCGCTTGCGAACCCCGAGGCGCTCGACTGGTTCGCCGGTCTCACCGCCGGGCATGGCTAACTTTCAACACAGCCCTCCGTCAGAACATACGAGGAGAAGGTGTCTTTTTCGGCCACAGACTGTTCTCGCGCACGCGAGTCCGTTTCCGCTCAGCTCGACGGTGAGCTGCCGGAGCTCGAGCTCGACCGCCTAGAGACCCACCTGCTCATCTGCCCTGCCTGTACCGCGTGGGCGGAGGAAGTGCGGGATGTGACATGGCACCTGAGGCGGGCCGGTCTCGAGGAGCCGGCGGACCGCATCGTCCTGCCGCGGCTCAGGCGCGGTGCCTGGAGGGTGGGCTCCGCAGTCGCAATTGCATCGGCTGCGGCCGTGGTCGCCACGATGTTCGTCGCGCCCGGACAGCGCACATCCCTGAGCTCGGGCCCGGCGGGGCCGCAAGCGTCGGGCCTCGTCAGGGTTACAGAGCGGCCGTACGTCGTAAGTCGCTTGCTCCGTCTCGAGGACGGCATGTTTTCACCCGTGAGCATGTCGCCCGACACCTTCCGGCACGTTTGACCTCGGCGCGCTGACGTCTGTCCAGCGGCGTTCTAACTTAGTCGGCGCACCGTCGTCTAAAGCACGTGACGGACGCTCCTCGGGAGCGTCGGAGCGAGTTGGCGCCGCCGTCGAGGCTCCCGGTGCGCACCGAACGGAGGGTATATCCAATGCATAGACGGGTCTGGTTCCTCGCTGCAGCTGTGGTCGCCGTACTTGGGCTGGCCGGTTCAGCTGCCGCGGTGACGGCCGGGAAGAGCGCGAACTCTGCTTCGTCTCTTCATGCGGCCCCGTTTGCGAAGGCGTTTGCGAACGTCCCGCGCACTCCCGCCGCGCGCGCGGCCAAGAAGACAATGGTCTTCGGCCTCGAGCAGACGGTCACCGGCTTCAACCTCGGCAACGCGGATCAGAACGCGTTCTACGCTGCCATCGTCGCCGGTACGCCGGTCATTCGCGGCATCTACATCATCGACAACAAGGGCCAGTATCACCTCGACATGGCGTCGAAGGTGACGGCTACCAAGAAGTTCCTCAGAATCAAGATCAAGAAGAACGCCAACTGGAACTGGCTGGGCCACAAGCCCAAGCCGGTCACGGCCGCGGACTTCATCTACACGTGGAAGATCATCACGGACCCGACCAGCAACGTCGCGTCCGCCGTTGGCTACTCGAACATCGCTCGGGCCAAGGGCCACGGCAAGACGGTGACCTTCTACTGGAAGAAGGGCCAGGCGTTCGCGGACTATCGCGACCTGTTCGGCTACGTCTACCCGGGCTTCGCGCTGAAGGGCCAGAAGTTCAACGACTACTGGCACAACTGCGTCTGCGGTAACGACGGCCACCCGATCTCGAACGGCCCGTTCTACATGTCCAGCTACACGCAGGGCCAGGGCATGGTCCTCAAGAAGAACCCGAAGTGGTACGGCGCGAAGGCGAAGCTCAACTCGATCGCCTTCAAGATCATCACCGACACCAACTCGGAGATTCAGGCCATGCGCGGTGGCGAGGTCGACGCGATCACGCCGTCGCCCGAGTCCGCGCTGTCGACCCTCGTGCATCAGAAGAATCTGGTGTACAGCGCTGTCCCGAGCTTCACCCAGGAGCACTGGGACATCGAGGTCGGCCCCGGGGGCGCTCCGCTCCTGAAGAAGCTGTACATGCGCCAGGCGATCGCCATGGGCATGAACCGGCCTTCGCTGATCAAGGCGCTGTACGGCGGAATCGCACCGGGCCTCAAGCCGCTGAACAACACGTTCTACGAGTTCGGCGCGCCCGCCAACGGCAAGTTCGCCTACTTCAAGAAGTACAACTTCAACCCGAAGAAGGCGATCGCGACCCTCAAGTCGCACGGCTGCACGGGCGGTCCTTCGTCTCCGAGCAGCGGCAACAGCAAGGTCTGGACGTGCGGTGGTCAGAAGACCGAGTTCCACTTCGACACCACCAGCAGGGCGTCGCGTGTCCAGAGCAGCCAGATCTTCAAGCAGCAGCTGATGGCGATCGGGATCAAGATCGATGTGGGCATCCACGATCCGGCCGACTTCTTCGGCACGATCCTGCCGAACGCCCACTTCGACCTCGGTGAGTACGCCTGGATCGGCGGCCCGGATCCCTCCGGATTCGACGCCATCTACCAGTGCTTCGACGCCGCGAAGAACCTCGGCGGGTCGAACTACAAGCGCTACTGCAGCAAGAAGGTCGACTCGCTGATCAAGAAGGGCGAGACCAACTTCAACCCGACCAAGCGGACGGCGCAGTACCAGCAGGCGGCCAAGATCACCTCGAACGCGATCGCGGTCATCCCGCTGTACGCACCGCCGCAGATCTTCGTCTACAAGAAGGCCCTGCAGGGCGCGTCCAAGTCGAACAACCCCACCCTTGAGGGGCCGACCTGGAACCTGCAGAGCTGGCACTGGGGCTCGTAGCAGAAGGCGGTCAGATCGACCACTGAGTAAACTGGGATCCGCGCCCGTCTTTGAGTCGGGCGCGGATCCCGATTTTCTTCTACGACAGGGACAGACCGATGCTCACCTACATCGTCAGGCGGATCCTCTACAGCATCCCCGTACTGTTCTTCTCGACCTTTCTGAGCTTCATCTTCGTTTCGTACGCCGGCAACCCGCTTGCGCAGCTGAGATCGAATCCGAGGTTCTCGGAGCAGACTGTCGAGAACATGACGCACCAGCTCCACCTGGATTTGCCGGTGATCCAGCGCTACTTCCTCTGGCTGCAAGACGTGTTCACGCACAAGCTCGGCAATTCGCTCTACACCGGGCAGGCGCTCTGGCCGCAGATCACGCGGACGATGGGGCACACGGCGCAGTTCATCATCATCTCCGAGGTCCTCGCGCTCATCCTCGGGGTCTCGATCGGCATTTACTCCGCGATTCGCCAGTACTCAGTCTTCGACTATGTGTTCACGTCGATCAGCTTCCTGGGCTTCGCGATGCCGACGTTCTGGCTCGCGCTCCTGCTGCAAATCGCGTTCACCGACATCTTCCTGCACTACAACGTCCGGATCTTCTACACCTCGGGCCTGAACAGCCTTCCCGGCGGGCCTGCCTGGTCGTGGGACCGGATGCAGCATCTCGCGCTGCCGATCGCAACCCTCTGCATCATCAGTTTCGCGCTCTACAGCCGCTACATGCGGGCCTCGATGCTCGACGTGATCAACAGCGACTACGTGCGGACGGCCCGTGCGAAGGGCGTTTCGGAGTGGCGGGTGATCATGCGCCACGTCTTCCGCAACGCACTGATTCCCATCACGACGGTCGCCGCCCTCAACTTCGGCGCGCTGCTCGGCGGCGCGATCGTCACGGAGACCATCTTCTCGCTGGACGGCATCGGCTTCTTCTTCATCCAGAGCCTCAACACCCTCGATCTCTACGCGGTGATGGCCTATCTCCTGATCACGGCGATCGCAGTTGTCGTCTTCAACCTGATCGCAGACATCGCCTACGGCTTCCTCGACCCGCGCATCCGCTATGACTGAGGCCAGCAGGCCCCCCCAGGGGCCTTTGGCCCCGAGCGACGACTCGCTCTTTCCGAGCGCACAGGGGCTCGAAGGCGAGAACATCGCGCCGGGCTCGGTGGTGGCCGCAGTCGACGACACCCATGCCGCCGGCCTCGACCTCAAGGTCCGCAGCCAGTGGTCGTACGCGCGCATGCGCTTCTTCCGCCACCGGCTCGCGCTCGTCGGGTTGTTCGGCCTGGTGATCATCTTCGGCGCCGGAATCTTCGCCGGCTTCATAACGCCGTACACCTACTCGGAGATCGACCTCAACCACATCCTCCAGGGTCCGTCGCACGCGCACTACTTCGGCACGGACGCGCTGGGCCGCGACGAGTACACCCGCGTCATCTGGGGCATCCGTACCTCGATGGAGGTCGGCGTCTTCGTCGCCGCCGTATCGACGGTCGTCGGCCTGGTCATCGGAGCGGTCGCCGGCTACTACGGCGGCTGGCTGGACAACCTCCTCATGCGGGTGACCGACCTCGTGCTGACGCTCCCCCTGCTCGCCATCCTGCTCACGGCGACGGCTCTGCTCGGGCAGGGCAACCAGTGGCGCGTCTCCCTCATCCTCGTCTTCTTCTTCTGGACGGGGATCGCCCGCGTCGTCCGAGGGATCTTCCTCTCCCTGCGGGAGAAGGAGTACGTCGAGGCGGCGAAGGCCTCCGGGGCGGGCGACGCGCGGCTGATGTTCCGGCACATCCTTCCGAACACCCTCGGGCCGATCGTTGTCAACGCCACGCTCGCCGTCGGCACGGCGATCCTGGTGGAGGCGGCGCTCTCCTTCCTCAACTTCGGGATCAAGCCGCCGACGCCGTCCCTCGGCGTGCTCGTCAGCGAGGCGCAGGCGAACCCGTCGACGCCTACTGGGGGGACCACGTGGTGGCTTACGGTCTTCCCGGGCCTGACCATCGTCGCCATCGTCCTGTGCGTGAACTTCGTCGGCGACGGCCTCCGCGATGCGCTCGACCCGACCCAGCGGAGAATGCGTGCCTGACCCGGTTCTCTCGATCAAAGACCTTGTCGTGGAGTTCAAGACCGAGGACGGCATCGTCCATGCCGTCGACGGCGTCTCGTACGACCTCTTTCCTGGAGAGACGCTCGGGATCGTCGGCGAGTCGGGCTCCGGCAAGAGCGTCTCGACGCTGGCGCTGCTCGGCCTGATCCCCCAGCCGCCGGGGCGAATCGTCAGCGGCACCGCGATGTTCAAGGGTCGTGACCTGCTGAAGCTGAAGAAGAAGGAGCTGCGGCGGGTCCGGGGTAACGACGTCGCGATGGTCTTCCAGGACCCGATGACCTCGCTCAACCCCGTGCTGACGGTCGGCAGCCAGCTCGGCGAGGCGATCAAGACGCACTACCCGGACGAGAAGGACGACGCGGTGAAGAAGCGGGTCATCGACCTGCTGAACCTCGTCGGCGTCCCCAATGCGGAGACGCGCTACAGCCAGTATCCGCACGAGTTCTCGGGCGGCATGCGCCAGCGGGCGATGATCGCGATGGCGATCACGAACTCGCCCTCACTCCTGATCGCCGACGAGCCGACGACCGCGCTCGACGTGACGATCCAGGCCCAGGTGCTCGAGGTCATGAAACGCGTGCAGAAAGAGACTGACGCGGCGACGATCCTGATCACGCACGACCTGGGCATCGTGGCGGAAATGTGCGAGCGCGTCCTCGTCATGTACGCGGGACACATCGTCGAGTCCGGCACCGTCGAGACGATCTTCCGCGCGCCTCGGCATCCGTACACGATCGGGCTGATGAACAGCTTGCCGAAGCTAACCGAGGACGAGGAGTGGCTGCAGCCGATCACCGGAGCCCCGCCGTCGCTGATCGACCTCCCGCCGGGCTGTCCCTTTCACCCCCGCTGCTTCCTCGCGCGCGAGAAGTGCCGGCAGGAGAATCCGCCGCTCGAGCCGGTGGACGGTGGTGCCGGGCACGCGAGCGCGTGTCACTTCTCGGAGGAGCTGATCGGGCGCAAGTCCAAGTTCTCTGAGGAGGCGGTCGTGTGAGTGCCGAGGCGCTTGCGGCCGTCCACGAGCGGGCGGAGGGTGGCGACGAGATCCTGCGCGTGGAGAACCTCGTCAAGTACTTCCCGATCCGAGCCGGGATCTTCAAGCGCACCGTCGGACACATTCACGCCGTCGACGGCGTCGACCTCGCCGTACGCGCAGGGGAGACGCTCGGACTCGTCGGCGAGTCCGGGTGCGGCAAGACGACTCTCTCGCGCACGCTGATCAAGCTGACGGAGCCCACCTCGGGCAAGATCGTCTTCAACGGGCGTGACATCACGGGCTTGGCGCGCCGGCAGATGCGCGAGGTTCGCAGCGAGATGCAGATCGTCTTCCAGGATCCGTACGCATCGCTCAACCCGCGCATGACCGTCCGCGACATCGTCAGCGAGCCGCTCGTGATCCACGGTCGCGGGCGCGGCGCCCAGGGGAAAGCCCGTGTGGACGAGCTGCTGCGCGTCGTCGGTCTCTCGCCCGAGCACGCGAATCGCTTCCCCCACGAGTTCTCCGGCGGGCAGCGCCAGCGGATCGGCGTCGCGCGGGCGCTCGCCCTCAACCCGCAGCTGATCATCCTCGACGAGCCCGTGTCGGCGCTCGACGTCTCGATCCGCGCGCAGGTGGTCAACCTGCTGGAGTCTCTGCAACGCGACTTCGGGCTGACCTACATCTTCGTCGCCCACGATCTGTCGGTGGTGCGGCACGTCTCCGATCGCGTCGCGGTGATGTACCTCGGCAAGGTCGTCGAGATCGGCTCTAAGCACGACATCTACGAGCGTCCGTCCCACCCGTACACGCAGGCGCTGCTTTCGGCAGTGCCGATCGAGGAGCCGGGTCAGCGGGGAAAGCGCGAGCGGATCGTGCTGGAGGGCGACGTGCCGAGCCCGGCCAACCCGCCGTCGGGCTGCCGGTTCCGCACCCGTTGCTGGAAGGCGCAGGCGATTTGCGCGGAGCAGGAGCCCGAGCTCGTCGACCGCGGCCAGGGCCACCCGACTGCGTGCCACTTCGCCGAGGTCGTCAAGCCGCTCGACATCGGAGAGAAGTCCGCGCCGGCCGGCGCGCACACAGAGACCGTCTAGCTCAGGACGCGGCGGCTTCGGGCGCCGCGGCTGCGCTCAGCGCGCCGTCGGCCGCAAGGGCGGCGTCCGCAGCGAGAGAGGCGTCCGCGGCGTGCGCGCGCTCGGACTCCTTCACCGCCCGCACGAGCAACTCGTGCTCGACGCAGTACGTGCTCAGTGTGAAGGTCGAGCACCCCGGGAACGCGCAGCCATGAAGCATCGGCATGTAAACAAGATATTAACCGTTCTCGCCCCTCATTGCGAGGCTACGTTGGACGGATGAGGGGTACATCGTGAAGGTGTTGAGGATCCTCTCCGGGGCAGCTCTCGTGGTGGTCGTCGCGGCCGGCTGCGGCGGTGCCGCCCGACCGCAGCGATCCGCGTTGCCCGGAGTACCGCCGGCCCTCGCGCAAACCTGGGAAGGACAGGCGTCGGACATCGCTGTCGCGGCGTCCGCAGGCAACAGCTGCCGCGCACTGCAGCTCGCGAACGCCCTTCGCGCCGACGTCGTGGCATCGAAGGACAGGGTGCCGTCTCGTCTTCAGCCGCCGCTCCTCAGCTCTGTGAACGCCCTCGCGGACCGCATCCAATGCGTGCCGGCGGTGCAGACGCCACCCCAAAAGCCCACGCCGCCCAAGAAGCCGAAACCGAAGGAGCCGCACGAGCACGACCACCATGACCACCATGGCCACGGCGGCGGCGGGGATCACCAGTGAGTGCCCTGACGCGCGTCGCTGGGCGCTACGAGCTCATTCGCCCTCTCGGACACGGGGCGATGGCCACGGTCGACCTCGCGCAAGACGTCGAGCTCGAGCGGCCGGTGGCGCTGAAGCGGCTCGCAGAGAACCTCGCCCGGGACGAGGGCCTGCAGCGGCGCTTTCTCCGCGAGGCACGTCTGGCGGCGCGGCTCGCGCACCCGAACGTCGTGCGCGTCTTCGACGTCGGCGAGGACGACGACCGTCCCTTCATCGCGATGGAGTACGTCGAGGGGGAGACGCTCGCCGAGCTCGTCGCGCAGCGCGCGCCGCTACCGGCAGCAGAGGCGGCGAGGCTCGGCACGCAGATGTGCGCCGGGCTCGCCGCTGCCCACGCAGCGGGCCTCGTCCACCGCGATGTGAAGCCGCAGAACCTCCTGCTCCGCACGGACGGCGTCCTCAAGCTCGGCGACTTCGGTATCGCGGCAGGTCACGAAGGAACGCGGCTCACGCTCGCCGGCACCGTGCTCGGGACCGCCGGCTACCTCGCCCCCGAGCAGGCCCGCGGCGAGGAGGTCACTGCCGCAGCGGACATCTATGCCGTCGGCGCCGTGCTCTACGAGCTGCTCACGGGAGAGCCCTCGCGCACTGCCGGGTCGCTGGCCGAGCTCGGGTCGGAGGACGGCTTCGGGCCTCCCGACCTCGCCGCTCGCGTGCCCGCCGCGCCGCGGGAGCTCGTCGCGGCGGTCAACGCGTGCCTGTCGGCGAAGCCCGAGGACCGGCCTTCTTCCGCCGCAGCGCTGGCGCGGCTGCTCGCTCCCGTCGCCTCCGAAGCCGAGACGCTGTCTCTGCCACCCGAACCGGCGCAGCGCGCGACCGAGATCCTCACGCGCCCCGACAGGACTCGGTCGCGGTGGGCGGGCCGACGGCTGGCGGCGATCGCGGCGCTCGTCGTTGCCGCCGTCGCCGGACTCGTGGCAGCCGTCGCCCTGAGCGGCGGCGGCGGAAACGCCTCGCCGTCACCCGGCTCCGCGTCGCAGACGGTGAGGCCGCCGTCCCCCGCGACGAACGTCGCCGATCAGGCGCGCAACCTTGAGACCTGGCTCAAGCAGCACAGCGGCTGAGCCGGTCTCGCACGCGCACTCGGGCAGAATTGCAGGTTGATGGGGCACACCCTGATCGCATACCTCGCCGCGGCAGTGGCGGCCGCGTCTCACGCAGCCGCTCCGCCGAACGGCGCGACGGCGGCACTCGCCGCGCGACCGTTGCACGATAGCGTCGTCCTCCGCGCCAGCCCGGGTGGCCGGGCGATCGTTCGCGTCGGGCCGCGGGGCCCGCTCGGCGGCCCGCTCGTCTTCGGCGTCGTCGCCGTTAGCGGCCACTGGATTCAGGTGACGGCCGCGGCACTGCCGAACGGCCACTACGGCTGGGTCGAGTTCGGTCGCGACGTCTCCGTTCAGCCGGTCGAGTGGACGCTCCGCGCCTCGCTTTCGCGGCGTGCGCTCTACGTGCTGCGAGGGAGCCGGCTCGTACGGACGATTCCGGTCGGAATCGGCGCGGCCGGATCACCGACCCCTACGGGCCGCTTCGCCGTCGCCGAGAAGGTCACCGGTCCTTTCGGCCCAGCCTACGGCTGCTGCATCCTCGCGCTGACGGCACGCCAGCCGAATCTCCCGGCCGGCTGGAACACACGCAACACGTACTACGTCGCGATTCATACCGGTTCGGGACAGGGATCGGCGGTGTCGGCCGGCTG
>Ga0075425_100005632_pt1 | contig 13039 bp, 6 predicted proteins | sample SoiMethybrSBSTD4_FD_75300 | JGI IMG/M metagenome (GOLD analysis project Ga0075425, IMG submission 75300) | Bulk soil microbial communities from a Populus tree surrounding site in Tennessee, USA - Soil MetaG P. TD hybrid SBSTD4 | ecosystem: Environmental > Terrestrial > Soil > Tree plantation...
CGGTCTTAGCTGACTAGTCATCGCCCCACCGACACTAGGTCGGTCGTGGCTTAAGACCAGAAAAGATAATGCGAACGACGGTCTACAACACGATTAGTGCCAGGCTAAGGTTTGGCTTTGTGGTGATTGTCTGTCTTATCGTTTTACAAGTGCCCTTGATTAATGCGCAGCGGCGTCCACGCGATGAGAAGGGCACGACAACCCTCACAACTGCATCGCCTGAATCCGTAGGGATGTCCAGCGAGCGGCTCTCGAAAATCGATGACGCGGTCCGCGATTCGATTGCTCGCAAGGAAACTCCGGGTGCGGTCGTGCTCGTCGGGCGAAAAGGTCGAGTCGTCTATCGCAAAGCGTTCGGCGATCGTGCGATTGAACCACAGCGCGAGCCGATGACCATCGATACGGTTTTCGATCTGGCGTCGCTGACTAAGATTGTTGCTACGGCGACCTCGATGATGATCCTCGTTGAACGAGGCAAGGTCAGTCTCGAGGATCCGGTGGCGCTTTACATTCCTGAGTTCGGAAAGAACGGGAAAGAGCGAATCAGCATTGAGCAGTTGATGACTCATCGAGCCGGTCTGCCGCCTGACAATGAGATTGCGGATTACGTCGGAAAGACGGTCGACCCTCTGGAAAAGATCTATGAGCTGCGGCCAAGTTACGAACCTGGAACGCGTTTTGTCTATTCCGATGTCGGATTCATTGTAGCGTCCGAGGTCGTTCGCCGAGTATCCGGTAAGACGATCAATGAGTTCGCACAAGATAACATTTACACGCCTCTTGGAATGAAGGATACCTCGTTCAGCATCCAGGAGCTTGTAAAGGAAGTAGGAAGGCCAGGCTCCCAAGAAGTCATAAGAACTGGCGATCCCTCCGAAGCCTTCAGAGACTGGCACGCGCGGCTTTTGAGAACCGCTCCCACCGAAATGCGAGAAGGTCGCTGGATGCGCGGAGAGGTCCACGACCCACGGGCTTACGAGATGGGCGGCGTTGCGGGACACGCAGGCCTCTTCTCAACCGCCGATGATCTCGCAATCTTTTGCCAGATGATCCTCAACCAAGGCGAAATCAACGGCAAACACATTCTCGCTCCGTACACGGTCGAGCGAATGGTCAGCGCTCAAAATCTACCGACTTCACAGATGCGCGGCATCGGCTGGGACATCAACACCTCGTACTCCTCGAACCGCGGTGACCTGTTTCCGGTGGGAACGTTCGGACATACGGGATTCACCGGGACCAGCATCTGGCTCGATCCCGCCAGCGAAAGTTTTGTAATCCTGCTAACAAATCGCGTGCACCCAAACGGCAAGGGCGATGTGACCCGTCTGCGCTCGTTTGTCGCTTCAATCGTCGCGGGAGCGATCACTGAAGCGCCTCACGCCCCTGTTTTGGCGAAATTAAATTCTCCGATCACTTACGTCGATGCTCCACGGGCGGTCATAACGAGAGGAGTCCCCACTGGCCCTCTTCATCCGGTGTTGACCGGGTTGGATGTGCTGGAACGCGATGGATTCAAACAACTCGAAGGCCGCCGCATAGGTTTGATAACAAATCACACCGGCCGCGACGCCAGCGGACGATCTACGGTCGATCTGTTTGCCGCCGCTAAGAACCTGAAATTGGTCGCGCTGTTTTCACCCGAGCACGGCTTGAGAGGCATCGACGACATAAACGTCGACGATGGGCGCGACGAGAAAACCGGGCTCCCAATTTACAGCCTGTACAAGAAGGATCGGCGCCGTCCAGCGGCAGAAAACTTAAAAGGCATCGACACGCTGGTTTTTGACATTCAGGATGTTGGAACCAGGTTCTACACCTACATCACTACTTGTGGTTACGCGCTCGAGGAAGCTGCCAGGAACGGAATCAAGTTCGTAGTACTCGACCGTCCTGATCCGATAAACGGATACGACGTTGAGGGTCCGGTTGCCGACAAGGAACTAACTGAGCAGCCGTCGTATTCGTTTACTTCATATCATCCGGTGCCGGTTCGCTACGGCATGACTATCGGCGAGCTTGCGATGCTTTACAACGCCGAACGAAAAATTGGCGCCGATCTAACAGTGATCAAGATGGAAGGTTGGCGACGCGCTGACTTTTACGACGGCACCGCGCTGACGTGGGTGAATCCGTCGCCAAACCTCAGGAGTCTTACGCAGGCGTTGTTGTATCCCGGAATTGGTCTGCTCGAGACGACCAACGTTTCGGTGGGCCGCGGGACCGATACTCCATTCGAAGTCGTCGGCGCACCGTGGATCGACGGGCAGAAGCTCGCGGAAGCATTGAATCGAGCCGGTTTGGCCGGCGTCAGATTCGTGCCGATAAGATTCACGCCAAAATCGTCGAAGTTTGCAAATGAGGAATGCGCGGGCGTGAATTTGATCATCACCGATCGAGCTGCTTTTCGATCAGTGTCCACCGGCCTGGAGGTCGCTTATCAGTTGAATCTGTTACACTCGAACGTTTGGAAGGCCGACGACTTTATCAGGTTGCTGGTGAATCGCGCCGTCCTTGTGGCTCTTAAGGAAGGAAAGACTCCTTCTCAGGTAGCCGCAGTTTGGCAGGACGGCTTGGCGCAATTCTCACGAATCCGACAGAAGTATCTTCTTTATTGAAAGACGTGTGCGTTCGAATCGTTTGTGACGGCAAGCGATTCTGTTTACGTAGCTATTTTCACGGCCCTTACTGGTACGATTGCACATAAAGCACGAAGAGTGACGGGCCGATTCGTTCCGCTTCTTTTGGAGGAAAAAATGAAGACTCGAATAGTGTCAGTGGCTCTCATCGCGCTCCTGTTGGCTGCTGGGCTCGTGCCCAGCACCTTTGCACAGGAGACAACCGCTGCTATCAGCGGACAAGTAACTGATTCGTCGGGCGCCGTGGTTCCGGGCGCTGAGATTACCATCACAAACATCAGCACTCGTGAAGTGATCAGAGCAAAGTCGGGTGAGGACGGTTTGTATTCGGTGCCTCGCATACCACCCGGCATCTATGACGTATCAGTGAAGGCCCAGGGCTTCAAAGAATACCTGAACAAGAGAGTTGAACTCCTGGTCAACGACCGCAAATTGGTAAATGTCCAATTGGAAGCCGGCGCCGTCAGCGAACAGGTGACGGTGACTTCCGAAGCCCCAATCATCCAGTCGTCATCGACCGTCGGCGACGTCATCGAAAATCGAAAAGTGGTCGAGATCCCTCTGAACAATCGCAGCTTCCTTCAGCTTGTTACGCTTGTTCCGGGAGTCACCACCGATGAAACAGCCGAAGCAGGGATCGGACTGACAAGTCTTACAACGATCCTGATCGGCGGGAATCGGCGAAACTCAACGAACTATCTCGTGGACGGAGTCGCTAACGTCGACGTAGGCTCAAACATAACGCTGCTGTCGATGCCGACCGTTGACTCGATTCAGGAGTTCAAAGTTATCACCTCCGTTCCGAGCGCTGAGTTCGGAAGAGCGTCGGGTGGTGTGGTCAACATTGTAACTCGCGGAGGTGGGCGTGAGTTCCACGGCGGCGCTTACGAGTTTCTGCGCAATGACGCACTAAACGCGAACAGCTTTTTGAACAACGCCGCTGGATCGTTCTGTGACCGCGGTGATGTCGCGCCACTTGGAAAGACCTGCGGCGAGGAGCGTGCTCCGCGTTCGGTCCTTCGCTACAACAACTTTGGTTACACGTTCAGCGGTCCGGTCTGGATACCGAAGATCTACAGTCGCGGCCACGACAAGACGTTTTTCTTTTTCTCCGAGGAATGGCGAAGAATCATCAGGCAGGCGAGCGAGGCTTTCGTCACCGTACCATCGTTGCGAGAGCGGCAAGGCGATTTCTCACAAGGAACTGCTCGACTCTTCAATCCGGTGACCGGAACCGAATTCACCGATAAGAAGATTCCGACAGGTCTGATCGATCCAACGGCGCTTGCGATCTTGAAACTCTTCCCGGAGCCCACGATCCCTGCGACAACCCCGGGGGTGGATGCGAATCGAATCCTCGCTGTGTCTCCGGCAGTCAACAATACTCGACAGGAGACATTCCGCATCGATCACAGCATCAACTCCAAACACCAACTTACGGGTCGATTCACCTACGATCTGAGTCAGACCGTTGAACCGGGCGGGCTGTTCCAGGGCACCACTTTCCAGATTCCGGGCATTGCAACGACAGGCACCAATGTTCCCGGAAAGGTGCTCTCGGTCTCGCTGGTCAGCAGCTTCGGAACGAACAAGGTCAACGAGGCGACGTTTGCTTATTCCAGCAATGACATCACAGACACCTTGAATGGCATATGGAATAAGCAAAACGTGAGCATACCCAACAGCGAGCTGTTTCCTGAGAACAACTCGGACCTGCCGCCAACGATCTCCATCACCGGGTTCTCATCGCTTGGCTCGGGCCAATTGATCGGGATCCACTACAAGAACTTCAACCCGAAAGACAACTTCACCTGGGTCAAGAACGCCCACACATTTAAGTTCGGTGCCGATCTGAGCTGGGAACGTAAGAACGAGAATGCGGCGAATGAGACGCAAGGAAGGTTTGGTTTCACCGGCAGCCAGACCGCGCGAACCGGTGTGTCCGGTAGCGGCAGACCGCTGGCAGATTTCCTGCTCGGCAGAGCAAACACATACAGCGAAGCCGAGTTCGACGTCACCAATCACCTGAGGTTCGGTCGGATGGAGTTCTACGGTCAGGATAGCTGGAAGGTGAAGCCGAATTTCACACTCGACTACGGCGTTCGCTACCAGTTCTTCCGGAACCCCTATGACGCAAAGGATGTTCTTACCGCATTCCTGCCTGAACTCTACAGCGCGTCGAACGCGCCCGCGTTTGCAAATGCGACGGGAACCCAATTGGTGAAGGGCACCGGCGATTTATTGAACGGAATCATCGTAGCAAATAGGAACTCGCCGTTTGGCAGACGCATTTCGGATCTGGACAAGAACAATTTCGGGCCGCGCATCGGCTTCGCGTGGAGCCCGGAAGGTCACGGCGGATTCCTCGGCCGGCTCACCGGTGGCAAGGATCAAATGGTGATCAGAGGAGGATACGGGATCTACTACGATCAGGTTTTGGTCGGTACAATCGAGCAAAACACATTTACGAATCCTCCGTTTGTAAACACGGCGAGTTTGACCGGCACGGTGGCTAACCCAATCACCTATGCAAATCCGTCGGCGGGTGCGCCTCCGGGAACGCTCGCTCCGCGTGCGCTCATAACTACGACCAGCCCGTTCATCACTCCGATCACACAACAATGGAACCTGACGATTCAGCGTCAGCTCGGCAAGGCGATGGCATTTGAGATCGGCTATCTGGGTTCTGGCGGCAACCACCAGACTCGTCCGGTTGACATCAACGCTCCGACGCCGGCAGAGATTCTCGCTGCATCAAAGGGCGTCGCAGGATGTGACCCGGCCCTCAACGCGGCTAACAATCCGAACAACTGCATAAACCTGGCGCGTCCGTTCAAGGGATACACCTCGATCACCGATCGGCAGACGACTGCGACCTTCCGCTACAACGCTTTGATCAGCGCGTTGAGAGTGCAGAATGTAAAAGGATTAACGGCGCAATTCTCATACACCTGGTCGAAGAACCTCACTGATTCTACGAACGATCGTGATGCGGCCGATCTCCCGCAGGTTCGAAACAACTTCGCGATTGAGAGAGCGGTTGCGCGGTTCGATCGAACTCACGTGTTCAAGGCGAGCTATGTGTACGAAGTGCCGTATCCGAAGACTGGTTTCATGGCAGGCAAGTATGTGAATCAGCTCTTTGGAGGTTGGGAGTTGTCGGGGATCTCCACCGCACAAACCGGTCTGCCGTTAAACCGAGTGGTGCAAGCTGCAGGGCCCGGCCCGCGCGGCACTCGACCGGATCAGGTGAGTGATCCGTTTGATAATGTTCCAGTCGGAGTCCCGGGAACGACTGTTCCTTACTACATCAACCCGCTGGCATTTAGACCGACAGCAGTTGGGGCGATCGGGACATCGGGGCGTGCGCCGTTCCGCTTCCCGTTCTTCCTGGGTACCGATCTGAACGTTGCGAAGAACTTCCGCGTTGCGGAGCGATATCGCATCCAGTTCCGTGCGGAAATGTTTAACGTGTTCAACAACACCACGATCAACGATCTGTTCCAGACGGTGCCGAACCTGTTGCCGAACGATCCGGTATTCAACAGCGTTGAGAATCTGGTGAAGAACAGCTCCAACCCGCAGTTCGGTCAGGTGTTTGCGACTCGCCGACCGAGAGAGATTCAATTGGGGTTCAAGTTCTATTTCTAAGTCTGAGGTTCTGACGATAGGTCGTATAGGTCCAATAGGTCCTATACGACCTATCGGTTGTTTACACCGTTGGGTCAACGCGAATACAAATCGATCACCCGCTCGATCGCTCGCCGGCAAACTGCGCAGAACGCCTGACTGCGTGTGAACATTATGCAATCCACCTCGGGCCGATAATAACCCTTCGCTTCGTACATTGCGCCTTCGAAAGCTCCTACCTTGCCGACGTACTTTTCGGCAGCAAAAAATTTGATCTCGAACTCGCGGTTCTCGCGGAATAGCGCTTCCATCTCGGCCTCGGGACGATTCTCCGCGCGGATCTTCGCGCGTCGCTCGCCGTATTCACGTGAATTCTTTTCGTAAACATCTTTCTTCCACGGAGTCGGAATGGGAGTGCCCGCACTCACCATGTCCTTCCATTTCAAGTTGCCCGGTTCCAGCAGCGCGGTGACGTTTGGTTCCCAGGGCTCGGTTTTTACCGTTGGCGTAGTGTACGCAACCGGTGAGGTGTAGTACTCATCGGCGAGCCCAGCGAAGTGATGACCAAACTCATGAACAAAGACGTACGGCGCCTGTTCGCTGTCGGCAGCAACCGTGCTGTACAACCCAAAGATCCCTCCGCCTCCGTAGGTGCGACTGTTGGTTATGATCTCAATAAATTCGTACGGAGCAAACTGAGCGACGTTGCGGAGCGCTCGATTGTCGAAGGTGAGAACATATCGCTCAGATCCGAACGCGTCATAGCTTGCGCCGAGAGGCGAAGCTACGTGAATCCCGGTCGAAGGCCGCGAGATGCCGGACTGCTCGGAGGGGGGACATAGACCGTAAACATTGAAGTCTTTTTTACGCTCTTTGTACGGAGACGTCGCAAACAGGATATCGAGTAGTCTTCGCGCATCCTTCTGAAATTTATCTCGCTCGGAGGCGGTATAGCCGTCGCCGATTATCAAAAAGTCGACCTTGTTCGCCGGGTCACCGTTCTTCTGAAACTCGATCAGCTTGCCGGGCATAGGCGCGTGCGAAGTATCCACGAACATGTCTTTTGGATCGACGATGGTTGACCAGATCTCGCGGAACGCGTTGTTTGAATCGCGTTTCTTCAAGACTATCTGGACCGGTGACGGCGGCGCTGGGAATCGCAAAGATTCCTGGAACGTCCGATTGATCGCCTTTGCTTCATCGGTGGTTTCCCATTCACCGTAGATTGACGCGAATCCGCGCGAAAAAAGAAGCCGGTTTGTGGTTCGATCGCGGACTTCAAACAGATATTTGCCGAGATTTGTTTCGTCGATGTTCTTGTTCGGATTGCCCGGCCAGGGAAGGGGTTCGATGACGACCCGATCGAGACTGAAGATCTCTTGCGAAGCGTTGCCGGTGTGGTAGTAATCGACACGCATCGTTGAAGGACTTGCGGCTTGAGTGGTTGTCCACAAGGCTAAAAGAAATGCGCCTGCTATGAGTGTCTTCTTGATCATGGCGTGATTGTACCAACAGCGATTGCGCCGTTACAGCTTCGTGGCTTGTTGCGAATCCCACCAAAGCAGTCGGTGTATCGTACAGGCTCTGCCTACACGGACCCGAGTCGGCCTCTTTTCGAACTTTGACTTTCCCCAAATCCCACCAACTGCATTGGTGGTATTTGGATTTTGTACTGATTCTTGACCGCTGAATGGTGCTCTCATAGAATCGACTTGTTACCTGGGTACATCCCAACTCTCCGCGAGGCCGCTCGTTGCTCAAACTTTCCACACCGCTTTACGAATTACATCTTCACGAAATTCCTCGAGTCGCGATGAAGACCGCGCAGAAGCTCGCACAGGGAGTCGCGAGTCTGACGCCGATGGCTGATGCCCATCGAGTCACTGTCGAAGACCTGATTCATTACCTGCCGATGCGATATGAGGACCGATCCAACCTGGCAAAAATTCGCGGCCTGAAAAACGGCGAATGGGCCACAATCGAAGTCGAGATACGAGTAGCCGGTACCTATCCGGTTAAAGGCGGCCGGCTCCGAATCTTCGAGCTTTCGGGCACCGACAACACCGGTCAGATCCGAGCCTTTTGGTGGAACCAGGGTTATCTCCAGACGTCGCTGAAACAAGGACGACGGGTGCTGCTCTACGGTCAGTGGAAGAAAAATCGACGAGGATATTACGAGGTTGAGAATCCCGATTATGAGTTCGTGATCGATGACGATGATGTCGATCCGATTCACACCGGTCGACGAGTGCCGGTTTACCGCAAGCTCGGCGAACTCCGAACAAAACAACTTCGTTCGATTATGCATCACGTTTTGGCGAGACTGGATTTTCCCGAAGCCGACGAGACGATTCCTAAAGAAGTCCTCGATCGCAATCACCTGATCTCGAGATCAGCAGCGTTTAGGCAGGTTCATTTTCCGGCAGTTGATGCCGCGCTCGAAGACTACAACATCTCCGCGTCGCCTGCTCATCGACGGTTGATTTTTGACGAGTTCTTCTGGCTTTCGCTTGCAGTCGGGCTCCGACGACAGGGACGCGAGCAAGCTCCCAAGGGCACGGTTATCGAATTGAGCGATCGCGTTCGCAACGCCGTGCGCGCGGTGCTGCCCTTCAAACCGACGAATGCGCAAAAACGGGTCCTCAAAGAAATCGTTTCCGACATGACAAGCTCGAAACCGATGAACAGGTTGTTGCAGGGAGACGTCGGCTCGGGCAAAACGATTGTCGCCGTGCAGGCGGCGATTGTGGCGATCGAAAATGGATATCAGGCAGCGATAATGGCGCCCACCGAAATCCTTGCCGAACAGCACGCCAAAAATGTGATTCGTATGACCGACGGGACCGGCTATCGAGTCGAGTTGCTGACCGGGTCACTGACGACCGCTCAGAAACGCGATCTGCACAATGCTATCGAAGCCGGCGAGGTCGACCTGGCCATCGGGACTCACGCCCTGATCCAGGAAACGGTCAAGTTTCACAAGTTGGGATTGGTGATCGTCGATGAGCAGCATCGCTTTGGAGTGTTGCAGCGCGCCGGGTTGATCAAACGAGGCATGAACCCCGATGTGTTGGTAATGACTGCTACTCCAATTCCGCGTTCGTTGGTTATGAGCGTTTACGGGGACCTGGATCTTTCGATCATTGACGAGATGCCGCCAGGACGAAAATCGGTTATCACCACCGTTCGCGGAGAAGAAGCGAGACGCAAGATCTATCAGTTCCTGGATTCCAAGATACGCGAGGGCAGTCAGGTCTACATCGTTTATCCGCTGGTGGAGGAATCGGAAAAACTCGATCTGTTAAACGCGACGCAGATGGCTGAGCACCTGCAGACCGGGGTGTTTCCAAATTTCCGCGTGGGTTTGATTCACGGCAGGATGAAACAAAATGAGAAGGATGCGGTGATGGATGAGTTTCGCAGCGGAGCGATTCACATCCTTGTATCGACAACCGTGATCGAAGTCGGGGTCGATGTGCCCAATGCGAGCATTATGATCGTCGAGCACGCGGAGCGATTCGGATTGTCGCAGCTACACCAGCTGAGGGGACGCGTCGGCCGCGGAGACGAGCAGAGCTACTGCATCCTGCTTGCGGGAGATAAGAGGTCGCCTGAGGCTCGAGAGCGGCTCGGGATCATGGAGCAGACCAGTGATGGATTCAAGATCGCGGAAAAGGATTTAGAAATTCGCGGTCCGGGTGAGGTTATGGGCACACGTCAATCGGGTCTGCCCGCGTTTCGGATCGGAAACATCGTCAGGGATCATGCGGTTCTGGAGATGGCCAAACGTGAGGCAGATCACATGCTGAGTTCGAGACGCAATTCCCGCGAGACTGCGCGTTTGGTCGAGATCGTGCGAAAGCAACCCAAGTTCGGTTTGGCTGTGGTAGGGTAGCCAGGCCGAGTGGAAACGGAAAAGCGCCGGTTGAGTCACTCAACCGGCGCTTTTGAAGTTATTGAGTTAGTCCTCAGGCGGCGATGCGCTCGTCGCTGGCAGCCTTCATTGCGTGGACAGCTTCCATCGCTGCCGAAGCCTTCGCCGACTCGGAGTCGTCGAGGTAGAAGGCCAACTTGTTCGTTTCGTCATTGATGTCGATCACCACGACATCGCCTACTCGAACCTGGCCGGTCGCCGACAGATTCGCCAGCGGATTGACCAGGAATCGCTCGATCGCGCGCTTCAGATGTCGCGCACCGTATCGGTACTCGATGCCTTCGCTCAACAGCAGCTCTCTCGCGCCCTCGGTCAACGAAATCGTAAACCGCTCGCGGCTGCCCTCGTCGACACGTCGTTGGACCTGACGAAGCTCGAGGTCGAGGATTCGGCAAAGCTCCTGGTGCTTGAGGCTTCTGAAGACCACGATCTTGTCTATTCTGTTCATGAACTCGGGCGAGAACTTTCTCTTCGCCGCTTCCGATGCGGTGCGATAGATCTTCTGGTCGAGATCATTGGCCGCAAGCGTTCCACTCTTCGCCGGCGCGAACCCGATGGAGCCGGTAATCAACTCGCTCATCTCCTTCGCTCCCAGGTTGGAGGTCATGAAGATCATCGTCTGCGAGAAGTCGACTCGGCGGTTGTCGCCCAGCGTCAACGTACCTTTATCGAGCACGCCAAGCAGCAGCTGCCACAGCGCGTCGGATGCTTTTTCGATCTCGTCGAACAACACGAGTGTAAACGGATCGCGTTCAGTCCGGTGTTTCTCGAGATTTTCCTGAGTCAGCAACGGTGACGTTTCGCGATGACCAAGGTAACCCGGAGGCGAGCCGATCAGTTTCGCGATCTCGTGTGAGTGCTGAAACTCTGCGCAGTCGATCTTGATAACCGCATTTCGGTCACCGAACAGAATCTCTGCCGCGGCTTCTACTACGTGGGTTTTGCCCGATCCGGTTGGTCCTAAAAAGAGCATAGATCCCAGAGGACGTTGCGGATTGGTCATCCCCGCCTGAAAGACCTGATACAAAGATGTAATACTGCGGACTGCTCGATCCTGTCCGACTACTCGCGCACGAAGTCCCGCCTCAAAGTGCTGAGCGACGCTGCTCTTTGTACTTGGATCGAGGGCTATCAGCTTTCGTTTTTGTCCATTGCTAGTCATGTTCAATCTCTCTTTCCGCGCCCCTCTTGTGCTTTCCTCTATCTCTTCTCCGGCTGACCTTACGATCGTCAGCACGTTTGTTTTATCAACCAACTGCAACCGCTGTCCCTAATCGGGTGCGGCTGGAATCCTCTTCAGCAAGTTTGATGCCTCGGTTGTCACGCCGGTTGGATTCAACGATTGACGCCGTTTGACTCACTGATCTTCGGATTATTCATAGCTTGCAAATATCCAAAGAAATTTGTGTTAGCAGCAATGTTGCGCGAGTGATACGCGCGGTAGCTTGCATTCCTTTACACAAACTGCTAGGGACGCGAAGACAAATCTTGTCACTTAGCCCTTAGCGCGACCAAAACCCGTTCAATTGCAATACACCAGTTGGTATAGCGACGTTTGAAATCCACCTATCTGCATAGGCATTTCGTCCTTCATGGTCCAAGATGTCGATCGTCAGGCTGGTTATTCCAAGGCAGTCCCACCAGAGTAGAGTTAGCGACTTTCTAGTTGATACGAAAATAGACCCCAACCAGACCAAAAAAGTTTCCGGAGCCGACTGTCGAGCTACCGTGGGAATAAGCCATCGGCTATGATGGCGCGAGGCGAATCGCCCTAGTGTGGCGATTTATGCCCCAAAAAAATACTCGAAAGCCAGGAGTTCTTATGAAACTGGATGGGAAAGTGGCAATTGTTACGGGCGGCGGCGGGGGAATCGGAAGAGTCATCGCTCTCAGGTTTGCTCGCGAAGGCGCCGCGGTCGTAGTCGCCGGCCCAACTGAAGAAAAGATCCGGTCGGTTGAGAAGGAGATTCGCGATCAGAACGGCAGCGTACTGGCAGTGCAAATGGATGTGGCGTCGGAACCAGACGTCGAACGAATGGTTGGCGTTACGATAAGCACGTTTGGACGAGTCGATATTCTGGTCAACAACGCCGGGATTGCCGGACCGACAGCGCTGGTTCCTAACGTGAGCCTCGAAGACTGGGATCGAACATTTGCCGTAAACCTAACTGGCGCTTTCCTTTGCGCAAAGCACGTGATGCCTTATCTGATAGAGCAGCGCAGCGGATCCATCCTTAATATTACGTCGATAGCCGGACTCCAGGCGTATGCCTATCGCAGCCCGTACTGCGCGTCGAAATGGGGAATGATCGGTTTGACCCAGACGCTGGCGCAGGAAGGCGGTCAATACGGGATCACCGCAAACGCGATTGCGCCCGGTCCGGTGCGAGGGCCTCGGATCGAACGGGTCATACGGAATCGCGCCGAGGAGATGAAATTGGCTTACGAAGAAGTCGTGAAACAGTATGTCGAGCCTACGGCCCTGAAACGAATGGTCGAGGAGGAGGATATCGCGGCGATGGCGCTGTTCTTGTCGTGTGAGGAGGGGGCAAACATCACCGGTCAAACGATCAACATCTCCGCAGGGTACCGATTGTCGTGAGCGGAGTGTACTCAGCAACATTGTGAATTGTAAGGTGACAAACATCTAAATCGCGGCGTTGACGTGATTATGGATGCAGCGAGGTAACCGCTACGCGGCCACGTGATCCAGCGGTTGTGCAAACTACCGATAGGAAACCGCTACGCGGCCACGTGATCCAGCCTTTTGTGCGAACTACCGATAGGAGACCGCTACCGGCCAGGATCCACGCCTTTATTGAATTTGGGGGGGGGG
>Ga0075425_100005633_pt1 | contig 13038 bp, 9 predicted proteins | sample SoiMethybrSBSTD4_FD_75300 | JGI IMG/M metagenome (GOLD analysis project Ga0075425, IMG submission 75300) | Bulk soil microbial communities from a Populus tree surrounding site in Tennessee, USA - Soil MetaG P. TD hybrid SBSTD4 | ecosystem: Environmental > Terrestrial > Soil > Tree plantation...
ATCGTCGAGCAACACGGTGGGACGATCCGGGCAGTGTCTAGCGGGAAGAGAGGACAAGGGAGCGAGTTCCACGTGATGTTGCCGGCCGGGCTGGCGTCGTCGGTCACGTCGGCTGCGGTCTAGCAACGCGGAGTGAGCCCGACACCGAGCGTGCTAGGATGATCGCGCTTGCGCGACGACGGTCCGCACAAGGCGCTGGCGCTCGCCGCCCTCGCGCTCGGGCCGGCGGTGCTGGTCCTGGCCTGGCTGGATCTGGAGCGGCCGTTCCTGTTCGCCTTCGCCGCCGCGCTGGCGGTCGACCTGGCGCTCGACAACCTGCGGCCGCCAGCCGCCGAGCCGACCTGGCTGGGCGCTGCCCGCTCCACCGCCGAGCTCGCTACCCGTGCCGCCATCCCGCTCGCCCTCGATCGATTGCGTCCCTACCTGCTCGAGACCGAGACGCTCACCTTCTGGGCGATCGTGGCCGCGCTGATCCTTCCGGTCGCGCTCGCCTTCATCAAGTACGGTCGCCTGCCGCGCTACCGGACCCGCGCCGGCGTGATCGCCTTCTACCTGGCGGGCGGGGCGACCCTCTTCCTGATCGCCACCGGCGCCACCTGGCCGCTCCGGCTCGCCGCCCTGGTGCTGGTCGCCGCCGCGCTCGAGGAGATCGCCATCACCGCCGCGCTGCCCGGGCCGCGCGCGCCGGTCCGCTCGCTGCCCGCGGCGCTCCGGCTGCGGCGCGAGTAGCTCAGCGCGAACGCAGGAGCGCGACCGGCAGCGCCCGGAACAGATCTCCGGCGGGCAGCGCGCCATCGACCGACTGCACGGCCGCGCCGGTGAAGACGTCGGTCCACGCGTCCGGCCACTCGCCTGCCGGCAGCGCGACCACCGTGTCGCGCCAGGTGCGGGCGCCGAGCGGGAAGCCGGCCGCCAGCCGGGCGGGGAAGCGGGGCACCGCGCACACCAGGTGGGCGTCGCCGCGCCGGCGCGCGAAGGCGACGAGGTGGCCGGCCGCATGGCCGCGCGCCTCGAGCGCCTGGTAGGCGCCGCGCAGGAACAGCTCCGGCTGGGCGCGCCGCGCGCGCAGGCCGCGCCAGGTGACGAGCATCTTGAGGCGGCCGTCGTGCCAGGCGCGGACCAGCGCGGACGGCTCGGCGGCCTCGAGCTCCGCGAGCATGCGGGCGCGCTCCGCCAGATCGACCGGGCGCCGGTTGTCCGGGTCGACCAGCGTCAAGGTCCAGAGCTCGGTGCCCTGGTAGAAGTCGGCCACACCTGGAGCCGCGAGCTTGAGGACCAGCTGCGCGAGCGAGTTGACGGCTCCCCAGCGCGCCACCCGCGCCGCCAGCTTCCGCATGTCGGCATGGAACCCGGGCGCTCGCGCCTCGTCGAGCAGCGCGGCGGCGAAATCGATCAGGGCCGCCTCGTGCGCCTCGTCCGGCTCGATCCAGCTCGAGTGCACCTTCGCCTCGCGCGCGGCCTTGATCAGGTAGTCGCGGATGCGCTCGCCGAACCCGCCCATCTCGTCGGCGGTCAGCGGCCAGGCGCCGAGCAGGGTCTGGTAGACGAACAGCTCCTCGTTGGGGCCGGGCACCTCGCGGTCGCCGCGGCGCTGCCGGTGCGCCTGGTTGAGCGTCCGCCAGCGCCAGACCGCGCGCCGCCAGACGTCCGGGATCTCGGCGAGCACGTGCAGCCGGCTGCGGACGTCCTCGCTGCGCTTGGAGTCGTGCGTCATCGTCGCGTTCAGCCCGCCCGTCCAGCGCTCGAGCTGGGCGGCCGCGCGCCGGTGGAACTCGCCGGCCGTGAGGTGGCGGCGCGGCGGATCCGGCTCGCCGCCCACCATGTTGAGGGACAGCAGTCGGTTATATTGATAAAGGGCAGTGTCTTCGAGGCCCTTGGCCATCACCGGTCCGCTCAGCTGCTGCCAGCGCATGACCAGCTCGGTCCAGCGCGCCGCCGTCGCCGGGCCGGCCTCGCCGATCTCGAGCGCGAGCACGCGCCGCAGGTAGGCCAGGAGCGCGCCGTCGAGCGCCGGTCGCCGCGCGGCGGCCTCGGCGATGGCCTCGTCGAGCAGCGCGCGGTCGGCGGCGCGCGCCCGGCCCGGCTGCCCGTACAGCCGGTAGACCGGCAGCGACGCGGTCACCTCGGCGAAGGCGTCCACCAGATCGCGCTGCGGGAAGTCGCGGGCGTCCTTGTCGCAGTTGGCCACCTCGCACAGCTCGGCGCCGCGGCGCGCGAACTCGCCGGCGAACAGCTCGCGGAGCATCCGCCGCTTCTCGCGCACCAGCAGATCGGCGAAGCGCTCCGGCCGGCCGGTGAAGCGGTGGTAGAGCTCGTCGAGCGCCTCGAGGCCGCGCGCCGAGACCTGTACCGCGGTGACGGCGCGCGCGAACTCGTAGCCGGTGGTACCGGCCACCGGCCACTCGGCGGGCAGCGCCTCGTCGCCGATCAGGATCTTCTCGACCACGATCCAGAAGTCGCCGCCGAGCGCGTGCTGGAGCCGCTCGAGGTAGCCGCGCGGATCCCACAGCCCGTCCACGTGGTCGATGCGCAGGCCGGTCACCACGCCGCTCTTCACCAGGCGGATCGCGAGCTCGTGGCTGCGCTCGAACACGGCCGGATCCTGGCTGCGCAGGGCCACCAGGTCGGCGACGTCGAAGAACCGGCGATAGTTGACCCGTTCGCTGGCGATCCGCCAGTCGGCCAGCCGGTAGTGCTGGCGCTCGAGAAGCTCGTGGAGCGCGCCGGTGTCGCTCGCCGCCGCCGCCAGCCCATCGCGGGTGTCCTCTGCGATCGGGTAACGGCGGTCGAAGTAGGCCACCTCCTGGCCTTCGATGCGGATCTCACCGCGCGCCAGGACCTCGCCGTAGCGGCCGCCGAGCACGGGCAGCAGCACCTGCGGCCGGCCGCCGGCGCCGATCGCGCGCCACTCGATGTCGAACAGGGCGGCGGCGTCCGACGCCGGGCCGCGCGCCAGGACATCGCGCCACCACGGGTTGTGGGTCGATGCCGCCATGTGGTTGGGCACGATGTCGAGGAGGAGCCCCAGGCCGCGCTCTCGCAGCGCCGCCGACAGAAGGGCGAGATCCTCCTCGCTGCCGAGCTCCGGGCTCACCCGCGTCGGATCGCACACGTCGTAACCGTGCCGGCTTCCCGGGGTCGCCACCGTCACCGGCGACAGGTAGAGCGCCTCGACGCCGAGCGCGTCGAGATACGGTACCGCGGCGAGCGCGTCGGCCAGGCGAAAGTCCGCCGACAGCTGCAGGCGGTACGTCGAGCTCGGGACGTTCACGGCGGCGAGCTCAGCACGACCGCCGAGCGGGGCGCCACCAGCAGCGGCCCGGCGACCTCGCCGGCGCGATCGCCCGCGCTGTCGAGCGCGATCGCCCAGCGCCGCTCTTCCGGCAGGTCGATCGACAGCGGCTCGCGCGCCAGCGAGGCGATGACCAGCGCGTGCTGGTCCTCCGGGCTCCAGCGGTCGAGCCAGAGGAGCTGGCCCTGGATGAGCTCGACCGCGGCTCGCTCGCGATCCGCGCGCCGGAGGGCCGGGTGCGCGCGCCGGAGCTCGAGCAGCCGCCGGTACAGCTCGCGCACCGGGCCGCCCGGCCGCCGCGGCCGCGAGCGCTCGAAGGTGGCCGGATCTTGTGGATCCGGCAGCGCCGCCGGGTCCCAGCCGAACGACGCGAACTCGGCGGCGCGCCCGTGCCGCACGCCGGCGACCAGCGCCGGGTCGCTGTGACTGGTGAAGAACAGGAAGGGCGCGGTCTCGCCGTGCTCCTGCCCCATGAAGAGGAGCGGCACGAACGGCGCGGTGAGCAGGAGCACGGCGGCCAGCCGCTCGTCGTCGCGGCCGACCAGCGCTGCCAGCCGCTCGCCGAGGGCGCGGTTGCCGATCTGGTCGTGGTTCTGGATGCAGACCACGAACGACTCGCCCGGCAGGCCGGTGGTGGCGGTGCCGTGCGGCCGCCCGCGCGCTTCCGAGTGATCGCCGGCGTACACCCAGCCGCTGGCCAGGGCGCGCGCGATGTGCTGCGGCTCGCCGTAGTCGCGGTAGTAGCCGCTGCGCTCGCCGGTCAGGAGCGCGTGCACCGCGTGGTGGAAGTCGTCGGCCCACTGGGCGTCGAAGCCGAGCCCGTCGCGTCCGGCCGGCAGCACCACGCGCGACTCGTTGAGGTCGCTCTCGGCGATGACGACCCGCCCGAGATCGTGCAGCGCGGCGGTGAGCTCGCGGAGGAACGGCGGCTCGGAGTCGTCGACGAACGCGTGGATGGCGTCGACCCGGAAGCCATCGACGTGGACGTCGCGCGCCAGCATGCGCGCCGACTCGATGAAGTGGCGGCGCACCTCCGGCTCGCGGAAGTCGGGCGCCGGGCCCCACGTGGTGCACAGGTCGCCGCGGAAGTACGGCGCCACCCGTCCGTGCACCTGCCCCTCCGGTCCGAGGTGGTTGTAGACGACGTCGATCACCACCGCCATGCCGCGCGCGTGGCAGGCCTCGACCAGCTCCATGAGGCCGCGCGGCCCGCCGTAGCTCGACTGCACCGCGTACGGGAAGACTCCGTCGTAGCCCCAGTTGCGCGCGCCGGGAAACTCGGCGACCGGCATGAGCTCGATCGCGTTCACCCCGAGCGCGGCCAGCTCGTCCAGATGGTGCACCGCGCCGGCGAAGGTGCCCTCGTCGCTGAAGGTGCCGACGTGGATCTCGTAGAGGACCCATTCGGCGAGCGGCGCGGCGCGAAACCCCGCGTCCTGCCAGTCGCGAGCCGGGTCGAACACCTCGGATGGGCCGTGCACGCCGAGCGGTTGCAGGCGCGACGCCGGATCGGCGAGCTCGCGGTCGCCGAGGCGGACGCGGTAGCGCATGCCGGGCGCCAGCTCGTCGGTCAGCGCGACGTGAACGCCGTCCGCGCCGCGCACCAGCGGGATGAGCCGCTCGTCCGGCTCGAGCACGTGCAGCCACACGCGCTCGTCGCCCGGCGCCCACACGGAGACGTGCCAGCGGCCGCCGCCGAGCGGCGTCACGCCGGGAGCCGGGCGCGCTGCATTCATCGCGTTCGCGTGATACTAAGCGGCCGGATGCGCGTCGTCACCGCCTTGTTCGTGCTCTCCGCCGTGCTGACCGGATGCCAGAAAGGCGATCCCGCTCCCGATCGCTCCGCCTCGTCGTCGAAGGCCCCCGAGCTGGCGGCGAGCGGCGGCAAGCGGGTCCCGGAAGGGTTCGTCACCACCTTCACCGCGCCGGACGGCGGCGAGGTCGAGCTGGCCTACACCCAGGTCTGGGGCGCGCTCTTCCAGGGCAAGATGGCGATCAAGATCTCGGCGCAGGCCGGCACGCTGCCGAACCGCGGCGTCGACATGTACCTCGATCTTTCGAACCGGAAGCCGGCGCGGCTGGAGGATCTGCAGGGCGCCTGGCTGACGGCGTTCCCGCCCGAGATGGAGGGTTTCCTGTGGCAGCCGCACCTCGGCGATCCGGTGACCCGGCGGCGCGCCCGCTCGGCGGCGGTCAGCATCACGAGCGTGACTGCCGACGCGGTCGAGGGCAGCTTCACGGCCGACTTCGGAGACGGCGTCTCGATCCCGGACGGCGAGTTCCGCGCCGCGCGCAGCCCCAACCTCGAGCCCGCATCGCTGGCCGCCATCGCGCAGCGCTCGAAGTAGCTTGCGATCCTCGATCCACAGCTCTCCGGCCCAGGGTCGTCGGCGACCCATCCGGATGCTCGGAGGCCCGGCGGCCTGCCGCTGAACGAGCTTGTCTGGACGTCGAGCGCCCGTCGGATTGCCACATGGCCGCGCGCAATCCGCCGGCGATGCTTTGTCGTTCTATAGATGTGGCGAACCTCGCTCGAAGTCGCATCGGGACCGCCGCGCCGGACGGCTCGGCGCCCCGACCCCTCGATGGTCACGCGCTCTATCTCTACGAGAGCGACGACGCCCTGGTGGGCATGGTCGCCGGCTTCCTCGCGGACGGTCTCCAGGCCGGCGACGCGGTCGTCGTCATCGCCACCGATTCGCACGCGGCCGGATTTCGCGCGCGGCTCACGGCGCGCGGCCTGGACACCGAGGCGGCCGGCGCCGCGGGGCGTCTCTGCTTCATCGATGCGCGCGCGATGCTCGACCTCTTGCTGGTGGACGGCGAGCCGGATCGCGCCCGGTTCGACGCGCACATCGGCGGCACCTTCGCCCGGGCGGCGATGGTCGGTGCCGGTGTTCGAGCCTACGGGGAGATGGTCGACATCCTGTGGCGCGAAGGCCGCCAGTCGGCGGCCATCCGGCTGGAAGAGCTGTGGAACCAGCTGGCGACCGTCCGGCCGTTCTCGCTCCTCTGCGCGTACGCCATCGGCGGCTTCCACGGCGACTCCGGTCCAGAGGAGCTGCGCAGCGTCTGCAGCCTGCACGATGGCAGCGGCGCGCCGGAGCCGCGCATGCAGGCGCTCGAGGCAGAGATCCGCGAACGGCAGCGCCTGGAGGCAGCCCTGCGCCAGAGCCTGGCCGATCAGCAGGCGGTCGAGGCGGAGCTGCGAGAGCGCAACGAGGAGCTGCACGACTTCTTCGAGAACGCGGTCGAGGGACTTCACTGTGTCGGTCCCGATGGCGTCATCCTGTGGGCCAATCCCGCGGAGCTGGCGCTGCTCGGCTACGCGCGAGACGAGTACGTCGGGCACCACATCGCCGAGTTCCACGTCGATGGCGAGGTGATCTCCGACATGCTCGAGCGGGTGGCGCACAACGAGACCGTGCGCGACCGCGAGGCCCGCCTGCGCTGCAAGGACGGCTCGATCAAGCACGTCCGCATCAGCACCAACGCGCTCTTTCGCGACGGCAGGTTCGTCCACACCCGCTGCTTCACCCGCGATGTGACCGCGGAGACGCTCGCTCGCGAGCAGACGTCGCGCCTGCTCGAGGCCGCGGTCGACGAGGCGCGCGCGAAGGACGAGTTCATCGCCATGCTGAGCCACGAGCTGCGCGGGCCGCTGGCGCCCATTCGCTCTGCGCTGCACCTCATGCAGCTGCGCGGCGACAGCGGCGTGGGCCTCGAGCGCGAGGTCATCGACCGACAGGTCGGCAACCTCGTCAGGCTGGTGGACGATCTGCTCGACGCCTCTCGCGTCGCCTCCGGCAAGATCGAGGTCCAGCGCGAGCGGATCGACCTGGCCGACGTCATCGACCTGGCCGTCGAGATCGCCGCGCCGGTGCTGCAGGCGCGGGACCACGCCCTCGAGGTGCGAGCCGGCCGCGGCGACGCGCTCGTCGATGGCGATCGGGTCCGCCTGGTCCAGGTGCTGGCCAACCTGCTTTCCAACGCGGCGAAGTACACCGAGCGCGGCGGACGCATCTGGCTCGACCTTCGGGTGGAGGCGGGCCAGGCGCTGCTCGCGGTCCGGGACAACGGGATCGGCATCGATGGCCATCTCCTGCCCCGCGTCTTCGAGCGCGGCGTCCAGGGCCGCCACGGAATCGGCGGGCTCGGTCTCGGGCTCGCGATCGTCCGCGCCTTCGTCGAGCTCCACGGCGGCGCCGTCACTGCGCACAGCGCGGGGCGCGGCCGCGGCAGCGAGTTCCGGATCGCGCTGCCGCTCGCAGCCTCGCCGAGGGTGGCCGAGCCGACGGCCCCCGCCGAGACGGCCGCCAGGGCCGAGCCGGCCCCGGCGCCCACCCGGTTGCTGATCGTCGACGATGACATCGATCTTGCCGGCATGCTGGCCGAGCTCATGGGCCGGCGCGGCTTCACCACGCAGGTCGCGCGCGACGGCGAGGAGGCCATTCGCGCGTTCGCCGAGTTCTCCCCGCATGCGGCCTTGATCGACATCAGCCTGCCGCTGATGAACGGCTGCGATCTGGCCCGCCGCCTGCGCGAGACCGGAACCGGGGCCAGGCTCATCGCCCTGAGCGGATACGGGCGGCGCGAGGACGAGGAGGCGTCGCTGGCGGCCGGGTTCGATGTTCACCTGGTCAAGCCGGTCCTTCCCGACCTCATCGAGGCGCACCTTCGCGATGACGCCGACCCGCCAGCTCAGCGGCCGGGATCGACCAGCTGATCGAGCGTGATCTGCGCGGTGCGGAGGAAGGTGCCGAGCTCGATGTCGGCCAGGACCTGGGTGAGCGGCGTCTGCCGTCCGCTCTCGCCGTCGCGGTCGTCGCCGCGGAAGGCCGCCAGCACCTGGGCGAGCGAGATCTCGCTCGGCGGCCGCGCCGGCACGAAGCCGATGTGATCGCCCTCGACCTCGATGACGAGGTCGGCGTCCTTGAGCCGTCGCGTGATGCGCTCGACCACGTCGGGCGACAGGTCGAGGCGGTCGGCGATCTTCTGGCGCGAGAGGACCTTGTCGCCGCCGAGGTAGGCCTCGACGATCGCCACCATCACGCGCGCCGCCATCGGGCCGTTCACCCGCTGCAGGAGCTCGTTCTCGAGCGAGAGGGTGCCGCGCCGCTCGCTCTGCTCGAGCAGGCGGATGTTCTGGGCGGCGTGCGCGACTTCTGCGCCGAGCAGCAGCATCAGCCACGACCAGTAGATCCAGATCAGCCAGAAGGGGGCGACCGCGAGTGCGCCGTAGATGCCGGAGTAGCGCTGGAAGGCGAACTCGGTGACGTAGATGGTGAAGATGTACTTGGCGATCTCGAAGAGGACGGTGGTGATCGCGGCGCCGATGGCGGCCGGACCGACCCGCACGCGGGTCGATGGCAGGAACCAGTTGGCGAGGAACAGGGCCAGGAAGCTCGACCCCACGCTGAGCAGGAACCCGGAGCTGCCCTCGGCGAGGCCGAAGCGCGCCGCCTGGTAGAGCGAGATGCCGAGCAGGAGCGGACCGATGGTGAAGGTCGCGTAGAAGACGACGAACTTCTGCGCGATGGTGCGCTTTCGCTCGGCGCGCCAGATGTGGTTGATGATCTGGTCGAGGCTGTGCCACATCACGAACGCGATCGTGACGGTGGTGATGAGGCCGATGATGCCGACCGACTTGAAGGTGACGTTCTCCGACAGGCCAGTCAGGAGCGAGGCGAGCTCCTTGCTCGAGACCGGGATGAAGCGGTCGGACAGGAAGTGAACCAGCGCCGACTCCTCCTCCATCAGCCCGGTGAGGCGGAGCGCGGCCAGGCAGACCGCGAGCACCGGCACGATCGACAGCACGGTCTGGAAGGCGAGCGAGGCGGCCTGCTGCGGGCAGCGGTCGCGCGCCCACTGCTTGACCACCTGCACCGCCAGCCTGACGATGTAGAGCGAGACGCGGACCCGCTTGCGCGTGCTCTTCGCCGCCCGGCTCTCCGCCGAGCGGAGGAAGGCCGATAGCCGGCGCTTGAGGTTCTGCGACTGGCGGCGCGGGCGCGGCGCCTGCACCGCGGGGAACCCGGGAATCGTGGTCCGTCGCGAGCGCGGCGCGGGTGGGTCGGAAGGCTCGGCTGCCTCGGTCGGCGCGTCCGGATCCGCCGGCGGCGGCTCGGGCTCGCGGGCGTCGTCGTTCACGCCGGGCTCTCCTCGGCGAGCGCAGCGCGCAGGAGGTCGAGATCGGGCGCTTCGATCACGAGGTCGGCGATCCGGCGCAGCGCGAGCCGCCGTCTGCGGGTCCAGCTGACCTCTGACACGCGCAGGACGCCGGCGGCGCCGTCGTGGCCGGCCGGACAGGTGAGGAGGGTGAGCAGCACCTGCTCGCGCGTGTCCGGCGGTTCGAGGAGGGCGGCTGCTGCGGCGGTGTCACCGGCGACGAGGTGCATGACCAGGTCGCGCGCGATGCCGTGTGCCGCCGCGCCGACGCTCCGCTCGACCCGCCATGTGCCGCAGATCGCGCAGGCCGGCTCGCGTGCGACCTGCGCGCTCCACAGGCAGGCGATGGCCAGCGCCAGGCAGAGCTCGACCATCGAGATGGCGACCGCGCCGCGGCGTCCGAGCACCGGCGGAGTGCCGGTGAAGCGGCCGCTGTCGTCGAGGCCGATGCGCGCGCGCGCGTAACCGGCCAGGGTCCAGCCGGCGAGGATCGCTTCACGCGCCGCCGCCAGCTCCTCCTCGCTCACGCCCACGCCGGCGCGCAGGTGCGCCAGCTCGTCGATCTCCTCGGCGCGCGCCGCTCGCGCGGCGCGGTAGTCGAGCGCGATCTGGACCGACAGCGCGGCCGCCACCGACAGCGCCGCGAGCGACGCGGCCACCACGGGGCGCGCCAGGCGCAGGCGGCGCACCGCCCAGCCCATCGACGCTCCCACCGCGACCCCGATCGCTGCCGGCACCAGGAGATCGACGTAGAACAGGGCGCGCGTCAGCGCGTGCGCCGCCACTCCGACGCCCGCCGCGGTCAGCGCTGCCCAGCCGAACCCCGTCGCCAGCTGTCCTGGCGAGGGGCGCGCGCCGGCTCGATACGGCCTGACAGTCACGCGCGCCGATTATATGGCCCTATTCCGCGTCGAGCTCCTCGAGGAGCAGGCCGACCGCCTCCTCCACCGCGGATGCCGCCTTCCTCGGCACGCGCGCCGAGGGCTCGGCCACCAGCTGCGCGAGCCGCCGCGCGCACGCGACCACCTGCGCCCGCACGCGGTCGTCGCGCTCCGCCTCGCTGACCGGAAATGCCACCGACTTGTAGCGCCGCGCCAGCGCCGGCGCTTCCATGCCGTCGTCGAAGGCCGCCCGCCGGATCTCGCCGAGCATCTTCTGGTCCGCCGCGCCGCGCTCGGTCGCGCGCGCCACGAAGTCGACGGCGCGCAGGCTCGGCACCGGCGCCGCCGGCTCGTTCTGGACCCGCTCGATGACCCTCGGTGCGCTGGTCCTGAGGAAGCGGAACGAGCCGAGTAGCTTGCCGGCGGTCGCCGGCGTCAGGCAGAGCTCGTTCCGGCAGTAGGCGTCGAAGCTCGGGAAGCCCCAGCGCTGCCAGGCGTTCCTCTCGTGGACTCGCGCCAGCGTCTCGGCGAGCTCGATCCAGCTGCGCTTGAAATTGCGCGCCCGGGCCAGTGCCTCCACCCGCTCCTCGTCGCCGGCGAAGCTGAGCATCCGGTCCTCGAGAACGCGGTCGGTCTTGGTCTCGACGGCAGGGACGTGCGACATGCAGCCACCTTACGGAAGGGGGCTGACCCTCTCAGAAATCCGACAGAGGCGAACGTGATTTCGCTCGGTTGCCGGCGGCACGGGAGGTGCTTCATCCTGAGGAGGGATCGTGAAGTACGCCGTTCGTCTATCTCTCGCTCTCCTCCTCGTCGCCGGATGCACGAGCTCCTCGGGTGAGAACCTGGCGGCCGACGAGGGGCGCGACGACGACGGCTCGGATTCGGGCGGCGGCGCCGGCGGCAATCCCGAGGTCGCCGAGTGCGACATCGCGGCCGACTGCGTGCCCGCCAACTCGACCTGTTGCGAGTGCCCGGCCTTCGCCGTGCCCGCCGCGTCCGGGTACGAGGAGGCATGCGCCGACGTCGCCTGCGATCCGGAACCCGCGGGCTGCTCGGCCACCGAGCCGGCCTGCACCGACGGCCGTTGCGCGCTCGTCTGCATGCAGGTCCTCACGGAGAGGATCTGTCCGTCCGGTTTCGCCCGCGATGATTTCGGGTGCCTGCTCGATGCCTGCGCCGACGCGGGCGACGCCGCCGAGTGCGATCGCGACGAGGACTGCGTCGAGGTCCCGGCCGATTGCTGCGGCTGCGCCGCCGGCGGCTCCGACACGGCGGTCCCGGCCGGCAGCGAGGGCGACTACCACGACGGCCTGAACTGTCCGCCTGCCCCCTCCTGTCCCGGGGTGAACGTCTGCGACCCGGAAGCCGCGCCCCGCTGCATCGCGGGCACCTGCCAGCTCTCGCCGCCGCCTTCGTCCGATGGTGGCGCCACGTCCGTCCTGTGCGGCACTGCCGACTCCCCGCCCTGCCCCGAGGGCCAGGTGTGCGTCCTCAACCACCCGGACGCCCCCGATGCCACCCAGGTCGGTGCCGGATCCTGCCAGATCCCTTAACACCCCGTAGGGTCCCGGGTCTGTTGAACATGCGGCCAAGGCGGGGCCATACTGTGTGGCGATGAATTCGGGCGAGACGCCCTCCGGATCGGGCCCGCAGCAAGCCGCTGCGGAGGACCCGATGATCGGCCAGGTCCTCGACGGCCGGTATCAGGTCCTGCGCAAGCTCGGCGAGGGCGGCATGGGTGAGGTGTACGCCGCCCGCCACATCCGGCTCGGCAAGGAGGTCGCGCTCAAGCTCCTCCGGCACGAGATCGTGTCGAACCAGGAGGCGGTCAAGCGCTTCGAGCAGGAGGCGCGCTCCGCGTCGTCGATCGGTCACAAGAACATCATCGGCCTGCTCGACTCGGGCGAGCTGCCGGACGGCCGCATCTACCTGTCGATGGAGCTCCTCGAGGGGATGCCGCTCAACGAGCTCATCCTCCAGCCGATCGCGCCCGAGCGGCTGCTGAACATCCTCATCCAGACCGGGCACGGCCTGGCGGCGGCGCACAAGAAGGGCATCGTCCACCGCGACATGAAGCCGGAGAACGTGTTCGTCACGATCACTCCGGAAGGGGAGGACGTCGCCAAGATCCTCGACTTCGGCATCGCGAAGGTGTCGGGCGCCGACGGCAACAACCACCTGACCAAGACCGGGACGATCTTCGGGACGCCGTTCTACATGGCACCCGAGCAGGCGCTCGGGCAGAACGTGGACCAGCGCGCCGACGTGTACGCGGTCGGCGTCATCATGTACGAGTGCTTCTGCGGTGCGGTGCCGTTCCAGGGCGAGTCCTTCATGGGGATCCTCACCCAGCACATCACCGCCGAGCCGAAGCCGCCGTCGAGGATGGCGGCCGAGCACGGGCGCACGCTGCCGCCCGGGGTCGAGGAGATCATCCTCCACGCCATGCGCAAGGACCCGGAGCAGCGCTTCCAGAACATGGACGAGCTGGTCGCGGCGCTGGTCACCTGCTATCGCACGATCGCCGGCGCCGGGATGAGCACGTACATGGCGGCGTATCCCGGGTCGGGCGCCGGGATGGCGCCGTCGACGGCGATGCCGGTGCGCGCGGCGGCGACCCCGCTTCCGTACGGCCAGGGGCCGAGCGGCTCGGTGCCGATGCCGCGGCCACCGAGCGGCGACTCGAGCTCGCCG
>Ga0075425_100005634_pt1 | contig 13037 bp, 6 predicted proteins | sample SoiMethybrSBSTD4_FD_75300 | JGI IMG/M metagenome (GOLD analysis project Ga0075425, IMG submission 75300) | Bulk soil microbial communities from a Populus tree surrounding site in Tennessee, USA - Soil MetaG P. TD hybrid SBSTD4 | ecosystem: Environmental > Terrestrial > Soil > Tree plantation...
GGCGTCAGCCCGTCTTCCCGCGACAGGATGCTGACGACCCGCTGGCGGTTGCGCGACCGCAAGCTCAGGATGTCGCGGATCACGGGATCGAGCGCTGCTGCATCGATCGCCGCGCGGGCCGCGGCGCCGTGTGATATCGAAGCGGAGCCCGCCTCGAGGAGGCGCGACGGCGAAACCGAGGTCAGCGTGCGCTGCGCGATCGCGCGGTCGACGCCATCGCGGCGCGACAGATCGACCAGGCTGGCCGCCAGCGTGGCCAGGTAGCCGCGATTGAGGCGGCTGGCCGCGGCCAGCGCTCCCGCCGAGCAGACGATCGCGAACGCGAGCGTCGTCGAATACTGTGCGGCCGGCGCGACCAGCGCCGCGAGGTGCACGAGGCTGCCGCCCACGCCGTCGCCAAGCCGGTCGAAGCCGACGTCGATCAGCGTCTTCGCCGCGCGCTTTTCGGCCGGGGCGATCGGTGTGTAGAACAGCTCGTAGCCGGCGCGATAGAACGAGCTGCGGAACACCGATTCGCCGCCGCGCGCGACCAGCAGGCTGCCGAGGCCGGGCGCGACGAGGCTGGCCAGGCTGCCGGCCAGCACCGCGCCGGATGGCGTCGACGCCGAGGCGGCGAGACCGAAGCGCTCGAGCACGGCCACCGACGCCGACGTCTGCAGCGCGAAGGCGAGCAGGCTCGTCCCGGCGTAGTACAGCGCGAAGAAGCGCAGCAGGTTGTCGCCACGACCGAAGGTCTCGAGCGCCTGCCCCTTGAACAGGTAGTCGAGGAGCGCCGCTGCCGTGGTGCCCATCAGGACGAGCGCCGCGAGATTGCGCAGGTACGGCGCGTCGCGCAACACGCGCAGGGCCGAAGGGGGTGTGGGGGGTCGGGAACCGTTTTCCGGAGTGTCCGGCTGGAAAACGGTTCCCGACCCCCGGCACGTTGCCCGCACCAGCCACCCGCTGCCGCATTGCAGCACCGCGAGCACTGGCAGCATCGCCGGCGTCCCGAAGGCGGCCGCAATCCGCTCCGCGGCGAGCGCGCTGACCAGCCCCCCGAGTGTTCCCGCGGCGGCGATCTGGCCGTAACGCTTCTTCGCCGTGTGCGGATCGAATCGCTCGCTGGCGATCAGCCAGAAGCCGGAGGCGAGGATCGGTCCGGCGGCCGAAATGTGCAGGTACACGGCAATCGCCACCGCGACCGGCGCGTGCGATCGCAGCAGCGATTCCACGAGGAACAGGACACCGCTGGCGACGAACGTGGCCGGCACCCACGTCGATGGCGGAAGACGTCGCTGAGCCCTGGCATTGGCGATCACCAGCACCATGGAGCACACCGACGTCGCCAGCAACATCGTCGGCAGCGCCGTGAGATCGAGCGAGGTCAGGAACAGCGCGTCGCGCACCGCCTTGCCGCTGACAAACTGCGCGGTCACAGCGGCGGCGCCGATCATCGCCGCGACGACTGGGCTCGACGGCCGGGTGAAACGCATCATCAAGGCACCAGATTGCAGGTGTCGCGCTTCGGTGCGAGGCACGTCGCTGGCACTGCAGCGAGGGGAGCGCGGTAGTCGGTCCCGTTAGGACGCTCGAGCACCATCTGTGCAGCGTTGACGCAGAGGCCGATCGCATCGCCAGCCGCGAGATCGAGCGGATCGAGCGTGCCATTCGGGTCGCCAGGGGACGCGCTGGTATACAGCCGATCGCCCAGTCGCACGGTGACCAGGTAGACCTGCCGCTGGTGCCGTTCAGCCCCATGGCCGACGGTCACGGGTCCGCCGCTGGCGCTTCGTCCGGCCGTGGTCGTTTCACGGATGGTCGTCTCGGTGACGCGCTGAACTGCCCGGACGACGCCGGCGCCGCACGTACAGCGAGTGTCGGCGGCCGCAGGACTGTGCGAAATCAAGGTTGTGGCCAGGCCGGCAACGTGTAACAGTCGCGTCATGTCGTTGCTCCGTGGTGAAGGCATCTCCGCCTTCACCACTAAACGCGACATCCGGACGTAAACCCCGCAGGAGACCAGGATGGCGACCGACGAACCCGAAGCGGCAGAACTGTTTCCGGTGATTTACGGCGAGCTGCGCCGCGTCGCCGGCCGCTACCTGTCGCGCGAACGCCGCAACCACACCCTCCAGCCGACGGCGCTCGTCCACGAGGCGTGGTTGAAGTTGCAGAACGAGCGGCGCGTCCAGGTGCACGGCCGGACCCACGGGCTGGCGCTGGCCGCGCAGGCGATGCGGCGGCTGCTCGTCGATCATGGACGGCATCAGAAACGCGAAAAGCGCGGCGGCGGCGCCCAGCCGATGCCGCTCGACGACCTGCTGCAGGCAGCGGCAACCGGCGCCGTGCCGGTCGAGGATCTCCTGACGCTGGAGGCGGCACTCACGAAACTCGAAGCCGAGGACCACCGCGCCGCGCAGGTCGTCGCGCTGCGCTTCTTTTCCGGGATGTCGAGCCCCGAAGTCGCCGAGCACCTGCAGTTGTCAGTGCGGACAGTCGAAAGCGATTGGACGTTCGCAAAAGCGTGGCTGAAGCGCGAACTGAGCAGCGAAAAGTGAGAAGTTAGAAGTTAGAAGTTAGAAGTACAAAAACGGGCTAACTCGGGATGTGTGGGTAAACCCCACGTGCACACCTGCGGGCGAAAATTGCGAAATCTGCGAGATCCCGACTGCACTCGCCTTTCACCCACGAAGTGTCTGATTACCCGTTTTTCGTACTTCTAACTTCTGACTTCTAACTTCTAACTTGACCCCGACGGCGTCACGACGGTGCCGCCGTCGGCAGTCGCGCATACTCGCCACGCGCCTGGCGAAGCACCGGGACATCCGCGTCGGCATCGCGCCACGCGGCGAAGAACGCGTCGTACGCTGTGCGCGCCGCCGGCGTATCGCCCATCAACGCCGCCGCGCGCGCCAGGCCGAGATGCGACAAGGCGAGCAGCACTGAATCGGGCGCCTCACCTCGTCGCGCCAAAATCTCCTCGAACTGCCGGCGCGCCGCGTCGGCATCTTTCGTCGCAAGATACGACAGGCCGCGGACGTACGACGGCCACAGCTCGGCGCCGCGCGCGCGGTCGTACGGCTTCACGGGTTCGAGCAGCGCCAGCGCGCGGCGGGCATCGCTACGCTGGAGGGCGAGGGTGGCCTCGATGAGCGGCAGCTGCAGGCGGCGCGTAAGCGTCGCGTCGGGAAAACGGGTGCTCAGCTCCTGTGACAGCGTCGCAGCCTCCGCGGACGCGCCGCACACCGCGTAGGCGCGGCCGGCGCGCTCGAGCGTGAAGTTGTCGCGGCTCAGCGCCAACGCCACCGCCGCATCGCCTCGCGCATCGACGCACTGCCCCACCGCCGCGTGCGCTTCGGCGTCGCTCGCCGACCATTGCGCCGCCGTTTCCGGCAACTCGGCGCGGGCGACTTCCTCGATCGCACGACGGAAGAGCTCGTGCGCGGCCTGCATACGGCCGCCAGCAGCGGCAACGCGCGCCGGCCAGTCGGCGGCGAGCGCGCCGTCAGGGAGCCGGCGCGCCGCTTCCATCTCGCGCGCCATCGCCGCCGGGTCGTTGCCCATCAGCGCGAGGAGAAACCCAAAGCGGCGCAGGCTGACCAGATCCGGCCGCAGCGCCGCGGCCCGGCGCACGGCGTTGGCGACCTCGGTTGGGCGGTTCATCGCCAGGAACGTCGTGGCAATGCTTTCGATTGGCGCGACAAAGCTCGGATCGAGGCGGGCCGCCGACTGGAACGGTTCGATCGCCTGTTCGTACTGCCCCAGTGCGGTCAAGGCGGCGCCGAGGCTGTTGAAGGCGAACGGTTCGCGCGGATAGGTCGCCGTCCAGGTCCGCGCCAAATCCAGCGCCTTGTCCCAGTCCTGCGTCGCATCGTGGTAGTAGCGCCACGAGATGAAGAAGCGCTCGCGCTCGCTGACCCGGTCGCGCAGCTCGAAGGCGCGGCGCGACAAGTCGGGCGCCAGCGCCGTCCGTCGGGTATTCGCATAGACGCCGGACAGCAGCGCGTGCGCGAGGGCGAAGTCGGGATCGAGCTCGATGGCGCGCTTGAGGTGCGGCACGGCACCCGCGCGCGCCACGAGGCGATCCTGATCCAGTGCCAGCGCGTAGGAATGCAGCGCCTCGAGCGACGAGGTCGTCGCCCTGGGAAGCGGGACGTCGAATTGCTCGATCGAGGCGAGCGACTCGCCGAGCTTGTTGCGCAGCCGTGCGGCGGCCTCGCCCAGCGCCGCGAGCACTTGCTCCTTCTGCGCGACCTCGAACTGCTCGCGCGCCATCACGTCGCCGGTCTGCGAGTTGATCGCCTCGATCGCGACGACGTAGTTGCGGCCCAGGCTGGCGATCGATCCCGCAACGAGCGCCTTCAATTGCTCACGCTGGGCGAGTTCGCGGCCGACCGCGCGCGAGAGCGGCTCGTCGGCGCGGCGATTCATCAGACGAAGCGTCTGCGCGACACGTTCGTCGGGAAAGATCTTGATGAACGGCGACTGCTCCATCGCGACCGCGAGCGCCACTTTGAGGGTGCCGTCAAAGACCGGCTCGCCGGTGGCGTTGGCGAAATCGACGAGCAGGATCGTGTCCTGCGCGGTCAAGGTGCCGGCGCCCCGGGGCGGGCGCGCCAACCAGCCGATCGCGAGGATCACGATCGCCGCCGCCGCGAGCGTCAAGAGCGGCACGCGCCGACGCGACGCCGCCGGCCGCGCCACGACCGCCAGGCGTTGCGCGATCTCCGCGGCCGATCGCGGCCGCTGATTCGGGTCTGGCGACAACGCCGCCATCACGACCCGTTCGAGTTCCGGTTGCACGCCGGGAACGATCGTCGACGGTCGCGCGAACACGGGCGCCGACCGCTGCAGCTCGAAGGCAGCGCGGCCGACCAGCAACTCGTAGAGCACGAGGCCGACGGCGTAGATGTCGGTTCGCTCCGAGACCATCGCGCCGCTGGTCAGCTGCTCGGGCGCCATGTACCCGGGCGTGCCGACGCCGGTATTGGGCACCTGCTGATCGCGCGTGACGGCGATGCCGAAATCGGTAATTCGGACCGATCCGTCGTCGTCGACGAGGATGTTTGCCGGCTTCAGATCGCGATGGAGGATGCCCTGCGCATGCGCCGCGGCAACGGCCTCGCACAGCTGGCGCCCGATGTCGGCGACCTTCTCTGACGGCAACCGGCCGACGTGCTGCGTGAGCGCCGCGAGATCCTCGCCCTGCACGAGTTCCATTGAAAGGAACAGCTGATCGCGCTCCTCGCCGATGTCGAAGACGCGGCACACAGCCGGATGCGTGATGCGCCGCGCGAGCCGCACCTCGTTGCGCAGCAGGACCTCGGCGGCCATCGTGGTCGATCGCACGAGTTTGAGAGCGACCGGCATGCCGAGCACCAGGTCGTCGGCGCGCCAGACATCGCCCATGCCGCCGCGGCCGAGGCGTGCCACCATCCGGTAGCGGCCGGCGAACACCTCGCCGGCGGAAAACGATTCGGCGGTGGACTCCGCCGTCACCGTGCCGGTGTTGTCGTGCGCGGCGAGCAACGACTCGACGTCGGCGCGCAGCGCGTCATCGTTCCCGGCGGCCCGCCGCACGAACGCCGTTCGCTCGGCCGGCGGATGGTCGAGGGCGGCGAGAAACAACTCTTTGGCACGGCCTGGGGACGAGGACATCGGGTTCGAGTCTACTCGACGTAGGGCCGCTCTTTTCCCGCCTCCGCTCGTCCACATCCCAGGCGAGCTAGGGCGAGACTCGCCGAAGCGTCCGCGGCGCGAAGGCGGCAGGGCCGCCGGTACGGCTGAAAGGCCGCACCGACGTAAGAGATCGCAGACGGATGAAGGCGTGTAGGATGCACCACGGAGCGACGCGTGAAGGAAGAGCAACTCGCCATCAATCGCCGCCGATTCGTCGAATGTTTTGCCGGTGCGGGCGTCGGCGCCGCCCTGATGCCGGGCGCGCTCGCCGCGATCGCCCAGGATGCTGGAACGATCACCGTCGAGATGCTGCGGTCGGCGCAGCGCATCGCCGGCGTGTCGTTCACGATCGACGAGCAGCGACGGCTGCTCGAGAAGCTGAACGCACCCAGAGGTTACCTCGCCGGATTCGCGCGGCTGCGATCGGCCGGCCTTGGCAACAGCACGCCGCCGGCGTTCGTCTTCAATCCGCTGCCGCCGGGGAGGAGGCTGCCGGCGATCGAGCGGCGGCCGCCGCGGCGGCAGCCGGTTGACGTCACGATGCCACGATCGGACGAGGAGCTTGCGTTCCTGCCGGTCACACATCTGTCGCGGCTCGTCGAGCGCCGGGAGGTGAAGTCGATCGATCTCACGAGGCTGTATCTCGCGCGCCTGAAACAGCACGATCCGCAGCTGCACTGCGTCGTCACGTTGACCGAAGAGCTCGCGCTTGGCCAGGCGGCCGAAGCGGATCGCGAGATCGCGGCCGGCCGGTATCGCGGGCCGCTGCACGGCATCCCGTTCGGCTTGAAAGATTTATTTTCGGTACGCGGCGTGAAGACGACGTGGGGCATGTCGCCGTTCAAGGAGCGCGTGATCGACGCCGACGCCACGGTCTACAGCCGTTTGACTGCGGCCGGCGCGGTTCTCGTCGCCAAGCTCTCGACCGGCGCGCTGGCGGTGACGGCGCAATGGTTTGGCGGTCTGACAAAAAATCCGTGGAACACGGAACAGGACGCCGCCGGGTCGTCAGCGGGCCCCGGCGCCGCGACCGCGGCCGGCCTCGTCGGCTTCTCGATTGGCACCGACACCGGCGGCTCGGTGATCGCGCCGTCGACGCGCAACGGCATCAGCGGCCTGCGGCCAACGTTCGGACGCGTCAGCCGCTACGGCGCCATGACGCTTGCCTGGACGCAGGATACCGTCGGTCCGATGTGCCGCTCGGCCGAGGATTGCGCGCTCGTGCTCGATGCGATCGCCGGCCCGGACCTGAAAGACAACGCGGTGATCGACGTCCCGTTCAACTGGGATGCGTCGGCCGACGTCGCGAAGCTGCGCGTCGGCTATCTGCGCGCGGCGGCAGACGAACCGGTCGACGACGAAACGCGCCGCAACAACGACGAGTCAATGCGCGTAATCCGATCGCTCGGCGTGACCATCGTGCCGTTCACGCTGCCGGAGGTTCCGATCGAGGCGATCGATTTCATTCGTTACGCCGAGACCGCCGCCGCCTTCGACGACGTGACGCGCGCCGGGCTGCTGCCGGCGGTGGAACACGGCCCGGAACAGAGCCGGCGTCCCGATGAAATCCGCGCCGCGTACTTCATTCCCGCGGTCGAATTCATCCAGGCGAACCGGCTGCGCCTGCGCGTGATGGAAGAGCTCGACGCCGCGCTCGGCGATCTCGACCTGTTCATCGGCAGCCATCAACTGCTGACGAACCGCACCGGGCACCCGGTGATCAGCGTGCCGAACGGCTTCGCGAAAGGATCGCCGACGGCGCTGCACCTCACCGGGAAATTATTTGGCGAGCAGGAGATTCTGCTGCTGGCGCACGCCTACCAGGCGAAGACCGACTTTCACCTGCGGCATCCGAAGTTGTAGGTGGGATGAATGGGTCCGGCTAGAGCCGGACACTACCGGTGCGACGCGCGCATTTTCGGTAGTGTCCGGCTTCCGCCTTCGCGTGAAGCTTCGGCGGACCGCCATAGCCTTGGCGACGGCGGTTAGCCGGACCGTGGATCCGGCCGCGAAAACTAGAACACGAACTTGAACCCGAGCTGCAGCTCGCGCATCGGCTTTCTCGTGCTGTTGATCGTGCCGTAGAGCGGGCTGGTCAGCGTGGTGTTCGGGTCGTTCCAGATCGGATTGTTCAACGCGTTGAACGCCTCGAGCCGGAACTGCAGCGTCTTGCTGCTCGTCAGACGGAAGTTGCGGATGATCGACGCGTCGAGGTTGGTGATGCCGGGGCCGATGACCGTGTTGCGTCCGGTGTTGCCCCAGGTGCCGACGGTGTTCAGCACGTACGCGTCGGTATTGAACCAGCGCGCGATCGACTGCTGATCGCCCGGCAGGTTCGGATCCTGGCCGGCAACGACGTTCGGGCGATCCTGACCGCCGCCGGTGTTCGACCGGTCGGTGCCGACGAACACCGTTCGCGGGAAGCCGCTCGACGTCGAGAAGATCGTCGTCACCTGCCAACCGCCGAGAATCGCGCCGCCGATGCCATCCTGCAGGAACGGCTTGCCCTGACCGAACGGGAGCTCATAGAGCACCGACGCCACGAAGCGGTGGCGAACGTCGAAGATCGACAGCCCCCATTCGCATTGCAGGCAGAAGCTGTCCTGCGGAAACAGCGTGTCGCCGCCGAGCGTGCGGATGCCGCTGCCGTTGTCCTCGGACTTGGAGAGCGTGTAGGCGCCCAGCACTGACAGGCCCTGATGGAGCCGCCGCGTCAGCTTGACTGCCATCGAGTTGTACTTCGCCTCGGCGACGTTGCCGATCTCCTGCACCTTGGTGAACTCGGGATACGGCTTGCGGCTCTGCACCGAACCGGTGACTCCGGGAATGGTCTCGTTCCAGTCGTACATCCGTTCCAGGCGGTAGCTGTGCGATCCGAGGTAGCCGACTTCGAGCGCGGTGTGGGCGTCGAGCTCGCGCTGGACGTTGAACAGATACTGGAGCATGTACGGCGTCGAGCGGTTCGGGTCGTTGCCCAGCACGTAGACGTTGGTCAGGCAGACGAGCGGCGGCGCTACGCCGCAGTCATTGTTGCTGCCGACTCCTCTGAACGGCTGCTGGAACGTCAGGTCCGGCGTCAGCAGCAGTGTATTGTCGCGGCGGCGTCCCGACAGGTTGCGCGCCATGTCGAACCGCGGGTTGCCGGTGTCCTGCATGTAGAAGATGCCGACGCCCGAGCGCATGGACCATTTGTCGCTCGGCGTGTACGCCCAGCCGACGCGCGGCGCGAAATTCTTCTTGTCGTCGAAGATGAGACGATCGCCGAGCCGGCCGTCGCGCGCCACCTGGATGTTCGGCGCGAAGCGCAGCACCGTGTCCTGGTAGACGTCGCCGCTGCCGATCCGCACCAGCGTCGGATGGCAGTTCAGATCCTGGACGTTGGGCGTCGTGTCGTGGCACGGGAGCGACGCGTTCATCAACGTGCCGTTCTGGTCGAGCCACGGCGGGGTGTATTCGTAGCGCAGCCCGAGGTCGAAGGTCATGTCCGATCGGACCTTCCACGTGTCGGCGACGTAATACGCCTGGCTGAGGGCGCGGAACTTCGTCACCGCGAGCGCCACCGAGGCTTCATCCTGCTGCGTGTAGCCGAGCATGTAGTCGGCAAAGGCGTAGCCGGTCGCAATGTTCTGGAACTGGAAGTTGCCGCGCGCGAACTGGTTGCCGACCTGGTTGTACATGTCGTAGCGCAGGCTGCCGCCGAGCTTCAGCGAATGCCGGCCGCGAATCCACGACAGGCTGTCGCTGAACTCGAACGCGTGATTCCGATTCGTGTACGGACCTTCGGTGCTGTCGCCGAAGCCGCTGAACCCGGTGATGCTGATCGACGGGATCCCCCAGGCTTCGGGCACCGACGGCGAGAGCCCCGGAATGCCCAGCTCTGACACGACGTCGCGCACGTTGGCCAGCTCGCGCCCGAACGTGTTGTAGAAGTAGTTGTAGCCGAAGCGCGCTTCGTTGACGATGGTCGGCGACATCGTCCAGGTGTTGCCGAACGCCAGCTGGTGCACGTGGGTGTCCAGCTTGGTCCCGTTCAACTTCAGCGCCGGCGCGATCTCGTTCTCCTTCGCATAGCTGTAACGGCCCATCCACGCCGACTTCGAGCCCTGCGTGAAGTCCATTCGCTGCGTGTACTGATACTTGTCGATGACGCGATCCTGCAGCGACAGGTAGTTGTTGTTCAGTCCGCCGCCGGTGTTGGGCTCGGGGTAGAACTCGAGGAGCTGCTTCGACGTCTTGTCGAACAGGCCGGCGGGGATGATGTTGCCGGCAAACGGCGCGCAGGTTCGCGCCGTGCCGACGACCGAGCACTTGGTCGGATCGACGATGATGCCGGCGCGCTGCCCGGTCTGCGGGTTGATGGCGCCCAGGTTGGCCAGCAGCTCCGAGAAGTCGCCGTTGCGCATCGCCACCGACGGCACGCTGAACAGGTTCTGAAACTGTTTGCGATCGTTGTAGCCCTCGAAATTCGACATGAAGAACAACCGGTTGCGGAACACGGGGCCACCCGCCGTGTAGCCGTATTGATTCCACTTGAACGGGGCCTTTTCCGCGGCGGCCTGCGAGGCGGTGAAGGAGTAGGGCCTGGCGTCCAGCGCGTCGTTGCGGAGGAATTCGAACAGCGTGCCGTGCAGGCTGTTGGTGCCCGACTTGGTGACGACGTTGACCTGGCTCGCTTCGCGGCCGAACTCCGCCGAGTAGACGCCGGTCTGCACCTTGAACTCCTCGAGCGCGTCGACCGACGGCAGGAAGATGTAGGTGTTGAAGTTGACGTCGGTGTTGTCGACGCCGTCGAGCGTGTAGTAGTTGAACTCGCGCCGCTGCCCTGACACCGAGATCTGCTGATTGGAGCGCGTTCCACCCTGGCGTGTGCCCGCCTGCCCGGCGTCGGCGAACTCGGCGCTGACGTTTGGCGTCAACGAAACGAGCGACAGGAAGTTTCTACCGTTGAGCGGCAGTTCGGTGATGCGCCGGTTCTCGATCACCGTGCCGATGCTGGCGTTCGAAGTTTCGACGAGCGGCGAGACGCCGGTCACCGTCGCCATCTCGGAAATCGTGCCCAGTTCGAGGCTGAAATCGACGCGCGCGGTCTGCGCCACCTGCAGCTCGAGATCGCGACTCGTCGGCCTGAAGCCGTCGAGTTCCGTTTTCACAGTGTAGAGGCCGGGCGGCAGCGCCGGGAAGTCGTACAGGCCGACTTCGTTGCTCGACGTCGTGCGGGTTGCGTTGGTGCCTTTGTTGACGACCGTCACCGTGGCACCTGGAACGACGGCGCCAGTGGAATCCTTGACGGCGCCCGTGATGGTGCCGAGCGATTGCGCCAACAGCGGCGCGCAGAGGAGCAACCACGTCGCTCCAGCAAACAGGGTCCGGCGCATGAGACAGGCTCCTTTCGAGAAACGACGACGCTCGAAGCGATGAGGAAGCCGGCGCGGGATAAACGTACGACGGGCGCATCGGCACGCGTGCGCGTTAAGAAAGCGAAAGGCTACGCTGCCCGCCAACGTGAGTCAAGACGGAAGGCGATGGCGTCGAACGCTTTTTTGCGGCCGTTCCAACAAAATGCATCGGGCTTCGGAGAACCGAACCGGTCGGCGCTACAATCCGCGCCATGACCCATCATCGCCTGCCGGCAGTCGCCGGCCTTGCCGTCGCCACCATCGCCGCCGTCGCTGCCGTATCGGTCTCGGGCCAGCAGTACGCCATGACGGTCAACGGCGACCGCCTGGTGAACGCGCACAACGAACCGCAAAACTGGCTGATGATGAACGGCGACTACGCCTCGACGCGCTATTCGAAGCTGACGCAAATCAACCGCGACACGGTGAAGAACCTGCGCCTCGTCTGGGCGATGGCGCTCGGCGGGATGCAGGACGTCGGGCAGAACGGCCCGGAAACCGAGATGCATCCGCTCGTTGACAACGGCTTCCTCTACACCAGCGACGGCTGGGGCACGCTCTACAAGATCGACGCGCGCAACCCGAACAAGGGCGAGTTCGCCTGGGTCACCGACCCCGGCGTGAAGCACCAGGGCAACAAGCCGCAGACGCGCGGCATCGCGCTCTGGGAAGATCTGGTGATCGCCAACCTGCCCGATGGCCGCGTCATCGGCGCGAAGCGCGACACCGGCGAGATCGTCTGGGACAAGATGGTCGCAACGACCAACGAGTTCGGCTCCAGGGAACGCTTCAACGCCGCGCCGATCACCGCCGACGGCAAGGTGATCGTCGCCAACGGCGCCGGCGACGCGAAGACCCGCGGCTGGATTGCCGCGCTCGACGCCCGATCGGGCAAAGAGCTGTGGCGCTGGTACGTGGTGCCGAAGCCGGGCGATCCCGGCAGCGAAACCTGGAAGGACAAGACCAACGCCTGGAAGACCGGCGGTGGCGGCCTGTGGCAATCGGGCTCCTACGATCCGGCCACGAAGCTCACCATCTGGGGCACCGGTAATCCCGTGCCGATCTACGATCCGCAGGCGCGTCCCGGCGACAACCTCTACACCAACTCGGTCGTCGCCCTGAACATCGATACCGGCAAGCTCGCCTGGTACTTCCAGTACACGCCGAACGATTCGTGGGACTTCGACGAAGTCGGCGTCCACATGCTCTACGACACGACGATCAATGGCCGCGCCCGGAAAGTCGTCGGCCACTTCGCGCGCAACGGCTTCTACTACTCCATCGATCGAACGAACGGTGAATTCCTCAAGGGCGGCCAGTACGTCACCGACTTGAACTGGACCAAGGGACTCAACGCAAAGACCGGGAAGCCGCTCGACTATGATCCGGCGCTCGACGTGCAGGTCTACAACCCGGCGGCGCGCGCGCTGCGCGGCGATCCGAGCAAGCGGACCTGTCCGACGTGGCACGGCGGCGTCTCGCACCAGCCGACGGCGTATAACCCGGTGAAGAACATCGCCTACGGCGTCGGTATCGAAGGCTGTTCGTCCGGGAATGGTGCCGCGGTCGCGTACCTCTCGCCCGAGGGCGGCATCGACGAGAAGAAGAGCGAGAAGCGCACCTTCAGCAGCGACATCTACTACGGATCGATTACCGCGTTCGATACCGCGAACAACAAGGTGATCGCGAAAGCGGTGACCGACATCGAGATTCGATCCGGCGCCACCGACACCGCCGGCGGCGTCGTCTTCACCGCGCTGCAGGATGGCTGGGTCGTGGCCTACAACGACGAGACGCTCGAGGAACTCTGGCGCTTCAACGTCGGCACACCGCTGAAAGGCGCGCCGGTCACCTACTCGGTCGGCGCGAAACAGTACCTGGCGGTGCAATCCGGCGGCCGGCATCTGCACCCGGTGAAGTTCGACAAGCTTGAGAACTCGAGCTACCTGTTCGTCTTCGCGCTGAATTAGGTCGGGTAGGTCG
>Ga0075425_100005635_pt1 | contig 13036 bp, 13 predicted proteins | sample SoiMethybrSBSTD4_FD_75300 | JGI IMG/M metagenome (GOLD analysis project Ga0075425, IMG submission 75300) | Bulk soil microbial communities from a Populus tree surrounding site in Tennessee, USA - Soil MetaG P. TD hybrid SBSTD4 | ecosystem: Environmental > Terrestrial > Soil > Tree plantation...
CAAGAAGTGCAAGGTGGTCGATGCCCGCCCGAGCGAAACGACCTGGGTGCAGATCGGGCCGATGGCCTTCAAGACGCGCGATGAGGCCGACAAGCAGCTGACCGTCGTGTGCAAAGAGAAGCGCTGACGCGAGCAACAGAACTCTCTAAGCAATGGCCGAGCTGCGCTCGGCCATTGCCGCATTATCCGTAGGCGAAGTATTTTTGGCGTGCGGTGCGACGCAGGCGTCCTTCCGCGTCCCCAAGCCTGCAGCGCCGCTTCAGCGGCTCAAGACATAGTCGCGCAAAGCCCGGTAATCGGGTGCGCTTGTCGCCTGCGGCTCACGCCGCGGCTGCGGCCGGCGCAGCTCGCGTGCGGCCGGCGTCAAGACAGACGGCGGCTGCTGCTCGGCGTGCTCGCTGCGCGACAGCGGGGTCGCCTCGCCGGTGGCTGCCTCGGGCGGTGCCGGCTCATGGCGCGGCTCGGGGGTCACGGCACTGTTGGCGCGGCGCGAGCCGGGAGCGCCGGGCGCCACGGGGGCAATGGCTTCCACGGGCGCAATGGCCGCAGAGACGCCCGTTGGCGGCGCGGCCTGCATTTGCGGCGCGTGGGCTGCAACCGCCAATTTGGCCTGCGTTTCCTTGGCGACGGCCTCGATCAGCGCTGCCGTGCGCGTGCCGGGCTCCGAGGGCACGCGCTCGACGGACCAGCGCCCGGCCAGCACGCCGAGGGCACCGCAGCTGAGCGCGATGGCAAGCGCGCCCAGCAGGCGTGTGCGTCCCGGCTGCGGGGCCGCGCGCCACAGGAAACTCTCCGCTGCGTTAACGCGAGGCATAACCGCGCACATATTTATAGTCGTAGGGCGGCGTGGTGCGCCGCATGATGACGATGACGTCGCTGCCGCGCTCCCGGGCGATCCGGTCCGCCAAGGGGGCAAAACCATGCGTCCGGGTCAGCGGTTGGTCTGGGCCAGGGCTGGCCGTTCGCGGGCGGCTCGCCGCGCGCGGCGGCCGCACCGAAGCCTCGGCTTGCGGGCTCGCTTCGATTTGCGGCCGATGCCGGGGACTGGCGCTCTCCGCGCGGCAGGCCTTGGTGCCCGGCACGAAGCTGTTGGCGACACGGGCCACGATTGGCTCAAAGACGTCGCGCTGGTCGGCGGGATAAAGCATCGCAAAGCTGCTGATCAGCTCCCCGCCGCAGCTCAGGATCGCCTTCTCGTAGAAGATCTTGCCATTGGCCTCGCCCGACAACACGAGCCAATCGTCGCCCAGCGGTCGGTAGTTGATGCTGTAGTCAGCATAGGACGTGCGCGCCAGAAAGTCCTGATAGCTTTTGGCGCTGTGCCGGTCCTCGTTGCGCAGCGCCCCGACCAACAGGCGTGCCTCCCCGTTGCCCGCGGCGAAGACGCGCCCATCGCCCGCCTCGGTCGTGCGCTCGACGTGGAAGAGATTGGCGGGATATTCGAGCCGGAAGCCAAAGCGCTCGTTCTGATAGCGTGACCAGTCGCCTGCCGTCGCTGCGTGCACCGCGCTCGCGTCGACGGCGCCAACGAGGGCTGCCAAGACTGCGAGCGTAACGACCCCGATCCGCAACATGACGCAACTCCTCGACCAGATGCAGGATCAACCGTCGCGGGGAGGTCCTGGTTCCGGGAGCGGGGGTGTCGCGGGACGACTGCTGCCGCTGCCCCAGCGGCTTTAAAGCTTAGCCGTCGGCGAGCTCGACCCAGACGGGGACGTGGTCGGAGGGCTTTTCCCAAGCGCGCGTGAACTTATCAACGCCCGCGGCAATGAGACGGTCGGCCGCCTGCGGCGACAGCAAGACGTGGTCGATGCGAATGCCATTGTCCTTCTGCCAGGCGCCGGCCTGATAGTCCCAGAAGGTATAGATGCCGGCCGCGGGCTGGCAGGCACGCACGGCATCGGTCAGCCCGAGATTGAGAAGGGCGCGAAATGCGGCGCGTGTTTCGGGTTGGAAGAGCGCGTCCTCGCGCCAGGCGTCGGGATGCTTGGCGTCGGCGGGTTCGGGAATGACGTTATAGTCGCCGACCAACAAAAATGGCTCCTCCAGCGTCAGCAGCTCGCGCGTGCGGGCCTCGAAACGCCGCATCCAGGCGAGCTTGTAGGCGAAGCGATCGGTGCCGATCGGGTTGCCGTTCGGCAGGTAAAGGTTGCCGACCCGAACGGTAGCGCTGCCGTTTGGCACCACCACCTCGATGTAGCGCGCATGCGCATCCGCGGCATCGCCCGGGAGCCCACGCACCGCGACCTCCTCCAGGCGCGGCTTGCTCAGCACGGCGACGCCGTTGAAGCCTTTCTGGCCGTGCACCGCCACGTGGTAGCCGAGCTCCTCGAACATGGCGGCGGGAAAGGCCTCGTTTGTGGATTTGATCTCCTGGAAACAGGCAACGTCCGGTTGCGTCTCCTTGAGCCAGGTGAGGGCCCCCTCGAGCCGGGCCTTGGCGCCGTTAATGTTCCAGGTCGCGATGCGCATGCCCTGTTGCACACCAAGGTGCCGGTCGCGGTCAAGCACCCCTCAATGGCTTGGCGCCGCGCCAGGCCGGGACGCTCAGAAGAGATTGAACTTTTCCCACTGCGCCCGCGGAATCTCGCGCTCCAAGACGTAGCTGAAGTGGGTTGCGCGCATGCGATCGGGCGTGAACTGGCAGCGGTAGCTGAACTTGTACCATTGGCCTTTTGTGCGCACGGCGCCGCCGGCACCCCGCGCGACATTGCTTTCCACGGTGGGCGCGGCCAAGGCATCGATGCGCACGCGGTCGACTTTGGGCACGCTCTTGTCCTTGGCGAAGGTCTCAAGGCCCGACAAATTGCACAGCTGAATCATGCGCGTGTGCGGCTCCAAGGCCTGCATGCGCTTGTCGAGGCTGGTTTGGGCTGCCGCCGTGCTGGCGAGCAGGACGCCCGCCAAGCCGAGGCCGCCGGCGCGGCGCCGCAGAAAGAACCGGATGCGCAAACGTGCGTCCCCCTGTGCTCAGTGCGATTGTGGCGTCGCGCAAGGCCGCGGCGCCAACTCCCCCGAGCTGCAAAGACGCTGAAGATGCGGTGAAAAAGTGGCGGTGACGGCGGCCGCCGGCGTGCCAAGCGCCGGTCAGATCGAGAAGCTCGTGCCGCAGCCGCAGGAGGCGGTGGCGTTCGGATTGATCACCTTGAAGGAAGAGCCGATCAGGTCATCGACAAAATCGATCTCGGAGCCCGCCAGGTAGGCAAGCGACACCTGATCGATCAGGACGCGCGCTCCTGCCCGCTCGATGATGAGATCATCGACCTCGGAGGCCCCGACCAGATCGAACTTATACTGGAAGCCGGAGCACCCGCCGCCCTCCACGCTGACCCGCAAAAGCGGCTTCTCCGGCTCCGCCGCGACGATCTCCGCGATCCGCTGCGCGGCCCGCTCGGATACGGTAACTTTCAGATCTTCCATGGCTTTTTGGCCCCGGACGGCCCATGCACTATGCTGGCAGACGATTCTCAGCCATGAAGATAGGGTGGCAGGCAAGCTTGTTCAAATCGAGATAGAGCATGGCTGCGGCGATAATTGATGAGCTGGCGACGGCGGCGGCAGAGCCCAGGGCGCGCCCGCTCGCCCCATATGCGACCGAGCCCGCGCTCAGCGCCGGCCGGCTTTATCGCGAACCCGCCTGCCCAATGCGCACGCCCTTCCAGCGCGACCGCGATCGGATCGTGCATGCCACCTCGTTTCGCCGCCTTACCTACAAGACGCAGGTCTTTGTTTTTCACGAGGGCGACCATTATCGCACGCGGCTGACCCACAGCCTGGAGGTGGCGCAGATCGCCCGCGCCATCGCGCGCTTGCTCTGGCTCGATGAGGACCTCGCCGAGGCGCTGGCGCTGGCGCACGACCTCGGGCATCCCCCCTTCGGCCACGCCGGCGAGCGCGCGCTTGCCGCGGCCATGGCAGCCTTCGGCGGTTTCGATCACAATGCCCAGAGCTTCAAGGTCGTGACCAGGCTCGAACGCAAGTATGCGAGCTTCGACGGGCTCAACTTGAGCTTCGAGACACTCGAGGGATTGGCCAAGCACAATGGCCCGCTGGTCGCGCCAGCCGTTGCGGCGAGCCCCCTTTATGCCGCCATCGCCGAGAGCGGCGTCGCTGACCAGTTGCACCTATCCCTGTTTGCCCCGGCCGAGGCGCAGGTCGCAGCCATTGCCGACGATATCGCCTACGACAGCCACGATCTCGATGATGGCCTGCGCGCCGGGCTGCTGCGGATCGAGGAGTTGGCGGCGGTGCCACTGGTCGGCCGCTTTCTGGCCGACGTGCCGCCGCACACGCTCGACACCCAGCGCCTCATCTACGAAATCAACCGGCGCATGATCACAGCCATGATCGATGACGTCGTGCGCGTCTCGCGCGCGCGCTTGGCGAGCTTGCACCCCCCAAGCCTCGCGGCAGTTCGCAGGGCGCCGGGCCCCGTCATCGCCCAGTCCGAGCGGCTCGCCGGCGAGATCGAGGGCCTCAAGGCCTACCTTTATGCCCACGTCTACCGCCATCCCCGCGTCATGCGGATCATGGCCGACGCGGAGGCCATCGTCGCGGATTTGTTCGCGCGCTTCCTCGAGCAACCGCAAGAAATGTCGGGCGCCTTGCAGCTCGCGGCGCAAGCCGCCGACGGGCGTGACCGCGCCGGCATCGTGGCCGATTTCGTCGCCGGCATGACCGATCGTTACGCCATCAAGGAACACCGCCGCTTGTTTGACGCTACCCCGGAATTGCGATAGTCGGCGCCCCGCCCGCAAGCGCGGCCCGGTCCCGGATCAATTGGATGTCGCCGATGCATGCCCATGCCCTTGTGCACAGTCGGATCGTGGTCGCGCTGGAGGCGCTGCAACACGAGGGCGCCTTGCCGCCGGGCCTCGATTTTGCCGCCACCGAGGTGGCCTCCCCGCGCGAGGCCGCGCACGGCGAGCTTGCCTCCAATGCCGCCATGGTGCTGGCCAAACCAGCCCGCCTGCCCCCGCGCGTGATCGCCGAAAAGCTCGCAGCCAAGCTGGCCGCGGCGCCGGATATCGCCAAGGCCGAGATCGCCGGGCCCGGGTTCGTCAACCTGACATTCGCGCCTTCGTTTTGGCAGGCGGTGGTGACGCAGATCCTGAAGGAGGGCGCCGACTATGGGCGCAGCGACGTTGGCGCGGGCGGGCGCATCAACATCGAGTACGTGTCCGCCAATCCGACCGGCCCTATGCACGTGGGGCACTGCCGCGGCGCCGTGTTCGGCGATGCGCTCGCCAATTTGCTGGCGTTTGTGAACTACGACGTCACGCGCGAATACTACATCAACGACGCCGGCGCTCAGGTCGACAGCCTCGCCCGCTCGGCCTATTTGCGCTACCGGGAGGCTCTCGGGGAGGATATCGGACAGATCCCCGCCGGGCTCTATCCGGGCGACTACCTGAAGCCGGTCGGCCAACAGCTTGCCGCCGTGCACGGGGACGCGCTGCTGAGCGTTGCCGAGGGGCGCTGGTTACCCCTGGTGCGCGAGGCCGCCATCGCGGCCATGCTGGCGGCCATCAAGCACGATCTGGCGGCGCTCAATATTCATCATGACGTCTTCTTCTCCGAGCGGTCGCTCACCGCCTGCGGCCACGACGAGGTGAAGGCCGCAATCGACGAATTGCGCGCCAAGGGCATGATTTTCGAGGGCCGCCTGCCCAAGCCCAAGGGCCATGATGAGGCCGACTGGGAGGACCGCGAACAGACGCTGTTCCGCTCGACGGCCTTCGGCGACGACGTCGACCGCGCGCTGCAAAAGTCCGACGGCAGCTATACCTATTTCGCCTCGGACCTGGCCTACCATCACAACAAGCTGGCGCGCGGCTTCCGCCACCTTATCAACGTCTTCGGCGCCGACCACGTCGGCTACATCTCGCGCATGCGTGCCGTCGTCACGGCGCTGTCGGACGGCAAGGCGGACCTCGACATCAAGGTGTGCCAGCTCGTGAAACTGTTGCGGGCGGGCGAACCAGTCAGAATGTCGAAACGCGCCGGCACCTTCGTGACCTTGCGCGATGTCGTCGACGAAGTCGGCCGTGATCCCGTGCGCTTCATGATGCTCTACCGCAAAAACGATGCGCCGCTCGATTTCGACCTCGCCAAGGTGCTCGAGCAGTCCAAGGACAACCCGGTCTTTTATGTGCAGTACGCGCACACGCGGGCCAAGTCGGTGTTTCGCAATGTGGCGGGGGTTTTTCCCCAGCTCACGGAGGCCTCGCCCGAGCTCGGCCGGGCCGACCTCGGCAAGCTGACCGATCCCGGCGAAATCGACCTCATGCGCAAGCTGGCCAGCTTTCCCGTGGTTCTCGCGGCCGCCGCCCGCAGCCACGAGCCGCATCGCCTGGCCTTCTATCTCTATGATTTGGCTTCCGCTTTTCACGCCCAATGGACCAAGGGCAATGAAATGCCACATTTGCGATTTATTCAGGCGGCCGATGGGACACTGACCACCGCACGCCTTGCGCTTATCCTCGCCAATCAACAGGTGTTGGCGACGGGCTTGGCGATTCTCGGCGTACACGCGCCAGGTGAGATGCGGTAGAGTCGTGATTCGCAGGGGGCGAGCGGGCAACGCGTTGAGGGGAAGCCGCGCATGTCGCGAAACGGTCCAATGGGACAACCCGTAGCACGGCCGCCAGCGCGGCGGTCGCCAGCGGATCAGGATCCCTACGCGCAGTCTTCGGGCTGGTTGTCGGCGCCGGGCGGCGATCCGCACCAGCCCGGCTATTCCGCCCATCCCTCGCACGGCCCGGCGCAGCCGCAGAACCAGGGCTACTATTTTCCGCAGGCCGTCGAGCCCGACCACAATTCGGGATACCCGGTGCAGCCCGTCGGCCAGCCGCTGCCGTTCGATCGGCTGCCGCCGGCATCCCCGGCAGCCCAGTGGGATCACCAGCAGGGGCGTGATGCGGGTCACTATGACCTCGGCAGCTACCTGCCGGCCACCGCCGACCCGCGCGGCTACGCGCAGGCCGAGCCGTTTCAGGGATCCGCCGACGGGCCTTTCCGCCACCAGTATGGCTCCGCGCGCGAGGGCTACGGCGAGGGCGATGAGGACTACGACGCCATGCCGGACGAGGACGGCGATGAGCCCCGGCGCGGGCGGCGCGGCCTGATGATCGCCGGCGCTCTGATCGGCGCCATCGGTCTCGGCGGTGCCATGGCCTACACCTACAAAACCTTCATTGCCACGCCCACCCGTGCTCCCCTCGTCAAGGTCGCGGATCCCGGACCCACCAAGGTGAAGCCGGCGTTGTCGGGCGGCAAGGAGTTCGCCCACACCGACAAAAAACTACTGAACCGCCTCGATGAGGAGAGCCAAGCGCGCGGTGCCGCCGAGGACCGCAGCAGCGAGGATCCCAACGCGCCGCGGCGCGTGCGCAGCATTCCCATTTCACCGGCCGGGCAGATGCCCGCGGCTGCCGCCCCGGTCGTGCCCGGCATCACGCTCGACACGCTCGGGCCCGGCGGCGGGGCGCCCCCGCAGCAACCCTCGCGCGTGCAAATTCCGGCGGGGCCACCGCCGCAGCAGGTGGCGCGAGCCGAGGCGCCGATCGCGGCACCCCCGGTCCGCATTGCGGCGCCGCCCGCAGCAGCGCCCGCCGTGGCGGCCGAGCCCGCGCCGGCGCCGGCTCGCAAGGCCATCGCGGCCGCCCCGCCGCCGGCCCGCGAGGCCGCGCCCAAGGCGGCGGCGAGCGTCGTCACCGCCAGCACCACGGGCTACGTCGCCGTGCTCTCCTCCCAGAAATCGCGCATGGATGCGCTGAAGGCCTTCGCCGACCTGCAGCAGAAGTACGGGGATGTGCTCTCGAGCAAGACCCCCGACGTGCAGGAGGCCAACCTCGGCGACAAGGGGGTCTGGTACCGGGCCGTGGTTGGTCCCCCCGTGTCCCGCGATGCGGCTTCGGGTATATGCTCCCAGCTCAAGGCGGCCGGCTACGCCGGCTGCTGGGTAACAGCTTACTAGCGGTTCAGGATCCGCGCCGGGCGGCGCGGGCCTGAGCCCGCACCTGCCCCATGGGAGCCGCATGCGATCAGCCTTCATCACCGGCTTGGCCGGGCTCGCGCTCACCCCGCGCGAGACCGCGTTGCTGCAGGCGGCGCAGCCCTGCGGCATCATCTTGTTCCAGCGCAACATTGCCGAGCCCGAGCAGGTGCGGCGGCTGGTGGAGGCGGCGCGCACCGCCGTCGGCGCGGCGGATTTTCTGGTCCTCATCGACCAGGAAGGAGGCCGCGTGCAGCGCCTGCGGCCGCCGCACTGGCGCAACCGTCCAGCGGCGGCGTGCTATGGCAGCGCGCACGCGCGCGATCCGCAGGGCGCGGTGCGGGCGGCGCGCTTTGCAGCCGCGCTGGCGGCCCGGGAACTGGTGGCTTTGGGCATTAACACCAGCTGTGCGCCGGTGCTCGACCTGCCCGTGCCCGGCGCGCACAGCGTCATTGGCGACCGCGCCTACGGCAGCACACCCGAGCGGGTCATTGCACTTGGCCGCGCCGTGGCGCAGGGCTTGTTGGCCGGCGGCGTGCTCCCCGTCATCAAGCATATTCCCGGCCATGGCCGCGCGACCAAGGATAGTCATCAGGAATTGCCGACCGTGCCGGCGCCCCGCGCCGAGCTCGAGGCCTCCGATTTTCTGCCCTTCCGGGCGCTCGCGGACCTGCCGGCGGCCATGACGGCCCACGTCGTCTTCGCCGGCATCGACCCTGCGGCCCCCGCCAGCGTTTCGGAGCGGGTGACGCGCGAGGTGATCCGCGGCTCGATCGGCTTCGAGGGTCTGCTTATGAGCGATGATCTCGGCATGGCCGCGCTGAAGGGCAGCATGCCCGAACGAGCACAAGCGGTGCTGCACGCCGGATCCGACCTGGCGCTTTTGTGTGCCGGCGATTGTTCCGACATGGAGGCCGTGGCCGCGGTCGTGCCCACGCTTGGCGGGGGCGCGCGCGCCAGGTTCGAGCGGGCCTGCGCCGCCATTGGGCAGCCCCAGGCGCTCGACGCGGCTGAGGCGGAGGCGTGCCTCGTCGAGGTTTTGCGCGCCGATGCCTGAATCAGTGTAATCTTGCGGCCGATGATGCACAGCTTATCCATTGGTGCGGCACGGTGAACGGGTCCGGCAACACGAACGCCACCGACGCGGTGGCCCAGGTTGATCTTGCCGCCTGGGAAGCCTCCGAGGAGGTCCCTCGCGAAGAGGAGGCCTTGGTTGTTGCGCTCGACGGCTTCGAGGGGCCGCTCGATGTGCTCCTGATCTTGGCGCGGACGCAGAAGGTCGACCTCGCCAAGATTTCGGTTTTGGCGCTGGCCGAGCAATATCTCCTGTTCATTGCCGAGGCCCAGAAACTGAGGCTGGAGCTGGCCGCCGATTACCTGGTGATGGCGGCATGGCTGGCGTACCTGAAAAGCCGGCTGCTGCTGCCGCGGGCGAGCGCCGGCGACGACCAGCCGAGCGGCGAGGAGTTGGCGGCGCGGCTCGCCTTCCGCTTGCAGCGCCTGGAGGCCATGCGCGGCGCGGCGGCCACGCTGATGACGCGCAAACGCCTGGGCCGCGACGTTTTCGCGCGCGGCATGCCCGAGGGCGTGCGCACCATCAGGGTGCGCCAGTTCACTGCGGCCATCTACGATTTGCTCAAGGCCTATTCGGAGCAGCGCAAACGCACCGTCAAGCGCGTGCACGTGGTGCCGCGCCGCATCGTTTGGTCGATCAAAGAGGCGCGCGACCGCCTAGAGGCGCTGGTGGGAAAGTGCGACGCGAGCTGGGTGCAGCTCGAGATGTTCCTCGAGCAGTACGGCGCCGCGCCGGATATCGCCCGCACCGCGCTCGCAAGCTCGTTCGGGGCCACCTTGGAAATGGCGCGTGACGGCCTCCTGGAACTCTCGCAGGCAGGGCCCTTTGCCCCCATCTATGTGCGCAAGCGCGAAGCCGGGGCTGAATGGCAGCGCGCGACCTGAGCGTGTGGCGTCGGAGCTAGACCACTGCAGAAGAAGACGAGGACACCCATGGTTCCGCCGAAGCTCTCGGTGCGGCCGTCCGACACCCCACCCCACGAGCATGCTCGCGCGGCGGCCGAAGGCTCGGTCGACCCCAGCGAAGTGATGGCGCACGAGGGCTGGCGGGGGTTGCCTTCCAATGTTGCACACCTGCCCTCGGCCGATCGACGTGAGCAGCTGCGCATCCTGGAAGCGCTGCTGTTTGCGGCCTCCGAACCGCTGGCCGAGGCCTACTTGGCGACACACCTGAAATCGGAAGACGACGTGGCAGCCCTGCTCGAGGAGTTGAAGGGCTTTTATGCCAGCCGCGGCGTCAACTTGGTGCGCGTCGCCGGCAAGTGGGCCTTCCGTACCGCCGAAGACCTTTCCTACCTGTTGGAGCGGCATGCCACCGAGCAGCGGCGCTTGTCCAAGGCGGCCATGGAGACTTTGGCGATCATCGCCTATCACCAACCCGTCACGCGCGCCGAGATCGAAGAGATTCGCGGCGTTGCCGTCTCGCCGGGCACGCTGGACGCGCTGATGGAGGTCGGCTGGGTCCGCTTGCGGGGTCGCCGCCGGGCGCCCGGGCGCCCGATCACCTATGGCACGACGGACGAGTTCCTCGACCATTTCGGGCTCGACGCCATCAAGGATCTGCCCGGCCTGGCCGAGCTCAAGGGCGCCGGCCTGCTCGACAGCAATTTGCCGCCGGGCTTCACGGTGCCGGAGCCTAATGACGCGGCCGCCTTGATGCCCGATGAAGTCCCGCTCGATGCCGAGGAGGAGCCCGCGCTTGGCTTTCTTGCCTTCGAGGCGGAGGACGAGGATGAGGGCGGAGAGGGGCCGCCGCGGGGCGCTGCCTAAGCCCGTTGCCTTTGCCGCCACGGCTTGTGATCCCCACTTGGCGGGTATTGGCGGCGCCAGCGGGTTTGCGAGCTTGCCAGGAGGGCTGACGGCCGCTGGCGCTGGCGACAACGCCCGCCTTAGGCTAGAAGGCGCGGCATTTGGACTCCTCGGCCACCGACTTTCCAGGATCTGCCGGCGAGCGCGGCCGGCGCTCGTGGCAGGGCAAGGGCGCAGGCGTGATCTTCCCTCCTCGGCTGCCAACGACGGGCCGTGCCGCCGGCGGCGGGCCGATCGGTGCTGGTCGGGCTGCTGGCACCATCGCCGCCCGCCTGACCTTCGATCGGCTCGAGCGGCGGTTCGCGGCCACGGCCGCCCTCAACGGCTTCAGCTTTGATGTTGCCCCCGCCGAGGTGGTCTGCCTGCTCGGGCCCTCGGGCTGCGGCAAGACCACGCTCCTGCGCGTCGCCTCCGGCATCGAACGGCCAACCGCTGGCCGCGTTCTCATCAACGATCGCGAGGTGGCCGGACCCCAGCGCTTCGTGCCGCCCGAGCAGCGCAATGTCGGCTTGATGTTCCAGGATTTTGCGCTCTTTCCGCATTTGACCATTATCGACAACGTGGCCTTTGGTCTCAGAGCCCTGCCGCGCGAGGACGCGCGTCGCGAAGCTGCAGCGGCGCTCGCGCGCGTCGGCCTGTCGCGCTATGCCGAGGACTACCCACACACGCTGTCGGGCGGCGAGCAGCAACGCGTTGCGCTTGCGCGCGCGATCGTGCCGCGTCCGGCCGTGATGCTGATGGATGAGCCATTTTCCGGACTCGACGTGCAGCTGCGCGAGCGTCTGCAGGAGGAGACCTTGGCGCTGCTGCGCGAGACGCGTGCCACCTGCCTGATCGTGACCCACGCTCCTGCCGAGGCGATCCGGCTCGGCGATCGCATCGCCGTGATGCGGGCCGGCCGGCTGGTGCAGGCCGGCACGGCCGAACAGCTCTACCGGGATCCCGCCGACCTGTTCGTGGCGCGGCTTTTTTCCGAAATCAACGAGATCCCCTACACGGTCGCAGACGGCGCGTTGCGCACGCCGATCGGTGCCTTCGCGGTGCCGGGGCTCAGCGAGGGTGAGGCGGCAATCCTCTGCATCCGGCGCCGCGCCATTCGGCTCGGTGCGGCGGGCGCCGGTTTGCCTGGCCGGCTCCTGCGCGCGCGCTTCCTGGGAGATTTGATGCTGTTGGAAGTGGCGGTCGAAGGCTTCGAGCGCCCGTTGCTGACGCTCGTGCGCGAGGGCGAGCAGCCGCAGGAAGGGGAAGAGGTCTCCGTCAGCGTCGATGCGCAAAGCGTGCTGGTCTTTCCGGCCGAGGCGGCCGATGCGGATGACGGCGAATTAATCCCAGGCGCGCAGGAAAGACCCTGATTTCAATGGCATAGGCGCAGATACAAGCGGTGTGGCAACCTTGCTCCAACCCGCCCTTTCTGCGATAGTGCGGCAAACCCCAAGCGGATGCAGCGTCGGCTGCGAGAGGAGCAAGCGGATGGGTAGCTTGAGTATTTGGCATTGGCTGCTGTTTTTGGCGGTCGCCCTGTTAATGTTCGGCGGCAGCGGCAAGATTTCCTCGATCATGGGCGATGTTGCCAAGGGCATTAAAAGCTTCAAAAAGGGCATGGCCGAAGACGACGAGGCGCAGAAAGATGAGGCGGCCCGGAAGGATGGCCCGGCCAAGGCGATTGACGGCGGGGCTGCTAAGCCGACGGAGCCCGCCAGCATGCAGGCGAACAAGATCGGTTGAACGAGGGGCCGCCGCGTCTTTGGCATGGACGCGACGGGGCGACTTGGGGGCCCGACGCAGCCTTGCGAGTTTGCCGCCCGCTGCCATGCGGTTAGGTTGAGCCGATGTTCGACATCACCTCCAGCAAACTCTTGATCCTGGGCATCGTGGCGCTGCTCGTCATCGGTCCCAAGGACCTGCCGGCGCTGTTGCGCACGATCGGCAAATACATCGGCATCATCAAGCGCCAGGCGGCGGAGTTTCGCGCCCAATTCGATGAGGCCATGCGCGAATCGGAGCTGGCTGATCTGCGAAAAGACGTTGAGTCCCTCGGCCGCGAAGCGGAGCAAACCATGCGCGCCGCCGAGCAGTCGGTGGAAAAGGACTGGGCCCAGGCCCAGGCGAGTGTCGATGCGGCGCTCGATAGCCCGAGCGCGTCCGAGCCGCAACCCG
>Ga0075425_100005636_pt1 | contig 13036 bp, 9 predicted proteins | sample SoiMethybrSBSTD4_FD_75300 | JGI IMG/M metagenome (GOLD analysis project Ga0075425, IMG submission 75300) | Bulk soil microbial communities from a Populus tree surrounding site in Tennessee, USA - Soil MetaG P. TD hybrid SBSTD4 | ecosystem: Environmental > Terrestrial > Soil > Tree plantation...
TCTTCCATGACGCGACAAACTTGGAGGGCCGGTTCTGCGAAGCTTATAATCACCTGTCTATCAACCAAAGTTCACCGAAAAAAGAGGGAAAGGAGACTGCATGCTCACCGGTTTTAAGCGCTTTATGATGCGAGGTAACGTTATAGATTTGGCCGTAGCCGTTGTCATTGGCGGAGCATTTGGAGTCGTTGTCACGGCCATGGTGAAAGATTTGATTACGCCTTTAATCGCCGCAATTGTGGGAAAACCCGACTTCTCTGCTATCGTTTTTGAAGTCAACGGGAGCCAATTCATGATTGGTGATTTCATCAATGCAGTGGTTTCCTTTCTCCTGATTTCCGCAGCGATTTACTTTTGGGTTGTGGTGCCTGTCAATGCGCTTACGGCGCGTATGCGACGCGGTGAGGCGCCAGCCGATCCAACAACCCGGAAATGTCCGGAGTGTTTGAGTGAGGTTCCAATCGCTGCACGTCGCTGCGCGTTTTGCACTTCGTCCTTCTGAGGTGTTTTTATGAAAAAGCTTCGCGTGGTTTTGGGAATTGCCGGTGGCATCGTTGTCCTGATTGTCGTCGCAATCTGGCTGTTTGCAGATCCTAACCGCTATCGAGATTCGATCCAGGCACAAATGGAAAAACAGCTTGGACGAAAAGTGACTCTCGGCCAGATGAGTTTGGGATTTTTGCCTTTGCGATTTCAGGTTATGAATCCTGTCATCGCGGAAGACCCTCGTATCCGCCCGGAGCCGCCATTTGTTCGTGCTGAAAAGCTGGATATTCGCATTGGCTTGCTGCCGCTCCTTCGCGGCAACATTCAAGTGGATTCCCTGGACCTGCAGCGCCCGAGTGTTGAACTGGTGAAAACGGCGCAGGGTGCGTGGAATTTCTCGTCTGTCGGCGCGGGAGCAGCGACGACGCCTTCGACTTCAACAGGCGGCCCAGCATCGGCCGCTGGATTTTCATTACAGCGTCTCGCCATTCGTGATGGGCAAATCGGTATTACGGATCTTCAGCAGAAAGGAACTCGAACCGGCTACGATCACATCGATTTGACGGTCCTCGATTTTTCCGCTGGCAGACCCTTCTCGTTCGATGTGGGTGCACAGATTCCAGGCGAAGGAACGCAGGAGGTTCGCCTGAAAGGCACCGCAGGTCCCGTTTCAGACAAAAACGTCGCGGATACTCCGTTTCACGGCACGCTGAATCTCAATAGTGTCGCTATCGAAGGCTTGATGACGTTTCTGGATTCGAAAGCGTTTCCCAGGCTGAAGGGTAAGTTGTCGGGACAAAGCGAAATGACCAGCGAGTCCGGGTCCGTGGCATCGAATGGCAAAATCAAAATCGAGCAAGCAAAGATCAACGACGTGGACGTTGGTTATCCCATTGGCCTCGACTACAAATTGAATGCGGGAATCGCAGATGGTTTGGTGAATATCGAGAGTTCCACACTTCAGCTCGGTTCGACGCCATTGTCCATGGCCGGTTCTATCAACACCGCGACTACGCCGCCAAATGTGGATCTCAGGATCAAGACAGGAGATGTTTCTATTGCCGAGATCGCGCGCCTTGCGTCCGCTTTCGGCATTGCGTTCGCTCCCGGCACGACTGTCGGTGGCCGCGTCAGCGCTGACGTGTCGGCGAAAGGACGTACAACAACACCGACGCTTACCGGAACCATTGCAGGCCGCGACTTGCAGATTTCCGGAAAGGGTATTCCGCAGCCCATCGAGGTTAAAGCCATTGACCTTGCGTTATCTCCTGCGGCGATCCGATCCAGCGAATTCAACGCCACGACGGGAAAGACAACCGTGGCCGGCCAATTCTCTCTGCTTCAGTATGCTTCGAATTCGCCGTCGCTTGACCTTGCTCTGCGTGCGCCCAACGCGACCTTGCCCGAAATACAATCGATTGCGAGAGCCTACGGCATTACCGGTCTCGATCAGATCAGCGGTGCAGGCGGCTTGAATTTCGATCTGCGTGCGAGCGGCCCGTTGCAGACGTTGACCACCACGTCTGCAACGCGCGCTCTGAACGGCACAATCAATTTGGATTTCAGTCCTCTGAAGATCGCCGGCTTCGACACGGTGCATGAATTGGGAAAGCTTGGCGGGTTTGCCAACAATCTGTCGCAGCAGAACTCAACCGACATTGTCAGGCTGCTTGGAAAGGTCATCGTGAAGAATGGCATTGCTCAAACCGACGACCTTCATGCACAGCTGGGTGTGGGCACGCTCGCGGGCACGGGAACCGCCGACTTGGCCAGCGAGGCCTTGAACCTGAAACTTTCGGCGGTCTTCTCGAAGGAGTTCAGCGACAAGGTGGGGAACGCACGGACCGCCGGGTTCTTGAACGCCGCCTTCGCCAATAGCGCAGGAGAAATCGTTCTGCCCGCGATCGTCACCGGCACGTTTACGCAGCCAAAGTTCGCTCCGGACTTGAAGGCCGTTGTGGAACTTCAGAAACAGAAACTTATTCCGGGCGGTAACGTTGCGGGCGCCCTCACGAATGCTCTTGGCGCGCTTACGAACAAAAAGAACGACAACCAGGGCAGCGAGCAGCCCGCGGAAAAGAAGCCCTCAGGTTTGAGAGGGCTGCTCGATAGACTCGGCGGGAAACAACAATAGTTCGGAGTGCCTAACGATCTGTTTCGGGACACAGAACCGCAGGGTGACACAACCTTGCGACTTGGGAGGAGCCGCGACTGACCGACCGGCCCATCGCATTAGTCATAAAGTGCCATCCTAAGTGCCTACTACCAACGATTTTAGCTCCACATAAATAGTACGAATGTACGATATTGGAAGCCCGCCGATTCATATTATGCTCACGGCCAATCCGCAGCACCTCTGGTGCTCGATGGATCTCATGAAGATGGGACTCAATGGGCGGTAGCGCATCTGAGACCCGCACCCGATCTTCGTAACCTCCCGCATTCAACCAATTGAAAACATAGACCTCAGCAGCCATGTCGAAAACAAACTTGCCTGAAGCACAAACCGATCCGCTTTCGACACGTCCGATACGTGTTCTACTGGTCGACGATAAAGCAGTCATTAGAGCTGGACTGCGCGTCCTTATTGATAGCTGGTCGCCTTTCCAGGTCGTCGCAGAAGCCGACACCGCTGTCGACGCCCTGGCCGCTGTCGATACAGTTCAGCCAAACGTTATTGTCTGTTCCCACACCGGTCGCTCGAATGGAGTAGCCGACACGGTTCGTCACCTGGCCGAAGGAGCAGCCCACATTCCTGTCGTCATGCTCACCGGATCTAGAAACCCGCAGGCGGGCAATCTCGCTGTTCAGGCCGGCGCAAAGTGGGTTGTCTGGACGAAAGAAGCGGCGACTGAACTTCGGAAAGCACTTGAGAAAGTCCATGCGGGCGAAGAATGGCTGGACGAACTTGCTACAACACGGTCCGTTGAAAAGAAACGTAACAACTCGCGAAGTCATGGCGAAACGGAAAGCGATTACGGGCTGACAAGCAGAGAACGTGATGTAACGGCCCTAGTGAGTCAGGGATGTACTAACCGGCAAGTTGGTAAACGGCTGGGTATTACTGAGGTCACAGTGCGTCACCACTTGAGTTCGATATTCGGCAAACTGGGAATCACGAATCGGTTTCAACTAATCGCATGGCGTTATCGTCATAACATTGTTAAACCCGTCGAAATAGTCTAGAGATGAAGCAGGATGATATTCTGAACGAGGTTCACCTGTCGTCCGCAGAAATCGCCATCGCGCGAAGCATCGTAGAGAGGGAGTAAGCATGCACCTAAAAAACAAACTCGTTGAGTTACTGGCGGTCGCTTGTTTCGTTTGCTCAACACCGGTATGGGCTTTGCAAGCCACAATTGAACAGAACTCTGACAACGTCTCGACATCTGGTGCACGGCTTCCTTACTATATTTTGGGTCCAAACGACGAGATCGTGATACTCGCTCTCGACGTTGAAGAGATCGCCAACAAGTCGATCCGCATTACCACCTCAGGAGATATCAATCTTCCATTGGTGGGCCGCATCCATGCCGCAGGCATGAATCTGGAACAGCTTGAAGCCGAAGTTACACAGCGCTTGTCGAAATATATTAAAGATCCCCATGTTGCAATAAACGTCACCTCATTCAAGAGCCAACCTGTTTCAGTATTCGGGTATGTTGGTGCTCCCGGTGTGGTCCAACTCGAAGGCCGGAAGACACTGATCGAAGTCTTGTCGACGGTCGGTGGGCTCAAGGCAGACGCCGCATCAATGGTCAAGATCACCCGTAAAAAGGAATTTGGACCTATCCCGCTGTCGTCCGCCGTCACGGAAGCAGACTTCAGTATTGCGGAAGTGAATATTCGTTCTATTGAGGACGCAACGCGGCCGCAGGACAATATACAGATTTTGCCTTTCGATGTAATAACCGTAAAGCGGGCCGACATTGTCTACGTGATGGGCGAGGTCAGAAAATCTGGGGGCTTCATGCTGAACGAGAAGAAATCCATTTCTTTGATAGAGGTCATGGCCCGCGCCGAAGGCTTTACCCCGACAGCAGCACAGAAAGACGCAAAGATAATCCGCCCGGTACCCGGTGGGAATCGAATCGAAATTGCCGTCAACTTGCGGGATGTACTTGCGGGAAAGAAGAAGGACATTCTACTTCAGCCTGACGACATTCTTTACGTTCCCAACAGTTATGCCAAAGGCGCGTTGAGGCGAACACTCGATACCGTAGTCTCAGCGGCGACGGGCAGGGCCGTCTATCGCTACTAATCGTTTTTTATACCTTGTACGGATGCTCCACCTGCGGTTGCTGATGTGGGTGGTGGCGTTGCGAAGGCTCGAGCCAATAGCGCCCGTGCCGAATTGAATAGGAGTCTCATGGAAAACCAACGTCAACTTAAGGGCCATGATGGTCATGAAAGTCACGAATTGCCGGTACAGTTCCGTCGCAGTCAGGCGTTGAACGCGTATTCGTATACGGATACCACGGCAATTTCTGCCAGTGAGACAGATGACCTTACCTTATTGATGCAATATTTCTGGATCCTCGTGCAGCATAAGTGGGCGCTGGTGCTGACAATCGTGCTCGGTGCTCTTGCAAGCGTGGGAGTGAGTTTGTTGACGACGCCGATGTACCGCGCGTCGACATCCATGGAAATTCAAAATGTGCAGGAACCTTTTGGGTCTGCAATCGTGACGACGGATCCAACTCTCGTGACGCAGACCCAACTCCTTTTAAGCGGCACGATGCGAGATAGGGCCGCCACGAAACTCACCTCAAAAACGGGTGCGGCGTCACCAGAGCCGCGTGGACCAGTTGCATACCTGCGGCGCCTTTTTCGGTTAGCCGATCCTGCGAAGACCCTAACGTGGGAACAGGGGGTGGGGATTGCGGAGGGAAGGCTCAAGGTAACGCCCGTCAAGGACAGTCACGTTCTTCTTATTCAAACCGATTCGCCGAACCCGCGTGCGGCAGCCGACTTCGTTAACACCCTCGCCGTAGAGTATGTTCAAAGCAATCAAGAACAGCGTTTGGTATCGTACGAGAATACGAGTACATTTCTGACGCAAGCACAACAGGAACTTAAAGCCAAGGTCGAGCAGTCCGAGCAACGGTTGGCCGAATTTGCAAAAGCTAAGGGGCTCGTCTTTACATCAGGCACCGACAATATATCGGAAGACAAGCTCAAGCAGTTACAGGGGCAACTTTTAACGGCCTCCCAAGATCGAATTGCGAAGCAGTCCGTTTACGAGTCCAGCCTGTCGAGTCCCACCGAATCGTTGCCTTCGGTCCTGGATTCCGGTCCTATGGCCGGCTATCAAGCCAAGATTTCGGACCTTCGGCGTGAGTTGGCCGAACTGAGCACAACACTGACACCGGCACATTACCGGACGCAGCGGGTACAGGCACAGATCGACGAACTCGAGGCGGCGAGGGAAAAAGAGCGAACAAACATTCTTAGCCGAATTCGGATTGAGTATGAGGCTGCACTGAAGAAGGAGAACCAGCTAAAACACGAATTCGAGTCTCAATCCCGCGTTTTGACCAATCAGGCGGATGATCTGATTGGGTACAACATTCGCCTCCGTGAGGTAGAAACCAACAAGAAGCTTTATGAGGCGACACTTCAGCAAGGAAAAGAGGCAAGCCTTGCCTCCGCCATGCGCACCAGTAACGCTCGTGTTGTGGACCCTGCAATCATTCCTCGTGTTCCGGTCTCACCCAATCTGCCATTGAACGTTGTATTGGGTATGCTGAGCGGGTTATTCTGCGGGGCTGCATTCGTCTTAGTGCGTTCGCATCTTGACGTCAGTGTACAAGCTCCTGGCCTTTTGGAAGCTCGCCTTAATCTTCGGGAATTGGGTATCATTCCCGTTGCCACGGTCGATCCGGGAGTACTCCCTCTAACCTCTAATCGTCGCGCCTTAGGTACAAACGGAAACGGTAGCGCTGGTACGATCACCTCTCGGGACGAAGAGGTAGGCGATTGTTTGGAATTGGTCACGTGGAACCGAAAAACCTCCGTCATTTCCGAAGCGTTCCGGTCCACCATGACCTCAATTCTGTTCTCAGGAGAAAATGGAGGTCGTCCAAAGGTTCTCGTGATCACGAGCCCGTTGCCGCAGGAGGGAAAGAGCACCGTTATCACTAACCTCGCGATCGCGCTCGCAGAGGTCAATCACCGCGTTCTGCTTATTGATGCTGATATGCGCCTGCCACGGCTTCACAACATATTCGATTTGCCGAATACATTCGGGCTTAGCGATGTCTTGCATGACCAGATGGCGGTGGGCGATTACTCCGATGAGGCGCTGGTAAAGAAAACTCATATACCCGATTTGTACGTTCTGCCGGCTGGGCCGGCCCGCACCAATTTGTCGCGTCTTCTTTACTCTCCAAGAATGAAGGAACTGATTGCACGGTTCCGCGACTCGTTCGACACCATCTTGATCGACTCAGCACCCGTCCTGAATGTTCCCGACTCTCGGTTGCTGGCTCGGGCGGCCGATGCGGTCATTTTGGTTGTCCGCGCACACAAGACGCATCAGGAAGCAGCCTATGCAGCGGTGAAATGTTTCGAGGAAGATGGCCGGCAGATTCTCGGCACGATTCTCAATGATTGGGATCCGAAGATATCCGCTTACGGGCGTATGTATGGTCCGTACAGCTCCTACACTTCCTACAGCGGCTATCACCCACGATTCTGATTGTTCGTTTGGGACCCACCGACCTTTTGTTGACACCTTTTTCCCTTGCGTACGCATTGCGTTAACGCACGAATGCCTCAATCATGACGGCTGTCAGGAGTGAAATACGTCGCCCCATGACCGAAATACGTCTGCCCCTCTGGAAGCGCACGTGTGACGTACTCGTGTCGTCTTTGGGATTGTTGTTGTTCTCGCCAGTGATTGGAATCATCGCTCTTTTAATCAAGATGGATTCGCGAGGCCCTGTGGTCTTCCGTCAGGAGAGAATCGGACAGGGACTTCGAAGATTCTCGATTTACAAGTTTCGCACGATGATTGAGGACGCAAGCAAAAAAGGGGGATCGCTCACACTTCCCAACGATCCTCGAATTACGCGCGTTGGACGAATCCTACGGGAAAGCAAGCTTGATGAAATCCCTCAACTCTTCAACGTGCTGCGTGGAGAAATGACTCTGGTTGGGCCGAGACCTGAGGTCCAGCAATACGTGAACCTCTTCCGGCAGGATTACGAGGAAATCCTTCGCGTAAAGCCAGGCATTACGGACCTCGCCTCCCTGAAATATCGCGATGAATCCCCGTTGCTCGCAGTGCCCGATCCCGAGCAGGAATACATAAAATCCATATTGCCGGACAAAATCGCACTGTCGAAAGAGTACCTGCGCCAATCCTCCTTTTTATTCGACCTTTTGCTGCTGGTAAAGACGGTTGCAAAAATCGTGGTCCCATAGTCGCGTGAGTGGCACTGACAACACCTTAGAGCTATCAGTTCTCGACCTTGCGCCCGTTTTATGTGCACTTCTGTAGTCTTTTACCTCACTCCAAGTACTGCTAGCATCAGAACTTATTTCACAGAACAGCCTTACCGGCATTTAGGAATATGAAGCACGCCCTGCTCAGAATTCGGTGGTTACTGATTACGATCTCTCATGTCGTGATCATCTTTACCTCACTCGCGGTGGCGGTTTGGATCCGGTTTGATTTTTCGTCGGGCATTCTTTCATCTCCAGTCTTGGTTGCGGCGTTAATAATCGTCCTTCCGATCAAGATGGTGGCATTTGTCGGTGGCGGCCTTCAGAGGGGCTGGTGGCGCTATGCGGGTTTGAGCGACATTGCGCGCATTGCAGTCGTGAACATTGTGGCGTCAGCAATGTCCACTACCGCTCTCTACATTTGCTTTGGGGCAGCTTTCCCTCGTTCCGTGTATGTCATTGATTTTCTCGTATGCTTTCTGCTGACTGCTGGCTCCCGTTTTTGCGTGCGATTCTACAACGAGACTTTGAGGGCTGAACTTGCAGGCGACAGAAAAGGTATTTTGATCTACGGTGCGGGAGCCGCCGGTAGAACGCTTTTACGAGAAACTCACGTTAACCCGTCTTTGGGGTTTCAAGTCCTCGGATTCATCGACGACAACCCATTGATGAGATCCACCTCGATCACAGGTGTTCCAGTGCTTGGTAACGGCCGCGACATCGGACACATCAAGGATCGCTTCGAGCAACGTAACCAAAAAATTGAAGAGATCGTCATTGCGATGCCATCTTCCTCCGGACGGGAGATGCGCGAGGCTCATGCAAATTGCCGAGCTTCGGGCCTCACATGCAGGACAATTCCAGGTATAGGAGACCTTCTCAGGGGTAAATATTTGAGCTCGCAGATCCGGAGCATTTCGGTTGACGACTTACTTGGGCGCGAGCAAATCCGTCTCGATGAGAACCGGATCCATGGAAGCATCGTGGGACAGGCGGTCCTGATTACCGGAGCTGCGGGTTCGATCGGATCCGAGCTTTGCCGGCAGACGGCGTGCTTCCTACCGGCGAAGCTCGTCATTCTGGATCAAGCGGAAAGCGAACTTTTCAAGGTTGATCAGGAACTTCGACATAAGCATCCGGAACTTGAAATCGTGCCTGTGGTCGCGGATATTCGAGACGTTCGAAGCACTGAGGAAGTAATCCGAATGCACTCGATCAGCTCCATTTATCATGCCGCCGCCTACAAGCATGTACCAATGATGGAAGTCCACGTACTCGAGGCGGTGCGGAATAACATCATCGGCACGTGGAATCTGGTCAGGGCTGCTCAGAAATTTCACGTTTCGAACTTTCTCATGATTTCGTCCGACAAAGCGGTTAATCCAACCAGTGTCATGGGTGTGACCAAAAGAATTGCTGAACTGATTGTTTCCGCGGCTTCCAACGGACCGGAGAACGGCACGAAGTTCGTTTCAGTCCGGTTCGGCAACGTCTTGGGCAGCAATGGCAGTGTCGTACCAATCTTTCAGGCCCAAATTGCAGCGGGTGGTCCGGTGACGGTTACTGATCCGAATATGCGTCGCTACTTCATGAGTATTCGTGAAGCAGTTCAGTTGGTTTTGCAGGCATCGACGATGGGCAAGGGATCCGAGATCTTCGTCTTCGATATGGGCGAGCCTGTGAAAATTTTGGATCTGGCGCACAATATGATCCAGCTCGCGGGCCTGAGACCGAATGAGGACATCGAGGTTCGGATCACGGGGCCGAGGCCGGGCGAAAAACTCTTCGAGGAGATCGCACTGGAAGGCGAAGACATGATGCCGACCTATCATGAGAAGATTCGCATCTTTAAAGGTCCGGCTATGGAACCAGACGTTCTTCTCGTTTGGCTCGACCAGCTTCAGCTTCTGATGGCTCGTCGTGACACGGCAAAAATTCTCAGCCACCTTGCGGCTCTTGTTCCCGAGTACAAGCCGAGAAAACCGACCGAAACGAAACCGAAGATTTTCGAGACGACATTGAAGGCAGCCACGGCCCGTGGCGTGGCCTCTGCGCCGTAATCGCGGTTTCTCTGCGCTCCAGCCTCTTTCAAATAAAAAGTAAGCGAGAGTCCCTTCCTCGGAGATGAGGAAGCGTCGGGGCGGTGCTTAAGGAGAGCCTGATTCCCCTCGTGACAGCTACCGTGTCTCTATTGAACGACCGATAAACAAATATCATGGAACAAGTGCCTTTTATACCATTCAATCTGCCAACAATTGGCAAAGAAGAAATTGAAGAGGTGGTTGCTACCCTCAGTTCAGGCTGGCTCACTACCGGTCCAAAAACAGCGCAGTTCGAGAGCGAGTTTCAGGAATACGTGCACGCTCCGTACGCTCTTGCCGTCAACTCCGCCACGTCTGGCATGCATTTGGCGCTTGCGGCTCTCGGCATTGGGCCCGGTGATGAAGTCATTACGACGCCGCTAACTTTCTGCGCGACAGTCAATACGATTCTTCAGGTCGGCGCTACACCCGTACTTGCCGATATAGGCAATGACGGCAACATCGATCCGCTCTCGATTTCCGAAAGAACGACCCATCGAACCCGCGCTATCATGCCGGTCCATCTTGGCGGTCTTACGTGCGACATGGATTCCATATGGCGCTTTGCTCGGAAAAACGGGTTGCACGTAGTTGAAGATGCCGCACATGCCGTCGGCACGCATCACAGAGGTCATCCGATCGGCGCCGGCGATCCTGACCAGGGTTATCGGAGCGCCGCTGTTTGCTATAGCTTCTATGCCACGAAAAATCTCACGACGGGTGAAGGCGGAATGGTTGTGACGCATGACGAAGAATTGTTCAATAAAATGAAGGTTCTTTGTCTTCATGGAATCAGTAAAGACGCCTGGAACCGATATGCTGAGAATGGAAACTGGTATTACGAAGTCGTAGCCTCCGGTTTTAAGTACAATTTGACGGACATCCTTTCGTCAATCGGCATACATCAACTCCGGAAGCAGGAATACTTCATCGAAAAGCGAGCGAGCTATGCCCGTCTCTACAATGAAGTTTTTGCAAATGTGCCTGAAGTCGAAGTTCCTCCGGACGATGCGATGAATCGGCACTCCTGGCATCTGTACAGTTTGCGGTTGAATTTGGAAATGCTCGAAATCGATCGAGCTCAATTCATCCGCGAATTGCGGCAGCGCCACATTGGCGCAAGTGTGCATTTCATTCCAATACCATTGCATCCTGCTTACAAGTCATTTGCAGACTTGCCAGGCAATCATTGCCCGCGGGCACTGGATTTGTACCGGCGCTTGGTCTCGCTGCCCTTATATCCCGGCATGACTGAAGCGCAATTGCATCACGTTGCTAGCGCTGTAAAGGAGATAGTCGCCGCGCATCGCCGGCGTTCGCTCGCGCCTGTCGCTCTGGAATCCGCAAATACATTGAATGCATAGGACTGAGAGGACCCTCGCGTGAGCACCACCCCTGTTGATTTCAGCAAAATTCAACAGACGAGTTCGGAGAAACATTTGAGAACGGGAACCGAAACGCCGCTTATCCGTATTGAGCCGTCCCATCGCTGGTTGTCTCTCGAGCTCTGGGAAGTTTGGGAACACCGCGAACTTCTCATCTTACTGGCCTGGCGCGACATAAAAGTGCGCTACAAGCAGACGACATTGGGTGTAGGCTGGGCGGTCCTTCAACCATTTATTACGATGTTGATCTTCACGGGCGTCTTTGGAAGACTGGCCGGCATTCCGTCCGACGGATTACCTTATCCTCTCTTCGTCTTCACTGCATTGCTGCCCTGGAATTATTTTGCGGGTGCGCTAAACCGCGCGACGAACAGCGTTGTTGGAGAGGCGAATCTGATTTCGAAGGTTTACTTCTCCCGGCTCATCGTTCCGCTTTCTGGTGTCGTCTCGGGAATGGTCGATTTCGGATTTGGCTTCCTCGTCCTGCTGACAATGATGTACTGGTTCGGAATTGGACCGAGTTGGGGGTTGATTGCGTTGCCGTTCCTTTTACTGTTTGCCGTCGCGACGGCTCTTGGCATGGGATTATGGCTGTCGGCTCTGAATGCGCGATACCGCGACGTGGGACAACTGACCCCCTTTCTCATTCAATGCTGGATGTATGCGTCTCCGGTGGCGTATCCAATCACGCTGGTTCCCGCAAAGTGGCGCCTACTTTACAGTCTCAACCCGATGGCCGGAGTGATCGAGGGTTTCCGCTGGGCACTGCTGGGCAAGCAGGCACCGTCTTTTCCGGGATTGGCTGTGAGCATACTTGTCGTACTGGTGCTGTTGCTGGGTGGGCTCGTGTTTTTCAAACGGATGGAAGCGAGCTTTGCAGATGTGGTCTAACGGCGATAGGTATCAGAACTATGAGTAACATCGCTATATATGCCGGAAACCTATCGAAGCAATATCGAATCGGCGTTTTGAAACATCGTCACGACACATTGCGCGATCATCTCACCGACGCCCTAACCTCGTTGTTACGTCGAAATGGTCATTCCCATCATAACGAAGACACGTTCTGGGCTCTGAAAGACCTGTCGTTCGAAATCCAGCAGGGGGAAACCGTCGGATTTATCGGTCCAAACGGAGCAGGCAAGAGCACTTTGCTCAAGATACTCTCTCGAATTACAAAGCCGACGGCTGGTTTTGCAGAAATTCGCGGTCGCGTGGCGTCATTGCTGGAAGTTGGCACAGGTTTTCACCCAGAACTAACAGGTAGAGAGAATATCTATCTAAATGGTGCGATCCTGGGGATGAAAAACGCGGAGATTAAGCGAAACTTCGACGCAATTGTGGATTTCTCGGGCGTCGAGAAGTTCATTGACACCCCGGTGAAGCGCTATTCCAGTGGCATGTATGTACGTTTGGCATTTGCCGTAGCCGCACATTTGCAACCAGACATCTTGATCGTCGATGAAATCCTATCCGTCGGTGACATGGCGTTTCAGCAGAAATGTCTGGGTAAGATGGAATCTGTCGCTAACGAAGGCCGCACGGTTTTATTCGTAAGTCACAATATGGGTGCCGTTCGCAATCTCTGCAAACGCGCGTATTGGTTGCACGGAGGCCAATTGGCGATGGCCGGCT
>Ga0075425_100005638_pt1 | contig 13035 bp, 10 predicted proteins | sample SoiMethybrSBSTD4_FD_75300 | JGI IMG/M metagenome (GOLD analysis project Ga0075425, IMG submission 75300) | Bulk soil microbial communities from a Populus tree surrounding site in Tennessee, USA - Soil MetaG P. TD hybrid SBSTD4 | ecosystem: Environmental > Terrestrial > Soil > Tree plantation...
CGTGCCGCCGTCGATGAGCGGCACGCCCCAGCGCCGGCAGAACACGCCGAAGACCGCGTCCTCCTCCATGACCCTCAGATCGCACCACAGCGCGAGCTCGAGCCCGCCGGCAACGGCGTACCCGTCGACGGCGGCGATCACGGGCTTGCCGAGCAGCGTCCGCGTGATCCCGAGCGCGGGCTCGCCCTCGGGATCGTAGGTGTCGGGCAGGCCGTGGTCGGCCAGGTACTTGAGGTCGTACCCGGCGCAGAAGCAGCCGCCGGCGCCGCACAGCACGGCGACGGCCGCCGCCTCGTCGGCCTCGAAGGCGCGAAACGCGTCGCGCAGCCCGACCGCCGTCTCGGGATCGACCGCGTTCCTGACGTCGGGCCGATTGATGATCACCGTCGTCACCGCGCCGTGTCGCTCCACCAGAACCTTCATGATTTTTCCCCACCGCGCAGCGTGTCGATCTCGGCGAGGTCGCCGGTCATGGTCATCTCGCGGGACAGCGCGGCCGCGCTATCGAGCAGCGCGAGCGCGCGGTCGCGGTCGCCGAGATCGAGCAGGCAGCGCGCGTAGCGCACGTAGGTGCGGGCGAGCTCGGGGCGAGTGCCGAGCCCCTGCAGGATGTCGATCGCGCGCTCCATCAGGCGCTCGCCTTCGGCCCGGTCGGTCGGGTCCGTGCGGAGCCGCATCTCGGCGAGCGTCCGGTGCGCGTGGCCCTGCGGAAAGCGATCTTCCGTGGCCTCGCCCAGGCGGATGGCCTCGTGACAGAGCGCCGGAACGGCGTCGGCCTGGCCGAGCGCGAGCAACGCCGCGGCGAGGAAGCTCTTCTGGCGGGCGAGCACGAAGGGCGTGCCGAGCTGCTCGCCGAGCGCCAGGCTCTCCTCGATCAACCGTCGGCCCGGGCCGGGATGGCCCGACATCGTGCGCACGTGGCCCTCGAAGCACTTCGCCACGTACACGCGGAACAGGTCGCCGATCTCCTCGGCGATCCGCCGGGCGTTCTCGAAGTCGCTGAAGGCCAGCGGCCAGTCGCCTCGCTCGCCGTGGACGACCGCGCGGTTCAGGAACACCGCGGCTGCCGCGAACGGGTTCTTGATCTCCTGGGCGAGCTCGAGGCCGTGATCGGCGTAGCCGAGGGCCTGGTCGAACTGGCCCATGAGCCCGAGCGCGAACGCCGCGAAGCCGGCCGCGGTGGCCTCCTCCGTCTTGTTGCCGAGCCGCCGCATCTGCGCCGTGCCGCGCGCGAGCAGCTGGCTCGCCTGACGGTAATCCGACTTCTGCCAGTAGATCCGTCCCATCAGGTTGACGGGCGGCGCGGCGAGCCCCTCGTCGCTCAGCCGCTCGGCGATGTCGAGGCTCCGCTGGGCGAAGCCGATCGCCGTCGACGGCTGCGCGAGCACGTAGGCGACGCGGCCGAGCCAGTAGAGCACGTGGGCCAGCCGCGGCTCGTCGCGTAGCGCCTCGGCGAGGATCCGCGCTTCCTCGAGGTTCGCGCGGTCGCGCTCGATCACGTCCTGCCGGGTGACGCCGACCGCCGCCAGCCTGACCGTCGCATCGACGACGGCGCGCTGCCCGTCGGCGGTCGCGCCCCGGGCTCGGGCCATGGCCAGCGCCTGCTCGTAGTACGTCGTGGCCTCCGCGTTGGCGTGCAGCCGCGCGGCGCGATCGCCGGCGCGCAGCGCATACGCGATGGCGCGGTCGGCCTGCTCGCTGCGCGCGTAGTGGTAGGCGAGGATCGCCGCCTGCTCGTCCAGGCGGTCGGCGTAGAGCTCCTCGATGGCGTGCCCGATGGCGCCGTGCAGCTCGCGCCGGCGCTGCAGCAGGAGCGTCTGGTAGGCGACGTCCTGGATGACGCCATGCTTGAACCCGTACTCCGGCTCGGGGTAGAGGCGCGTCTCGTGCACGAGCTCGAGCCGCTTCAGCGTGTCGAGGTCGTGCGGGACCTCGCCGGGCCGTTCGGCGACGCGCAAGAGCACGGCCAGCGCGAACCCGCGGCCGATGACGGAGGCGATCTGCGCCGTGCGCTTGACGTGCTCGTCGAGTCGATCCAGCCGGGCCCGGATGATGTCCTGCACGGTGCCCGGGAACTGGACGTCGCGGTTCCCGCGCCAGACCAGCGAGCCGTCGCGCACGTCGACGAGCCCGTGCTCGCGGAGCGAGCGGACAATCTCCTCGACGAAGAGCGGGTTGCCCTCGGCCTTCTCCCAGACCACGCGCACGAGATCGGCCGGCGGCCGGCTGATGCCGAGCAGCCGCTCGAGCATCGTCTCCACCTCGCGCTCGGCGAGGAGGTCGAGGGCGACCTGCGCGTAGTAGGTCTTGTCCGTCCAGCGCGCGGTGTAGCCGGGGCGGCAGGTGGTGAGCAGGAGCGTCGGCGCCGCAGAGAGGCTCTCGATCGCGAAGGCCAGGAAGTCCTCCGACGTGCGGTCGATCCAGTGCAGGTCCTCGAAGATGAAGACGACCGGACGCTGCCGACCGCCGGCGAACACCAGGCGGCGCAGCGCTTCGAAGGTCCGCTGCCGCTTGTCCTTCGGATCGAGATGACGCAGCGTTTCGTCCTGCCCGGCCGCGCCCAGCAGCTCGCGCAGGTACGGCAGCGCGCTGGCGAGCTCGGGCTCGAGCTGCCGCAGCCCCTGCCGCAGCTTCTGGTCGATCTGCAGCGGGTTGTCGTCGTCGTCGATGCTGAAGTTCGCCTTGCACATCTCGAGGAGCGGCAGGTAGGGCATGGTCTGCCCGTAGGGCGCGCAGTGACCTTCCAGCCAGGTGACGTCCTCCGACCGGACCGACGTGCGGAACTCGTGGAGCAGGCGCGATTTGCCGACGCCGGGCTCGCCGACGATGCCGACGACGTGACCGCGCCCGGTCTTGATGCGTGCGAAGCAATCGCCCAGGATCGCCAGCTCACGCTGGCGGCCGACGAGGCCGGTGAGCCCGAGGTCGGCGCCGATCTCGAGCCGCGTGCGTCGGCGCTGGCGGCCGAGCACCTTGAAGACGGCAACCGGCGTGGTGCGACCCTTGACGAGGGCGTCGCCGAGCGCCTCCCAGCGCACGTAGTCGCTCACGAGGCGATGGGTGGCGTCGGTCATCAGGATCGTGCCCGGCTCGGCCAGAGCCTGCAGGCGGGCGGCGAGATTGGTCGTGTCGCCGACGGCGGTGTAGTCCATGCGCAGGTCGTCGCCGATCTTGCCGACCACGACGAGTCCGCTGTTGAGGCCGAGCCGCAGCTGCACCTCCACGCCCTGCTCGCGCTTGAGCTGCTCGCTGTAGCCGGCCACCGTCTCGCGGATCGTGAGCGCCGCCTGCACGGCGCGGAACGCGTGATCCTCCAGCGCCACCGGCGCGCCGAAGAGCGCCATCAACCCGTCGCCGAGGAACTGGTTCACCGTGCCCTCGTAGCGGTGGACGGTACCGGCCATCAGCCGGAGGGTCCGGTCCATGAGGCGATGCATGACCTCGGGATCGAGCCGCTCGGCCAGACGGGAGGACTCCACGATGTCGACGAAGAGCACGGTCACCTGCTTGCGCTCGCCCTCCAGCGCGCTGCGGTAGCCGAGCACGCGGTCGGCCAAGTGCTTCGGGGTGTACGGGGCGGCCGCCTCGACCGGCGCCTCGGCGTGATCCAGCGCTCGACCGCACTCGTTGCAGAAGTGGGCGCCCGGGGCATTGGCGTGGCCGCATCCGGGGCACGACGCCTCCAGCCGGGCGCCGCAGTCGCTACAGAACTTCGCGGACGGTGGATTGTCCGCTTGACAGCGTGGGCACCGCATCGTTCGTTACCGCCGGCTCACGGCTCGGACGGGTAGAGATACTCCCGGGTCGGTGGGATGGAGTCGGCCGGGCCCTTGGTGAACTGGATCTGCCAGACGCAGTAGTCGCCGTACCGAAAGCTCGCCGCGCAGCCCGCAAGATACAGCCGCCAGAGCCGCGTGAACGGCTCGCCGTACATCGCGCGCACGCGATCGAGGTTCGCCTCGTAGGCCTCCAGCCATCGATCGAGCGTCCAGGCGTAGTGCAGGCGCCACACCTCGACGTCGGTGACCTGCAGGCCGCTTGCCGTCAGCGGCTCCACCGTCTCGGCCAGTGACGGGAAGTACACCCCGGGGAAGATGTGCTTGGTGATCCACGGGTTGGGCGGTCCCGCCGTCTGACGCCCGATGGTGTGCAGCACGCCGACGCCGCCGTCGCGCAAGAGCCGCGCCGTGGAACGGAAGTACTCCCCGTAATTCGGCCGGCCGACGTGCTCGAACATCCCGATGCTCACGACGGCGTCGAAGCCGCCGGCCTCGCGGAGCTCGCGGTAGTCGCGGCGCGCGACGGCGACGCGGTCGGCCAGGCCGTGGGCGACGATGCGGGCGCGAGCCTCCGTCTCCTGCTCGGCGCTCAGCGTGATGCCGAGCCCGTGGATGCCGTAGCGCGTGGCCGCGTGCAGGAGCAAGCCGCCCCAGCCGCATCCGATGTCGAGCAGGCGCATGCCCTCGCGGAGCCGGAGCTTCTCCGAGAGGTGGCGGAGCTTTCGCTCCTGCGCGGTGTCGATGTCCTCGTCCGGCGTCCGGAAGCACGCGCAGGAGTAAATCATTTCCTTGCCGAGCCAGAGCTTGAAGAACTCGTTGCCGAGATCGTAGTGCACGGCCACGTTTCGCCGCGCCTGCTCGAGCGCGTCGACGTGCCGCCAGCGCATCGCCGCGAGCCGCGCCTTCTCGCCGAGGCTCAAGCGGAACGTCTCCGGACGGCACAGATACATGAGGCGCAGGAAACGCTGGAGATCGCCCTCGACCCGCACCGCCCCCGCGACGTAGGCATCCCCGAAGCGGACGCTCAGATTGCCGAGCAGCCCCTTGCAGACCGCCTCGTCCGGCAGGTGTAGCACGAACTCCTCGGCGCCGACGCCATAGCGACGCGACTCGCCGTCCCAGAACACGACGCGGAACGAGCCGTCGGGGATCTGCGAGAGGATCCGGTCGACCAGCCGCTTGGTGCTCATCCGCGAGCTCCGGACGGCTCGGCCGCGGGACGGAGCCGTCGCGCGCGCACGGCGGCCTCGACGGCGCCGAGCGGAATCCGCTGGCCCGTGGCCGGCTGCACGAGCGTACGCGCGTCGACGTAGAGACGTGGCGTGCGGAACACGAGCAGCATGGCGCGCCAGTGAGCGGGCGCGAGATAGCGGTCGGCGGCGTGCCGGCGGAGACTCCGGCGCACCCGCGGATAGTACCGCGGGCTCATCGAGGGGAACAGGTGATGCTCGACGTGATGACTGAAGTTGAAGAGCACGAGGTCGATGAGCTTGAGCGTGGACACGCTCATCGTCGTGCTGAGCGAGTCGGGGCCCTCGGCCAGCGGGCGCAGCATGTGGTTGGTGACGACGTAGGACATCATCACCGTGTTGACGGTCAGCATCGGGAGGACGATCGCGAACAGCGCGCCGCGCGGCCCCGCCCACACCGCCATGACGATCCAGAACAGCGCCATGAGGGCGCTGTCGCGGACGGCGCGGCGGCGGTCGAGATGGCGAAAGGCCGGTCCGGAGCTGAAGAGCCACAGCACGCCATGCGACTGGAGCGTGAAGAACAGGGGAAGGTAGAGCGCGCTGAGCCAGTGGCCCGAACCCGGCGCGAAGCGGGCCAGGAGCTGGCTGTACCGGTTGCGGCTGAACTGCTCCAGCGTCCCGAACGTATCGGGGTCGTGATCGGCCATGTTGGTGTGGCCGTGGTGGGCGTGATTGTGCCAGATGAGCCACAGATGCGGTGACAGCCCGTAGATGAGGCAGGTCACGTAGAGCACCGCGGCGCGACCTCGACGCGACCGGATGACCGCGCCGTGCCCGACCTCGTGGCCGAAGAAGAACAGGCTCGCGTAGAGGACGCCGAGGCCGATGGAGGCCACGAGCGCCGCGTACCACGGCAGCGGTGCGGTGACCACGGCCACGCTGCCGCCGGCGATGGCGACCACGAGCGGAACGCCGAGCAGGAGCCGCCACGGATGGAGGTCGAAGGCGGCTGCCGGAAGGTCGGTCCGGATCCGATCCCTGAGCACGCCATCACCGTCCACTCCGGTCACTGTACCCCACTCGCATGGCCGTTGGTCCTGACGAACTCGCCGAGCGCGGCGGCCAGGTTGGCGCGGGCGGCGTCGAGGTGGGGGTGCACGGCGAGCGTGCGGCGGAAGAGGGCCGCGGCCTCGTGGTGCTGGCCGAGCGCCATGTGACAGAGGCCCTGGCCCGAGAGCGCGCCGAAGTGGTGCGGCTTGCGGGCGAGCGTCTCCTCGCAGTCGGCGATGGCCGCGGCGTGATTGCCGCCCAGGTAGCGCACCGTCGCGCGCTTGTTCCATCCCTCGGCGAAATCGGGCGCGCGGCGGATCACGTCGGTGAAGATGGTCTCGGCGGCGATCAGGTCGCCCCGCTCCATCGCCTCGATCCCGCGGCGGAGCAATCGATCGACCTCCGGTCTCCCCGAGGTACCCCACAGCTCCCACAGCGCCGCCTCCGCTCGCGTCGCCGCGGCGGCATCGTCGCCGCGCAGTGCACGGACGGCCTCGTCCTCGGTCACGCCGCCTATCCGGCCGGTTCGCCGGCGTTCACGGGAATGACCTGCCCGGAGATGCTCCGGGACAGATCGCTCGCGAGGAAGAGTGCCGCGGAGGCGATGTCGTTGGCGGTGACGAATCGACGGAGCGGCGCGCGCTCCACCATGGCTTTGCGCACGGCCTCGGCGGGGATGCCGCGCACCTCGGCCTGGCCGGCGATCACGCGGTCGATGCGGTCGCCCTCCACCGCGCCCGGCGCCACCACGTTGACGCGGATGTTGTGCGGCCCCAGCTCCATGGCGAGGCCGAACGCCATCCCCACCTGGCCGGCCTTGGCCGAGCAGTAGCCGATGCGATAGGCGAGCCCGCGCCGTCCCGCCATCGACGAGATGTTGATGATGCTGCCGCCGCCTGCCTTGATCATGTGCGGTACGGCGAAGCGGATGCACATGTAGCTCGAGGTGAGGCACGAATTGATCGTGTAGAACCAGTCCTCCGACGCGTATTCCTGCACCGGCTTGGTGGGCCCGCCGTCGCCCGCGTTGTTGACGAGAACGTCGATGCGGCCGAAGGCCTTGACCGCGCCGTCCATGAGCGCGCGCGCGCCGTCTTCCAGCGAGGCGTCGGCGGCGATCGCCACCGCCTTGCCGCCCTTCCGGGTCACGTGCTGCGCGGCTTGTTCCACCAGCTTGGCGGTGCGCGCGGAGCAAACGACGTGCGCGCCCTCGTCGGCGAACAGCTCACTCATGACGAGGCCGATGCCCTTGCTGGCGCCGGTGATCACGGCGACCTTCCCGTCGAGCAATCCCATACCCGTTCCTCCGGTAGGCGTGAGGTCTCGTTGCGGAAGCATTCTAAGCGCTCCCCGGGCGTGCCGCTCTGCCGTGACGGCCGGCGTCAGGCTGTCACGGAGGCGTCGGCACTGGGGATATCTCCACCATCGCACGTGAGGGTTTCCGAGGACTTGCGCCGCTCCGCGCGCTGGCGTCGCTCTTGCTCGGGTTCTGCCGCCTTCGTTGCCGTCCGCAACCACGAGCCGGGGGAAGGGCGCATGTTTCTGAACTTCGTGAGCCGGATGTTCTCGCGCGATCTCGCCGTCGATCTCGGAACCGCGAACACGCTCGTGTTCGTGCAGGGCGAGGGCGTGATCCTCAACGAGCCGTCCATCGTGGCCATCCGCCTGACGGACCAATCGGTGGTGGCCGTGGGCCGCGACGCCAAGGAGATGCTCGGTCGCACGCCGGGCAACGTCGCCGCCATCCGTCCGCTGAAGGACGGCGTCATCGCCGACCTCGACGTCGCGCAGAAGATGCTGCATCACTTCATCGAGCGCACGGCCGGGCGATACCGCGCGCGCCTGCGCCCGCGCATCGTCATCGGCGTGCCGTCCGGCATCACGCAGGTGGAGAAGCGCGCCGTGCGCGATTCCGCCATGCAGGCGGGCGCCCGCGAGGTGTATCTGCTCGAGGAGCCCACGGCGGCGGCCATCGGCGCCGGCATGCCGATCCAGGAGCCGGGCGGAAACATGATCGTCACCATCGGCGGCGGCACCACCGAGGTCGCGGTGATCTCGCTCTCCGGCGTCGTGTACTGCGAGTCGCTGCGCACGGCCGGCGACGAGATGGACGAGGCGATCGTCCAGTACATCAAGAAGCATTACAACCTGCTCATCGGCGAGCGCCGCGCGGAGGCGATCAAGATCGAGCTCGGCTCCGCGTGCAAGACCGACGGCGAGCGCCGGACGATGCAAGTCAAGGGCCGTGATCTGATCGACGGCATCCCGAAGACGATCCTGGTCGGCGAGGACGAGATCCGGGAGGCGCTGCGGGAGAGCGTCGGGGCAATCGTGGAGGCCGTGCGCATCTGCCTCGAGCACACGCCGCCCGAGCTGGCCGCCGACATCATCGACAAGGGCATCGTCATGGCCGGCGGCGGCGCGCTCCTGCGTGGGCTCGATCAGCTCGTGCGCGAGGAGACGAACCTGCCCGTGACCATCGCGCCCGATCCCCTCTTGTGCGTGGCCCTCGGCACCGGCAAGGTGCTCGACGAGCTGGAGCTGCTCCGCAAGGTCGCCATCGGCGGCTGACGGCCGTCGCCGCCTCCGGCACGTGCCTTGCTGCTCTCTCCTGGTAGCGATGCGTCTGCTCACGCTCGTCTGTCTCGTGCTGTCGCTGGCCGCCTGCTCCCGTAAGGATGTCGCGGAGCCGCGCGCGCAGGCGGTGCCGGTGACGACGGCCACCGTGACCATGCGGGACGCGCCGCTGCAGGTGACGGCCATCGGCACCGTGCAGGCGCTGAAGACGGTCAGCGTGAGGCCGCTGGTCAGCGGTCAGCTGGCGCGAGTCTTCTTCACGGAAGGGCAGGACGTGAACGTGGGCGACCGGCTCGTCGAGATCGACCCGCGTCCCTTCCAGACCGTGCTGGGCCAGGCCGAGGCGACGCTGGCCAAGGATCAGGCGCTGCTCGAGAGCGCGCAGAAGGATGAGCAGCGCTATCGCGAGCTGCTCGATCGCGACCTGATCGCGCGCCAGCAATACGATCAGGCCCACGCCAACGCCGCCGCGCTCGCCGCCACCGTCAAGGCCGATCGCGCGCTGGTCGAGAACGCGCGCCTGCAGCTCGGCTACACGCTGATCCGCGCGCCCATTCGCGGACGCGCGGGGGCGGCCCTCGTGCGCGAGGGCAACGTCGTCACCGCCAACCAGACCGAGCTCGTCGTCATCAACCAGCTCACCCCGATCACGGCCGTCTTCGCGGTTCCCGAGACCCAGCTCGCCGACATTCGCCGGTATGGCGAGCAGGGGCCGCTGAAGGTGGAAGCGACGGTTCGCGACCAGGCCGAGCCGGTGGCCGGCGCGCTGACGTTCATCGACAACCGCGTCGATCCCACCACCGGCACCGTGCAGCTCAAGGCGACCTTCGCCAAGGCCGGGCAGGAGATCGTGCTCGCCCAGGGTGTGGCGCCGGGTGAGCAGGTCGTCACCGACGGGCAATCGCGATTGGCCACGGGCACGCGCGTGGAAATCAAGACGGCCGCCGCCGAGGCGGCGTCGCCGTCGGCGTCCCCGGCCACCGGCCGCTGACGCGCCCGGCGAGCAGCTAGATCAACGGCAGACGGGAGGGCTGGGCGCAGGTGCGCTCGACGTCCTCGACGGTCTTGGGCGCGCCGGCGGTGAGGATCTCGCAGCCGGTCTCGGTGATGAGCACGTCGTCCTCGATGCGCACGCCGATCCCGCGCAGCGCAGCGGGCACCGGGTGGGTGACGTGTTCGGCCTTGGTCTTCTCCTCTTCTTCGAGGCGGCGCGCCGTCGCCATGCCCAGGCGCGTGCGCCGGTCCCACATCTCCTCTTCGCTGTACTCGTGCAGCGCGAAGCTGACCGATTCGCGGTCGGGATCGAAGTAGAGACCGGGCTCGACCGTGACCACCATGCCGGGCTCGAGGAGGCGCGAGCGGCCGTCGATGCGGTACTCGCCGACGTCGTGGACGTCCATGCCGACCCAGTGCCCGGTGCCGTGCATGTAGAACTCGCGGTAGTGATGCATGGCGAGCGACTCTTCGAGGCTACGCGGAAGCGCGCCCAGCCCGATCAGCCCGTCCGTCAACACGCGCCGCGCGGCGTCGTGCATCGCCTCGTAGCGCTGGCCCGGCCGCGCGGCGGCGATGGCCGCCTGCTGGGCCTTGAGCACGAGCTCGTACACCGTGCGCTGCGATGGCGTGAAGCGGCCGTTCACCGGGAAAGTGCGCGTGATGTCCGCCGTGTAGTAGCCGTACTCGCAGCCGGCATCGATCAGGAGGAGGTCGCCGTCTTCCATGCGTCGGCGGTTTTCCTGGTAGTGCAGGATGCACGCGTTCGGCCCGGAGGCGACGATCGACGGATAGCCGTCGCGCGGCGAGCCGTGCACGCGGCAGACGAACTCCAGCGCCGCCTGCACCTGGTACTCGTAGAGCCCGGGCCGGGCGTAGCGCATCGCCTCGACGTGCGCCTCGGCGCTGAGCTCGCACGCGCGGCGCTCGGCGGCGAGCTCGGCCGGCGAGCGCCGCAAGCGCATGGCGTGCAGGATCGGCCCCGGGTCCTCCAGGCGCACGGGCGCGTGATGGCCGCGCGCGCGCGCGGCCCGCAGCTCCACGAGCATTCGCGTGATCCGCGCGTCGTAGGCGCCGTTGCCGAGCGCGTAGTAGAGCATCGGGTGATCGATCAGCCAGCCGCGGAGGCGATCGTCGAGCTCCTCGATGGCGTAGGCGGCGTCGGCACCGTACTGCGCGACCGCGCCCTCGACGCCGGCGCGGCGGCCGTTCCAGATCTCCATCTGCCGGTCACGCGGGCGCACGAACAGCACGTAGCGCTGCTTGGCGTCCGCGGGGTTGAACACGGCGACGGCGTCGGGCTCGTCGAAGCCGGTGAGGAAGAAGAAGTCCGACTGCTGGCGGAACGGGTAGTGCACGTCGTTATTGCGTCGCACTTCCGTGCCGCCGGGTATGATCGCGATGGCGTCGCCGAGCGCTTCCGCGAAGCGCTGCCGCCGCTCGATGAATGGACCCTGACCGTGCGTCGTCATCCGAGCCCAGGGTAACATGAGGAACGTGCTGCGACTGAGCGTTCTCGACCAATCTCCCGTGCGAACCGGCATGACGGCCGCCGAGGCCGTGCAGGAAACGCTGGAGCTCGCGCAGGCCGCCGAGCAGCTCGGCTATCGACGGTACTGGCTGGCCGAGCACCACGCCACGCCGGGGCTGGCCGGCTCGTGTCCCGAGGTCCTCATCGGGCAGGTCGCCGCGCGCACAAGCCGCATCCGCGTCGGGTCGGGCGGCGTCATGCTGAGCCACTACAGCGCGCTGAAGGTCGCCGAGACCTTCCGCATGCTGGAGACGCTCTTCCCCGGACGCATCGACCTCGGCATCGGGCGCGCGCCCGGCAGCGATCGGCGCACCGCGCAGGCGCTGCGCGACGGCCCCGCGCTCGGCGAGCCCGAGTTCTTTCCCGAGCAGATCGCCGATCTCCTCGGCTTCCTCGGCGACGCGCTGCCCGCCGGCCATCCCCACACGGGCGTGCGCGCGATGCCGGAGACGGCGACGGCGCCCGAGGTGTGGCTGCTCGGCTCCAGCGATCAGAGCGCCGCGCTGGCCGCGCACTTCGGCGCCGCGTTCTCGTTCGCACACTTCATCAGCGAGGAGGGCGGCGCCGAGATCACGCGCGCCTACGCACGGAGCTTCCGGCCATCGCCGACGCTCGCTGCGCCGTCCGCGAGCGCGGCCGTCTTCGTCGTGTGCGCCAACACCGAGACCGAGGCGTGGCGTCTGGCGCGCAGCCGCGAGCTCTTCATCCTGAGCCTCCGCAGCGGCCGCCCGGGACGGTATCCTTCCGTGGAGGAGGCCGAGGCGTATCCCTACACGGCGCACGAGCGCGCCTTCGTGGAGTACAACCGCCGGCGCACCGTCGCCGGGACGCCCGAGCAGGTGCGGGCGCGTTTGCTCGCCATGGCCGCCGACTACGGCGTCGACGAGCTCGTCATCGTCACGATCACACACGATCCCAAGGCGCGTCTGCGCTCCTACGAGCTCGTGGCCCACGCGTTCGGCCTCGCATGACGACTCCGCTCAGCGTCTTCCTGCCGTTCAATCGCGACTGCGTGGGCGACGCGTTCGTGCCCGCCAAGCAGGGCGGCACGCGGCCCGAGGTCTCCGGCCACTGGCTCATCGTGCAGAACCAGGGGCTCGTCGTCTGCGGCGACGGCGAGGGGCTGTGCTTGCCGTCGGGCGTGTGCCCGTCCGAGCTCGAGGGCCGGCTCGCCGAGCCGCTCTGGCTCGGCACCTACAGGGACGTCCCGTGCTGGGTGTCGTCGCTGTCCGGCGACGCGCCGCTGCCGTCCGGGCTCCGCCGCGAGACACTCGTGCCGATGCAGGGCACGCGGCTGCCCGACGATCTGCTTTCGCTCGGCGGCATGGCCATGCAGGCGCTGTGGTGGGAGAGCACGAGCGCGCACTGCCCGCGCTGCGGCGACGGCACGGAGCGCATCGCCGGGGAGTGGGGCAAGCGCTGCCCCACGTGCCGCTACGAGCACTATCCGCACCTGCATCCCGCCGTCATCGTGCTCGTCCGCGACGGCGACCGCTGCCTGCTCGCGCGCAAGGCGGAGTGGGCGCCCGGTCGCTACGCGCTCGTGGCCGGCTTCGTGGACAACGGCGAATCGCTGGAGGGCGCGGTGCGACGCGAGGTCAAGGAAGAGGTCGGCGTCGACGTCGACGACATCCAGTACGTCGGCAGCCAGAACTGGCCGTTCCCGAGCCAGCTCATGGTCGGCTTCGTCGCCCGCTACGTCGGCGGCCACGTCACGGTCGATCGCGAGGAGCTGGAAGACGCGCGCTGGTTCCCCAAGGGCCAGCTCCCCATGCGCCCCTCCCGCCACTCCATCGCCGGCTTCATCCTCCAGAACTACGCCACGTAACGCTTCCCGCGCGGCCGCGGCGGAGCAGCGAGGAGGGGCGGGGTCGGTCGGACGATCCAATCGGACTGGCCGAACTGACGGAGC
>Ga0075425_100005639_pt1 | contig 13034 bp, 13 predicted proteins | sample SoiMethybrSBSTD4_FD_75300 | JGI IMG/M metagenome (GOLD analysis project Ga0075425, IMG submission 75300) | Bulk soil microbial communities from a Populus tree surrounding site in Tennessee, USA - Soil MetaG P. TD hybrid SBSTD4 | ecosystem: Environmental > Terrestrial > Soil > Tree plantation...
TTCCGGGGTTCGACTCGAAGTCCATCAGATAAGATATTGCCTGGTGATGATTTCGCCGAGCCGCGAATTGTCGGCGATGAACTCCTGGATGAATTCATGAACGCCGTGCTGGAAGATGTCGTCCATGTGGCTGTGCTCGAGGCGGTTGCGGACGCCGCGCGCGTGGCGTTGCGCGGGACCCTGGCGCCCATAGGCGACGCCAATCTGGTCGAGGTTGCGCACCAGGTTTTCGTAGCAGCTTGCGAGCGATCGCGGCAGCGTATTGTTGAGAATCAGCAGATCCGCAATCAGCCACGGCTTCAGGGTTTCGCGGTAGACCCAGTGATAGGCCGTCAATGCCGAAACCGAGCGGAGAATGGAGCTCCATTGATAGAAGTCGAGCGGCCCGCCGACATGCTCCTCTTCGGGCAGCAACACATGATATTTGACGTCGAGAATACGCGCGGTGTTGTCGGCGCGCTCGAGATGTAGGCCGAGCCGCGAAAACCAGTAGGCGTCGTTGCGCAGCATGGTTCGGTAGGCTGATCCGTCGAACCGTAGGGAGGTCTCCTGAATGAAGCGCAGGAACCGCGCCAGTTCTTCGCGGCTTGACGTGCCCTTGCCCCAGATCTCCTGCAGCTCCAGCCAGGCGCCATTGATGGTGTCCCACATTTCGCTGGTGAGCGCGGTGCGCACGGAGCGCGAATTGAGGCGCGCGGCTTCGATGCAGTTCTTGATCGAGGAGGGATTTGAAGCGGCAAAGGACAGATATTCGACGACGTTCTGCTCGTTGGCCTCTTCGAATTGCCCGTAGAAGCTGTGGCTGACGCCTGCGGTGAGCAGCGCTGATTCCCACTCATTGGTCTTGCCCACATAGGCGGCCGGAAGAGCGGTGACGCGCAAGGTCGCATCGATGGTGCGCGCGATGTATTCGGCCCGCTCGACGTACCGGGCGAGCCAGAACAGATTTTCGGCGGTTCGCGACAGCATGCGGAAAGCTTCTATCCAGTCCAACGACGCGAACCGCGCCCTGCAACAGGAATGTCAACGCGAAGCGTCGGGCGGGTTTCATTTCTGCGCATTGCCATTTGACCCTCTGCCTAGCACTTGCCCTCGCGGCGGAAAGAGAGCACCTGCGTGCCTCGCGTGTCATCACCAACAATCATGATCACTCTCACTCATCCAAAATCCAGGTGTCCTTGGTGCCGCCGCCCTGGCTGGAATTGACGACCAGCGAACCTTCCTTCAGCGCGACTCGCGTCAAGCCGCCCGGCACAACAGTGATGTGATTGCTGCCGGTCAGCACAAAGGGACGCAGATCCACGTGGCGCGGCGCAAGTCCTGACGCTGTGCAGGTCGGGCAGGTAGACAGCGCAAGGGTCGGCTGAGCGATAAACCCTTCGGGCTCGCGCTTGAGCTTGTCGCGAAACGCCTCGATGGTCGCTTTTGTCGCCGCCGGCCCGATCAGCATGCCGTAACCGCCGGAGCCGTGCACTTCCTTCACCACGAGCTCGCCGAGGTTGTCGAGTACGTAAGAAAGATCTTTGACCTCGCGACACCGCCAGGTTGGTACGTTTTTCAGCACCGGCTCTTCGCCGAGATAGAACTTTACGATTTCCGGCATGTAGGAATAGATCGCCTTGTCATCGGCAATTCCGGTGCCGACCGCGTTCGCCAGCGTGACGTTGCCGGCGGCATATGCCGACATCAGCCCGGGCACGCCGAGCGCCGAATCCGGCCGAAAGGTGAGGGGATCGAGAAAGTCGTCATCGACACGGCGATAGATCACGTCGACGGGCTTCAGACCTTCGGTCGTACGCATGAAGACCTCATTGTTCTTGACGATGAGGTCCCGGCCCTCGACGAGCTCGATGCCGAGCTTGTCGGCAAGAAAGGAGTGTTCATAGTAGGCTGAGTTATAGACGCCGGGCGTCATCAGCGCGACGGTCGGCTCGGCGGAGGCTGAGAGCGGCGCGACCGACCGCAGCGCGGCGAGGAGTTCGTCCGGGTAGCGTTCGACGGGGGCGACCCGATGGCGGGCGAACAGGTCCGGAAACAGCCGCATCATGATCTCGCGGTTTTCCAGCATGTAGGACACGCCCGACGGCGTGCGGGCGTTGTCCTCCAGCACGATGAAATCGCTGTCGTCCACCCGGACAACATCAATGCCGGCGATGTGAACGTACACGTCGTGCGGTACATCCTGGCCGTTCATCTCGGGGCGGAACACCGGATTCTGGAAGATCAGGTCGTCCGGTATCACCTCGGCACGGAGGATGTCGCGGTTGTGATAAATGTCGCGCAGGAACATGTTGAGCGCGTGCACGCGCTGGCGCAAACCCTTCTCCAGGACAGCCCATTCCTTTCCCGAGAGAATGCGGGGGATCACGTCGAACGGGATCAGCCGTTCCTGCGCCTCGGCGTCGCCATAGACGGCAAATGTGATTCCGATCCGCCGGAACAGGAGTTCGGCTTCCTGTCGCCGATATTCCAGCGTGGCGGAAGGCGTCTCCTTTAGCCAGAGCGCCAGCTCCTGGTAGGCCTGGCGGAGTTCGCCCCCCGGTCCGTTCATCTCATCGAACGCAACTGACATCGAAGCCGTCGTTCCCCCGAGTCGCGCGCCACAGTGCATGACCTCGCAGGATGGTAGCAAGGCGCGGGCCAGCGCGATATGCATCAACCCCCGGGCGTTTGGTGGAGAACTTGCACGGCCTGCCTGAAAAAGCGGCGGTCAGTGGCTAATTCGACGGCAAAAGTTCGTGACTTCAAGGGCTTGCCCCGGCAATGTCAGATTTCGCGCGACGCGCTTGATGGTTTGAGGAGAGGTTATGAGTGAGATCGTCACCGCCGGCATCTTGGTAATCGGCGACGAGATCCTGTCCGGGCGGACCAAGGACAAGAACATCGGTTTTATTGCCGAATATCTCACCAATATCGGGATCGACCTGAAGGAAGTGCGCATCGTAGCCGATGACGAGGACGACATCATCGTGGCGCTGAACGCGCTCCGGAACCGCTATGCCTATGTCTTCACGACAGGCGGCATCGGGCCGACACATGATGACATCACCGCCGACAGCGTTGCGAAAGCCTTTAGCGTCGGCATCGATTATCATCCGGAGGTGGTCGCGCGTTTCAAGGAGCGTTTCAAGAATCCAGGCGAGTTGAACGAAGCGCGGCTGCGCATGGCGCGGATACCCGACGGCGCGGAATTGATTCAGAGCGCAACCATCATGGCGCCTGGCTTCAAGATCGGAAATGTCATTGTGATGGCCGGCGTGCCGTCGATCATGCAGGCGATGATGGATATCGTCGCCCCGAAGCTGAAATCCGGCGTCAAGATGTTGTCGGATTCGGTGCGCGCCAATGCGAGGGAAGGCGACATCGGTGGTCCCTTGCGGGAGATCGCCATTGCCCATCCCGAAACCATCATCGGCAGCTATCCGTTCCTGGACGAGAACCAGAAGCCGAACACGAATCTCGTCGTGCGCTCGCGCGATCCCGAAAAGCTCAACGCCGCGATGGCGGCCGTGAAAGAGATGCTGGCGGAGCTCGGTCTTGCTTTGCGAAGTTCGTAGAACCTTGTGGCACATCGGACAGGAAATCGGAAAACAGGGAGAGCGGCGCTGCAGCAACGGACAATCGATGGAGACAACATGTGATGCCTGAACTGAGCGCCCAGGAGCGGGCGGGAAAAGCCTTTCCGGTGTCGTGGGACCAGTTTCACCGCGATTGCCGGGCGTTGACGTGGCGGCTGAACGAGGTCGGACCATTTCATGCCGTCATCGCCATTACCCGCGGCGGGCTGGTGCCAGCCGCCATCGTCGCGCGCGAGCTTGGCGTTCGCTGCATCGACACCGTCTGCATCGCAAGCTATGACCACACCAAGCAGGACGATCTGAAGGTGCTCAAGGGCATTTCAGAAGAGACCGCGAAGCTCGGCGGCGGTACCGGCAAGGGACTCCTCATCGTCGACGATCTCGTCGATACCGGCAAGACCGGCGCGCTGGTGCGGCGGATGATGCCGGAGGCGCATTTTGCCGCCGTCTATGCCAAACCGAAGGGGCGGCCATTGGTCGATACCTTCATCACCGAAGTGTCGCAGGATACGTGGATCTACTTCCCCTGGGACACCGCGCTGTCCTTCCAGCCGCCCATCCGGGACGGCGCAGCGTGAGGCGCCGGGCCTTTGCCGCTGCAAAACCGCGTCACGCCCACAGGCGATATCATCGCAACGCCGCATCGCGGCATTTTCACGGGCAACCGCGGCATCATCCATGATCCCGCGACGAAAACCTTGCTGAAAAGACGCTGGTCGACGCCGGCGTGGCTGACCTGTGTATGCGAATTTCGCGGTCGCCGGCGCAAGGTGATGGCGACGCGCAGCTGGACTGAGCTGTTCTTTCTCGATGAGGCGACGGCGTTTGCCGCCGGCCACCGTCCATGCTTCTACTGCCGGCGTGAGGACGCAAACCGCTTTCGCGCAGCATGGGAGGCAGGGAATGATGAGAAAGAACTGCTCGCGCGCGAGATCGACGCCGTTCTGCATCGCGAGCGACTGGAGAAGGGCAGAAAGCGCCTGCATCCGCTTCCGATGCCGCTCGCCGAACTGCCTGACGGCGCGATGGTGCAGGATGGCGCCGAGAGTTTCCTGATCGTGCAGGGCAGGGCGGTCCTATGGTCGCCAGCCGGATATCTCCGAGCGGAACGCACGCTTGCGGACGCGAGGCTGCTGACGCCGCCGTCGACATTGCGGGCCTTCAAGGCCGGCTATCGCCCAGTGCTGCATCCGAGCGCTGGTTCTTAGGTCTCTCAAGAGCGATAGATGCGGCTGGCGCAAATCCGCTCAAAAGGTGCTCGGAAGCGGTCTCACCGCAACGGCCGGCCTTGTTCGTCAACGCTCATCCGCGAGTCGCGCAAGGTCCATTCCTTGATGATCTGCCGGCATTTTTGCAGCTCGGCTTGATCGAATGCCGTGCTGCGCGGATCGCCTGCCTGTGGCTCCGGGCCGGCGCGTTCGACCATTGCCTGACACGCGTTGAGCCGGTCGCGTTCGCCGGCCAACGCTGGGCCGGTGCCTGCTGCCAGCAACGCGATCGCGATCAGAATGGTGCTCTGCTTCAACATCAGGCCAGCTTCTGCCGCGCAAGCTTCGCACCGGCGCCGAGCGCAAGTAGCTTGGCTTCGGCGATATCGCGCCGCATCGGCGCCATGCCGCAATTGGTTGTTGCGACGATATTGCCCTTCGGTACGAATTTGGAGACGGTCTCGATCATCTTCACGACGTCTTCTGCGGTCTCGACCTCGTCGCTTGCGACATCGATGACGCCGGCCTGCACCACCTTGCCGGGCAATAGCGAAAGCAGCTCAAGCGGGACCTTGGAGTTCCGGCATTCGATCGCGACCTGCTGGATCGCGCTCTTGTCGATGGCCGGAAAGATCTGCTCGTATTGCCGCCACTGGCTGCCCAGTGTCTGCTTCCAGTCGGTGTTGGCCTTGATGCCGTAGCCATAACAGATGTGTACCGCGGTCGCGCAGGTAAGCCCTTCCGCGGCGCGCTCCAGCGCCTTGATGCCCCAGTCGTTGACCTCGTCCATGTAGACGTTGAAGGCGGGCTCGTCGAACTGAACGACATCGACGCCATCGGCATGTAGCGCCTTGGCCTCCTGGTTGAGCAATTCGGCGAACGCAAAAGCCATCTTGACGCGGTCGCCATAGTAGCGGTCCGCGATGGTATCGATGATGGTCATCGGACCGGGCAGGGTGAATTTCAGCTTTCGCGCGGTGTGGGTCCGCGCCACGCGGGCCTCGTCGGCGTGAACGCGGCCGGTCAGCCGCAGCGGTGCCACCACCTGTGGCACCATCGCCTTGTAGCGGTCTTTGCGGATTCCCATCTCGACCTTGTGGGCGAAATCGATGCCGTCGATCTTCTCCAGAAAGCCGTGCACGAAATGCTGGCGCGCCTGCTCACCCTCGGTGACGATGTCAATACCGCAATCCTCCTGCAGCTTGAGGGCCAACATGGTGGCGTCGCGTTTGGCATGCGCGAGTGCTTCACCCTTCGATTTCCAGGGCGCCCAAAGCATGTTGGGCTCGGCCAGCCATTCCGGCTTCGGCAATGAGCCCGCGATCGTGGTTGGAAACAGCATCGGTTGCCTCCCAATTCATGTGGCGGCTATCCGCTACATCAGGTTCTGATTGAGCGCTTCTCTGCCATGTCTTAAGGTCGAGGTACAGAACAACCAAGGTCGCTCCGGGGCCAAACGCGCGTGGCGTGTCTGAAAAGGGGGTGACGCCAGGGAAAACGGCATGATCGACCTCCACTATGCACCTACGCCAAACGGCTGGAAGATTTCGATCATGCTGGAGGAGCTCGGGCTTCCTTATAAACTGGTGCCCGTCAACATCCGCGCGGGCGAGCAGTTTCGTCCTGAGTTTCTCGCAATCAGCCCGAACAACCGGATTCCAGCGATCGTCGACCATGCCCCCGCCGATGGCGGCGAGCCGTTCTCGGTGTTCGAGACCGGCGCAATTCTGATCTACCTTGCGGAAAAGACCGGCCGCTTCCTGCCCTCGGACCTGCGTGGACGTTCGCGCGTCATTCAGTGGGTCATGTGGCAGATGGGCGGACTTGGGCCCATGCTCGGGCAGCACGGGCATTTTGCACTCTATGCGCCGGAAAAGATTCTCTACGCGATCAGGCGCTATCGCGACGAGGCGGCGCGGCTCTATGGCGTGCTTGACCGCCAGCTCGGCAAGACGGGCGCCTATGTCGCGGGCGATTATTCGATCGCCGACATCGCCTGCTTTCCATGGACGATGACGCACAAGGCGCAAGGTTTTTCGCTCGGCGACTATCCCAACGTGAAGCGCTGGTATGCGGACATGCGCGCCCGGCCGCAGGTGCAGGCGGGGCTTGCAATCGGCAAGTTCGTCAAGGAGCCCTTCGACGAAGAGGCGCGGCGCAACATGTTCGGCGACAGGGCAAGGGAATTGCTTGGGAAGAATTGAAGGCGTGAGCCAGCCGGTCTGCTCCAAGGCGTAGTATTCCATAGCCGTTCACGCGTTCTGGATTGCTTCGTCGCCGGACCCCGCAACGAGAAACTGAAACAATCGAGACGACAAAGGAAATGCCGATGATCGAGTTCTTCTTCGACTGCTCCAGCCCCTGGACCTATCTGGCCTTTCACAACATTCAGCCCTTGGCGCGGGAATTTGGCGAGGAGATCATCTGGCGGCCGATCCTGGTCGGCGGCATCTTCAACACCGTCAACCCCAGCGTCTATTCGTCGCGCGAGAAGCCGGTGCCGCTGAAGGCACGATACATGCTGAAGGATCTTGGCGACTGGGCGCGCTCGGCCGGGCTGGCGATCAAGATGCCGCCGACGGTTTTCCCCGTGAATAGCGTCAAGGCGATGCGCGGCTGCATTTTTCTGGGCAAGGATATGGTGCCGTTCGCACGCACCGTCTTCGAAGTCTATTGGAGCGAGGATCAGGACATTTCGCAGGACACGGTCTTGACCGAAATTTGCCGCCGCGTGGGCGTCGATGCGGAAAAATTCTTTGCCGGCATTTCGCAGCAAACGATCAAGGATCAGCTCAAGGCCAACACCGACGAGGTGATGGCGCGTGGCGGCTTCGGCTCGCCCACAATATTCCTCGACCAGACCGACATGTATTTCGGCAATGATCGCCTGCCGCTTGTCGGCGAGGCGCTGTCTCGCCGAAGAGAGCGCGCTGCCTGATGCCGAGGAAGGTCGTGTGCCGCAAGCTCGGTCCGCCCGAGCAACTGCTGTTGGAGACGTTTGCGTCCACGCCGCTTGCAAAAGGGCAGGTGCGCGTCGCCATCCGAGCCGCCGGCATCAATTTCCCCGACATCCTGATGGCAGCGGGTGAATATCAACTCAAGCCGGAGTTGCCGTTCACGCCAGGCGTGGAAGCGGCCGGAGATGTAGTCGAGATCGATGGGGGATCGGAAGGCATTGCCATTGGGGACAAGGTCATTGTTCGCATGCGGTACGGCGCATATACCGACGAGGCCGTGGTCGCACCATCGCAGTTGACGAAGCTGCCGAAATCCTTCGACTACGCCGAGGGCGCAACCTTCCTTGCAGCGCACGGCACCGCCTATCATGGGCTTATCGATCGCGGCCGGCTTCAGGCAGGCGAGGTGCTCCTGGTGCATGGTGCGGGGGGTGGCGTCGGGCTCGCCGCGGTTGAGATGGGCAAGCTGTTGGGCGCAACCGTAATCGCGGCGGCATCGTCAGAAGAAAAGCTCGCGGTTGCGAAGGCGCGCGGCGCCGATCATCTCTTGCTCTATTCCCGGGAACCGTTTCGCGACGCGGTGAAGCGCGTGACAGATGGGCGCGGCGCCGATGTCGTGTTTGATCCCGTGGGTGGTCAAATTTTCGAAGACAGCGTCCGCTGCATTGCCTGGGGCGCACGGCTTCTCGTCATCGGTTTTACCGGAGGCATCGGATTGGCACGCACCAACCTGTTGCTGATCAAGGGCGCAAGCGTGCTGGGCGTGCGCGCCGGCGAAGCCGTCAGGAAAAATCCCGCACTCGGCGAAGTACGTCTTAGGGCGCTGCTGGAATGGGCTGAGCAGGGGAAAATCCGGCCCAACGTCTCACACCGGTTGCCACTTGAAGATTACGCGAAGGCGATGCGGCTTCTGGTCGAGCGCAAGGCCATCGGGCGGGTCGCGTTGGTGATGGGATAATTCATCTTTTTTGCGACTGACGCGAGGCAATCCAGCTTGGCGGCTTCGTCGCGTGCCCTCAGCGGGCCCCGTTTGGCTCTCGCATTAACAGCTTCACCGCAAGCTCACCGGTACTCGCGCTCTTCCCACCACGGAAAATAGTCGGGCATGTCTGTCGACACCTTGTCCTTGAACACAGCGGGTCGCTTCTCCAGGAACGCAACGACGCCTTCCTTCACGTCCTCGGAACGCCCTCGGGTGTAAATTCCGCGGCTGTCGACCTTGTGCGCTTCCATCGGCTCGTCCGCGCCGAGCATGCGCCACATCATCTGCCGGACCAGTGCGACCGACACCGGCGCGGTCTTTGCGGCGATTTCCGTAGCAAGCGCGCGTGCGGTGGGAATCAGTTCAGCGGGCGGAACGACTTTGCTGACGAGGCGTCCGGCAAGGGCCTCCTGCGCCGAAAACACGCGGCCGGTAAAACACCATTCCAGTGCCTGCGCGATGCCGACGATGCGAGGCAGGAACCAGCTTGAGGCGGCCTCCGGTACGATGCCACGTTGGGAAAAAACGAAACCGAAGCGCGCAGCTTCCGAAGCGATACGGATATCCATCGCAAGCTGCATCGTGACGCCGATGCCGACCGCCGGTCCATTTACCGCCGCGATCACGGGTTTGAGGCACTTGAAGATGCGCAAGGTGACCTGGCCGCCGCCGTCGCGGACCTGCGGGTCGCTGTAATCGACCTTGCCATTCGCCAGGCGTTTCACTGGCCCGCGCCGGGCGTCGCGATCAAAGGTGTCGGCCCCGGACGACAAATCGGCGCCGGCGCAAAAGGCTCGGCCCGCGCCCGTGACGATGATGGCGCGGATGTCGTCGTCCGCATCGGCGCGATCGAACGCGTCGATCATCTCCCGCTGCATGGTCGCGGTAAAGGCGTTGAGCTTATCGGGCCGGTTCAGCGTGATCGTGAGGATTTGGTCCGAGACTTCGTATTTGATCTGCTCGTAGGTCATGGGCGGTCCTTCGGTCTTGTTCTGTCATGGCCGGATCTGATCCGGAAATTTATCGTTATGAAGAAGTTGGTTGCGCGGTTAAGCCCGCGCATGACGACTCGGGTAGGTTGATGCGCTGCTACTTCGGTGGCGTCGGCCAGGGCCGTTGCGGGCCGCGGAGGCCCTCGAACGTCTTGGCCATTGCGAGCACGCCGATGTCGTCGAAGCGGCGCCCGACGATCTGCACGCCGATGGGAAAGCCCTTCGCGTCGTACCCGCCATTGACCGAGATTGCCGGATTTTCCGCCATGTTCCAGGGCACGGTGTAGCAGATGTGCTCGAAAGGCTTGTCGGGGTCGTGGATTGGCGATGCAAGCTCGGCGCCGAAATTGACCATCGGCGACACCGGCGAGATCAGGTAGTCGAGATCCGAAAACAGTTTCGCGGCGCCTGCGCGGATTGCCATCGTGACGTTGAATCCCCTGATGACGTCGACACTCGAGAGCTTCGTGGCCTTCTCCGCCCATTGATAAATGTAGGGCAACGTCTTGCCGCGCTCGGAAGGCGGCAGCTTCAAGAACTCGTCCCACATCCGCGCGCGCCAGAAATTGTCGAGCCCGTCAAGCATTTCCCGCGTGAGGATGCCGCCGACTTCGGTCACAACGGCGCCCGCGGACTCAAAGGCCTTCGCGGCCTTCACCGCGACACCGCGAACCGGTTTTTCAACCGCTTGTCCTGCGCCAGGATCGAGCATCAAGCCGATCCGCAACTTGCGCGGCGACTTGTCGAGCGCCTTCCAGTTGATGTCGTTGGTCGGCAAGCCCATGCCGTCGCGCCGATCCGGCTTCGACAGCACGCTCATCATCAGCGCGGCATCATCCACGGTGCGCGTCATCGGACCGGCAGTGCGGCCCACATATGGCGGATCAATCGGAACGCGCCCGAAGCTCGGCTTCAGCCCGACAAGACCACACCAGCCCGAGGGCAGCCGCACCGAGCCGCCGATATCGGAGCCGAGATGGAGAGGACCGTATCCGGCCGCACCTGCCGCGCCGGCGCCCGCGCTCGATCCTCCGGGATTTTTGGAGAGGTCCCAGGGATTTCGGGTCAGGGGGTGGAAGCTTGAAAGTCCGGACGACAGCATGCCGTAGTCCGGCATCGTAGTTTTTGAAAAAATGATCGCGCCCGCTTCGCGCAGCCGTGCGGCAGGTGGCGCATCGGCGGTTGCGGGCAGCAGCGGCACGCTTGCGGCCCCGAGCGGCACCGGCTGCCCTTTGGTCGCGACATTGTCCTTGATGGTCACGGGCACGCCGTCGAGACAACCTGCCGGTTCACCCCTCTGCCACCGGTCGGTCGAGGCCTTGGCGAGGGCGCGCGCGCCATCGGGATCGAACAAATACAGCGCCTTGATGTGCGGCTCCCAGATCGCAATATTCGCGAGCAGATCCTCCATGACGTCCGATGGCGAGAACTGCTTGGCCTTGTAACCAGCGATCAGGTCGTGAGCGGAAAGATCGTGCAGCGAGGTGACCGCTTCCTGTTCTGCCCGTTTATGCATGAGCGCCCACCGGCATGCGTGTTTCGATGATGCGCGCGAACATGCTGGCACCGATTGGCAAAATCTTGTCGTCGAGCACATAACCTGGATTGTGCACGGGAACCGATCCGTCATGGCCGATCCAGAAATAGGCGCCGGGAACGGCCTGCATCATGTCGGCAAAATCCTCGCTGCCCATCTTCGGCTGCGAGCGGGTGAACACCTTTGAGGGTTCCACGATCGTGCGTGCGACGTCTTCGACAACCTTCGACTGCTCCTCCTTGTTTACGAGGACCCCAAATGTGTCGCGGATGTCGGCCTCGATCTCGACATCGAATGCGGCGGCAATTCCCGCGCAGAGCTCGCGCATGCGCTCGCGGATCAGCGCCCGCGCTTCGTCGGAGAAGGCGCGCACCGTACCGCAAAGCCAGGCGTCGCCTGGGATCACGTTGTAGGCGGAGCCCGCATGAATCTGCGTGATCGACAGCACCGCCGCCTGCAGCGGATCGACATTGCGGCTGACGATGGTCTGCAGCGCCTGTCCCAGGGACATGGCGATCACGACCGCATCCTTCGAGCGCTCCGGCATCGCCCCGTGTGCGCCGTAGCCGCGAATCTTGATGTCGAAGAAATCGGCGCCAGCCATCGCCGGTCCCGGCAGGATCGCGATCTCCCCATGATTCAGATCGGGCGCGTTGTGCAGCCCGTAAACCTCGTCGCAGGGAAATCTTTCGAACAGCCCGTCCTTCATCATGGCGCGCGCGCCACCATGACCTTCTTCGGCCGGCTGGAAGATGAAATGCACGGTGCCGTCGAAATTGCGGGTCTCCGCAAGGTAGCGCGCAGTGCCGAGCAGCATCGTGGTGTGACCGTCATGGCCGCAGCCATGGAAGCGGCCCGGAATCCTGGAGCGCCATTTCAGATTGGTGTGTTCCTCCATCGGCAACGCGTCCATGTCGGCGCGTAACCCAATGCGCCTGGTGCTGTTGCCCTTGCCCCTGAGCACGCCGACCACTCCAGTGCGCCCAAGGCCGCGATGGACTTCGATGCCCCATTGCGCGAGCTTTTCGGCGACAATGCCGGAAGTGCGCACCTCCTCGAATCCGATTTCCGGATGCGCGTGTAGGTCGCGTCGGATGGTGGTGAGTTCGTCGGCATAGCCCTGGATACGGTCGATCGTCGGCATTTGATTTATCCGGTTACCCTTGATTTGGTTGCGTGAATGAAAGCGGGGCCGTTCGGCTTCATGCGGATGCCTGGACGCAGTCGTGTCCAGGGCAGAGAAGCGGGATCGGCCGGCATCGCACCAGGCGCGGCACAGATCAGGAGCTTTTCGGCGATCGGTTCGAAATCGGCGCGGAAATGCACAGAGCTCTTGTTGACCAGGATTTTTTGTTCTGTCGGTTCGATGCCGGCATAACGGTACATCGCTTGATCTGCAAGCTGCGCCTTCTGTGAGGCTACGACCGCGCGGACGTCGCCGATGCGCAGACAGGCAGATGGCCCCATCTCCATTAGCCGCCCGCCAAAATAGGGGCCCGGCGCGATGAATCGGCCATCGGACAGCTTCTCGACAACGAAGGCCTCCTTAAAGGGAGCATCGCCGGGAATTCCAGACTTTCCACCAAGCGCGAGCGTCACGGTTGCGCCTTCTCCGGCCCGATGTGCGGCCCTGGCTGACTGCGGATCATAGATTACGCCGGTCGCGGCGCGCTGGGCATTATTGCGGACCAGCGCTCGCAGCATGCCAGTGGTGTCCGAATCGCCGCCGGCACCGGGGTTGTCCTGGGTGTCAGCGATCACCACCGGCCTTGTCGCGGTC
>Ga0075425_100005642_pt1 | contig 13032 bp, 19 predicted proteins | sample SoiMethybrSBSTD4_FD_75300 | JGI IMG/M metagenome (GOLD analysis project Ga0075425, IMG submission 75300) | Bulk soil microbial communities from a Populus tree surrounding site in Tennessee, USA - Soil MetaG P. TD hybrid SBSTD4 | ecosystem: Environmental > Terrestrial > Soil > Tree plantation...
GTGCAGCTGATCGGCGTCGATGCCGGCGCCTTCTGGTCGCAGATGCAGGCGGCGGTCGATCTGCGCAATGACATCCTGAACGGCGTCATCAAGAGCGTGGTCTTCGGCATCGCCGTGACCTGGATCGCGGTGTTCGAGGGCTACGACGCGCCGCCCACCGCGGAGGGCGTCTCCCGTGCGACGACCCGCACCGTCGTCACCTCGTCGCTCGCGATCCTGTTTCTGGATTTCATCCTCACCGCGCTGATGTTCACCGGAGGCAACCACCAATGAATCGCTCAGTCATCGACCTGTGGGTCGGCGTCTTCGTGGTCGCCGGCATCGCCGGGCTCCTGTTCCTCGCCCTCAAGGTCGGCAACCTCGCCTCCTTCTCGACCGCGCAGACCTACCAGGTGCAGGCCAAGTTCGCCAATATCGGCGGCCTCAAGGTGCGCGGGCCGGTGAAGAGCGCAGGCGTCGTGGTGGGGCGTGTCACCGACATCCGCTTCGACAACGAAAGCTACGAGGCGATCGTCACCATCAATCTGGGCGCCGAGTATCAGTTTCCGCGCGATACCACGGCCAAGATCCTGACCTCCGGCATCCTCGGCGAGCAGTACGTGGGCCTGGAAGCGGGCGGCGACGGCGTGATGCTGAAAAACGGCGACCGCCTGCGCCTGACGCAGTCGGCGGTGGTGCTCGAGAACCTGATCAGCCAGTTCCTCTTCAACAAGGCGGCCGAGGGCAAGCCCGAACCCAAGGAGCCGGCGAAGTGAGGGCGCGCATCGCGGCTGCCGCGCTGGTCGCCGCGCTTGCGGGGTGCGCGAGCACCGCCGAGCGCGATCCGCGCGATCCATTCGAGCCGCTGAACCGCGGCATTTATCGCTTCAACGACACGGTGGACCAGGCCATCGCCCAGCCGGTTGCGCGCACCTACCGCCGCGTCGTGCCCGGCGAGATCCGCGATCGGGTGCGCAACTTCTTCGGCAACATCGGCGACTTTTTCATCGGCGTGAACAATTTCCTGCAGGGCAAGTTCGAGGACGGTGTCAGCGATTGGGCGCGTGTTGCGTTTAATACTACGGTGGGGCTGTTCGGCATTCACGACATCGCGAGCGACATGGGCTACGAGAAGCACAACGAGGACTTCGGCCAGACCTTCGGCCGCTGGGGCGCGGGGCCGGGGCCGTACCTCGTGCTGCCGTTGCTCGGCTCGAGCGACCTGCGCGACGGCATCGGCACCGGCATCGACATCTATGCCGATCCGCTGGGGGAAGTGCGGCCCTACCACCTGCAGTACGGGCTCTGGGCCCTGCGCTTCACGCAGCTGCGCGCCGATCTGCTCGACGCGAGCCGCATCCTCGAGGAAGCGGCGCTCGACAAGTACGTGTTCCAGCGCGATGCCTATCTGCAGCGGCGCAGGAGCCTGGTCTACGATGGACAGCCGCCGCGCGAGAAGGACGACCAAGAAGACAAGGGAGCCGAAGATGACAAAGACAAGAAGCCTCGCTAGCGCCGCGCTGGTTGCACTGTTTGCCTTGGCGACGGCGCTGCCGCTGCGGGCGCAGGAGGTGCCGCCCGACCAGCTGGTGAAGACCGTGACGCTCGAAGTGGTCGATCTGATCGCCAGGGACAAGGAGATCCGCTCCGGCAATCGCGCGAAGCTGATCGAGCTGATCGACGCCAAGGTGCTGCCGCATTTCAATTTCGGCGCCATGACCGCGCTCGCGCTCGGCCAGAGCTGGAACAAGGCGACGCCCGAGCAGAAAAAGCGCCTGACCGAAGAGTTCCGCACGCTGCTGGTGCGCACCTACGCGAGCGCGCTCGCCGCCTACAGCGACCAGAAGTTCGAGTTCCGGCCGCTGCGCGCGAAGCCCACCGACACGGACGTGACCGTACAGGTGCGCGTCCTGCAGGCGGGCGCGCAGCCCGTGCCGATCGACTACAGCATGGAGAAGACCGCCGCCGGCTGGAAGGTGTACGACGTCATGGTCGGCGGCGTGAGCCTGGTCGCCAATTACCGCACCGAGTTCAACAACGTGGTGCGCGAGTCGGGCATCGACGGCTTGATCAAGAGTCTCAGCACCAAGAATCGCACCCTCGACGCGCCCGCCGCGCCGACGGCCAGGAAATGATCCGGCGCGAAGGCCCCTGCATGATCATCTCCGGGCCGGTGACCCTGGCAAACGCCGCGGCGCTGCTGGAGGAAGGGCGGCGCCACCTCGCCGACGGCGTGCAGACGGTCGACCTCGGCGAAGTGAGCGAGATGGATTCCGCGCTGCTCGCGCTGCTCCTGGCCTGGCTGCGGGAGGCACGCCAACGTGAGCGGCCGCTCGTCTTCGCCCATCTGCCCGAGTCGCTGCGCACCATCGCCCGCCTCTACGGCGTGGACCGCCTGCTGCCCACCTCCTGAACGCGATAGAAGTCCGCGACATCGCCAAGCGCTACGGCGAAGTGCGCGCGCTCGCCGGCGTCAGCCTCGCGGTGCGCGAAGGCGAGTTCTTCGGCCTGCTCGGCCCCAACGGCGCCGGCAAGACCACGCTGATCAACGTCATCGCGGGGCTCGTGCGCCCCGACGCGGGCAGCGCCGCGGTGATGGGCGCCGATGTCGGGCGCGAATACCGGCGCGCGCGCCGCCACCTCGGGGTCGTGCCACAGGAGCTGGTGTTCGATCCGTTCTTCACGGTACGCGAAACGCTGCGCCTGCAGGCAGGCTATTACGGCCTGCGCAGAAACGACGCCTGGATCGACGAGGTGATGCACCACCTCGATCTCACCGCCAAGGCGGACGCCAACATGCGCGCGCTTTCCGGCGGCATGAAGCGCCGCGTGCTGGTCGCGCAGGCGCTGGTGCACAAGCCGCCGGTGATCGTGCTCGACGAGCCGACCGCCGGCGTCGACGTCGAGCTGCGCCAGGGCCTGTGGCAGTTCGTCCGCCGCCTGAACCGCGACGGGCACAGCATCGTGCTCACCACGCACTACCTCGAGGAAGCCGAGGCGCATTGCCAGCGCATCGCCATGCTGAAGGACGGGCGCATCGCGGCCCTCGATACGACGCGCAGCCTGCTCGGCAGCTTCTCCGGGCTGGAGCTGCGCCTGCACCTCGACCGCGCTGCGCTGCCCGCCGGTCTCCCGGGCCGCGTGCTGCAAGCCGACGGCGCGCAATTCCGCCTGCGGCTCGCGAACCCGCTGGAGCTCGAGGCTGCGCTCGCGCGCCTGCGCGAGGCGGGCGTGACCATCCGCGAAATGGAAGTGCACCCCCCCGATCTGGAGGACGTGTTCCTGCGCCTCACCGGCCGGCCGTCATGACGCGCTTCGCCACGCTTTGCCACAAGGAGCTGCTGCGCTTTCTCAAAGTGAGCGTGCAGACCGTCGCGGCGCCGGTCCTGACCGCCCTGCTCTATCTGGTGATCTTCGGCCACGCCCTCGAAGGCCGGCTCGCGGTCTACGAGGGCGTGCGCTACACGTCCTTCCTGGTTCCCGGGCTCGTCATGATGAGCGTGCTGCAGAACGCCTTTGCCAACAGCTCATCGAGCCTGATCCAGTCCAAGATCACGGGCAACATTGTCTTCGTGCTGCTCGCACCGGTGTCCTATCTCGAGTTCTTCGCTGCCTATGTGCTGGCGGCCGTCGTGCGGGGCATCGTCGTCGGCGCGGGCGTGCTCGCCGTCACGGTATGGTTCGTCGAGCTGCGGCTCGAGGCGCCGCTCTGGGTGCTCGCCTTTGCGCTGCTCGGGGCGGCGCTGCTCGGCACGCTCGGCCTGATTGCCGGGGTGCTCTCCGACAAGATCGACCAGCTCGCCGCTTTCCAGAACTTCGTCATCATGCCGCTGACGTTCCTTTCGGGAGTGTTCTATTCGATCCATTCGCTGCCGAGCGCCTGGCAGCGCCTGTCGCACGCCAATCCCTTCTTCTATATGGTGGACGGCTTCCGTTACGGATTTTTCGGCGTGTCGGACTTCCCGCCGCTGGCAAGCCTTGCGATAGTCGCAGCCTTCCTCCTGGTCGTATCCTTGGCGAATCTCGCGCTGCTCAAATCGGGGTACAAGCTGAGGTCCTGATGGTGACGCCGGAAAGCATCAGGCAGTCGATCGAGGCGGGGCTCGCCTGCCAGCACGTCGAAGTCCTGGGCGACGGCGAGCATTTTCAGGCGCTGGTCGTCTCCGACGAGTTCGCCGGGCGCAACCGCGTGCAACGTCACCAGCTGGTCTACGCCGCGCTCGGCGATCGCATGCGCGAAGAGATCCATGCGCTCTCCATGCGCACGCTCACGTCCGAGGAGTGGCGCTCCGGTGGATAAGCTGCGCATCCGCGGCGGCGTGCCGCTCGAGGGCGAAGCGCACGTCTCGGGAGCGAAGAACGCGGCGCTGCCGATCATGTGCGCGGCGCTCCTCACCGCCGAGCCGCTGCGGCTCGCCAACGTGCCGCAGCTGATGGACGTGCGCACCATGGCGAAGCTGCTCGGCCAGATGGGCGTCGAGCTGTCGCCGCTCGCCGAGGGCCGCATGGCGCTGCGCGCCGCGCGCATCAGCGATCCGACCGCGGGCTATGACCTGGTGAAGACCATGCGCGCGTCGGTGCTCGTGCTCGGACCGCTGCTCGCACGCGGCGGCCGCGCCCGCGTGTCGCTGCCGGGCGGCTGCGCGATCGGCTTGCGGCCGGTCGACCAGCACGTGAAAGGCCTGCAGGCGATGGGCGCGACCATCGCCATCGAGCACGGCTACATGAACGCGGCCGCCGAGCGGCTGCGCGGGGCGCGCATCGTCATGGACATGGTCACCGTGACGGGCACCGAGAACCTGCTGATGGCGGCGACCCTCGCCGAGGGCACGACCCTGATCGAGAATGCCGCGCGCGAGCCCGAGGTGCTCGACTTGGCTCGCTGCCTTGTGTCGATGGGCGCGCGCATCGAAGGCGCCGGCAGCGACGTGATCCGCATCGAAGGCGTGCGCTCGCTGCGCGGCGCCGAGCACCGCGTGATGCCCGACCGCATCGAGACCGGGACCTACCTCGCGGCCGCCGCGGCCACGCGCGGCCGCATCCGGCTGCACGGCGCCGCGCCCGAGACGCTCGATGCGACGCTCGAGAAGCTGCGCGAGGCGGGTGCGCGCATCCGCGTCGACGGCACGACGCTCGAGCTCGAGGCCGCGGGCCGCCCGCGCGCGGCAAGCGTGCGCACGGCGCCCTACCCGGGCTTCGCCACCGACATGCAGGCGCAATTCATGGCGCTCGCCGCGATCGCGCAGGGTACCGCCGTGATCACCGAGACCATCTTCGAGAACCGCTTCATGCACGCGCTCGAGCTGCAGCGCCTGGGCGCCGACATCGCCATCCAGGGCAATAGCGCGGTGGTGCGCGGCGTCGAGCGGTTGCAGGGCGCGAGCGTCATGGCCACCGACCTGCGCGCTTCGGCAGGTCTCGTCATCGCCGGCCTGGTCGCCGAAGGGGAGACGATCGTCGATCGCATCTACCACCTCGACCGCGGCTACGAGGCGCTCGAGAAGAAGCTCTCGGGCCTCGGCGCGCGCGTCGCGCGCGTCAGCTGACGCCTTGCGGTAGAATCCGCCCCCTTCAGCACGTCGATCAGGGCGATTCGCGGATGGTTGCACATGGCGAGCATCAGCATAGCGTTGTCGAAGGGGCGGATCTTCGACGAGACCGCGCCGCTGCTCGCCCGCGTCGGCATCCGGCCTAAGGCGAACCCCGACACCTCGCGCAAGCTCGTCATCGCGACCAACCGCCGCGGCCTGCGGCTGATCGTGGTGCGCGCGAGCGATACCCCCACCTACGTGCAGCACGGCGGCGCCGATCTCGGCATCGCCGGGCGCGACGTGCTGGTCGAGCACGGCGGCGACGGCCTCTACCAGCCGGTGGACCTCGGCATCGCGCGCTGCCGCATGATGGTGGCGGTGCGCAAAGGCTTCGACTACGCCGGCGCAGTGAGCCAGGGTGCGCGCCTGCGCGTGGCGACGAAGTACGTCAACACGACGCGCGAGCACTTTTCCGCCAAGGGCGTGCACGTGGATCTGATCCGGCTCTACGGCTCGATGGAGCTCGCCCCGCTCACCGGGCTTGCCGATGCGATCGTCGACCTGGTGGCGACCGGGCGCACGCTGCGCGAGAACGGGCTCGTCGCGGTGGAGGAGATCCTGCCGATTTCGGCGCGCCTGATCGTCAACCAGGCCGCCCTGAAGACCAAGCGCGGCGAGCTGCAGCCGCTGATCGACGCCTTCGCCGAGGCCGCGGCATGAAGCCAAGGCGCCTTGTCAGCTCGGCGGCCGGCTTCGCCTCGGCGCTCGATGGCCTGCGCTTCAACGCGGCGCGCGACGGCGCCGTGGAGCAGGCGGTGCGCTCGATCATCGCCGATGTGCGTGCGCGCGGCGATGCCGCGCTGCTCGAATACGCGCGGCGCTTCGATGGCGCGAGCGCGGCGTCCGTCGCCGCGCTGGACCTTACGCCGCGCCTGCGCACGGCGCTCGACGCGCTGGCCGGGGCCGAGCGCGACGCGCTGCGCGCGGCCCACCAGCGCATCCGCGCCTTCCACGAGCGCCAGGTACAGCAGTCGTGGGATTACCGTGAGAGCGATGGCACCCGGCTCGGCCAGCGCGTGAGCGCGCTCGAGCGCGTCGGCCTTTATGTTCCGGGCGGCAAAGCTGCTTATCCCTCCTCGGTGCTGATGAACGCGGTGCCGGCCCGGGTGGCGGGCGTGCGCGAGCTCGTCATGGTGAGCCCGAACCCCGATGCGACGGTGCTCGCGGCGGCGGCGCTCGCCGGCGTTGACCGGGTGTTTGCGCTCGGCGGCGCGCAGGCGATCGCCGCGCTCGCCTACGGCACCGCGTCGATCGCGCGCGTCGACAAGATCGTCGGCCCGGGCAACCAGTACGTCGCGGAAGCGAAGCGTCAGGTCTTCGGCGAGGTCGGCATCGACCTGCTCGCCGGTCCCTCCGAGATCCTCATCATCAGCGACGGCGCCGCGCCGGCCGAGTGGCTGGCGATGGATCTGTTTTCGCAGGCCGAGCACGACGAGGCCGCGCAGGCCCTGCTTCTTTCACCGGATGCGCGCCACCTCGACGCGGTCGGCGCCGCCCTCGAGCGGCTGCTGCCCGCCATGGCGCGACGCGACGTCATTGCGCGCTCGCTCGAAGCGCGCGGCGCATTGGTCCAGACGCGCGATATTGCCGAAGCGTGCGCGCTCGCCAACCGCATCGCGCCCGAGCACCTCGAGCTCGCCGTCGCCGACCCGCAGGCTTTGCTGCCGCAGCTGACGCATGCCGGCGCGATCTTCCTGGGCCGCTGGAGCTCGGAGGCGATCGGCGACTATTGCGCCGGGCCCAACCACGTGCTGCCCACCTCCGGGAGCGCGCGCTTTTCGTCGGCGCTCGGCGTGTACGACTTCCAGAAGCGCACCAGCATCATCGACGTATCGCAAGCCGCCGCCGAGCGCCTGGGGCGCGTCGCCGCCACCCTCGCCGATGCGGAAGGCTTGCCCGCGCACGCGCGCGCCGCGCGCCTGAGGTACGAATGAAGCCCGAAGACCTCGTGCGTCCCGAGATCCTGGCGCTCTCCGCCTATGCGGTCGCGCCCGCGGCCGGCATGGTGAAGCTCGACGCCATGGAGAACCCGTACCGCCTGCCGCCGCCGCTGCGGCGCGAGCTCGCGGCGCGGCTCGCCGACGTGGCGCTCAACCGCTACCCGGAGCCCAACCCGCCGCGGCTGCGCGAGCTGATCATCCGCAAGATGCGCGTGCCGGCAGGCATGGAGGTGCTTCTCGGCAACGGCTCCGACGATCTGATCCAGATCATCGCGCTCGCGCTGGCGCGCCCGGGCGCGGTCATGATGTACCCGTCGCCGACCTTCGTGATGTACGGCGTCAACGCGACGTTCTCGGGCATGCGGGCCGAGCCGGTGCCGCTGCGCGACGACTTCAGCTTCGACGCCGAGGCGTTCATCGCGCGCATGCGCGCCGAGCGGCCGGCGCTCGTGTTCCTCGCCTATCCGAACAATCCGACCGGCGTGCTCTACCCGCGCCCCGAGGTGCGCCGCGTGATCGAGGCGGCGCCGGGGCTGGTGGTGCTGGACGAGGCCTATCACGTGTTCGCCGGCGAAACGTTCATGGACGAGTTGCCGCGCTACGCGAATCTGCTCGTCCTGCGCACCGTGTCGAAGCTCGGCCTTGCCGGCCTGCGGCTCGGCTATCTCGCCGGGCGGCCGGAGTGGCTCGCCCAGTTCAACAAGGTGCGCCAGGTCTACAACGTCAACGTGCTCACCGAGGCCGCAGCGCTGTTCGTGCTCGAGCACCTCGACGTGCTGGAGGCGCAGGCGGCCGAAATACGGGCCGAGCGCGAGCGGCTGGAGAGCGCGCTGCGCGCGATGCCGGGCGTGACGCTGTTTCCGTCGCGGGCCAACTTTTTCCTGGTGCGGGTGCGCGACGCCGCGCGCACCTACGAGGGGCTCAGGCGCGAAGGCGTGCTGGTGCGCAACCTCCACCCGGCACTTGCCAACTGCCTGCGCATCACGGTCGGCACGCCGGACGAAAACCGTATACTGCTCAACGCGCTGAAGGAAGCAATCTAGAATGCAGGAAACGCTCTGACATGCGCGCGGCCGAAGTCGCCCGCAACACCAAGGAGACGCAGATCCGCGTGCGCGTGGATCTCGACGGCAGCGGCGTGGCGCGGCTCGCGACCGGCCTGCCGTTCCTCGAGCACATGCTCGACCAGGTGGCGCGCCACGCCATGCTCGATCTCGAGATCGACGCCAAGGGCGACCTGCAGATCGACGCGCACCATACGGTGGAAGACATCGGCATCACGCTCGGCCAGGCCTGCGCGCGCGCCGTCGGCGACAAGGCGGGCATCGTGCGCTACGGCCATGCCTATGTGCCGCTCGACGAGGCGCTGTCGCGCGTGGTGATCGACTTCTCCGGGCGCCCGGGCCTCGAGTACCACGTGAAGTACGCGCGCAGCCTGATCGGCGAATTCGATGTCGATCTGGTGCACGAGTTCTTCCACGGCTTCGTCAACCACGCGCAGGTCACGCTGCACATCGACAACCTGCGCGGCGAGAACGCCCACCACCAGTGCGAGACGATCTTCAAGGCGTTCGCACGCGCGCTGCGCATGGCGGTGGCGCGCGATCCGCGCGGACAGGGCGCCATTCCCTCGACCAAGGGCTCCCTCTAGCCGCATCGTGGCGCGCATCGCGGTCGTCGATTACGGCATGGGCAACCTGCGCTCGGTATCCAAGGCGCTGGAGCAGGTCGCGCCGCAAGCACAGATCGCGGTGACCGCCGATGCCGAGGTGATCCGCGCCGCCGAGCGCATCGTCGTGCCCGGGCAGGGCGCGCTCCCCGACTGCATGCGCAACCTGGCGGCGAGCGGCGCCCGGGATGCGGTGCTCGAGGCATTGGCGGCAAAGCCCTATCTCGGCATCTGCCTCGGCCTGCAGATGCTGTTCGAGCATGGCGAGGAAGGCGACACGCCGGGTCTCGGCATCTTCGCCGGGCGCGTGCCGCGGTTCGCGCCGACGCCGCTCAAGATCCCGCACATGGGCTGGAACGAGGTGCGGCAGGAAAGCGCGCACCCGTTGTGGGCAGGCATCAGCGACCGCAGCCGCTTTTACTTCGTGCACAGTTACTATCCGGCGCCCGCGGATCGGACGCTCAGCGCGGCAAGCTGCGTGTATGGCGTGCCCTTTACCTGCGCCGTAGCCCGGGATAACATCTTTGCCGTCCAGTTTCATCCTGAAAAGAGCCAGTCCGCCGGCCTGCAACTTCTCTCCAACTTCATCCGCTGGCGCCCCTGATTTAAATCGGACCGACGGCCGCTTCCGCGCCGTGCACCTTAATCTGTTGCCGTGCTGATCATCCCCGCGATCGACCTGAAGGACGGGCGCTGCGTGCGGCTGCAGCAAGGCAAGATGGACACGGCCACCGTGTTCTCGGAGAACCCCGTCGAAATGGCCAGGCACTGGGCCGCGCAGGGCGCGCGCCGCTTGCATATCGTGGACCTGAACGGCGCCATTGCCGGCCGGCCGAAGAACGAGAAGGTGATCCGCGAAATGGTCGCCGCGGTAGGCGAGCAGGTGCCCGTGCAGGTGGGCGGCGGCATCCGCGACCTCGACACGATCGAGAGCTATCTCGACGCGGGCGTGACCTACATCGTGATCGGCACCGCCGCGGTAAAAAACCCCGGCTTTCTTTCCGATGCCTGCTACGCCTTCCCGGGACACGTCATCGCCGGCCTCGACGCGAAGGAGGGCAAGGTCGCGGTGGAAGGCTGGTCCAAGCTCACCGGCCATGACGTGGTCGATCTCGCCAAGAAGTACGAGGACTACGGCATCGAGGCGCTCGTCTACACCGACATCGGGCGCGACGGCATGCTGAGCGGCATCAACATCGAGGCGACGCTGCGCCTTGCGCAGGCCACCAAGACGCCGATCATCGCCTCGGGCGGCTTGAACAGCGTCGAGGACGTGCAGGCCGTCTGCAGCAAGCTCGCCCCGGAGGGCGTCATCGGCGCCATCGCCGGCCGCGCGCTCTACGAAGGCAAGCTCGAGCTCAAGAAAGCGCAGGCCGCGGCCGACAAGGCGCTGGGAAAGGCCTGAGCCGTGGGCCTCGCCAAGCGCGTCATTCCCTGCCTCGACGTCACCGCGGGGCGAGTGGTGAAAGGCGTCAACTTCGTCGGGCTGCGCGATGCCGGCGACCCGGTAGAAATCGCGGCGCGCTACGACCGCGAAGGCGCGGACGAGCTTTGCTTTCTCGACATCACCGCGAGCTCCGATGAGCGCGACATCCTCCTGCACGTCATCGAGGCAGTCGCGGCGCAGGTCTTCATTCCGCTCACCGTGGGCGGTGGCGTGCGCAGCGTCGCGGACGTGCGGCGCCTGCTGAACGCGGGCGCCGACAAGGTCTCCATCAACACCGCCGCGGTGCAGTCTCCGGAGCTGGTCGCGCGGGCCTCCGCCATCGTCGGCGCGCAGTGCATCGTCGTGGCCATCGACGCCAAGCGCACCGGCCCAGGCTGGGAGGTCTACACCCACGGCGGGCGCCGCGCGACCGGACTCGATGCCGTGCAATGGGCGCAGCGCATGACGGCCGCCGGCGCGGGAGAGATACTGCTCACCAGCATGGATCGCGACGGCACCCGCGACGGCTTCGATCTCGCGCTCACGCGCGCAGTGTCGGAGGCCGTCACCGTGCCCGTCATTGCCTCCGGCGGCGCCGGCAACCTCGAACACCTCGCGCAGGGCGTGCTCGACGGAAGAGCGGACGCGGTGCTTGCGGCGAGCATCTTCCATTTCGGCGAATACACCGTGCGCCAGGCGAAAGCGCACATGAAAGCCTGCGGCATCGAGGTGCGCGAGTGAACTGGCTCGACGAAGTGCCGTGGAACGAGCACGGTCTGATCGCGGCCGTGGCGCAGGATGCAAGCAGCGGTCGCGTCCTGACCGTCGCATGGATGAACCGCGAGGCGCTCGGGCAGACGGCTGAAACCGGCGAGGCGGTCTACTGGTCGCGCTCGCGCGGCCGGCTGTGGCGCAAAGGCGAGCAATCGGGGCACGTGCAGAAGGTGCGCGAGCTGCGCCTCGATTGCGATGCCGACGCGGTGCTGCTACAGGTGGAGCAGGTCGCCGGCATCGCTTGCCACACGGGGCGCGAAAGCTGTTTCTTTCGAAAACTCGAGAACGGGAGCTGGGTGACGACCGATCCGGTGCTGAAGGACCCGGCCGTCATCTACAAGAAATGAAGCCGGGCCTTTATGAGACGCTGGAGCGCATCGCCGCGACCATCAACGAGCGAAAGCACGGTGATGCCGCCAAGTCCTATGTCGCGCAGCTCTTCGCCAAGGGCGACGACGCGATGCTGAAGAAGATCGGCGAGGAGGCCACCGAAACGGTGCTCGCCGCGAAGAGCGGCGACCGCCTGGCGCTGGTGCGCGAGACCGCGGACCTGTGGTTCCACTCGATGATCGTGCTCGCGCGGCACGGGCTCGGGCCCGCCGACGTGCTCGCCGAGATGCACCGGCGCGAGGGCATTTCGGGCCTCGATGAGAAGGCGGGGCGCAAGCCATGACGGATCCCAATTGCATCTTCTGCAAGATCGCGCGCGGCGAGATTCCGGCGAAGAAAATCCACGACGACGCCGATGTGATGGCTTTCCACGACATCCGCCCGCAGGCACCGGTGCACATCCTGCTCGTGCCCAAAGCGCACATCGCGTCGCTCTACGATGCGAGCCCCGCGCACCAGGCGGCGCTCGGCAAAATGCTGGTGCTCGCGGGGCGCCTGGCGCGCGAAGCGGGCGCGACCGAGGGCTTCCGCACCATCATCAATAACGGCCGGGTGGCGCACCAGGAGGTGTATCATCTCCACATGCACGTCCTCGGCGGGCCCGAACCGCTCGGCCCGATGCTCGCGAGGAAGTAAACAGGAGAAGGCACCATGGGTTCACTCAGCATATGGCACTGGTTGATCGTTCTGGTGATCGTGATGCTGATCTTCGGCACGAAGAAGCTGCGCAACATCGGCGCCGATCTCGGCGGCGCAGTGCGCGGCTTCAAGGATGGCATGCGCGAAGGCGCCGACAAGTCGGCTGACACGGCTCCGCCGCAGGTGACGGGCAAGACCGTGGAAGGCGAGGTGCGCGGCAAGACCGAGCAGAAGGCCTGAAGCGCCTGCCCGCCCGGCCGAGGCGCCCAAGCGGGCGCCTTTTTCGTCTCTAGCAATGTTCGACATCGGTTTCTCCGAGCTCCTGGTCATCGGCATCGTGGCGCTGATCGTCATCGGGCCGCAGAAGCTGCCGCGCGTCGCGCGCACCGTGGGTCACCTGCTCGGGCGGCTGCAACGCTACGTGGCCGACGTCAAGGCCGACATCAACCGCGAGATCGAGCTCGAGGAGCTGCGCAAGATGCGCGACTCGATGCAGAAGGCCGCTTCCGAGATGCAAACGGCGGTCGATAGCGAGCTGCACCAGACCGCCGACGAGCTGAACAAGGCCGCGGCGAGCGCCGCCGGCGAGACGCAGCCGGCGCCCGAAGCCGCCAAGGCGCCCGA
>Ga0075425_100005643_pt1 | contig 13029 bp, 13 predicted proteins | sample SoiMethybrSBSTD4_FD_75300 | JGI IMG/M metagenome (GOLD analysis project Ga0075425, IMG submission 75300) | Bulk soil microbial communities from a Populus tree surrounding site in Tennessee, USA - Soil MetaG P. TD hybrid SBSTD4 | ecosystem: Environmental > Terrestrial > Soil > Tree plantation...
TGAAAACGTCCGGCAGAGGTGACTGGCGTCGGCGAAGCCTGAGTCCATGGCCACGCGCGTGACCGTCACCGGCATCGTTGCCAGTTGCCGCCGCGCATCGCGCAATCTCGCCGACTGCACGTACTCGGTCATCGACATGCCGACGTGCCGGCGAAACGCGCGCGACGCGTACACCGGATGCAGCGCGAAGTCGCGGGCCAGGGCGTCGAATCGAATCGGCTCGTCGAAGCGCTGATCGAGCGCGGCGCGCATTTTTCCGATCCACTCCGGCGCGCAGCGCGGCGCCTGATAGCACGCGATGACCGCCTCGACGAGCGCGGCCGCGCATCGCTCGCTCGCAACGGCATCGGCAGCAGCGAACGCGCGCTGCAATGCGATCGCGCGGCGAACGACGTCCGGCGTATCGATCCACATCCATGCGCCGTCGCGAAGCATCCGTCCGTACGCCGAATCGCGCGCGAATCGAATCGACAAAGCCTTCGCGCCGCCGCTCCCCACACGATCTTCATGTTCCGCGGCTGCTGCCTTCAAAACGACACTCGAAGGGATGGCGCGATACACACCGCCTTCCGCCGCTTCCTCGAGCTCGCCGCCGGCGATCACGGTCACATTGCTGTGCGCGTGCGTGTGTCTCGTCTGATGCATGCCGGCCGGGTAGACGACTTCCTTCACGGTAAAGTCCATCGGTGTCATAAACGCCGCAGACCGCCGAAAGGTTAGCAGCCGCTGCCGGAGCTACTTCATTTCCGGCGCGCCGCGCGGATCAGGTAATCCAGTGGAGGATAGGCGCCCTCGCCTGTCCCTCGTTGCCGAGAGAAAACGGACAGGCGAGGCGCCTATCCTCCACCGGATGCCGTCTTGTTCAGAGCTTCCCTAGCGGCCGGACGGGGAGAAGATTCACGAGGCCGTTGATGCGCGTCCCGCCGCTGATGTTGACGATCGCGACGATGATGGCGGCGACGCGATCACGATCGCGCCGATGAGCGGCACCGACCAGTGCACAAGAATTGGTCGCCGGCGAAACGCGCCGACGCGAAACATCCGCCTCACGCGCGCGCCTCGTCGGCGCCGAGCGCGTCGAGAATCACAGCAGCGTTCCGTGCAGGATCAGCAGCGCCACCGTGAAGTAGATGCAGAGTCCCGTCACGTCGACGAGCGTGGCCACGAACGGCGCGGAGCTCGTGGCCGGATCGAATCCGAGGCGGCGCATGAGGAAGGGCAGGAGACTTCCGGCCAGCGTTCCGAACATCACCACGCCGATCAGCGCGGCCCACACCGTGAACGCGATGAGGATGTAGTGCGGACCGTAGCTCGTGATGTGCAGTCGATGCCACAGGACGATGCGGAAGAATCCGATCGCGCCGAGGAGCGCGCCGAGCAAAATGCCGGAGATCACTTCGCGTCCAAAGACGCGATGCCAGTCGCGGATGCGCAGCTCGCGCAATGCCAGCGATCGGATGATCAGCGACGCCGCTTGCGATCCGCTGTTGCCGCCGCTGGAGATGATCAATGGTACGAATAGAGCTAAGACGACGGCGTGGGCGATCTCGCCTTCGAAATAGCTCATCGCCGTCGCGGTGAGCATCTCGCCGAGAAACAGCGCGGAGAGCCAGCCGGCACGCTTCTTCACCATGGCGAAGAGGCCGACGTTGAGATACGGCGCGTCGAGCACTTCCGAGCCGCCCATCTTGACGATGTCTTCGGTCGCTTCCTGCTCGGCGACGTCGAGCACGTCGTCGACGGTGATGATGCCGAGCATGTGGCCGTCGGAATCGGTGACCGGCAGCGCCACGCGGTCGTACTTCTCGAATGACTTCAGCACTTCTTCGCGATCTTCATTCGCCAGCACGCAGACGAGCGGCGGATCGTCGATGTCGGTCACTTTCGTATTCGGATCGGTGAGGACGAGTGAGCTGAGGCGAATATCCTCGAGCAGCGTCCCGCGCTCGTCGAGGATGTAGACGACGTTGACCGTCTCCGCTTTCTGGCCGGTGCGGCGGATGTGGTCGAGCGCCTCGCCCGCCGTCATGTCGCTCCGAATGGTCACGTAATTCGGAGTCATGTAACGGCCGGCGGTCTCCTCCGGATATCCGAGGAGCCAGCGCGTATTCTTCAAGTCTTCGGGACTGAGCGCGGCGATGAGGCGGCGCGTGACGACGGCCGGCATCTCTTCGAGCAGGCGCGTGCGGTCGTCGGGATTCATCGACTGCAACACGTTGCGGACCTGCTCGTTCGTCAGCGCGTCGATCAGCTCTTCCTGATGATCGGGAGGGAGATAGGAGAAGACTTCGCCGGCGATTTCCTTCGGAAGGAGGCGGAAAACGAAGGCATCTTCTTCCGACGGAAGGGCCACGATGAGATCGGCGACGTCGGACGGATGCAGCTCGACCAGCGCGTCGCGCAGCCCCTGCCAGTCCTGATGCGAGATGGTCTGGCGCAGCTTCTCGTCGATCGAGATCGGCGTCGTGTCCGTCATCGCAGCGAAGGATTACACACGCATGAGATAATTCGCGCGAAAAAATGCCGCTCATCAAACTCGACCTGCTGGGCGACTACCAGATTCATTCGTCGTCCGGTGCACTGATCACGTTGTCCGCGAAAAAGTCGCAGGCTTTGCTGGCGTACCTGGCCGTGAAGCCGGCGCAGCTCGTGTCGCGCGACAAGATGGCGTCGCTGCTTTGGAGCGGCAGCGGACCGGAGCAAGCACGCCAGAGTCTTCGCCAGCTTCTGTCGACGCTGCGCAAGGAGCTCACGCAACTTTCTCCCGACGCGAAGATCCTCGTCGAAGAATCCGACTTCCTCGGCATCGACGCCGCGCTCGTGCACGCCGACGTCTCCGAGTTCGAGTCGCTGCTCGCCACCGGAACGGAAGACGCGCTGACGCAGGCGACGGAGATCTATCGCGGCGATTTCCTCGACGGCTTCCAGCTCGGCGAAGAGAAGTTCGATCAGTGGGTGCTCGCGGAGCGCGACCGCCTGCATCGCGCCGCGCTGCGCGTGCACACGCAACTCTCCGACCTGCTCGCGAAACGCGGCGCGCTCGACGAAGCGATCGCGGTGGTGCAGCGCGCGCTGCGCATCGATCCGCTGCAGGAAGCGATGCACCGCACGCTGATGCGCTTGTACATGCAGAGCGGCGATCTCGTGAACGCGCTGCAGCAATACGACGCGTGCGCGCGCATGCTGAAGCGCGAGCTCGGCGTCGAGCCCGACGCCGAAACGCGCGCGCTGCAACAGCAGATCTCGCAGCTCCGCTCCAAACGCACTCCGCAACAGCAGGCATCCGAGCCGAAGGATGCGAAGAAGACGGTGCTCGTCGTCGAAGACAACGTGCTCAATCGCGAGCTGGCGAACGCGGTCCTGAAAGCGGCCGGCTACAACGTGCTGATCGCGAAGGACGGAGCCGAGGCGCTGATGACGGTGGGACGCGAGAGCGTCGACTTGATGCTGCTCGACATCGATCTTCCGTTCATCGACGGCCACAACGTGCTCGCCGCGCTCAAGGACAAAGGTCTCGAAGTGCCGACGATCTTCGTCTCCGGGCTCCCCGGCGAGGAGCCCGAAGTGAAGGCGTTCGAAGTCGGCGCCGCCGACTTCATCCACAAGCCGGTGAAGAACACGGTGCTGCTGGCGCGCGTCAAGCGTGTGTTGGGCGAGTGACGCAGCGCGAGGCAAGCCGCACAGCGCCACATTTGTGTACACAATAGTTGACACAACATGAACGCGACGCCACAATGTGTCGTGGCCGCATGAAAACGACATCCGTACGAGAGTTTCGCAATCGAGTCGCTGAATTGATCGACAGCGACGAGCCAGTCCTCGTCACGCGTCACGGCAAGCACGCGGCAGTGCTGTATCCATTGCACGATCCTAAGAAGATCCCCATCGAGGTGCGACGACGCCTGTTCCGCGATATTACGGAGTCCATTCGCGAACAGCTCGACGCGCGAGGTGTAACCGATGAGGAGATCGAGCGAGAGTTCCGCTCGCCCCGTAAGCGTCGCCGCCGATAGCAACGTGCTATTGGCGGCCGTTGCACGCCGGGCTGCGTGGCGCGTGTTTGAAGCGCCGGAACTCACCTTCCGGTGGAGCGCTACTTCGCACGCGACTATGCGTCGCATCTCGACGAAGCGCGCCGCTATCTCGAGTGGCGTGATCCAGATGACGTACACCTCGCCGCCCTCGCACTGAAACTAGCAATTCCCGTTTGGTCGAACGACCGCGACCTGCGTGAGCTACCGCTTATTGTCTACACGACGGCCGAACTACTGAAGATTCTCGACCAACATGCCTGACCGTCGAGCGCGTCAAGCGTGTGTTGGGAGAGTAATCACTCGCCCAGATACGCGTTGCCGAGCTTTACGACCACCGCCGTGAGAAACGGCGTCGCATTCGTGCCGGACGTTTGAATGTCCAGAGTCGTCTCGCCGCCAAAGATCAATTTGTAGGTCTGATTGGCGTCGAGCGTTACGCGGCCGGAGTCCTTCCGGATGTCGACGCGTTCATCGATCGGCGAGCTGAAGAGGCCACTTCGCTCCCACACGATTCCGTTGTTGCTCTGCGCGTCATTGCCGAAGACCACGGCAGCGCGCGTGTTCATCTTGCCGTCGCGCGACTTGACGCCGCCCTTCTTGAATTCGGACTCGCGGTACAGGATGGCGAACGGACTGAAGTCGGAGCATCCGCCGCCCGGACAAAGGATCAGGTGCGGGTCCGCGAGGTCGACGCCGAGCGTCAGCTGCCCCCCTTCCGGATAGCGAATCGTCTTCTTGCTCACGGCGTAGTTCTTACGCGTCGCCTCGATGTGCTGATCCTCCAGCTGGAGCCCTCGTCCCACTTCCCACTCCAGGCGTCCGACGTATTCGAAGCCGGCGTACGGTGTGTGGGCGTCGAAGAATGCCTTGTCGATCTTGCCGTGCAATGCGCCGTTGATCGTCGCCTCCGGCTCGCTGTGCGATTGATCGTAGCCGTAGCTGCTCAACAGCGCGTATCCGCCGCCGGCGCGCTCGATCGCGGTGAAGCTGCCGATCGACACCGAGCGTCCGTCGTCGAGCTTCACCGAGCGCATCTCGATCGTCTGCGGCTTGTACGGAAGCGGCGTGATGATGTGCGTATTGCCCGGCGCCGAGCGCGAAGCCTCGTGGTAGTGGTAGATCTTCCACCGATCGCCGAGGCGAATCTCGTCGTAGATGTCCGGCTTCGACGTGGCGCGCCAGTAATCGACGCGGCCGTCGTACGTCGGCGGCGACGTCATCATCGCGCTCGGCGCGACGGCGTGATTGCCGTTGAGCGTGAGCTTGCCGTCGAAGCCGTCGCCCATGGAAATCACGCGTCCGCGCAGGCCGAATGATGCGAGCATCGCGGAGGTGAAGAAGTCGGCGCGCGCGAGAACGCGGAGGCCGTGCTCCGGAAGAATGTTGGCGATGCGGCGATGCGTATCGCTCTTGGCCAGGACGGTGAACTCGATCGCGCTGTTGAACTCCGCGAGCTGCTGGTCGAGATAGCGCGCGAACACTTCGCGGTACTCCGTCGCCGTGTGCGGCAGCTTCTGGTAGTCGGCGCAGTCGCCGGTCACTTCACAATTCGACTGCAGCGTCTCCGCCGCCCACACGTACATCACGAACGCTCTTCGCTCCTCGGTGATCAGTCCTTGCATCACCGACTCGATGTACTCGTACGGAACGTCGAGATTCGACGTCCCGGTCTGCAGCGTCCGGCGGCCGTACGAGCGCAGCAGCGTGTCGTTGCCGAAGCTGTTCTGGGTCAGTTGGTCGTTGATCGTGCCGAGCTCTTTGTACAGCTTGTCATCGAAGATGATCTGCCGCGCGAACGCGAGCGCGCGCTCATTCGTCAGCGGCCGCTTGCCGGTGAAGAGCGGAACGTATTGATCGTTCCAATCGAGGCGGATGTGCGTCACGCTCTTGCCGATGATCGACTCCGGCCCGATCTCGTTCATCCGCGTCAGGATCTGCTTGTTCTGATTGATGAGCGTTTCCTGCCGCTGCTGGATCTGCTCGACGGCGCGATGGATCGCGGCAACTTCCTTCTCGATCTTGGCGAGGCGGTGGACGAGCCGCTCTTTCCACTCCGTCTCTTTCGCGCCGGAGATCTTCGCGAAAACGGCGCAGTACCACGAGTCATCGGATGCGTAGTCGAGGTTCTTCGCTTTGCAATTCGTGTTGTAGCCCATCTCCGCGAGGTTCTTGATCAGCACCTCGGCGCCCGCTTTGACGGGATCGATCGGGAAGGTCGGATTCTCGACCGCGGCAGGTCCATCGGCGAGACACGGGAGAGCAAGGACGGCGAGGAGCAGAGACACAACGACACACTTCGGCGCAGGCATGCTTTCTCCTTTCTCCGGAACGCGGGCAGCGGGGACAGAAGGAAGTATAACGAAAGGCTGACCTTGCCTGCTTCTTGCACCGCGGCGTACCGTGAACGCAATGAAGATCCTCGTAGTCGATGACAATCCGAAGCACGCGCAGACCGTCGAGAGCGTCGGCGCGCAGATTTGCGTCGAGTGCGCGACCGATGGTTGGGACGCGATCGAGAAGCTCGAGAACGACAGCTACGACGCGATCGTGATCGACACCGATCTGCCGCGCCACAGCGGCTTCGGCGTGCTGACGTACTTGCGCGAAGAGATCGGCGACGATCTGCCGAACGTCATCGTCATCACGAGCTCCGACCGCGTCGAGCTGCAGCGCAAGCTGCAGGTGCAAGTCATCGCAAAGACGGATGAGGATCTGACCGAAGCGGTGCGGCTGCTGGCGCACCGATCGTAATCTCCTCCTGCGCGCGGTCGAGTCGCATCGTGCCGTGCATCCAGTCCCACCAACTGAACAGGCTCGCGAAGTTGCTGTCGGTCTCTTCCTGTCGCGTCGAATGATGGATGCCGTGCATGCGCGGCGTGGCGATCACGTTCGCGAGCGCGCGGTCGATTTCTTTCGGCAAGCGCGTGTTCGAGTGATGGAAGAGGATCGAGACGAGCAGCATGCGCTGCCAGAGCACGAGCGACGCTTCGTCGATCTTCAGAAAATGCACTTGCGCGACGCGAAAGAACGCCGACAGCGCCATCTCGCCGGGATGAAAGCGGATGCCCGTCGAGACGTCGAGGTCGGGATCTTCGTGATGCGCTTTGTGGAACGCCCAGAGCAGCGGGACGTGATGATTGAGGCGATGCCACCACCAGAGGGTGTAATCGAGAAGAAGGACGTTGAGCACTCGACGCGCGACCGTCGTTTCCAGTGGAGGATAGGCGCCCTCGCCTGTCCCCCCGCGGACAGGCGAGGCGCCTATCCTCCACTGGACGACGGCGGAGGTCGCGCCCATCACCGCATTTCGTACGACGCGCTTCCCGCGCGGCGCAACGCGTTTTCGCAGCGGACGCTTCGTCTCGGCGATCGCGAAGATCGCGAACGCACCAAGCGTCATCGCTGCCGTCTTCAAACGCACCGCAGAATCGCCTCGGCCGATCGCTCCGCGTCTTCCTCGCTCGTTCCCCAATGCGAGACGGAGATCCGCATCGCCGCCATGCCGTGCCATGTCGTGCCGCCGAGCCAGCACGTTCCTTCGCGCTGCACGCGCGTAACGACGTCGCGCGTCAGTTCGTCGCTGTCGCCGAAGCGGACGAGCACCTGATTGAGCACGACGTCGTTGAGAATCTTCACGCGCGCGTCGGCGCGGAGAATCTCGGCGATCTGCCGTGCGCGCGCGCAGCCGTTGTCGACCATCGTCGCGATGCCACGCTTGCCTAACGCGCGAAGGGCGGCGTAGACGGGAATGCCGCGCGCGCGGCGCGAGAACTCGGGGGTGTACTCGAAGTTGTCGCGCTCGACGCCGGCGGAGTGCTCGATGTACTCCGCGCGCACGGACATCGCCGTGCGCTGCGACGCTGCGTCCTTCACGATGACGATGCCGCAGTCGTACGGAACGTTGAGCCACTTGTGCGCGTCGGTCGCCCACGAGTCGGCGAGCTCGATGCCGTCGGCGAGTTGCGCGTGACGGCGCGAGGCGCGCGCCCACAGTCCGAATGCGCCGTCGACGTGCAGCCACGCGTTGCGCTCGCGCGCGATCCCGGCGATGTCGCGGAGCGGATCGAACGCGCCGGTGTTCACGTTCCCGGCCTGCGCGACGATGATCGTCGGACCTTCCGGCAGCGACTTCACCACGCGTGCAAGATCGTCCGCGCGCATCCTCCCCTGCTCGTCGGTCGCGACCTGATGCAGCGCGCGCATTCCGAATCCGAGCATGCGCATCGACGTGTGCACCGTGACATGCGCCTCGGCGCCGACGATGACGTTGACGCGCGGCGCGTCGGCGAGCCCGACGTCTTCGACGTTCACGCCGATCCGACGCAGCACGCCGTGCCGCGCCGAAGCGAGTCCGGTGAAGTTCGCCATCTGGCATCCGGTCACGAATCCGACGCCCGACTGGCGCGGCAGATCGAGAATGTCGAGCAGCCACGCCGAGGCAATCTCTTCGATCACGGAGGAGATCGGCGACGTCGCGTAGATGCCGGGATTCTGATCCCACGCGCTCGCCAGCCAATCGGCGGCGAGCGATACCGGCAGCGATCCGCCGATCACGAATCCGAAGTAGCGCGGCCCCGCGCTGGCGATCGCGCCGCGGTCGCCTTGCGCCGCGAGATCGTCGATGACGACCGACGACGGCTCGCCGTCGTCGCGTAGCGGAACGCGCAGTGCCTCGAGCATCTCCTCGCGCGTGGCGCGCGCGCCGACGTGACGGTCCGGCAGCGCGAGCAGAAAATCGAGCGCGTGGCGATGCACTCGATCCATGAGATCCGGATCAGCAATATTCATGGCGCGAACAATAATGTTGTTGAAATGCTCATCACAACCGACCGTTCCAAACTCGACATCGATTTGATACATCGCTATCTCTGCGACGAGTCGTATTGGGCGAAAGGAATTCCGCGCGACGTCGTCCAGCGATCGATCGAGAACTCATTCTGCTTCGGGGCGTTCGAAGACGACCGACAGATCGGATTCGCGCGCGCGATCACGGACTACGCGACGTACGCGTACATCGCCGATGTATTCGTCGTCGAGTCGCACCGCGGACGCGGCGTCGGCAAGAAGATCATGCAAGCGATCATGGAGCATCCGTCGCTGCAGGGGCTGCGGAGGTGGTCGCTCATCACCGGCGATGCACATGGTCTCTACCGGCAGTTCGGGTTTCAGGATGTGACGAATCCGGAGAGGTATATGGAGATCGTGAAGAGAGACGCGTATTCCAGTGGAGGATAGGCGCCCCGCCTGTCCCCCGACAGGCGAGGGCGCCTATCCCACTGGACGTCGGAATGACACTCTTTCCCCTCCAGTTACACTTCACCTGTGAACCGCACCACCCGCACCATTCGCATCGGTAACGTCCTCATCGGCGGCTCGAATCCGATCGCCGTGCAGTCGATGGCGGCCACGCGCACGCAGGACATTGCCGCGACGATCCGTCAGGTCGAGCTGCTCGAAGCGGCCGGCGCCGACGTCATCCGCATCGCCGTCGACAATCCGAAAGACGTCGCGGCGCTCGCGGAGATCCGCAAGGCGCGGCCGAACGCGAATCTCTCGATCGATCTGCAGGAGAACTACCGGCTCGCGGAGAAGGTCGCGCCGTACGTTCAGAAGATCCGCTACAACCCCGGTCATCTGTACCACATCGAGCGCGAGAAATTGGTCGAGCAGAAAGTGAAGTACCTCGTCGACGTCGCGCGCGCGCACGATTGCGCGATGCGCATCGGCGTCAACGCCGGCTCCGTCGATCCCGAGAAGATCGCGAAGTATCCGAAGGACGACTCGATCACGCCGATGCTCGACTCCGCCCTCGAGCACTGCAAGATGCTCGACGACCTCGGCTTCGATCGGTACTGCGTCTCGATCAAAGACTCCGATCCGAACAAAGTCATCGACGCCAACATCCGCTTCGCCGAAGCGCGTCCCGACGTCCCGCTGCACCTCGGTGTCACCGAAGCGGGCATGCCGCCCGACGGCATCATCAAGACGCGCGTCGCCTTCGAGCAGCTCATCACCCGCGGCATCGGCGACACCATTCGCGTCTCGCTCACGCTGCCGTTCGAGAACAAAGGCGAAGAGATCACCGTCGGCCGCGCCATTCTCGACGACATCGCCAATGGACGCTTCCGCTCCGTGCCGCGATTCGAGCAGCACGGACTGAACATCATCAGTTGTCCGTCGTGCTCGCGCGTCGAGAACGAAGCGTTCATCGATCTCGCGCACAACGTTCGCGAAGTCACCGCGTACGCGAAGGAACACGACATCACGATTGCCGTGATGGGATGCCGCGTGAACGGTCCCGGCGAAACGGATGACGCCGATCTCGGCATGTGGTGCGCGCCGAACTACGTCAACCTGAAGCGCGGTCCGGAGTCGCTTGGGCACTTTACGTACGAGGAGATTCTCGGCAAAGTGCGCGAAGAGCTCGACAAACTGATCGAGGAAAAAACTTGCACAGCATGAGGAAGGGCGGACGGCCTCGTCCGCCCGGGCGGACGAAGGCGTTCGCCCTTCCGACGCGATGAAACGCGCTCACTACCTCACCATCAGCGCGCTCGTCGTGCTCCTCGATGCCGCGACGAAGTGGATCGTCGCGACGAGCATCGACCTGCACGACTCGCTCACCATCATTCCGAATCTCTTCCAGATCGTGCACGTGCGCAACAGCGGTGCGGCGTTCGGCATCGGCGCGAACGCGGAGTCGCAGCTCGTGCCGCTGGTCCTCAACGTCGGCGCGGTCGTGGTGTTCTGCGTCGTCGTCGTTTACGCGCTGCGTACGTCGCTCAGCGATCGCGTGCTGCAGATCGGATTGCATCTGATCCTCGGCGGAGCGATCGGCAATCTCGTCGACCGCTTCCGCTTCGGATACGTCGTCGACTTCCTCGACTTCTACGTGCGCGAGCACCACTGGCCGGCGTTCAACGTCGCCGACTCCGCGATCTGCATCGGCATCGGACTGCTCTTCTTCGATATGCGAAGAAAGCCGGAGCCGGTCACAGCCGGCGGTTGATCTCGCGCGCGACGACTGCCTTCACCTCTTCGAATCCGCGCGGACTGTAGCCGACGTGCTGATAGCGGACGATTCCACTTCGATCGGCGACGAACGTCCGCGGAATCGGCGCGTTTGCGCCGTAGCTTCGCACGAGACGGCCGTCCGGATCGGCAACCAGCGGGAACGACAACCGCGCGTCGTGGTTGTACTCGGCAACCTTCATCGGATGTTCACCGGAGATGCCGACGACGACGACATCGTTCGGATACGCCTTCGCGATCTCGCTGTCGAGGCGCGGCAACTCGTCGCGACACGGCCGGCACCACGTCGCCCAAACGCTGACGACCACGACCCGGTTGTGCATCTTTTCCTGCACGGCACCAGGGATGAACGGCAACGGTTGTCCGACGAGACTCGCGATCGTGCGCGACGCCTCCGGCGGTGGACCACCGAGCGTCGGGCGCTCGATTACGATCGTTTCGGTCGCGCGGCGATACGCGACGATTGCCACAGCGGTTACCGCGATGAGCGCCACTGCGTAAAACGCGCGTCGCATTAGGTCACCTCGGTATCGTTGTTCTGCGTGAGCGACTGCTGGCGCAACGCCGCTGCGCCGAGGAGTCCACCCATGCCCATCGACTCGACGGCGCTGGACGGCACGAGCATCAACGCACCTTTCTCCTTCAGTCCTTCGTACAGCATGTTCATGGCGCGCAGATGCAGCGCGGTCGGATTCGCCTGGTACGACTTCGACGCTTCCTGGAACAACTTCGCGATCTCGACCTCGGCTTGTCCGAGGATGACGCGGGCTTGCTTCTCGCGATACGCCTGCGCTTCGCGCGACATCGCGTCTTGCAGCGCGTCGGGGATGATCACGTCGCGCATCTCGACCGACTGCACGGTGACGCCCCACGGATTGCAGCGCTGATCGATGAGCTCCTGCAGCATGCCTTCGATCTGCTCGCGGCCGCGCAGCAAATCGCCGAGATGCGTGCGGCCGATGATGTCGCGCAGCGCGGTCTGCGCGGCCCAGCTCACCGCGTCCATGTACTGCTGCACTTCGAGCGCGGCCTTCTCCGGGTCGTACACCATCCAGAAGAGAACTGCGTCGACGTTGACCGGCACGGTGTCGGCGGTGAGCGTTTGCTCCGCGGCGAAGCTCGTCGTGATGACGCGCTGATCGATGTAGATCGACACGCGCTCGATGAGCGGCGTGATCCAGAAGAGTCCCGGTCCGCGCTGGCCGACGTACTTGCCGAGACGCAGCACGATCGCTTTCTCCCACTGCTGCGCGATCTTCGGGGACATCGCGACGATCATGGAGAGAACGGCGAAGCCGAGGATCCAAAACGGATTTTCAGTGCCGATCGTGAGCGACAAACCGATGGCGATGCCGACGACGAGAATGACGACGGCGACGATGTTGGGCCGAAAAACCGGCGCTACGGGACGGGCGGAATTCGGAACAGGGAAGATCATGATGATGACTCTCCTTCCTTCATTCGCTGCGCGACGTATCGAGCGACTTCGCGCGACGAAAACCCGAGGGACGTTGCCTCGGTGATGAAACGATCGGTGATGGACTTGAGCTCGCGCTCGCGATGCGCGGTGTGAACCGCCTTCGGCTGCGCGTCGGCGACGAACGTGCCGACGCCGCGCTTCGTGGCCACAACGCCGTCGCGCTCGAGCGCGAGGTAGACCTTGGCGACGGTGTTGGCGTTGACGCGCAGATCGACGGCGAGCTGTCGCACGGTCGGCAACTGGTCGCCCGCGCGAAGCTTTCCGGTGGCGATGGCCAGCCGGATGCCGCGATCGAGTTGCGCATAAATCGGCACCGGATCGCGAGGGTCGATGTTTATGGGTGGAGTGGCCATTGCTCGCTTGTACTACTACTATAGTACAATCGCGCGAGCGTTTTGGCAAGTGACGAGACGATGACAAAGACGAGAATCGGCGTGATCTGGCTGAGGATGCGCTCCCACGAATGCGCGACATGCCACTCCG
>Ga0075425_100005645_pt1 | contig 13027 bp, 11 predicted proteins | sample SoiMethybrSBSTD4_FD_75300 | JGI IMG/M metagenome (GOLD analysis project Ga0075425, IMG submission 75300) | Bulk soil microbial communities from a Populus tree surrounding site in Tennessee, USA - Soil MetaG P. TD hybrid SBSTD4 | ecosystem: Environmental > Terrestrial > Soil > Tree plantation...
GAGCACGGTTGTCACGTCTTCCGAATGGAGCTGAGACTCTCGAGCTAGCGGAACATGAAGTAGACCGCGCCCATCAGGCACAGCGCCGCCCACAGGAAATTCAGCGTAATCGGCTGGCGCATGTAGCCGACCGCGAACGGCACGAACACGCCGAGCGTGATCACCTCCTGCATGATCTTCAGCTGCGCGAGCGAGAGCGTCCTGAAGCCGAAACGATTGGCAGGCACCTGCAGCAGGTACTCGAACAGCGCGATCATCCAGCTGACGATGGCAGCGACATACCACGGCCGGTCCGCGAGGTTGCGCAGGTGCGCGTACCACGCGAACGTCATGAACACGTTGGAACAGATCAATAGAAGAATCGTCGGCAGCGGGGCGGGCATGCCGCCGATTCTACCTGTGACCCGCGGTGCCGATGGCCCCGTTCGACTTCTTCAACCACGAAGCCGTGCCCGCGTTGTCGCGGATCGCGACGTGGTCGCGCACCTCGAGAACGCCCGGCGTGGTTTTGGCCAGCGTCAACGCCTGGTCCTTCGCGACAGACGTCTCGACGGTACCGCTCAGCGACACGACGCGCTGCTCGGTTTTTACGTCGATGTGGTAGCCGTGAACAATCTGATCAGCGGCGAGTCGATCCTGCACGGCCTTCGTCAAGCGGTCATCGGCTTTGGTGCATGCCGCTGATGCGACGAGCGCCACGGCGGCGAGTAGCGTGGTCGTGAATCGTCCATGGTTGGGCATGCCGTAATACAAGGCATCATGCGCGCCAACGGCGAGCTCAACGTGCGTACTTCCAGTTGCGGGGTTTTCCCGCGGAGATCCACGCCATCGCCGTCGCCAGCCGTCGCCGGCGCGTCTCGGCCGTTTTCGCCGAATCGACCCAATCGACATACTCACGCCTGTGGCTCGGCGGAAAGGCGGCGAATGCGGCTCGCGCCTTGCTGTTCTTTCTCAGCTCCGCTGCGAAGTAGGCCGGCACCCTGACAGGCGACGGTTTGCGTACGGCGGTCCTTCTCGCGGGCTTGTCGCGTGACGCTGCCTCTTCAACCGCCGTCACCATCGTCGCCTGCGCAGGAAGATCCTGGACCGATGTAATCCGCCGCATCTTCTTCGCATCGACACTCGACGGCTTGCGTCCTGCCCAGAACACCCACGCGCAATGCTGCTTGAATGCCGCCGTTAGGCAGACGATGCCGCGGTCGTCGACGTAGGCCGGCACGCCCCACTTGATCGTTTCCGTCACGCCGCGATGGCCTCGATGCACCGCCGAGCGGATTTTCGTCAGAATCGGCCTGGCAAACTCGTTCGCTTTGCTGATGTAGGCATCGACGCGCGGATCTTTTGTGGGCACACGGCGATTTTAGTATTCATCGGAGCCCTGGACCCAGATGAACCCTTGCAAATCGATCATGTCGCGCGGTCGCAGGTCGCGCTGGTCACGACGGATCTTCCCGGCGAAGGCGAGCAGGCTCTGGTACGTTCCCCAGTTCGGTCGCGACGCGTACTCGAAATCGAAACCGTAGGCCGTCGCCGCCGCGCGAGTGACGTTCGGCTTCAGAAAGATGTGCCGATCCGGCTGCGCCATGAAACCGATGACGGTGACGATGGGCCACGTCAACACGCGCGTCTGCCGGCGCGGCAGGCCGCGCACGCAGTCAATCCAACGCTCGAACCGCCCCTCGTCGCTGCGGCGCCCGTGAAGAAACTCCCACAGCCCTGTCGCGAACGCGCGCGCGCCCGCGTCAGATTTGACCGCATCGCGCAGCGCCATCTTCTCGAACGAGAACAGGAGATTGGTTCGCGACTCGATGGCCGTCGCACGACGTGCGATTTCAACGTACTCGCCGTCGTCGAGCAGCGACCGCAGCTGCTGGCGGCCGAGCAGCTGTTCCCAGCGCTCATGCGCCGCCCACTTGTAGTTGCGCTCCCAGTCGAGGTACGTCTCATCGTCGAAGCCGCCGGGAAAATACCGCAGGAATTTCTTTCTCGCCTTGAGCTCTGGAGCGGAGGCGCGACCCGCGCCTCGATGTGACGATTGCGTCTGGCTGGTGGCGACCTGGGCAGTGGACATACAAGAGTTCTTTCAAACTCCACGCCCGTCCGCCTTGAGATTTCCTAATGAGTCATCGCGTAGATGATGTAGTTCACGCCCAGCTGGTAGGCGCCGCTCGTGACGTCCACCGGAAAGCGCTCGTCGGCGGACCACTCCCAGTACTCGGCGATGTCGCAGTTGTGATTGGCAAGCGCCAGCATCCGATCGTTCGGATCGTCGTTGACGAACAGCGCGCGATAGTCAGGTTCCACGTCCACGGTTGGATGCGGCACGTCGAGCTTCTTCAGATCGAACAACGAGTGGAAGATGGGATGGTGGATGTCGATTTTGATCCAGCGGCGCTCGGGCAGCGCCTTTGCCATCTGTGCTGCCATGTTGTCGAATTCGTCCTGGTGCTCGAAGTCGTCGAAGATCACCAGCCCGCCCTTCAACAGGTGCAGCCGCAGGTTCGCCGCGCCCTTGTCGCTGATGCTCCAGTAGCCCGGCTCGGAGATGTAAAGAATCGGATTGTCGAAAATCCGCGGGTCCTCGAGCTCCAGCACGTTGGTGGATGCGTCGTTCACGCGCATGCGCGTCAGCGTGTCCAGCGCGTCGGAAATGTAGAAATCGGCGGCGGGGTAGTCGTGCGACCAGGTGCCGCCGCCGCGGAAGAAGCCGCCGAAGCCACGTCCGCCGTAGCGGATGCGCGTGAAGACGAACCGGCCGTCATAGGACGGATTGCCGATCTTCCGCTCCTGACCGTCGGGCGTGCGGTAAATCGTCTGCGCGGCGGCGAATGACGCTAACGCGAAAAGAAAGACGACGGCGACGGCTGTGCGACGGTGCGAGCGTGCGGTGGTGCGAAGGTGCGTCCGAACGTGCGGGGATGCGACGGAGCGCGTGCCAGGGTGCGAACCATCGCACCTCGCACCCTCGGACGCACCCTCGCACCCTCGCACCTTCGGCACCATCGCACCTCACCTCCGGTTCAATGCGTCATGGCATACATGAGCACGTTCAAGCCGATGGCATATCCGTCCGGGGAGAACTCATAGAAGAAGCGCACGTCCTCGCCCTCGCGCTCCCACGAGTCGGCCACGTCGGTGTCGTGCATCATGATGACGATGAGGTTTCCGTGCTTGTCGTTGACACCCTTGAAATCGGGGACAGCGCTCTCTTCGCCGCGCTCGGACGTATCGCCGCCGCTGCCACGCCAGAACTGAATCGACGGAATCTGCGGCAGCTTCTTCACGTCGAACAGCGTCCGGAAGACCGGATGGTCGGGCGTGATATCGAAGATGGGATATTCCGTCGGCGGCAGCACCCGATCGAGCTCGTGCACCCACTGGTCGTAGGCTGCATCGCCCCAGTAGTCATCCAGCCAGAGGAATCCTCCCTTCAGCAGGTAGGCGCGCAGGCCTTCGACCTCGGCGTCACTGAGCAGCGCGGTACCCGCATCCTCCATGCTGATATAGGCACACTGATAGAGATCGGGATCCGTGAGGCGGACGACGATGTGATTGGGTTCGCCGGTCGGGTCTTTGCTCACGCGCATCTTGGTGAGCTCGCCGAGCCTTTTTGAGAAGTTGCGTTCGGCGTCGGGATAATCGGTGGACCAGCCCTGCCCGCCGGCTTCGCGCCGGTTGCTGGTGTACATCACGCGGCAGTAGTTGAAGCCGTGGCCGAATGTGTTGGCGTCTGCAAATCGCGGACGAATGCGAAAGAATCCTCCGAAGCCGCGGCCGAACTGGGCATAAGCCGCTGCCGAAACGAGGAGCAGTGCGATTAGTGCGAGAGGTGCGATACGTGCGGCGGTGCGTCCGAACGTGCGAGGGTGCGAGGTTCGGATGCAGTGCGAACCATCGGACATCGCACCATCGCACCAGCTCGCACCATCGGACGCACTATCGCACCATCGCACCAGCTCGCACCATCGCACCTGACAACAAGGCTACCGGGGAGTCTTGCCGAGCGATCGGTAGTACTCCTGCACCATCTTCTTGAACTGATCCGGCACTTCTTCCGACCCTGTAAGGACCACGGCTTCGTCGGCGGAATCAACCTGGCGCCGCAGGCCGAACTCGAGCCGCTTCAGGCCTTCGGTCGCGAACGTCTGCAGGCTCTGCAGCTCCTTCGCATCTTTGTAGACGCGTTCGTCCTCGAGGCGGCGCAGCGCTGCGAGGATCTGCTCCAGCTCCTTCGGATCGACGTTGAAGCCGCGCAGCATGCCGCGCAGATCCTGCGCTTCGTTCGCCCACTGGCGCGCCTCGGCGCGAAGCTGACGAATGTCCTCGTCCGACAGACGACCGAAGTCGGTGCCGTCGTAGTACGAGCCGTTCCACGGCAGGTTGCCGTAGCCGTATCCGCCGCCGTAGTTGTAGCCGCCGTTGTAACCGTACTGATTGCCGAAGCCGCCGCCGTTGGCAGCGCCGCCAGCCTGCTGGCCGCCCTGCTGACCACCGCCTTGCTGTCCGCCCTGCTGACCCTGCTGGCCCTGGCCGCCTTGCTGGCCGTTCGCCTGCTGGGCGCTGTTTCCTTGTTGTCCCTGGCCCTGGCCGTTCTGCCCCTGCTGGCCCTGACCCTGTTGGCCCTGCTGGCCTTGCTGGCCTTCGCGACCCTGCTGGTTGCCCGCCTGCTGGCCGCGCTGATTCGACTGGCCCTGCTGCTGCCCCTGCTGATTGCGCGCGTTCTGCTGGGCGCGCTCACGCGTCCGTTCCTGCAACGATTCGAGGCCGCGCGCCAGCCGCTGCGTGCGTCCGAGCGCCTGCTCGCCCTTCGAGCCCGCGTTCTGCTGGCCGCCCTGGCCAAGCGCAGCGGAGGCTTCGTCGAGTCGCTTCTTCAGCTGATCGATGCCGCCGGCGATGTCGTTCTCCGTCGCACGCAGCGTTTCCTGGCCGTAGCCGCGATTGACGAGCGCCTCGGAGTAGCGAATTTTGTCGCGCAGACGGTTGTCGCGAATCGCACCTGCTGCTTCCGACAGCTTGCGCGACGCCTGACGCTCCTGCTGCGCCGCATCGCGCGCCGCCGCATCGAGATCGCTTTCAAGCTCACCGAGCTTGCGCTCGAGGTCGTCCTTCTTCTCATTGATGCGCTGCGCCTGGTCGCGCCGCTGCTGGCCGTTGGCCGACAGGCCGTTGACTCCGTTGGCGATCTCCTGCTGCTGACGCGCCAGCTCCTCGGCACGCTGCTGCGCATCCTGGATGTCGCGCTGCGCGCGATCGCTCAGCGAGCGTTCGAGCTTGCGCTGCGTTTCACGCAGGCGATCGAGCGCCTGCTGCGCCTGCGCCGCCGAGCTCGCGTTGCCGCCCGCCGCGGCACGCCGCATCGCGTCCGCCGCCTCCTGCATCTGACGTGCGGACTCGAGCAGGTCGGGCCGGTTCTCCTCGCGCGCCAGACGCTCGAGACGCCGTGCGGCTTCTTCCGCCTGCTCCGCCAGCGCACGCTGCTGCGCGCTTCCACTCGGCGTGGACGAAGCGCTGCCCTGCTGCAGCCGGCGCTCACGCTCGGCTTCCTGCTCCTGGCGGCGCGCCAGCTCCTTCAGCTTTTCGAGCAGCTCGTCGACCTGCCGGTCGCCGTTTGCCTGCATTTGCCGATCGGCGGTCTCGTAGCGGCTCGCCATCTTGTCGAGCTCCTGCTCGAAGATGTCGGCCAGCTCCCGCTGCTGCGACGATCCGCCGCCGCCACCGCCGCCGCCCTGCTGCACGCTGACCTGCATCTCGTACTCTTCTTCCGCCTTCTGCAGCAGCGTGAGCGCCTTGTTCTCGGGGCCGAGCGCCTGATCGGGAGCCGTCGCGCCCAACTTCGATTCCGCTTCCTTCATCGCCGTGACGGCCTGCGGCAGCAGATCGGCGATCTGCTTGAACTTCGGATCCTGCTGGATGAACTCGCTGTTCATGCGCGTCAGCAGACCCTCGACCTGCTCGCGCAGCTTCTGCTGCGACAGGCCGACGACCGTGGAGTTCTGCCGGAACTTGTCCGCCGAGGACGTGCGCTTGTCGCGCTGCACGTTGAACGTGGCGGAAATAATCTGCCGCTCCTGCTCAGAGAGCGCGTCGATCTGGCCCTGACCGCCGCCGCCACCGCCGCCGCCGCCGCCCATCGACTGCGCCTGACGGAACTTCTGATCGAAGGGACGCACGCGGATGAAATACAGATCGCTGCTCGCCTTCTGACCGTCGGCGGAATTGTCCGTGGCGCGCGCGTAGTACGACACCGAGTCGCCCGACTTCACGCCGAGCTCCTCGAGATAGAAGGTGTGCCCTGCGCTGACGGCGGGAAGGCGCTTGTTCGAGCCGCCGAAGAGCGGCACGGTCTTCTCCGGGCCGCCGTTCACGGAGTACACCAGTTCGAGATTCTTGACGCCGTAGTCGTCGTCGGCCGAGGCCTCGGCGTACACCTCTTCAATAGCCGACGCGGACGTGTCGCGCCCGGGACGCGCGAACGAAATCGTCGGCGGCCGGTCCGTCAGCACGTCAATCGTGTACTGCGGCGAAGCGGCAACCCGCTCGCCGTTCGGCGCGTCGAGCTCGACGTGATACGAGCCGTCCTTGTCCGCCTTGAACGATGCGGTCAGTGTGCCGTCGGCTTCTGCGGTCAGCGGCACGCTTTCTTTATCGTTCAGCGCGATGCGGCCGCCTTTCGTCTTCATCGTCGGCGTGATGGTGACCTTCACCTCGGTGCCGCGCAGCACCGCGATGTCGCCGCCGTCTTCAACCTTTTCGGGATCGAGGCCGGTGTAGGCCGGGAACTTGTACTCGAGCGCGAGCTTGTCGACGTACGGAACGTCGACCACCTTCAACGTGTAGGTAGCGGAGCGTACGCCGTCGGCGTCGACGAAGTACTCGGTCGCGTTCTTCACGCCGAAGATGATTCCCTCGAAGACGCCCTTCTCGTTCAGCACGAGCGGCAGCTTCTCGAAGTTCTTCGACGTCGGATCGCGGCGCAGCATGATGACCGCGTTCTGCGCGCTGAACCCGGACAGCTTCGCGTTGATCGTCTGATCGGCGCCCTTCGGCACCGACGCATCACCCGGCGTGACTGCGATCTTGTACGGCGCCGCAGCCTCCACGCTTCTCGACACGACGAGCACCGCCGAAAGCGCATCACGGAAGAACGCCGGGCCAAGCAGAATGGCAAGCACGGCTGCGGTGACGACACCGGTGAAGACCGCACCGTTGACGCGCAGCGGACCGTGTTCCGCGCGGCGTGGAGCATCGGCCTCGGAGCACTTGTCGATCGCCTGCTGCACCAGCTTCTCGACCAGCGCGCTCGATTCCCAGTGCCGTCCCTCGCGGCTCGACTCAACGGCGCTGATCAGCATCGTCTGCAGCGACGGTTCTTTCTCTTCGAGGTAGAGCGCTACCTGGTCGTCGGTGACGCGGCGGCGCAGCGGCTTGGCAAGGAAGAAGTACACCGACCCGACAATCGACGCGGCCAACACGAGGCGCGCAAACAGAATCGACGCCGGCGTGAAGCGCGACCACTGCATCAAGTAGGCGAGGGCGAAGAACACGGCGACGTTCACCACGAACGCGCGGACCGCGCCCTTTACCGCCAGCCGTGCGCGCCAGCGCGCCCGCACGTAGCGGATGATGCCGAGCAGATCCTTTGGCGGAGTGGCTGCGCTTCTTAGAAAGTCGAGCATGGTTGCTCCAGAATACGCCGTAAAGTGTTCGCTGGTTTACGTTTTTGACAGCCAGTTCGAGAACAGCGTGTCAACGCCGAGGAGCAGAATTCCCGTTGCCAGCAGGTACCACCACAGACGCTGCGAGCGTTCCTGGGCCTCTGGTGTAAGCGGCACATCCGCGGCCGCCTGCTGAGCGTTCTGCCCCGTGGTCCCCGTCGCAGCCGCGACGACCTCGGCTGGATCCAGTGCCGTCAAATCGGACTCGCCGGGATCGACGTTGCTTGCAACGACCGTCACGTCGGAGTTCGCCTTCTGCCCGCGTATCTCGTAGAACCCCTGCTCGGAGAGCTCGAGCACCTGAGCCGAGGACCCTTCGTCTTCGAGCGGCAGCCGCTTGCCTGAGGGCGTCAGCGCCAGCCGGCCTGTCGCCTGCGCTTTCGCGCTGGTCGCGTCCGGATCGAACACCTGCCCGATCGTCAGCCAGGGCATCGGTTCGGTGTAATTGGCGAGATGCACCATCGAGCGATGCAGGAAGGGCAGAAACACAGGCTTCAGCGGTAGATCGCTCCACGAGAGATCGAGCGTCGACGCCCAGAGCATCACGTGCCCGCTGCCCATCTTGCGTTCGACAAGAGCCGGCGTTCCGGCGTCGAAGCGCGCCAGCACCTGCGTGTTCGGCGCGGCCTGCACAGAGCGATACGCGTAGAACCGCGCCGTCGAAAAGTCGCCACTGCGCGGCGCGCGGAACACTTCGAAGACCGGATGGCCGTACTCGAGCGCGCCGACGCGCGCCGATTCGCCGCGCGATTTGTCGATTGGCTGCGACAGCGATGCGGGAAGCAGGTCCGTGTCCTGCGGCCAGCTCGCGCGCGGCCCCGCCGCGAGGAACAAGCCGCCGCCGTCCTGCACGAATCGCGCGAGACGCCGCGCCAGTCCGGCGTTCACATCAACGTCGTTGAGCAGCACCACCGACGAGCGGCGCAGATCGTCATCCGTCACGGCGTTCGGCTGGCGATTCTGCACGTCGAACTTCGGCATGTCGCCAATCGCAAGCGCGCGCGTCAGATACAGATTGGCGCCGGTCCGCGCGCCGGTGTCGACGAGAAGGATGCGCACGGGCGCGGAGGGCGCGACGACGAAGTTGAAGACATTGTCGAACGGCAGCGCGTCGTTGCCGGCACGCACGTCGACACGCATATTGCGCGATGGCACCGTGAAGGGCTGGAACGCGATCGTCGCCGAACCTCCGGGTGCAATGGTGAGCGGCTCGGTCTGAATCGGGCGTCCTGCGATCTCGAGCGTCAGTGAGTCTCCATTCACCGGCGCGATCGTACGGTTCGCCACCGATGCGGTCACCGTCACGCGCTCCTGATCGGAGAAGGTCGAGCGCGAGAGCGACACTGTCGTCACCGTGGCGTTCGGCTTGTCGGCCGGACCGGTGATGGCGACCGGCGTCAGCGTGCTGCCCATGGGCAGCCGTGCGCCTTCTTCACCGCGCCAACCGTTGCGCTGGAAGTCGCTGATGAGGATCGCTTCCTTGCGCGGCAGCGGAGACTCGGCGAGGATGCTGCCCGCCACCTTCAACGCAGGGCCGAAACGCGTGGCGGCCGGCGATGGCGTCGCGGTATCGAATGATGCAATCAGGCGATCCTTCTCCGCCGTCGACCGCAGCGCGATGTCCGCGCCCGACGAGAAGAGCACGACCGACGCGCGATCCGACGCGCCCAGCCTGTTGATGGCATCGCGTGCCGCCGCCTTCGCGCGATCCCAGCGATCCCCGTACGCCATGCTGTAGCTCTGATCGAGCAGCACCACCACCTCACGCGCGCCCGGGCCGATCGCCGTGGCCGCATTCGGCCGCCACAGGAACGGCCGCGCGAACGCGCCGATGATGAGGAGCAGCGCCGCCAGACGGACGCACAGCAGCGCGAGGTCACGAATCTTTCGCCGCCTGACGGTCTGATACGGAATCCGCCGCACGAACATCAGCGACGGAAACTGCTGGACCATCTTCTTCTCGCGCTGGGTCAGATGGATCAGGACCGGAATCGCGAGAGCGGCCAAGCCGACGAAGAAGAGCGGTGCGAGGAATGCCATGTGTCTACCGAATCTTCATCATTCTCGCTCTTGCCGACAGGTAGCGGTAGAGAGCGTGATCAAGCGGCTTCGACGTATCGAGCACGCTGTAATCGATGCGATTGGCCGAGAAACGCTGCTGCAGCGCATCGAGGTGCGCCTTCACCAGCGACTGATATTCCTTCCGGAACGCGTCCGGTACGACCGGCATCTGCTCGCCCGACTCGATGTCCTCGAACGCCGAGGCGTCCGAGAAACCGAATTCCAGCTCGGACTTGTCGAGTACGTGGAACACGATGAGATCGTTGCCGCGGAAGCGCAGCGGCGAGATGGCCTCGAGCACCGCGTCGGGCTCGTCGTAAAAGTCCGAGATGATGACGAGTACGCCGCGCCGTCCGAAGTGCTCCGCCATCTTCTGGAACGGCACCTTCAGATTGCTCGGCCGTCCGGGATTCACCTTCTCCAGCGTATGCAGCACCACTTCCATGTGCTTGGCCGACGAGGGGACGAAATTGACGACGTCATCGTCGAAGGTGACCAGGCCGACCCGATCGCGCTGATGGTGCACCAGGTTCGTCAGGCAGGCAGTGAGGATGCGCGCGTAATCGAGCTTGGTCACGCCCGTCGTGCCGTAGTTCATCGACTTCGACACGTCGAGCAGCACGGAGAAGTTCGAATTCGACTCCGCTTCGTACTCCTTGACGTAGTAGCGATCGGTCCGCGCCCACAGCTTCCAGTCGACGCGGCGGATGTCGTCGCCCGGGACGTAGCCACGATGCTCGGCGAAGTCCACGGAGGCGCCGAAGTACGGCGCCTTGTGCATGCCGTTGATGAATCCGTCGACCACCGCGCGCGACACGAGCTCCAGGTTGCCGATCCGCGCCAGGACCGACGGGTCCATGAAGCGCGCGCCGGGAATGGCGCCCTGCGAGTGGCCGGCAGCAACAGACATCTACATTCCCGATCGCGGCATGGGCACGGTTTCCAGCAGCCGATCGGTGATCTGATCGGTGGTGACGCCTTCCGACTGCGCGTGGAAGTTGGTGATGATGCGGTGACGCAGCACCGGATGCGCCAGCGCGCGGATGTCGTCGAAGCTGACGTGGTAGCGGCCGCTGGTGAGCGCGCGCGCCTTGCCGCCGAGCACGAGGTACTGCGCCGCGCGGACGCTGGCGCCGAACGCGACCCACTTGTTGATGAAATCGGGTGAGTCATTTGCCCGTGGACGCGTCGCGCGAACGATGTCGAGCGCATGCCGCAGCACGGGCTCCGACACCGGCACCTTGCGCACCAGCTCCTTGAACTTGATCAGATCCTCGCCGCTCACCGGACGCTCCAGCCGCGGATTCTGGATCGCTGTCGTCGTGCGGACGACGTCGATCTCTTCGTCGTAGGGCGGATGCTCGATGATGATGTGGTACATGAACCGATCGAGCTGCGCTTCGGGCAGCGGATACGTGCCTTCGAGCTCGATCGGGTTCTGCGTCGCAAAGACGTAGAACGGCTCGTCGAGCTGATAGGTGCGTCCCTGAATAGTGACGCGATGCTCCTGCATCGCTTCGAGCAGCGCCGACTGCGTCTTCGGCGGCGTGCGGTTGATTTCGTCCGCGAGCACGATGTTGGCGAAGATGGGGCCGGGAGCGAACACCATCTGGCGCCGGCCGGTCGCCGCATCTTCCTGCACCAGGTCGGTGCCCGTGATGTCGGACGGCATCAGGTCTGGCGTGAACTGAATGCGCGAGAACTTCAGCTGCAGCACCTGCGCCATGGTGTGAATGAGCAGCGTCTTCGCCAGGCCCGGCGCGCCGACAATCAGGCTGTTGCCGCCGACAAACAACGTGTTCAGCACCTGATTGATGACTTCTTCCTGACCGATGATGACCTTGCGCAGCTCGCGGAGAATCTCCTCGCGGCCCGCCCGCATCCTGTCCGCAAGCTTGATGTCGTCCGGCGACTCGAGATCGACGACGTCGCTGGTTATGTACGGATTCATCGTCACGCGATCACTCATTTGGCACCTTCGAGGCTTCTAATCTCACGGGTCTTGAGCGCAAGATCGGTCACGAGCTTTTCGAGCTCACTCTGGTATTTCGCCGCATCCATGTTTTCCTTGAGCAGCCGCAGCGATTCGACGCGGTGCTGCAGGTCGCGCTGTTCGAGCACGAGCGCGCGCAGCTTCGGGTCGGTCGGCAGCGATGCCGCCTCGGCCGCCGATCCAATCGCGAGCAGTGCCGCGACCTTTCCATCCGCCTGACCGTTGGTCGCCGGCTCCGGGCTGCCGGTCTTGTCGCCGTTGTCGTCGAGCACCGCGTGCTCGGTGGACAGCAGTCCTTCCTTTTCGTAGGCGCGCTGCACGGCCGCCTTCGCAAACTGGAACGCCTCGAGCATCGTCACGCTTCGGTTCTTGTCGGCGTCGGCCTCCTCGCCCGTCAACGCATCGACAAAGTAGCCGCCGAACAGCGTCGAGTAGTTCTCGGCGCCATTGCGCGTGGCGGTGATGATGACGCGCCCCGGCGCGGAGAGCTCGGTGATCATCGGGCCGCTGGCGCTCGTGGTGTCCACGAATACGATTTGCTTGGTCGGCAGTTTCTTGAACTGGGTGTTGAAGTCGGCGCCGGAGATGTCGGGACCGGGCAGGTTGAACTTCGCGACTTTGCCATCGTAGCTGCCGTGCCCGATGAGCACGATGTACACCGCATCGTCAGGCGTCGCCTGCTTCGCCCATCGATCGAACGTCTTGCCGATCTCTTCAACCGTCGCCTTGCCGGTGACGCTCTTGTCCCCTTCCTGCGCCTGATCGACCAGATAGACGACGTGATCGGCAGGCACACCGAGCTTGCCAGCGGACTCCACGAGCTCGCCGCCCCACTTGTGAAACAGCTCGCCGTGCTCGGGATCGCCCGCCAGGCCGACGAGGACGAGAAGAAAGGCGTGCAGCATTACCGGCTCACGTTGCCTGTCATCAGGAGAGACCAACCGCGCGGCGGTAGCCCCATTCGGCGCAGACGAGTCCCACGAGCATGATGAGGATGATCGGCATGTTCCAGAGCTCGCGCTCCTCGACCGATGTGACGCCGCGACCTGCGTAGCTGACATCTTCCGCCAGCCCCGCCACGTTGGCTGTCGTATAAAACCGTCCACCCGTTTCATCCGCGATGCGGCGCAGCGGCGCTTCGTGCATCGTCGGATCGAAGTATTCGCTGTCGCCGGCGCCGGCGCGGACATACGCGGTCGCGGATGGCTTTAACGGGTCGGTTGTGCCGATCGGCTTGCCGTTGCGATCGGCGAAGACC
>Ga0075425_100005646_pt1 | contig 13027 bp, 9 predicted proteins | sample SoiMethybrSBSTD4_FD_75300 | JGI IMG/M metagenome (GOLD analysis project Ga0075425, IMG submission 75300) | Bulk soil microbial communities from a Populus tree surrounding site in Tennessee, USA - Soil MetaG P. TD hybrid SBSTD4 | ecosystem: Environmental > Terrestrial > Soil > Tree plantation...
ATCCCTCCAAAAACTTCTTTCGCGACTGCGACAACTGCCCCGATTTGGTCGTGGTTCCAGCAGGCCAATTCTTGATGGGATCAAGCAACGAGGATATCGACTCCGGTATCGCCGCTGCCAATGAGGCGCCGCAGCGCAACATCTTGATAAGGCACAAGCTGGCCGTGGGTCGGTTCGAAGTCACAAGAGATGAGTTCGAGGCGTTCGTGCGAGCTTCGGCATACAGGCTCGGCAACAAGTGCTGGACCTTGGAAGGGAACGAGCCCAAGGAACGAGACAATCGTTCCTTCCGAGATCCGGGATATACGCAGCTGGGCACTCATCCCGTTGTTTGCGTCAGCTGGGACGACGCAAAGGCCTATACCGATTGGCTATCTAAGACTACCGGCAAGGCCTACCGATTGCCTTCCGAGAGCGAGTGGGAGTATGTGGCCAGGGCTGGGACGACGATGCGCTTCCCGGTTGCAAACACCGAAGCCGACTTATGCGGCTATGGCAACGGTGCTGACCAGACGGCGAGGTCAGCCGCGTTGCCCTCCGCCTGGAACTATCTCTCGTGCAGGGATGGATTTGCGCATACCGCGCCAGTCGGCTCGTTCAAACCTAACGCCTTCGGTATCTTCGACTTGATGGGCAATGCCTGGGAATGGGTTGAAGACTGCTATATTGAAAAGCTTGGCGCAACACCTTCCGACGGCCAACCGTCAATCTCGGCAAACTGCCAACGGCACACCGTCCGCGGCGGTTCCTGGTCGGCGCCCGCGCGGATGCTCCGGGTGGCCGCGCGCGGCGGCGCACCGGCGAATTCACGCTTCGATGACGTCGGCTTCCGCGTAGTCAGGACGATGGCGCCTGCCGAGTGAGGCGGTGATTTTTTCCAAAACTTGGCGGAACGTCTGTCAGTTACTGCAACTGATCGTCTTGAACTCGACCCTGCGATCGAGCGCATCGCTGGCATCGTCTTTGCCGGTACCGACCAAAACTTGCCGGGAACCAACGCCATTTGTGATCAAACGCTGATGCAGGCCCTTAGCCTGCTCCACAAGGCGGTCCCGCACGTATTCGGCACGCAGGTGCGACAGCCGATCGTTGAGTTCGGCAGGACCAGTTGGGCTGGTATGCCCGGTGATTTCCAAACAGCCGCTTGCCTTGGCGGTGCGCTGGGCGACCTCTTTCACCCACATGGGATATTCAGCCTCTCGTCGGTCAAAGCGCGATGAGTTCTTAGCGAAGAGGAACTTGACTGCGAGCCGGTGATCGGCGTCCGTCTTTAGACCATAGTCGACGATATTACCGAACGCTTCCTCTGCTGCGGCGCGCTTGTTGAGGCGCCAATTGGCGAGGTAGATGCCGTTGAGGACGCGAAGCTGCTCTCCGCCTTCAGTTTTGGCCGCTCGCTGATAAAGCTCCAGGGCATCCTTGTACTTGCGGCCGTTATAGGCCTCAATTGCGTCGCTCACGAGCGCGGCAACGACGATGCGGTCGATATAGGCCTGTTGAATTGGATCGCCGGCTTTGGTGCCCTGACAACTTCTGACGTAGCCGTCTACCGCTGGATCTTTCACAAACACTGGACTGTCGTTGAAAAACGCAATGGGTGTGGGATCAATGCCTTGTGGCAGTGCCCTCGCAAACCCCTTCGAGATCAGCTTCCTGCTCTTGAGATCGGCCAAAGCAAGGCAGATCCGATAAGCATCCCGAGGACCCGTCGCAACGCCACCGCTATTTATGGCTGTAAACGTTCCTATCAGCACAACGGGCTGCCTATCGAGCGCGCTCGCGGAGAAGCGTGCAACCTCAAAGCGCGGATAGCTCTTTTTTACCAACTCGCTGAGCTGCCTCCCCATCGACTGGGTTGCACGGGACTGGGAGCCGGTGTTCCCATCGATCAATGGATCGATCACGAGCGTGACCTTCTCAGGAGCATCCTGCAGATTCGCATTGGTGAAGAGGTCATTGCCCGCCTTCAGGAGAGCCTCTTGGAATGCCACTGGCGGTGGGAGCGGGGATTGGGTCTGCGCCTGCGCAGATTTCGGCAATAGGCTCACTAAAAACGTCAGAGAAAGAGCGCGAATCAAATTGGACAAGTCCATCAGTTTATGCTCCCCGTCGCTTCAGTTGTTCTAGACAGAGGTTGAGCGGTCAGTCGATTATTGGCGCACCCTAGCAATCCTTCTTTTGAAGATCTGTCTCTTGGTTCCGCGCGAATTGGTGAAGGCTCCGCAACGAACCTCATCCTACCTTTTGTGAGTCGCGCTTGCCCGCCGGGGCGAGCTTTGGCCTGTGGCAACCGTGGTTCATTGGCATATTGATCCCAGAAACTGCCGGCTTCCACTTGATCGCCACTAACGCCAGCGCCATCAGGCAAGGACCCGCCGCCAAGACCAGGCGATTTGGTACAGCCTCATGGCCTATCGCACTGCACAATTGACTTCTGATTTCTGCAGATTTCGCGCGGATATCGCTCTGTGCGACCCCCCATATCAATCCTCCAGAGCTCAAACGGGCATCCGCCTGAACTTCCGTCGCGCCCGCCAAGCTTCGGCGCACTTGACGTTAGTCGCGGACGAAATCCCAGGCCGAAGGTGGATTGCGAACGGCTCCTGTGGCGACCGACGGGCGGACGGAGATAACGACCAGTCGCTCCTTTTCGTCGCGCACAAGGACCTTCTATGGAGTGCCACTTTTGGGGTTTGAGCACGCGACAACAAGAGTGCGAAGCCCTTGCGAAAGAGGCCGAGACCTGGCCATTGCAGACTACGTCACCGCCACTGGTGATGCGCCACAACGAGGAGGACCTCAGGGATCCGCTGGCCCTCCATTGTCGAACCTTGCGCGGAAATCATGGCGACTTCCACCAAATCGGCACGAGCATCGCCACGCGCCGGCGATAGCGCCTGTACTCGTCGCCAAAAAGTTCGATCAGATCACGTTCCTCCAGTGCAATGCCGACAAAAATGTAGGCGGTCGTGACGAGGGCGAAGAGCAAATGGCCCGCGGTCATAACGGGCGCGGCCCAGAAGGCGATGATGAAGCCGAGGTAGATTGGGTGTCGCACGAGCTTATAGAGCATTGGCGTCTTGAAACGCGGCTCCGACCCAGCTTTCCCCGCAAGATTCAGGATGACCTGTTGCAGCCCGAACAGCTCGAAATGGTTGATCAGGAACGTGCTCAGAAGCACGATAAACCAGCCGAACAATGATAGGCCCACCAACGCCGCGGCCGTCGTGGGATCGCTGACCTGCCAAACAATCGAGGGCATCGCTCGCCACTGCCAGAACAGAAGGATGAGCGCGAGGCTGGCAAGAAGCACATATGTGCTGCGCTCGATTGCGACCGGGACGAATTGTGTCCACCATCGCTTGAAGGGTCTTCTGGCCATCACGCTGTGCTGCACGGCAAACAGCGACAACAGCAAAACATTGACAACGATTGCTTCGCCAATCGGTGCGATCAATCCCGTGTCGATCGTTTTGGGCACCACCAGACCGGTCACGAAGCCGATCGCATAAAGAAATGCGCCGAGGAACACGAGATAGGCGATGGACCCGTAGAGCAACGCGAAAAAACGCCCCATGACTGCCTCCCTTCACTTTGTCGATGGCCGGGACCGCACCATTCACCTGCGCCAGACCCAGAGCCGTGCAGCGCGAAAACCAATTCGGTCGACGCCTCTTGCGAAAGACTGGGGGAGCCCGTCTTGAGGTAATGCGCATACAGTTCTGGACACGCCCAATCCTGTGCTAATCTCAGAGCAGCGCCGCACTCCAGGGTCGCGTGGCGGCTGCCTGACGTTGTGCCGTAGCTAGCGCTCCAGCGTTGGAACGGGCGTTGGAATGGGCATGGAAACCGACAGGAAACCGGCTCGATTGAAAAAAGCAGGCCGCGCCAACAGCGAGCCCGGCAAGGCGCTGCGCGATGGTTTCTACTTGCGGCTGCTCGGCCCTCTCACCGCAACGCGTCAAGGCCTGGACATTCCCATGCCGCCGTCTCGCAAGGTGCGAGCGCTGCTCGGATACTTGGCGTTGGCGCCGCGTCCCAAGCTGAGAGCTCACTTGTGCGAACTTCTGTGGGACGTAGCCAATGACCCGCAAAACGAACTGCGTTGGTGCCTGACAAAACTCAGAACGGTGATCGACGATGCAGGGCGGCGCCGTCTTATCACCAACGGCCAATGGGTAAGCATCGATGTGTCCGTTCAGGATGTCGATGCGATCGCGTTTTCACAGTCGATTGAGAAAGCGATTGCGGAAGGGTCGATTGCCGATCTGAAGCGCCTGACGACCACGATCCAGGGGGAGTTTCTGGAAGGTCTCGCCGTGGATCGCAGCCCTATGTTCGACAATTGGCTCCAGGGACAGCGCCACAGATTTATGAGTTGGCATTCCCAAGCACTCGCCAGGCTTGCGTCTCTACTTCCAAGTGATCACGAAGATGTTCTGGGAATTTTGCGCAAGAGAATCGATTTCGTGCCGCTCGACGAACAAGCTCACATCGACCTAGTGCGGGCTCTGACCGCGCGAGGTCATATCATCGAGGCTGACCATCATATCGCGACAACGGTTGGCCTTTATAAACGTGAAGGCCTCAATCCGACGGCGTTGCGCGATGCATGGTTTGCGTCTCGCCGTGTTCGAGTAACTGCGTCCCCGGAACTGCGACACATAGAGGCAAACGTTGCGGTCGGCGAGGAACGCTCGCACCGCGCCGACAGGTCGAGACAGCCACGCGATCCACCCCAATTGTTATCCGCTCGCCGAGCCTCGATAGCTGTCATACCCTTTGAGGCTTTAACTCCAGCGGGAAACAGCCTTGCTGACGGGTTAACAAATGACATCATTATTGGCTTGGCTAAGCTGCGGAGCCTCTTTGTAATAGCGCGGGGCACCGCCTTTACGCTGCGCGACCGCGGGGTTCCTGCCCATGCAGCCGGGACCATGCTCGGTGTGGACTATATCATCACCGGGATCGTGCGCATGGATGCGCCGCGCATGCGAATAAGCCTGCAGCTCTGCGCTCAGGAAAGTGGCCGCATTCTTTGGGCCGATGAGTACGATGGTCGTGCCGACGACGCGCCCATGGCGCCGACAATCATTGCAACTCGCATCGTGTCATGCCTTGACGCAGAAATTCGGCTAGCGGAGTGCAATCGCGCCATCGTCAAACCTCCGAACTCACTGGATGCCTGGGAGGCGCATCATCGCGGGCTATGGCACATGTATCGCTTCACCGAACGGGATAACGATGAGGCACAAAGGTTGTTCCAGCGCGCCATCGCGCTCGATCCCACGTTCTCGCGTGCGTATGCAGGGCTCTCGTTCACACACTGGCAAAATGCATTCACGTTCAAGCCCACCCAACGACACCCAGAGGTAGACCACGCTTTTGATGCGGCCGGCCGGGGACTGCAGGCAGACCCCCAGGACCCAGCGGCGCACTGGGCTTTCGGACGGGCCCTCTGGTTGCGCAAAGAGGAAGCAGCTTCTCTGAACGCACTCAACGAAGCCGTCACTTTGAGTCCGAGCTTTGCGATCGCACACTACACGCGCGGCTTTGTTGAGTCACAGACCGGGGACGCGACGGTGGCAGTTCACGCAACCGATATCGCGCGCCAGCTCAGTCCGTTCGACCCGATGTTGTACGCGATGTGCTGCGCGCGAGCCTTTGCCCTAGTTCGCCTCGGCAGGTATGACGAAGCTGCTGAATGGGCGATCAGTGCGGCTCGCAAGCCCAACGCCCATGTACAGGCACGCGCACTTTCGGCTCTGATCCTTGGCGTCGCCGGCAGGCTGAAAGACGCCTTGCGGGAGGTCGACGTCGTCCGCCGCTTGCGGCCAACATATACCATTGACGACTTTCTGACATCCTATCGCGTGGCGGGCAGCGAGAAGTCCGCGTACAAGACTGCGGCTCGACGGATCGGGATCAGCTGAACAAACCAAGCGCCGCGCGGCCTTGCATCATCGTGGCGTTGCATCTCTCCTATTACACCATAGCCAACAGCCCCGTTGCGGCGGCCTTGTGCCAAAATGGGCAGAGCAAAGTGCGCCAAGAGGCGTCACAGAAATCACATGTACTAGATCACTTCGTCCTGCAAAGCGGCGCGAGTATTTCGGTATTGCGGGGCCTCGTCCCAGTCAGCTGACTGTTGCGTTCTTGACAGCGAATAGTCGCGCTTCGGATCGATCGCGGGCACAGCTATCACCATCAGCTCGACCCTGACGCCCATCCAGAGCAGCACGCAGGTGCGTGGGTGTACTCCCGAGCAATGTGGCTATGGCGGCCTCATAAGTGAACATACGGGCTGGGCTCCAAATCGCAACTTAAGTTGAACAGTATTTCCGGAATGACCCGATGGTTGCGCGGCTCCGAAGCTTGAAAACACGCCCAGCGCAACTAGGTCACAGGGAGACACTGATGACAACGCGGAAACCAGCGATAGGGCGCCACCGGCCTATCCCCGAGCGATGGCGCTCAGAGCTTGAGCAATACTCAAGCCCATTTGCGTGGCGGCAAAGGGAAAGGACATCATGATCAAGGACTTTTATGTTTCCGAGAAAGGTCATGGTTCCTACTGGCCGCTCGGCATTCTGCGATGGGTGATGGTTCTTATCTTTATTTCCTTCGGCATACAGAAATTCACGCCCCAATCCGCGCAAGGCATTGCGCTATACATATCAAACAGCCCATTCGTTTCGTGGCTGTCTATCTTCGGGATCAGGGGCGAGGCGTATCTGCTCGGCACTATAGAGTTGACAACGGCCGCGGTTCTCGCCGCCGGCGCATTCATCCCGATTCTATCGGCGCTCGGGTCATTGATGGGAATTGGCACGTTCGCGATCACCTGGTCGTTTTTCTTCACGACACCCGGTGTCGTCAAATGGAGCCTGTCCACAGACCCAATAGCGTGGAATCTGACAGGGGAGTTTTTGTACAAAGATGTTGTTCTTCTTTGTGTTTGTATCGTGTTGTTTTTGGCATCGCTTCCGAAAAAAATGGTCCCGCTTCGATCGAATTGATTTTCTCGAGCTGGCGACTTGTCTCGGCATGGTCCCATTCCGCTCTAACGCCGTCGAATTCCGCAAATCCGGTGACGGCCGATCAGTACGTACGCGCAGGGTCGTATGCCGATTGCATTCTCAAGGGTGAGAAGCCGGATAATCTTGCGCTGCAGACACCGGCCAAGTACCAGCTGGTCGAGGTCGCCATGCCGCTTAGCAAAAAATTAGGGCTTTATCGGCGCATCTGAGACAATTAGGCCTTCTTCCTTGAGGTCAGTCCAGAGCGTGCCCGGTATATCTCGGCTCAGCCAGACCAGATTCTGGCGCACTTCCTCTGGCGTAACTGGTCCTGGGATTACCGACACGACGGCTGGATGCCCGAGGGGGAACTGCAGGGCCGCCGCGGCCAGCGGCACGTCGTGACGCCTGCAGACGGCCGTGACGCATTCCACCTTTGCGATCACGTCCGGCTTGGCGGGCGCGTAGCGGTAGGTTGCGCCGGGCCCGGGCCCGCGGGCCAGAATCCCCGAAGCGTAGGGTGCGCCGATCACGACCGAGATGCCGTGCTGGGCGCACAGCTGCAACTCATCGAGGCCTTGCTGGTCGAGCAGCGTGTAGGGCATCGCGACGAGAAAGAAATCCAGAGGAAAGCGCTCCAGAAAGCGAGGGATCATGCCGACCAGATTTATGCCGGCGCCGATGGCCTCGATCTCACCTTGCGCTTTGAGGTCGACGATCGCCTGGTATCCGCCGCCGGAGTCGAGCTGGCTCAGCCGGCTTGCGACACCTTCCTGCGACCCATGGAACCGCGGGTCCAGGTCGTGGATCAGCAGGGCCTCCACGCGATTGAGGCCGAGGCGCGTGAGGCTCATTTCGTAGCTCTTCAGGATGCCGTCACGCGTGTAGTCGAAGCGCGGCTCGAAAGGCAGGCCACCGACCCATGCTGAATGCTTGTAGTTGTCCGGGTCGGCTGGGCGGGAATGCACCCGGCCCACCTTGGTCGAGAGCACAAAGCTGCCACGCGGCTTGGTGCGCAGCACGTGGCCGAAGCGCAATTCGCTCTTGCCGTTGCCGTACCATGGCGAGGTGTCGAAGTAGCCAATCCCGGCCGCGTGGGCGGCCTCCAACGTTGCAGTCGCCTGCTCCTCAGGAATGCTCTGGCGCATGTCGCCCAGGCTTGCCCCGCCCATGCCGAGCTGCGGCACTTTCAGCCGGGTCTTGCCTACATGGCGCCGAAGAAATGGATCCATGTCACCCCTTGCGCGAGTTTGCGCAACATCGTGCCGATGCGCACGCTCGACTGCGGATCATGTCCCCGATTTCAGATTTAGTTCAATAGGGCGCCCCAGCATCTGCAACAAGCTCGCATCAACTACACCGTGCTGGCGTGGAAGCCGGGACGCTGTTGCCGATGGTACCGGCGGCACAAGCTGGCGCGTGTCCTACACGGGGCGCACAGAAAAAGGCAGTAGACCGGACTGAGCCACCCTGCGCCGTTCACCAAACCAGAAGGAGGGGCGTCAAGACCCCCGGGTCAGTCAGCGACTGTGGAAGAGGGTACCGGTCGCGGTTACTGGGGTGATACGCCCGAGGGCGCGCGGGTGGCCGGTGAGTGGGCCGCCGCCCCCTTGGAGGGGGTGATCGTCGTTGTCATCGGCAGATCGCGCTGAGACAGGAGGTTGGTGCCGGGGAACGGCAGCTCGTTGGTAGCATACCGGCCGTCGCTAAACGGCACGACTGCAAGGCCCGACTTCGCCGCCAGCCACTGGATTGCTACTGTGTCTGCGCTGCCATGATGGGAGTTGTGATGACCGCCTTTCAAGCTGCCCTGGAGGCTGGTGACCTGAACGCAATTCGACGCGTTCCCAAGAGCGACCTGCACAACCACTTTTTTCTTGGGGGCAATCGCGCTCTCGTGTCGGCGTGGGCTGGAAAAGACATCGCGCCGCTTGATCACAAGTTGGGCTCTATGGCGCAGATGCACGAATGGGTGCAGACCCGATTCGGCACGCTGTTCGCGGGAGCGCACGGACGCCTCAAGGCGTTTGAAGCCACGCTCGTCCAGGCCAGGCTCGATGGCGTCACGCGTTTGGAGACCGGCGAGACACCATGGGCGATCGCCCTGCACAACGGCTCTGCGACCGCCCTGACGGACGCGTGGAGAGGCGTGCACGCGCGTGTCGCGCCGGACATCGAGTGGATCCCGCAGCTCGATTTGGCACGCGAGGTGCCGGTCGACGTGCAAGGGCGCCGGCTGGCGCCGTTTCTCGAACTCGGCTTCTGGCGCTCGCTCGACGTGTCCGGAGACGAACTCGCCCAACCGACCGCCGTCTTCAAGCCGCTGTATCGAAAGGCCAAGGACGCCGGCCTGAGACTGAAGGCGCACGTCGGCGAATGGGGAGATGCTTATTCGGTGCAGCGGGCGGTCGAGGAATTGGAGCTTGACGAGGTGCAGCACGGTATTGCGGCAGCCCAGTCGTCATCCGTGATGAAGTTCCTTGCGGACAATCACATCCGCCTCAATATCTGCCCCACCTCCAACGTGCTTCTCGGGCGGGTCGAACGCCTAGCGGAGCATCCGATCCGCAAGCTTTACGACGCCGGCGTGAACGTGACCGTCAACACCGACGACGTCTTGGTGTTCGGTCAAAGCGTCTCGGATGAATTCCTCAACCTCTATCGGACGGGAACCTTCCGCGCGGCAGAGCTCGATGACCTCCGGCAGAACGGCTTGAGCGACGATTGGACCAGCAGATCCCGGAGAACAACGGCTAGCTCGTTCCCTTCTGACTGCGAGCGGGACGCTACCGACCCGCAAGCGTGACATCCTCGTAGGGTCCAGAATAGGCGTAACCCGGGATGAGGCCGAAGCCCGACTCACCCACGCGCGGACCCACGCCGTTGATGAAGGCCTGCTGCCATAGGTGGGCGTAAATCGCCTTGTCATGCACGATCTGTTGCATCTGGTGCAGCAAAGCTTCTCGCTTCTTGGGATCGAGCTCGGCGGCCTGCTGCTGGAAGAGCTCGTCAAGCTCGGGGTAGCTGCCGTAGACATAGACGCCGCCCTTGGCGATGAAGGCCTCCATTCGCGTCGCGGCATTGCCGAAGGCACCGCTCGCTCCCTGAATGAGATTTTTGAAGCTCTTTTCGCCATACCCCTTGAAGAACGCGGCGCGCTCTAGCGGCCGGAGTTTCGCCTTGATCCCCACTTGCGCGAGGTTGTTGAGCACGGCTTCGGCGAGGTTGGCGTAGGCGACGTCGCAATAGTATTCGCCGGCGTCGAAGCCCTTCGGGAAGCCGGCCTCGGCCAAGAGGTTCTTGGCCTTTACCGGATCATAGGCCGGTACCGGCGGCTGCCAGTAGAAGTCGAAGGTCTCAGGCACGATGCTGCCGGTGATGTGGGCGAAGCCGAGCGCCAGCGCCCCACTAATGCTCTTGTTGTCGATCGCCAGGATCGCCGCTTGCCGCACGCGCACGTCGTGCCAGGGCGACTTCTCATCCCATTGGTCGGGGAAGTAGAGCCAGAATGTGCCATTGACGATAGGCGCCTTGAGTTTAAAGTTCGGCGTACGCTGCAGCTCCTCCGCGATCTCGCCCTGCAAGCTGTAGGCGATATCCACCTCCCCGCGCTTTAGCGCTGCCAGTCGCGTGGCCTCGTCCGGTATAACCTTTAACACCAGCCGCTTTACGCTCGGCTTCTTCCCCCAATAATCCTCGAACGCTTCCAACACCAATTCCACGCCTGGATTGAACGACACGAACTTGTAGGGTCCGGCACCCACGGGTGCCTTCTTAAACCCCTCTTCCCCGGTTTTTTCCACGTACGCTTTGGGCACCACCCAACCGGCGCCAGTCGCACTGGCATAGAAGGTGAGAAAATCAGGCCATGGGCTTTGCAACTTGAAGCGCACATGGCGTGCATCGGGCGTTTCGATGGAGGCGACGCGGCCTTTGATTTGCGCGGCCTGCGCACCGCGGTAGCGCTCAAAGGAGAATTTCACATCCTCGGCCGTGACCGGCGTGCCGTCATGGAACTTGGCACCCTGGCGAATTGTCATTTCGTAGGTGAGCTTGTCGTCGCTGACGGTGACGGTCTCCGCCAGGCTGGGTGCCAGGCTGTTGCCCGGCATTGGCTTCACCATGGCATCGTGGATGGCGTAAAGCACCATGTAGGGCGTAATGATTCCCGATGTCTCCGCCGGGTCGAACCAAGTGGGCGCAAGTGTCACGTGCACGGCCCAGGTAAGCTGGCCTTCCGGCGCGGCTCTGGCCGAACCCGCCACGCCCGACAGCACGGCGATGGCTAAGAGACCAACAAGGGGCCGCACCAGGAGGGATCGGCTGGCCTTGCCCAGGGGGCCGGAAGAAGAAAAGGAAGAAAGCATCGCGAGGCTCCGACGTATGCCATCCCGTCCGGGGGCAGTGTGCGGCGCCAACCCCTTCGCCTCATCGGGGCTTGGGCGCTGACAGCGCAGAAGCCTACTCTATCGGCTGGAAACTGCCCAGGGCTATGAACTCTGACCAACGATACTCCCAGTGCTGAAGAGGATGAGCACTAAAGAGGAGAAGCGCTGACCCGGTCGAGCGTGGATTGCCTACCCCAGTAGGACGACACCAGGCGAGCCCGCATCGTTTTGGGTCCGCCATGGTTTGGGGGTGGGCACAGGTTGGTTGGGTCGCCACAATGGCTCGGCGCATCTTGTGGGCCCCTGGCCGAGGAAGCTCGGCCAGGGGCCGCAATGAGGATCGGTGCTTTTGTGACGTGCGACCCTCAGTGAGCCACAACGCAGCGGGCATACGAGAGTTCCACGCTCGCCAACGAAAGCTCGGAATGTCCGTAAGAATACGTATGTGGGCGCATGCGCGCCTTCATTCTATTCCTTGCACCAGCCAACCACGGTATAGGCGGCAAGTGCCCAACGCTCGCGTGTCACATAGTAGTCTCGCCGCTTTTCGCCCATGGCCCGATCAGCGACCGGCCAGGGCTCGACGTCGAAGCCGGCGGTGCGAAATGCGCACAGCGCACGGCGCATATGCCAGGCCGATGTGATCAACAACCAGCGATCGCCGGGCCTTGGCTTCACGAGGAGCCTCGTGTTGACCGCGTTCTCATGGGTGTTGCGCGACGCGGTTTCGATTTCGATCCGCCGTCTGTCGATGTTGGGTCCGAGCCGTTGCAGCGAGGGCCCAGTTTCCGCCCCACTCACAATCACCCGCAAGTGCGGATATTGGCGCGCAAGACGCCCGGCTTCGCGAATGCGCTCGTTGGTCCCGCCAAGCGCAATCACCCCTAGGAGTTTGTCGGGCTCGTGGATCTTCCCTTGTGTGCCAACGCGCGTCGCACCGCTCTCTTGGCTAGAGGCGGTAATGCCCCAGACGAGGAGAGCAACGAGCGCGGCGGGTACCCGTTGGATGCGCCTGCCGAGGTGTTTGCCCATGGCCCCAAGCTTCACTGACCCGGGGGGGCAGGATTGTGGAACGCCTCCTCGCATGGCCGACGTGTCGCACGATCGCGGCAAAGGCCATGGACGAATGGGGCAACGAGGTGATCGCCCGACCGAGCGCACCATCGCCGGTTCGTGCCGCTCGTCGCGATGGGCCTGACCGCACACCCCGTCACCCCGTGTGCCCGAGAATGCCGCGGATGACCTTCAACAGCTGCATGGGGCTGTAGGGCTTTGTCACATAATGGTCGCCGCCCGCAGAGCGCGCCTTTTCCTCATCGCCCTGCATGGCAAACGAGCTCACCGCGATGATCGGTATCCCGTCGATAGCCGGATCTGCCCTTATTCGCCGCGTCGCCTCATAGCCATCGATGACCGGCATCTGGATGTCCATGAGAATGAGATCGGGGTTCTCGGATTTGGCGATAGCCATGCCGGTTGCCCCATCCACGGCCTCGATGACCGAAGTGTCCGAGCCGGTAAGCGAGCCGGTAAGAAGGTCGCGCAGCATGCCACGCTCTGCTTCTTGATCCTCTACAACGAGGATGCGCTTGCTCACGGCTCCCTCTTTTGAAACTCGGC
>Ga0075425_100005648_pt1 | contig 13026 bp, 14 predicted proteins | sample SoiMethybrSBSTD4_FD_75300 | JGI IMG/M metagenome (GOLD analysis project Ga0075425, IMG submission 75300) | Bulk soil microbial communities from a Populus tree surrounding site in Tennessee, USA - Soil MetaG P. TD hybrid SBSTD4 | ecosystem: Environmental > Terrestrial > Soil > Tree plantation...
ACCAGGCGACAAAGTTGGCGATGAGGGTTGTAAACCCGGTATCGATCCCGGCGCCCAGGCCAAGCAGGAGATCGCGCCCGACATCGGCGAGCGGCTGGAACAGGCCAAGCACCAGGCCGATGATGAGTCCTCCGATGGTATTGAACGCGCCGAGCAAGAAGTTCCCAATCGCGGTGCCCAGGTTCTTTAGCCCGGTCCAGAATGACCCGTCCTGGATGCTCAGCCAGAGTTGTGCAAAGAGCATCCCTATACCAGCCGCAAGCGCGAGGACGAGCTTTGTCAGGGTTGAGCCAATAAACATCCCGACCTTGAGCCCCAGGTTTGTTCCCATCTCGGCGAGCTTGTTGAAGAGATAGGTCACAAGATTGACAAGGCCACCGATAAGAAGTGGCCCGCCACGGCCAATCAGCCATGCAAGCAGGATTGAGATACCGCTCATTAGGCCAGAAAGAAGGTCGGGTATCATCGGGAGGAGCCAGGCAGCGACATCAAGCAGACGCTTTACCAGGAAGAACAACGTTGGGATAAGCCCCTCCATGAGCCCAGAGAGCGCGAGCGCTAGCCCGGCCATAAGATACCCGAACACCACGGGGATCTTCTCCTGGAGAAAACGTCCAATCCCACTCAGGAGGCCGGGTCCATGTTCACTCAACCATCCCATAAGCGCCTGGAACGCGCCGCCGACCACCATCTGGAGACCACCGACGAGACCAAGGATACCGGCGACGATAGCGCCCGACGACAGGAATCCACCTTCGCCGCCCGCACTGGAGAAGAAGTTTGTAATCGAATCGGTCAACGAGGTAAAGAAGCGCGCTAATCCCCCGCCCTGCACCCACGCTATCGCTCCCTGGGCCAACTGGCTCAGGGCATTAAGGAACGGGGTAATCCATTCGCCAATACCGGAGAAGATCGATTGCCCAATCGAGAGGATCGCCTGGCCGAGATTGGGTAGTTCGGCGAGAAGCTCACTGATACCAGCTTGTAGTCCGCCCTCGGTAAATGCGGCCTTGACCCGGTTGAATAGCTCAAGGATACCTTTGAGTGGCGATTGGATCTGTTCCCAGACCTTGGCCGCAATATCGCGTATCCCGCCGAAATTCGTCTTCCAGGCGTAACCAAGCGCGATGAGCGCCAGCCACGCCACGTTGCCCCAGGTAATGAATTGGCGCAGGCCCCAAACGAACTGGAGCAGCGGTTGCACCACGCGGGTAATGATAAGCCCGATCGCAAACGAGGTGACAAGTCGCTGCAAGACGAACGAGATGATCTGGCTATGCTCGCGTAGGAAATTGAAGAACGGTGCGATACGAGCGCGGATAGTGGCGACACGCTCGCCAACACTTGAGAACGCGCCACCGATCTTCCCGACCGCCGAGGTGACGTTCTTCGCCTCGCTGGTCATGTCCTGAAGTTCGCGCAGCGGGCCACCACCACCAATCCCTCCCGGCTTCGGTTTGTGCCCTTTGCCGCCACCAGCGCCCCCGCCGTGTTCGGCTGCACGTGCTTCTTGCCCCTCAAGCGTATTGATGCGCTTACGAACTTTTTCGTATTCAAGTGACCCTTCAGTCAAGCCGTTCATGCGCTCATGAAGCATCTGGATTTGTTCAGCCCGGCTTTTACCGGCGAGATCGGCCTCGAACTCAGCGTCGGAGAGTTGTTGTTGAGCTTTGAGTTGTTTGTCGGACGCCTTCGCAACCTTGTCTTTCTGCTTTTCGATATTGGCCTGGATTTTGAGATACTCGGTCGAGCCAACCGCGAACCGCGATTGCTCCTCCTGCATAATTTGCAATCGCTCTTCTTCAGTATTGGCAGCGGCAAGACGGGCCTCGTATTCCGCATGATGTCGCTGTTCTTCGGCCTTTTGTGCTTTCGCTTCGGCAGTATCCGCCCGGCTGCTAGTCTCGGTAATCTTCTTGTTGAGTTCCTCTTTCTTCTGGTCGATTTGTTCCTGGATGTCGTACCACTCCTTGCTCCCCGCACGCTGTTGCGCTTGTTGCGCTTCGAGGGACTTAATCTGGTCGGCGGTAGACATCTTCTTGAATTCGTACGCCGCTTTTGCTTTGCGGTCCTCTTCGGCCTGTTCCTCCGATGTCGTCTTCTTCTTCCCAGAGAGGAGATCGATCTCGTCACGGATAAGCTGATTTTGCTCCTGCGCCTGGGCGATCATCTTCGTCTGGAAGTCGAGTTGGACTTGGGCCGCTTCCGCTACCTTTTTCGCGGCGTCCAACTTTGCTTGCTCGGCATCGACTGCCGCTTTCTTCTCCTGCTCAGCAGCGTTGATTTTCTTCTGAAGTCGTAGCTTATCGAGTTCATTTTGGATCTTGAATTTGTCCTGGCCCATGCCGGCTGGATTCGTCGCGGCGAGTTGGGACTCCAGCACGGCAATCTGTTTATCGAGTTGGTGTGCCTCTCCTGCCGCTGTAAGCGCATCCTGTTGGGCCTTGAGCGCCGCGAGGCGATCGTCATACTCCTTAGTGACGGTATTGAGTTCGTCCTGGGCGTCACTTACGGCCTGATTCGCCTGGGCTGCGGCGAGCATAGCATCGGTATACGCCTGGACCTCGGGTGCGACGGTCCCGAAGTGCCTGGTTATCTCGGCCAGGCCATCGGCGACCTGGTGCTGGATCTGCTGGAGTGGTGTCTCGGCATCCGCCATCTGCATGCCGTTATAGAACTCCTGCATCGCCTTGCGGCCCCAGATATCGATCTCTGGAGCAATCTTTGGCGGTGACCCAGGCGCCAGCCACTCGGCCAGCGTGTTGCCGATCCAGGATACGACCGACATAATCGAATCGAGCGTATCGCTAAGGCCCTGGCTGAACATCTGCCCAACATTGTAGCCCCAGGCATACGCCTCCTGTGCGACCGCCCCCAGGGTTGCGACCGCATCCATCACCATAGGGCCGAAGGTTTGGAATGCCTCGATAGCGGTGGGTACGGCGACAGTACCAACCCAATTCAGCGCCTCGCCGATACCGGAGCCGATCATTTGGCCGAACCCTTGGATGCTCGCGAGCGTATTTGGGTTCTGGAGCATATCGACAATACCGGCAACCATCGGCTTGACGGTCTCAAACGTCGAGGTGAAGAATTCGCGCAGCGCGGTATTCTTGAGGTCGCCGATCGAATTGATCAGCCCGGTCATCGAACTACCAGCGTTCTTCGCCCCGTCCTTGAAATCATGCTCTAGCGACATCGAGACCGCATTGATGGCGCGATCGGCTGGGATGAGGCCCGCCGAAATAAGCTCTTCAAGCGTCTTCCCGGTACGCTTGATTTCCGGCGCGAACTCCTTGCGGAGGATATCACGCGCGCCAAGACCGGCATCCGTCAACTGGTTGACATCTTCCAGGGTCACGTGCCCGGTGTTATGCATCTGGCCCAGCGCGCGAATAACACTCTCGATACCTGCGCCGCTGGCGCCCGTGGCCGAGGCCCAGTCGGTCGTATCCTTAATGAGTAACTGAGTCTGTTTGGCGGTGAATCCGAGCGCATTCCCAAGCCGGAACGCGCCGGAGATGTCCTCGACCGAGAAGGGTGACAGGATCGCGAGTTGCTGCATCCAGTCGATGAGTTTTACACTCATCTGGCCTGCGCTAGCCTGCGCCGCGCCGAGGTCTTTGAATTTGCCCGTCGCGACGAGTTCGCGCGCCGAGAGCGCGGTAAGCGACTGGCCGAGCAGTTCGTACGACTTGTACGCGTCAAGTCCGGTCGTGACCAATCCCGACATGTTGGTTGTGATGGAGGAGAGTGTGTTCCCGATGAAGCTCCCAATCGACCCGACCGCGATATCGCGCAAAATCGACGAGGTCTTCATCATCGAGGCGTTAAAGGCGTTCTGGATGGAGATCGAGCGTTGTTCAGCCTGGCCGAACGACTGCACTGCGCCGCCGCCGGAGTGGAAGAGACCGAAGAGTCGTGAAAGAATACCACCATGGCGCTCATCCGATTGCATGGCGGCATCAGTCGCGGCTTTGGCGAGCTTCTGTTTCTCAGCACGCTCTTTGAGACGATCGGAGACTTTCTGAATGCGCTCTTTTGCCATATCAAGCAACGAGCCATAGCGACTCTCGGCCTGTTGTTGCTGGTTGAGTACCTGTTCGGCACGCTGGCGCTGGAGGGCAAGCTTTTGGGTATTGCCCTCCGCCTCGGCAAGGATGGCGCTTTCCTGACGCTGTTTCTTTTCGAGCTTGTCGAGTGCCGTTTCCAGGTGACCGACCGCGTCCTCTTGCTTCTTGAGGTCGGCTGCCGTCGCCGTGCCACTCGCGAGCATCTGGACAAGTTGGGCCTGATTCGCCCGAAGTGCAGCGTCGAGCGTCTGCCATGCCGCTGCGTATTGTGCCAGTTTTTGTTGGCTCGTCGCTATTTGTGCAGCGTTGTTCTTTTCGGCCTGGATGCGTTCCTGGATACGGATTTTCGTGATCTCCATCTGGGCTTGGAGACCTTTAAGGCTATCCTGGTAACGGTAGACCTGTTCATTTGCGTGGGCGAGTTCGGGAGTTGATCCCCGGATACCTCGTGAAAAGCGCTCGACTGAGCGCATCACGCCACCAATCTTGTCATCCGCACGTGCGAACGACTCGCCCATCTTGCCGACGCCAGGCACGACCTTGCCGACCCCGCCCGCGACCGACGCGCCAAGGCCTGCCATATTCTTCGTGAACCCTCCAATCTCTAATCCGAGATTGAAGAACCCTGCACCAAGCTCGACACCCGCCGGCATCTACCTAGCCCTTCTTCGCTGCGTGCTTGCGTCCTTTTGCGGCCAACTTTGCCATGCGCGCGGCTCCATACTTCTTACGACCGATCGCAGCGGCCACCGCTTTCGGATCGCTTGCCCCGCCTCGCGCCGCGCTGGCAGCGACAGCGGCAAAACGCTTCCCGCTGCCAAGTGGCGGCTTTTTGGTTTTTGCCATGGCACCCTCCTACTTCTTCAGCCACGGCGGCTTCTTATCCGTCGTCGCTCCCTTCTTGCCCTTCTTTTTCTTCTGAAACGGCACAAATCCCTTCGGTAATTCTTTCTTGGCTGCCATTGGTATACTCCTGTACGGGCGCGAAACAGCGCACCGTCTTACACCGCCAACACTTGATAAGCAGTGTGCTCTCACGCGCCGACACCTCGCGCCATTTGGTTCGGCTGTCGAATTGCCGAGCGTGACAGCCTTTACAGCGCGCGGTATGGACGATGTGTGAGACATCGTGAAACGCCGGATCGTGGGGTAAATTGAGCGGTTCCGCTACTCCGTCCCCTCCGGTGTGTTCTTCTGCGCTTGTTGTTCTTTTAACCGTTGCAACCACGCCTGTCGATCCTGCTTTATCTGCTCAGCCGCCTGCTTCTGGCGCTCCCGGAATGCGGCGATCTCGCCCGGCTCTTTCTCGTACGAGGCTTCGCCTGCCAGCGGTTTCAGCACATACTCTTTCGTGCTTGGCCCAGATTTAACGCCCCGGATGCGATACATCAGTTCGTCGAGCCGCTTTTGTGGTTCTGAACTGTGATGGGTAACCAGCGCGACCGCCTCTTCCTCGGCCTGGAGTCGTGTTATCTCCTCGTTCAGGACGAAAAAGGCGCTTGCCGGCATTCGCATCACGTCAAAGAGTGTGTGGGCGGGGTAGAATCGCATGAACCGCCCGATCAGGAGCGCCAGGTCTATTCCCCCGGCCCGGTCTCACCACCCTCCTCTTCCGTGCCGACGACATCCTCCATCATCTCCTGCACCATGTCCGAGAGCGCGGTCAGCGCCTTGAGCGGCAGACTCGCCAGCGTGGCCTCGGGGATGTCAGGACAGGCAAGCTGGATCATCATCATCGCCTGTTCCGTCATCTCCAGGTCTTTATCGGTGTACTTCATCCGCTGGCGTGCTTTCATGACCCTGAGGTACATGTCTACGGTCGGAGGATTGACCGCGTACTTCTCGCCACGCAGCGTGACATAGCGTGTTTCGGGGATAAGTTCGTCGAGGTTGAGGATCATCGGTTCTGCCATGTCGGTATGCTCCTTTTTGGCATATCTGAATGGTCGGTGGGTGGAGATGGGACGGTCTCGAACCGTCTGGTCGTGCCCGCGTTGCAGGCAGGGTTGACCACTTCGTCTGAGGGTGAGCGCTCACCCCTTCAACATCGCTGCGCGTCATCCTGGCCGTGCTGCCATCCCCATAAAGATACACCCCGCCCAGTACACAACTGAACGGGGTGCGCTGTCCCGAAGATACGGCAACTCGTTGGTTGCTCGCCGCGTTGTTGTACTGGCTACTACACTTGAAACTCGATATAGCCAGGAAGTGTCTTGGGCGCTGCCGTTGTAAACAGCCCCATAAACGTCACCTCAAGTACGGTCTCCTTGGCCTCGTTGAGCGAGATGTTGCCTAATTCGACATAGGCCGAGGGGATGGTCGCGCGGAACGCTTTGTTGTCGTTGCGCGTGACGCCCGTGATGATGACGTTCGACACCTCGGTCACGGTCCCCAGCGTTCCACCGCCAATGCGCTCCGAGTTCGCGTTGGACGACGCGCCGTAGGAACCACAAATGATGGAGAGCGTGGCGTACTGCCACTCGGCGAGTTTGGCCTTGACCTTGAATTCACCCTTGACGACGCGTCCGGTGCCAACCACCGGCCCACGCGCCTGGGCGAGATCCGGGTAATACTGATCGACTGACCACTCGATCGACAGGTCGTCCTCTGTAGACCCCATGTCCGTGCCGGCTACGGTGAGATACCCGTCAGTGCCGTACAACAACTTCGTGCTTGTGGCTGAACTAATACCGCCCATGTGGCTGCTCCTATCTTACATGCCACCTCAGCGGGCGGTCGTTCCCAATCACTCCTTACTTTACCAGGAGCGCATGGGCATGTGGTATACTGCGGCTAGGATATCCTAGTGCGGGAGGACTAGTGTATGTGGGACATACTCAAAGACCACGAGGCGCGCTTTTGGGGCCTGGTCGATATCCGCTCTGACGACGAATGTTGGCCCTGGAGGGGCAATAAGGATCAGAACGGGTATGGCCGGTTTAGTTTGGGCGGCACGCTCCAGCAGGCACGCCGGTGCGCCTTCGTGTTGCGCCATGGCCCTTTGGGCTGGGGAGCGCGCGTCGTCGCAAAATGCAAGAATCCCGCGTGTGTCAACCCGGACCATCTCCGTTTATGGACTCCAAGGCAAAAGCACCCCGGCCTGGTTCGGCGCTTACCTGTTGAACTACAGACATCATCAGGCGAGGGATGGCCGCTTGGCGGTCTCGCCTCATCCTACGGGCACAAGAAGCCCTGATGTACGTTCATGCCAGTAATTAGTCATCTTGCCGATCGCTTCCGCACAGACGCCGTCCCACGTCTGCTCGTGCGCGGAGGCGCTGGCCCGCGCGCCCATATCATAGAGTTCACCTCGATTATGGTAGGCCCAACGAATTTGTTCGACCGCCTCGTCATAGTTGGGTTTGGCCTGGGTCGCCTGATACCCATAGCCGAGCGTGTAGGTGATACTCCGCTCGCGCCCGTCACTCCCGACGAGCAGGTACTCATCCGGCCGGGCGTATTCAAGCATGCCAGTGCAGGCGTGCAGGATAACTGGGCAACCACATGCTGCCGCCTCGCGCGGCATAAGCCCATAGCCCTCACCCCCGGAGAGGTAGATCAAACAGTCGAGTGATTGGAGCCACGCGATGAGCTTCTTGCGCGGCCAATCGCCCATGTGGAGTGAGATATTGGCGAAGGGACGCCCGCTCTTGTCCACGAACGCCGTTTCACTATTCATCCCTGCGAATGAGTTAAGCTTGATTTCTAGCTCGGCGTCCGGGAGTGCCGCGTCGATAAAGGCCCAGGCGCTCTTCATCACATTCTTGCGCCCAGTCAAGTTATCGGCCCAAATCCCGAACTTCATCGGCTCCTTCGACACCTCACGCGCTTTATACTCGTAGGCGGAATCAACCGCATAGCCCACCTTGAAGATGGGAGTCTTGACCCCACTTGCGCTGAAAAGGTCGGCGCAGTATTGGCTGGGGGTCCAGATGAGGCCGCAGGCGTTGAGATTCTCCACCCATCCCGGCGGCAATGGCTCGGCCTCGAACATGGTGTGCATGACGAGGTCGCGCCGGATGGTACGCGTGCCGTCTTTCTGGACCGGCAACAGCCATGCTGCCGGAGTGCAGACCGCGAGCAAGAGATCCCACTGGCCGGTGTAGGCATTTACGAAATTGATGCCCGCCTGACGGAGTCCCTTGGAAAGCTGGGCCGAGATATACCCATAACCACCATTCTCGTTTTGCCATGCAACCCAACCAAAGGTCGGCTTACTCATTGTTTCGTTCACGGTTATGATGCTCCATCTGGTAGAGTCGTTCGGCCAATTTCTCAACGATACGTTCGTCGAGTGTGTCAGGCGGATGCGCTTTGTCGGCAAGATACCCAATAAGCAGGGTAAGGCCGACGCCAATGATGAAACCGGACGAGAAGATAAGCAGAAGGGTCACGGTACAGAATCCTCGATGAATTGGATTTGAAACGAGACATACACGAACGGCCAGTCTTCCAGCGGGTCGTTCCGGTCCTGTGGGCCATTCGTCTTGATACTATACTGGAAGATGGCCGGCCCGCTGGAAAGGAACACCCGGTGGTGCGCCTTGCGGTTCAGGCACGAAAACACCGCGCGATACACCGCGCGTGCGTCCTCGCTCTCAGGGCCATAACAATAGAGCGCGAACTCGTCGGTCCCGATCGGAACAAAGGCGTTTGTACCGCCGCCATCACCCAGAAACATAATCGCCTTGCGCAGCGAGAAGTTATCTGGCAGACCGGGGGGCCCATAGATATGGACACCCTGTCCATCCTGCACCTGGGCCAACACACCGTTATCGTCGGCCAGGACCGTGTAGAGGAGTTCGGCGCTGTCGATTGCGGTCATTGATTATCTCCTACTACGTCGCCGCTGGGACAGCGCCCGCAGCCCGATCTGGGCTCGCCGCTGCGTTGCCCGGATACGTCCCTCACGGCCGGCCTGACCGCCCAGTCGCCTGATCCCACCACGGACCCCGGTTAAGCTGGTCGCGCCTGGATGTGTCTGCTTGCGGCTGCCCCGCCGCGCGTTCCGCTCCGCCGCCGCATTCGAGATAGCCCGATTGTCGGCTTTCGCGCTGTGACGCGGGCCAGCGTGTTTCTTGCCCTTGCCGCGTGCCGATTGGTTCGCCGCGAGCGCAAGCTGCCTCAGCGAACGCCCAGTATTCTTACCCCGCCGTCGTGGCCCATGAGTGGACGGCTGCGCTTCGGGCTCGATTTCGCCTGCGGTCAGGATCGTCAACGCCTCAGCAGTAAGACCGCTCTGGTTTGGATTGTAGTCTTTCCATCCTTCAAGTGGCTTGAGCAATGCGGCGGCATTCGCTCCCGTAGCAACGTCGATATCGCCACTCGTCATGACGGTGGCGCCGGTCTCGACATTGAAAACCTCACGATGCCAGTTATCCGTTGCGATTTTCACGAACCCCTGGCCGGCGATTTTATAGGCAGGCTTCAACCACGGGTAGCGAAAGAAATTGTTCCGTGGCGTGCGCCATCCGATCTCAAGCGCGACGCCGTAGTCGGCAATCGTATAGACTAGGACGTTCATGCGCGAGCCGCCCGACCAGTCGAACTTGAGCCCGATCGACTTCCACAAATTCTCGGTATCATCGTGCTCCCAGACATGCGGGTGCGGTCCTGGCCCCTGGCCGGGAGCCACGTTCTCGCGCGCCTGATTATATGCGCGCAATCCAACCTGGCGCAAGGTCCAGGCGGCGGCTTTGTAGTTCTTGTTCGCAAAACCACCGAACACCTTCGCCTGTGAGTTGATGTCCAGCCGTGCTTTGAGGCCAAGGTTTTCGATCGATGGCATTACTGGCCCGCCTTACGAAGCTGGAGCAACCAATGATGGCGTTTGCCCGCCAGTTCACGAGCCGACTTTATATCATAGGGACCGGCTTTATAGAGTTCGCCGGTCTCGGTCACAAAAATATTGACGACCTGGTGCCGTGCCGCCGAGGTGTCATCGCGCATCGACTCCGGGATATAGGCTGATGGCATATCGAGGTACATATCTTCGACCACCTCGCTCTCACGACCGATGGTTGCAATTTCTTCAGCGCTAAGCGAACGCAGGCGACATGGGAGATCAGGGTAGATTGCATCAGGTGCCACATCGTAATCCTTGCGGCGATGCCCATAGGATGCGGCCTGGGCGACCGCCTCACCCGCTTTGACGATGGTGCAGGTATGCTTCATCAGGCTGAGGAAGGTTGGGTCAACATCAAATGCGGGTGCAACAAGTGACACCGCGACCGTGAAGATAGTATCTCCCGGCTCGATAGTAGCAACCGTGGCGGTAAAACTGGTATCTACAGACGACATCCGTTATCCCCTCGTCCGATCAGTGCTGCCGAACCGTGGTGCAACGTATGGATCGAGAAAAGATTTCGCCTCGGCGGGCGGGCCTTGTGCAAGCATCTGCATCGCCTGAAAGTATGAGATGGTGTAGTCACCGATCGTGGTCGATTGGACGCTGGCATTTTCTCCGCCTGATGCACGAATATAGTTGATCCAGGCGCAACAGGCCGCCTCGATCATTGGCGGCGTGGCGTCATCTTCCAGGTATCCCTGAACTCCTGTCACCTTAATCGCCTGCTGCGCGGTTAAGCTCGACCAACGGAAGACGATTGTGCTTGCCTCGCTTACCTCGATCCACTGGTACGGTGGGCCAATTTCAGGATAAAAGAAGAGGTGGGCAAGGTCGAACACCTCGGCGCGACCCTGGCCGTGTAAGATCTCGGTTATCTCATTCCAGTCGCTTTTTAAGTAGAGCTTCCGGCTCTCCTGGTAGTCGTAGATGCGCGAGGTCGTCTTGGCCCAAAAGAAGCGCCGGCAATATCTGTCGATAGCGCGACTGGTCGCAGGGATCATGCGTGTAAGCCACGCGTCCCGACTGGTGCTCGTGGCCGGAATTACACAATATTCCTTCAGGTGTTCAAGTGTGGTATAGTCGCTATCAGCCATCATATACCTCTATGGATGGAACACGCGTACGGCCGGATCGAGCCACAGTCCGAATCCCTTTGCGCGCATATCATTGCCAAAGCCGACGATGCCAAGGTCATCCGGTCTAAAGCGGGCGTGATAGGCAACAGGATATGCCATCGCAATACATGACCCGGCGCTGTCGAGCGGGTGCAGACGCGTGCGTATCGGCTCTTCACCTGCGAACATCGGGTGGTACGGCCATTCGGGACGGAAGCGCTCGCCGCCGCTCCGATGACCCCAGACATCATAAAATTTACCAGTTGGCTGATGGATACACAGCGGAGCCACGGCGTCAATATGTGGTTGTTCAAGGTCGTTAAGGAGTTGAAGCATCACTTCAGGTTCCCAAATCAAATCGCTCTCGACGTAGATAACAGCGTCGGTGTCGTCGTATTCGGCTATCTGAGCGAGTAATGCGTTACAGACAAACGAAACATTTCGCCAGCGCTGAGCATCATCAACCGACGCAAACACTGGACCACCATGTTCGGCCTTGATCTGGCAACGCGACCTGAATACGCCATCATAGCGTTTGAGATACCCTCGAAGATCCTCTTCCGTCCGATCGGTCGAGTCACCTTCAGCGACGACGATACTGAGCCGGTCACTCTTTCGTTCGAGTTCCAACGCTAATCGTGCCACCTGGTTGAAGTAACGTGTCAGATAGCCGGTCGAGTTCCGAAAGATTGAGGCAATAAGGACGTTCATATAACCTCATGTGATGTATCGTGCGTCGAGTGCGCTCTGGATGAATGACGACCACCAGGATGGCTCTTGTTTGAAAAAGATCGCCATATGATTGGGGGTGCGAAAGTCTTGCTGTCGCCACCCCTGCTCAGTAAGCCAGCGACATACTTCAGCCACATCGGGGTAGAAAAGGTCATGAAGAGCAAGTAGTGCGCTACTCGTCATAAACGGGAGAAGCATCTGAGTATCTTTGAGTGGTTGCTCATCGAAGTGCCATCCATCGACAAAGGCAAAGTCCCATCCTTCGGGTGGCGCTATCGATGGAAGGACATCCGGCGATGCCTCCATGATAAGGCCGATCCGGGGCGCAACGGACGCATTGGCCGTGTGTCGCAAGAACGCCTCATAAGCCCGGTAGTTATATGTCCCTAGTCCACCTTCACCCTCAGTAAATGGATCGACACATGTGAGCGCCGCGCCTGGCCGGAGTCCAAGCGCAATATGGACGCTTGACCATCCGGCTGCGCTCCCGATCTCAAGTGGATGCATGCATTGGCTCCAGAAGGCAAGCAGATTAAGGATACCGACCTCCTGCCATGTTGCATATCCTGGACCAGGCAGGTTTACATCGCGGTAACCCGGCTGCCCCTCAGTGGCGCTCGGCCACGAGATAAGCGTTGTGAACACTGCGGTAAGAAGCTCTCTTGACATCCCATCAGGTGTCAGGTTGAGTGCTTGTTGGCGGAGTGTTACAAAATCGAGCGTGGTCATCCGCTTACCTCGCGTATCAGCTTACGCCACCAGGCCGGCTCCTGTTTATAGAGTACCGCGAGGGTGTTAGGCGTCGGAAAGATGTGCGCGTGCCACCCATCGAGTAAGAGCGAGCGGAACGCCTCATACACATCAGGTATCCACACATCATGCATGGCGATAACCGATGTGTCGGTGAGCATTGGGCGCAGACCATCTATATCTTTAAGCGGCTGTCCGTCCATGTGCCACCCATCCAGGAACACAAAATCCCATGGTGGCGCGGGCTCGAACTGCACGGGTTGCCTTTGAACTGCCGTCATCCGTCCTACCCCAGTGCTCCAGTCGCGTACTGCTTGCCAGATATTTTCTGCCTCTGTGTCAGACAATGGGACAGAAAGCACGGCGAGTGGTTCGTTGAACGATGCAAAGAGCCTATCAGTATATTCGCGTACGAGTGTGACCCGGTCGGTCAGGCCCATTGCGTCGATATTTTCCTGAAAGCGCATCGCCATTTGTTCGTTTGGCTCGGTGAGCAGCCGGCCTGGAC
>Ga0075425_100005651_pt1 | contig 13021 bp, 10 predicted proteins | sample SoiMethybrSBSTD4_FD_75300 | JGI IMG/M metagenome (GOLD analysis project Ga0075425, IMG submission 75300) | Bulk soil microbial communities from a Populus tree surrounding site in Tennessee, USA - Soil MetaG P. TD hybrid SBSTD4 | ecosystem: Environmental > Terrestrial > Soil > Tree plantation...
CCCCCTAAGGCAGACCCCGAACAATCACGGCCCCGCGCGCGACCGCAGGCTCAAGGATCGCGAATGTGGCTGCCTTCGATCGGAGTCGCGGAATTGTCGCACCCGCTCCGGGGACGCGCCCCTTACGTCCGGTCCGCTTTTGTCTCCGTTTGCACATGAACGACTGTCAGCCAGAGCCGAAGCACCGCGAGGGCCTCGGCGCCGCGACCTGTGATTCGGTAGAGGCGCGCACGTCGGGTGGAGCCCGGGAGCGGCCGGCTCGACACGAGCCGTTCATACTCGAGACGCCGGAGCACCGGATACACGGGAATTCGCGTTCCGAGCCGGCCGGCGACGCCGCGTCCCGTGGCAGGTCCCTGGTGCGCTAGCGCGGCCAGCACTGCTTGATCGAGCGCAAGAAGGGCCTCCATCACGGAATGCTAGCGGCCGAGACTTAGCACTTCCGCTTGCGTGATCGCCTCGCATTGCGCACCATCTCCCTCGCGCACCCTCGCCTGCGCTGAGAACATGCCGCGACCAAGCCTGACAACGGCCCGCCGCGAATCCTCGCCGGGAACCGCCACCAGAACGGGTACGCTCCCCCGGACGTCGATCCGAGGGACAGGGAGAATTGGCGGCGCGAAGCTCGGCGCCCCGCTGAAGCTTGTCGCGGGGTTCGGCCTCGCGCTGGCCGTCGTCCTCTACGTGGAGGCGCTGCTTGCCGTGTTCCCGAGCCCGGTCTGGACGACGCTGCTCCTTCTGCCGCCGCTCGCTGCCGCCGGGCTGGTGCTCGACACGGGGCGGCGGCGCAGACAGGCCGGTGAAAGGACGCCCCGCCCGGCGACGTTCGAGCAGCCGGCGCCCAGCGCCCCGGCGAGACCCGCCGTCGTGCCGCGGCCCGCGCCCCCGGAACCCGCGCCGGTTCTCACGCCCGCCGCGGAGGACCCGCTCGCCGCCGCGGTCGAATGCTTCAACGCGAGCGCGTTCCCACGAACCGTCGCGGGCATCGCCAAGAGCCTCGGCCCGCCGCAGGTGAGCGTCCTCGCGGCCGACGGATCCGAGGACGTCCTGATCACGGTCGCGTGGGAGCTGTCCTGGTACCAGTACCGGGTCAATCCCCGCGCGCCCGAGCCGGTGCAGCTCGAGGATCGCGGACAGGAACTCGAGGAGCTCGGTGCACCCCACCAGTCCTGGAATGCCGACGCCGGGGCCGACGGAAGGATCGCGGTCTTCGAAACGGTTCTGAATCGGGGCGAGCGATCCATGTAGGCAAGCGGCGGCAGTCGCGACTCGCGCGTCCTATGCCGCCGTGCCGCGTAGCCAGACCTGCGTCCAGAAGAGCGCGAGCGAGCGGTACACGACCGGCTCGGCGAGATGACTGAGAACGTCGTTCGGGGCGTTCGAATACAGGCGCTTGCGGTTGGTGTGGAACCGGCGGATGTCCGTGAAGCCCGCGCGTCGTAGGTGGTGTTTCAGAGTGCGTGGCGTGTAGCCGAGCTCCGTGGTTCCGTACTCCGCGGAGGCCGGCGCGCCCCGGGATCGGTGCCGCCAGTTCGGCTCGGCGAGCAGAAGTCGGCCGCCAGGACGAAGCGCTCGACGCGCCGTCCGCAGGACGAGGTCCGGCCGTGCGCTGTGGTGAAGGGCGTCGTAGAGCAGGCAGACGTCGAACGCGTGTCCGAGGTCGAGAGCCTCCATGTCGCCAACTTCGAACCGTGCCCCCACCTTCTCGACGGCGGCCCGATCCCGCGCGATCTCGACCATCACCGGCGAGATGTCGTAGCCCACGGCCTCCAGGCCCTGGCGAGCGGCGAGCAAGGTCATCCAGCCGGAGCCGCACCCGAGCTCGCAGAAACGGGTGCCCGCGCGAAGATCGAGCAGCTGGAGGATGTACCCGAAGTCGATCAGGTAACGCGCGGTCTGCCGTGGATCCTGACCGAACGGTTTCGTCTCGAGCCAGCGGCGCCCCTGCGGCCCGACCCGCTCGGGGTACTCGCGTTCGGCCTGCTTCCGAGGGTCGAACACGCCGGCAATCGTAAGTCTCCGCCGTTACGGGACGGAGGCTGCCGCGACCGCGTCGCCCGACGGCTTGCGGCCGAGCACGAAGACGATGCATGCGCCGACCGCCGCGAGCCCCGCCGCGAGCGCCATTGCCGCCGTCAGCCCGGTCGAGAACGTCGACGAGACGCTTCCCGACGCCGATTCCTCTGCCGCGCGGAACGCCGCCCCGCACGCCGCCGGACCGAACGTCGCGCCGATCATGCGGGTCATGAGCAGCGCGCCGGAGGCCATGCCAGCATGCGCCGCAGGCACGGCGTCCAGCGCCGCCTTCGTCATCGGCGCGAACGACAGGCCGATCCCGGTCCCCACGACGCCCAGTGCGACGAGCACGACGCCGATCGGCGGCGCGTGCAGCGCCAGCACCGCGAGCCCGACGGCAGCGAGCCCGATGCCGGCGGCCATCGGCAGGCGCGTACCGGCTCGGGCGACGACCCGCCCGGCCGCGAGCGAGACGAGCGCCCAGGTCACGGTGCACGGCAGCAATAGGAGACCCGACGTCAGCGTCGAGTAGCCGCGCGCGGTCTCGAAGTCCAGCGGGAGGAAGAACAGCGCCGCCCAGGCGACGAACGCGAGTACGAAGCTCGTCACGGATGCGCCCAAGAAACGGGGGTTGCGGAAGAGCCCGAGGTCGAGGAGTGGTGCCTTCGTACGCCGCTCGACGAGGACGAACACGACGGCCGAGGCCACCGCGATCGCGGCGAGCGCGGCGCTGCGAAGCGAGATCAGGCCCCAGTCCCCCGACTCGATGAGCAGCGCTGCGAACGCCACGAGCGCGATCGTGCTCGTGATCACCCCGCGCAGGTCGAGTGACCGCGGCGCATCCTCGTCCCGTGACTCGCGCACCTTTACCGCCGTGATCACCGCCGACGCCGCCGCGAACGGGACGAGCAGCACGAAGATCCAGCGCCAGCTTCCTGTCTCGACGACCGCGCCGCCGACGAGCGGGCCCGCCGCAAGGCCGAGCGCGGCGACCGCGGTCCAGACGCCGAGCGCGCGCCCGCGCTCCTCAGGCGGGAAGGCGTTGCCGAGGATGGCCAGGGAGACCGTGTACACGGTCGCGGCGCCGAGCCCCTGGACGGCGCGCGTCGCGATCAGCACGCCGACGCTCGGCGCGAGCGCGGCGGCGATCGCCGCAGCCGTGAACGTGATCAGGCCGGCGAGGTAGACCCGCTTGCGTCCGAACGTGTCGCCGAGGCGGCCGGCGACGACGACGGCGCCCGCCAGCGCCAGCGTGTAGCCGTTGATCACCCACTGGAGCTCGGAGAGCGACGTGCCGAGGTCGCGCTGCATGTCGGCGAGGCCGAGGTTGACGACCGTGAAGTCGAGGTTGATCGAGAGCAGCGCGAGCGACATCGCGAGCAGGACCCACGAGCGGCGCGCCACGGCGGGCTAGGAGCCGGCTTGAACGGGTGACGCGTCCGGCGCCGGCGCGGCCTCCGGTCGCCCGAAGTCCGCACCTTCGATGTCCACGCGCGGCAGCAGGCGGTTGGCCCAGTCGGGCATCCACCAGCTTGCTCGCCCGGAGAGGACGAGGAACGCCGGCGCGAACAGGAGCACCGTCAGCGCCGCCAGCGCGACCCCGACCGAGAGACCGACGCCGAACTGCTTCACGGTCGGGTCGCCGTTCAGGATGAAGCTGCCGAAGACCGAGATCATGATCAGCGCCGCGGCGACGATCACGCGGGCTCCGGTCGCGAGCCCGTTGGCGACGGCCTCGTCGTCGCTCTCCCCCTGCGCCTTGTGGTGCTCGATCTGGCTCATGAGGAACACCTGATAGTCCATCGAGAGCCCGAACAGGACGGCAAACATGATCAGCGGCACGTAGCTCGCGATCGGAACGTCGTTCCCCGGAACGTCGAGCCCGATGATGCCGAGGCCCCAGCCCCACTGGAAGCAGGCGGTGACGACGCCGAACGCGGCTGCCACGGAAAGCACGTTCGAGAGCGCTGCCTGCGTCGGGATGATCACCGAGCGGAAGGCCGTCATCAGCACGAGGAACCCGAGCGCGATCACGGCGAAGATGACCAGGAACAGCTTCGAGGAGATCGCGCTGGCCAGGTCGACGTAACTCGCGGTCTGCCCCCCGACGTACGCCTTCAGGTTGGTTCCCTGGATTGCCTGCGGGATCGTGTAGGCGCGGAGGCTCTTCACGAGATCCGCGGTTTGCGTCGCCGCCGGCGCGGTCGTCGCGATGACGGTGAAGGTGCTCGCGTTGCCCTGCTTGTTGATGTTCGGCGGCGACACGACCTTGACGCCATCGGCACCCGAGAGCGCGTCCTGGAGGTTGACGAGCCGCGGGTCGGTGCCGCGCTCGTCGCCGCCGGCCTGGGTTAGCTCCTGCGTGAGCTCGTTCTGGAGCTGCTCTGCCTGCTGCTGCTGCGTCTTCGCGGTCTGCTGCTGACTCTGCGCCTGCACCTGCTGTGTGTTCAGGTTCGCGGCCTGCGTCTGCAGGTTCGCCGCCTGCACCTCGAGGTTGGAGGCCTCGGTGATCAGCTGTTCCTTCTGCTTGACGAGCGCGACCGCCTCTTTCGCGGCGCCGCTCGCCTGCCCGGCGAGCGCGATCGTCTGATTGACGAGCTTCGACTCCTGCGCGCGCAGCTGCGACGACTTCTGCACGATCTGCTGCGACTCCTTCTGCAGCGCGTGCTGCTGCTTCAGGAGGCTGTCGAGCTGGTTCTGGAGCGCGTCCTCCTCCTTCTGCAGCGCGACCAGCTGCTTCTCGAGCTTGGCCTGCTTGGCCGGCGACTTCGTGTGCTGGAGCTGGACCGTGATCTTCTTTTGCTTGACCTGGTTGCGGGCCAGCTTCTTCGTGACGGCCGCGCCCTCCTTGGCTAGTTTCGCCCCCTTCTTGACGAGCTGGGCCGCCTGCGTTCCAAGCTGGTTCAGCTGCCCGATTATCAGCACCTGCTGCTTCTCGAGGCTGCTCTGCGTGGAGCTGATGCTCGACTGCTCAGCCTGCAGCTGATTGGCCTGGCCCTCGAGCTGAGCCTGCTGGGTCTTGAGCTGGGCCTGCTGCTGCTCGAGTGACGTCTGCTGTTGCTGCAGCGACTGTGACTGGCTGGTCAGCTGCTTCTTCGTGGCGTTGCCCTGCTTCTGTTCCTGCGTCAGCTCCTTCTGCAGGCTCTGCGCCTGCTTCTTCTGGCTGATGAACTCGCTGCTCGCAGTCGCCGGCGTTCCGAGGCTGACCGCGACAATCAGCGGGCCGTTGTAGCCGACGCCGAAGCCGGCCGAGATCATGTCGTAGGCCTGCCGCTCGGTCGTCGACTTCGGCGTTGCGCCGATGTCCTCCTGGCCGAGGTTGAGTGAGAAGAACGGGATGATCAGCGGGACGAGGACGAGGAGTACCGCGCCGATCGCGAGCCACGGGTGGCCCGTGACGAAGCGGGCCCACGCGCCCCAGAACCCTCGATCCGGCGCCTTGGGCTTCGGCCGCATGAACGCCGGAACGCGGACCGAGTTGACGTGGTGCCCGAGAATGGACAGGACCGCCGGCAGCAGGGTTAGCGCGGCGAGAACCGCGGTCGCAACCGCGAAGGCGGACGCGTAGCCGAGCGACGTGACCAGGGGGATGCCGGCGATCAACAGCGTGACGAGCGCGATGATGACCGTCGTTCCGGCAAACACGATGGCGCTGCCGGACGTGGCAACGGACATGGCAACCGCCTCGTGGGTGTCGAGCCCGTCTTTGAGGAACACCCGGTACCGGCTGACGAGGAAGAGGGCGTAGTCGATCCCGACGCCGAGGCCGATCATCGTCGCCAGGGTCGGCGCGACCGTCGGGATGTTCACCATGTGGCCCAGCAGGCCGATCAGCGAGAGCCCGACGAGCAGCCCGAAGACCGCCGAGATGATCGGCAGACCCATCGCGACCAGCGTCCCGAAGGTGAACGCGAGGATGATCATGGCGGCGACCAGCCCGATCACCTCGCTGCTCTCCGTGGCTGGCTCCGACAACTCGCTGCCGATCGGCCCACCCGCCGCGACCTGCATGCCCGCCTTCTCGCCGGGCGCCGTGCCTGCGTCGAAGATGTCCTGGGCGATGTCCTGCGTCAGGTTGTTCGAGCCGACGTCGAGCAACACCCCGATGAAGGCGGTGTGCTTGTCCTTGCTGATCTGCGCCTGGCCCTCCTGGCTGAACGGGCTAACCGTGCTGTAGACGTGCGGCTGCTTCTTGATGGCCTTGTAGGCCGTCTGGATCGCCTGCTTGTTCTTCGCGTCGGTGACCTTGGTCTTCGCCGCGTAGTACACGATCGGGCTCGAGCCGTTCTGCTGTGGCGGGAACCGTGCGGTGAGGAGGTCGGACGCGTCCTGGCTTCCGGTCCCGGGGAGCTCGAGGTTGTTGCTGGTGTTGCTGCCGAAGGTGTGGATCAGGCCGATCATCCCGCCGACGAGGACGACCCAGCATCCGAGGACGACCCACTTGTGGCGGGCGGTGAAGAGTCCGAGGCTGTGAAGGACGCGTGCCAAGGTTTATGAAGAGGCGTGACCACCACTTCGCGACCCCCGCCTCTCGCCCGCGAGTCTAGGACATCCTTCGGGCGGCGACAACGGGAATTGGGCGACGTGGTAGCGTCGCGCCGGTGCCGACGCGGGTCGTGTGTGTCTCCCGGGCCGCCGGAGCCGGCGGCGAGGACATCGGGCGCCTGCTCGCCGAGCGCCTCGGCTATCGCTATCTGGACGAGGAGATCGTCTCCCGGGCGGCCGAAAAGGGGGGATACGACCCGGAGCACGTCTCGGACAGCGAGCAGCGGAAGACGTTCGTCTGGAGGCTGCTCGCCAATCTCGCCTCTACGACGCCGGAGGCCGACCTCGGCGGCGTCCGGACGGAGCCGGAGCGCCATCGTGAGCTCATCCGCGACGTCATCGCCGAGGTCGCCGAGCAGGGCGAGGCCGTCATCGTCGCCCATGCCGCCTCGCATGCGCTGGCCGGGCGCGACGGCGTCCTCCGCGTCCTGGTCACCGCGTCACCCCAGGCTCGCGCCCGGCGACTCGCGGTCACGCGGGGGATCGACGAAGCCGACGCGACGAAGGCACTCCGTTCCGAAGACGCCGCCCGGGCCGATTACCTGAAGCGCTTCTACGGGGTCGATCACGAGCTGCCCGAGCAGTACGACCTCGTCGTCAATACCGAGACGTTGCCACCCCAGCGCGCCGCCGCGGTCATCGCGAGTGCAATCGCACACGACTGATCCCGAGGCGCGGATCGCCCCTCTGATGGCGCGCTCGCCCACATGTTGCGGTGCTGGGTTTTTCCGGCGGAGGCGGGCTCTGCCCGCCGGAGCCACGGCGCGCAACATCGCGTGTGCCGTTTAAGAAGGGGGCCCGTGGGGGAAACCTGGTTTCTCCCACGATCGAGGTACGACCTCGTCGTCAATATCGAGACGTTGCCACCCCAGCGCGCCGCCGCGGTCATCGCGAGCGCAATCGCACACGACTGACTTTCATAGCGGCTCGATATTCGAGCCGGCTGACGCGGAGAAGCATGTCTGACGAAGCAGTCAAGGTCGGCGGGGAGGGCTGGCCCTCCCCCGCCGAGCTGTTCCCCCACGACCGAGGCCCCCTTTTCCCCGAGCGGAACGCACAGTAGATTGCGCAAGGGAGATGCGATCGGCGCTCTGGCTCGGGCTCCTCGCCGCCGCGACCGCGGCCTTCCTCGTGGTGCCGTCGGCGCGTGCAGCGTCCCCGAGCCCGGCCCAGCAACTCGCCGACAAGTACGCGCCGATCATGCGGCTGAAGCACAACGACGATCCCCCCTGCAGCACGGGCGGCGAGCAGTACCTCCCCGCCTCCGTCGGGATCATTCTCGGCAACCCGCACGTAACGCTGCTCCACATCGCGAAGGGCGAGAAGAAGAAGACGATCAAGCACGGCGCCAGCGCCCAGGATGTGGCCGGGCTCGACGGCGACTACTACCTGAACCAGCCTGGAAACCCGTACCGGCCCAGGTGCCGCTATGCCCGCGATTCGGAGAAGCTCACCCGCCACCGGCAGCCGGTGATCTACGCCCACATCGCGCGCCAGCCGGGCTACACCGGCTTCGCCCTCCAGTACTGGTTCTTCTACTGGTTCAACCACTTCAACGACCTTCACGAGAGCGACTGGGAGATGATCCAGCTCGCGTTCCCGACCGACTCCGTCCGCGAAGCGCTCAGCCGGACGCCCTCCGAGGTCGCCTACGCGCAGCACGGCGGAGGCGAGACCGCGAGCTGGGACGACTCGAAGCTGGACAAGGAGGGCACGCACCCGGTCGTCTACGTCGCCTCCGGCTCGCATGCAAGTCAGTACCAGTCCGCGCTCTACCTCGGCCGCGGCCGCCACGGCCTCGGGCTCGGATGCGACGACACCCGCGGCCCATCGTTCGACGTTCGGCCGACGCCGGTTCTCGTCCCGGCACATCCCTCGTTCAGCGGCCCGTACGGCTGGCTCGACTACGAGGGGCACTGGGGTCAGAAGGCGCGCGGCTTCTCCAACGGCCCCACGGGCCCGAACATGAAGACGCAGTGGCTCTTCCCCTTCACCTGGATGGAGAACCTGCGCCCGTCGACGCCGAAGATGCCCTTGTCGGAGGGCGCCGGCGTCACCGTGACGGATTTCTTCTGCCAGGCGATCATCTCGATCGCCGGGGTCACGAACTTCCTCGGCAACCGGATCTGGCTCGCGGGCCTGATACTGCTCGGGCTCGTAGCAACGACGACGCTGCCGATCAAACGGACGAGGTGGCGCCCGGCGGACCGAGATCCGCTGCGCCAGGAGCGCGCCGGCGGTCAGCTGCTGCGCGTCGCGGCGTCCCTGTACTGGCGGTACGCCTTAACCCTGCTCGCGCTCGTCGTCGTCATCATCGGCTTCGTCTACGGGTGGGGCCGGCTCGCCGCGCTCGTCCAGAGTCACACGGGCTTTAAGATCGACTTCGACTTCGCCGACCCCGGCATCGACAGCTTCTCGAGCTTCCTCATCGTCGCGCCGGCGTACCCGATATTCCTGTTCCTGATCGCGTCGCCCTTCGTCGTGGCGATACGCCGGATCGAGGCCGGCGAGCAGACGGTGCCGTGGACGATCATCCGCGAGGTGATCCCGCTCGTTCCCCGGCTCTTCCTGGCCGAGATCCTCGGCCTGGGCGCGGTCTTTCTCCTCGCCATAACGGTGATCGGCCTTCCGTACGGGATCAAGAAGGCGGTCGACTGGACGTTCGCGGGCCAGGAGATCGTGTTCGAGCGCAAGAAGGCGCGCGCCGCGCTGGCGGCGAGCACGAACCACGTGCGGGGACGCTGGTGGGGGATCGCGGCGGTCGATCTGGCGCTCTTCGTGATCGGCGCTCTCGTCGGCCCGCTGCTCGGCGCCGCGCTGATCATCCTGACCGATGCCCCGCTCTGGACGGTGAACTTCACCGGCCTCCTCGTGTTCGGCCTGACGCTCCCGTACATGGCGATCGTGCTGACGCTCATGTACCTGGATCCCCGGCAGAAGGAGCGCCGGGCCCGTGCCTGGCGGCGGCGCCTCGGCCTCGTTCGTGAGGAGCATCCCGTCCCGGTGCCCGACGCATGAACATCTTCAGCTGGTTTCCGGGCTACACGGACGGGATCTACAACGAGGGCAAGGAGCCGATGCTGCTCCTCTTCATCGCCTACCTGATCACGTTCATCGCCACACGCGTCTACACACGGCTGGCGCGGGTCTACAACTGGGGCAGCGGCTCGGCCGGCGGCGTGCACGTTCACCACATGGTTCCCGGCGTGGTCCTGATGGCGGTCTGCGGCGCGCTCGGCTTTTCGACCATCTACCAGAACGGCATCGCCGCCGACGTCCTCGCGATCGGCTTCGGTGTCGGCACCGCTCTGGTGCTGGACGAGTTCGCGATGATCTTCCATGTCCGCGACGTCTACTGGACGGAGGAGGGGCGGACGTCGATCGACGCCATGTTCATGGGCTTCGCGCTGGCCGGTCTGCTCCTCGTCGGCTTCGCCCCCCTCGACTTCGAGCGTGGGAGCACGACCAGCGGGAGCGAGTTGAGCTACTTCTTCTTGCTCATTTTCAACGCCTCCGTGGCTGCGATTACCTTCCTGAAGAAGAAGCCGTTCATGGGCATGGTCGCGCTGCTCGTGCCCACGATCGGAATGTTCACGGCCATCCGCCTGGCCAAGCCGGGCTCGCCGTGGTCGCACTGGTTCTACGAGTCGAACCGCGGCAGCCCGCGAAAGATCCGCAAGCGCCGCCGCAAGCTCGAGCGGTCGATCCGTCGCTTCGACCAAGGCTGGCCGGGCCGGTTCGAGCGCTGGTTCTCCGACATCGTGGGCGGCGCGCCGACCCTGCCCTCCCAGCTCGAGGCGAAGGGCGACCACGAGCCGTAGCGGGGCCGGCCGGACATCCCGCCCCGTCCGCTGCCGCCGTCGAGCCGGCAAAACCCCGGCTCGGCCTCTGGCGGTCGCTGCGATCCACGGGCAGCATGTATGTCAGGCTGGCGCCCTTCCTGCTGCCCGCGTCGCTCCTCATCTACCTGCCGCTCGGCGCCCTCGATGCGCTCGGCGACGAGTTCGACCACGTGAGCATCCGGAAGTTCGACGTCCTCGCCGGCCTGGTCGTCGCCGGTGGTTTCCTGCAGTTCGTGCTGGCCGCGCTGGGCGACGTGTTCTACTCCGGCTTCGTCGCGGCGGTCGTCCTCGGGCGAACCGGGCGCACACAGCACCCGCTGCGGGAGATCCTCGCCAAGCTGCCGTACCTCCGGCTGTTCCTTGCAGACCTCGTGGTGACGCTTGCGACCGCCGTCGGCCTGGCGCTCCTCGTCGTCCCGGGTGTCGTGTTCTTCGTCTGGTACTCGCTGACGGCACCGGTGATCAAGATCGAGGATCGCGGGGTCTCGGCGGCGATGCGACGGAGCCGCCGCCTGGTTCGCGGGAGCTTCTGGACCGTGCTGCTGCTCCTCGGCGGGCTCTACCTCGTCAGCAACGGCCTGACATCGGTCGCCCAGAACGTCGCGTCAAACGCGATTGGCCACCCGTTCCTGTCGCACTGGGTGGCGGCGATCGCAATCGGCGTCATAGTCGAGCCCATCGTGGCGGTCGCGACCGTGGTCGTCACGCTCGAGTTGATCGAGCTGCATTCGGCGGCTCCGGGCCCGCTTGAACCTGGCCCGTCCGTCGCGGAAGATGCCGCGCATGGCTGAGGTCGTCGTCGGCGTGATGCACCCTGGCGCCATGGGGTCTGCGGTCGGCGCGGTGCTGCGCTCGAGGGGACGCGAGGTCCTCTGGGCAAGCGGCGGTCGCAGCGCGGAGACCCGGCGGCGGGCCGAGCGCGCTGGGCTCCGAGAGGTGGCGAGCGCGGTCGAGTTAACGCAGGCGTCCGGCTTGATCCTGTCCGTCTGTCCGCCGCTCGCCGCGCTCGACGTCGCCCGGTCGGTATCCGGTTTCCCGGGCGTGTTCGTGGACGCGAACGCGATCTCGCCTGCGACGGCGCGCGCGGTTGCGCAGGTGATCGAGGAGAGCGGCGGACAGTACGTCGACGGCGGCATCGTCGGCCCGCCGCCGAGTGCGTCGGCTGGGATCCGCCTCTACCTCTCGGGCGCCGGCGCGGACGAGGTGGCGTCGCTCTTCGACGGCACGCCGGTCGACGCGCGGGTCGTCTCCGAGCGTCCGGACGCGGCGTCGGCCGTGAAGATGGCGTACGCGGCGTACACGAAGGGGACGTCGGCGCTCCTGCTCGCGATCCGGGCACTGGCCCGGGTGGAGGATGTGGAGGCCGTCCTGCTGCAGGAGTGGGATCAGTCGCTGCCGTCGCTCCAGCACCAGTCGCACGAGGCGGCTCGCTCCGCAGCCGCCAAGGGCTGGCGCTGGGTCGCCGAGATGGAGGAGATCGCGGCCACGTTCGCGGCGGCGGGGCTGCCGAGCGGTTTTCACGAAGCGGCGGCCGAGGTCTACCGGCGAACGCCACGCCTGGAGGCACCTGCGGTCGACGAGGCCACACTCGAACACATACTCGTGGGGGTCAACGGATGAAGATTCTCTACGGCGCGGTCGGCGAGGGGCTTGGTCACGCCACGCGGTCGCTCGTCGTCGCGCAGCATCTGATGAGCCAGGGTCATTCCGTCCGAATGGCAGCGTCCGGACGCGCCCTGCCCTACCTGCGGGAGCACGTCGACGACGTGGACGAGATCTGGGGCCTCGAGTTCGTGCTCGACCAGGGCCAGGTGCGGATGATGCGGACGATGTCGGCGAACGTCCGCGGCGCCGTCAAGGGCGTCCCGGTCAACGTGCGGGCGGCGGTCGAGGTCGCCCGCTCGTACGGCGCCGACCTCGTCATCACGGACTTCGACGGCTTCGCCTACGCCTGCGCGAAGGTCGAAAGGATCCCGGTCCTGAGCATCGACAACATCCAGATGGTCGACCGGTGCAAGCACGACGCCGAGATCCTGAAGGGGATCCGGCGCGACTACATGACCGCCCGCGCGTTCGTCGGCTCGAAGCTTCCGCGCGCCGACCAGTACCTGATCGCGACCTTCTTCTACCCGCCGCTCCGGAAGAAGCGGACGACGCTCGTGCCGCCGATCCTGCGCCCCGAGATCGTCGCGGCGAAGCCGCAGACGGGCCAGGCATTGCTCGTCTACGGCCGGCTCGGCAACGCCGCGATGACGGCGCTGAAGAAGACCGGCATGCCGTGTCTCGTCTACGGCGCCCGCGACGGCCTCGTCGAGGACGAACGGGAGGACAACCTGGTCTTCCGTCCCTTCTCGAACCAGGCGTTCGTGGACGATCTCCGGACCTGCCTCGGGGTCGTCGCGTCTGCGGGGTTCTCGTTGATGAGCGAGGTGGTCTTCCTCCGCAAGCCCATGCTCGCCGTCCCGCTGGCGCACCAGTTCGAGCAGGAGATGAACGCCCGCTACCTCGAGCGGCTCGGCTACGGCTTGCGGGCCGACACTGTGGACGGTTCGTCGCTCGAGCGACGAACCGTCCACAGTGTCGGCCCGCAAGCCGTAGCCGAGCCGCTCGAGGTAGCG
>Ga0075425_100005652_pt1 | contig 13020 bp, 15 predicted proteins | sample SoiMethybrSBSTD4_FD_75300 | JGI IMG/M metagenome (GOLD analysis project Ga0075425, IMG submission 75300) | Bulk soil microbial communities from a Populus tree surrounding site in Tennessee, USA - Soil MetaG P. TD hybrid SBSTD4 | ecosystem: Environmental > Terrestrial > Soil > Tree plantation...
TCGCCGCCATGAAGCCAGCGGAGGTCTCACTCGCGGTGAGGACGAATTGGACGGGGCTCTGGCGCAGCGCCTCGATCAGCGGCAGCACCGGCCCGCTCGGGATGCCGAAGACCCAGCGCACGCCCGCCTCGGCGAGCATGCGCGCCAGCTGCTCGGCGGTCGTCATGCCTGCTCAGGTTCCGATGCGAACCGCATCGGCCGCGTCCTGAATCGAGCGGATGATCGAGAGCGCCGTTAATTTTCCCGTGCGCGGGTTCTCGCTCGGGACGTTCTCGATCCGGACCTGGAGCCGGCCGAACTCCCCTTCGACATCGATCTCGTGGCAGTTGCGCTTAAGGCCCGGCACCGCCACGATGCGAAGGCGCGTCCGGTCGGGGCCGATCCCGGCGAGGCTCACCGCCGCGGTGACGTTCACGTTGGCGGGAAAGCCGCGGCAGCCCTCGCGCGCGGTGCCCGAAAAAATCTCGCGCTCGCCTTCGAGTCCGGCGAGCGAGACGCCATGCTCGGTGAGATAGGGCGCGCCTTCGAGGCCCGCCGGCGGCTTTCGCGTCGTGATCGTCACGTGATCGATCGCGCCGACCGACGCCGACTTGATACCGTCGAGGCCGGCAATCGCGCCGGACGGGATGAAAAGCCGGCGTCGGCTGCGGCGCGCGCGCTCCATCACTTCCGGATGGTCGAGCAGCGCGCCGACACTGATCACCATGAGATCTTTGCCCGCGGCGAAAACCTTCTCGGCGAGCTCGGCGACGGTTTTGCCTCCCGCCGCCTCGATGACGAGATCCGATACATCGATAAGCTTCGCGAGATTGAGATAAGGCGGCGGATTTTTAAGCGTCGCGAGGAATTCGCGCGCGGGTGTTTCGTTCCGGCTGGTCACGCCGGCGACGCGGACGGAGAGCTTACCCGCCTCCCCTGCTTTAAGGATGGCGCGGCCGAGCGCGCCCAGGCCGACGATGCCGATCGACTTCACAGGCACGTTGTAACGTGAAGCGCTTTAGGCTGTCAATGAAGGATGTCCGCGCGGTGAGTTATTCTAATCTCCCGCGAGATGATAAAAGCGCATCGCGTTCTTGTACAGAATCGCTTCCTTATCCTCCGCGCTGAGGCTCGTATTCTCCTCCAGCTCTTCGAGCTCGGCCTTGCAGGTCTCGGCGTCGACTTCGTGCGGGTAATCGGATGAGAAGACGAACGGCTTATTGCCGACGACGCGGATCGCCTCGGCGATCGTGAGCTCGTTGCCCTCGACGCCGATGAAGATGCGCCCCTCGTCGACGTGGCGCGCGACGTAGTCGCCGACCGTCTCGCCGTCGCGGAGCTTTAAGAATCGCCCGCGCGGATCGTACTGCACATGGCTCGCCCACGAGCGCGTGAAGCGCTCGATCGCGGTCAAGAGCCAGCCGCAGCCGGCTTCGAGAAAGCCGATGCGCACGCCGGGATATTTATCGAGCACGCCGTTGAAGACGATGGCGGCGAAGGCGACCATCTGGCCGATCGGATGGCCGAGCGCGTTTACCGGCGCGTACGGGCTCATGTCGTCCATGAGCATGCCCTCGTGCGCGCCGCCGTGAATGCCGAGCGCGCAGCCGAGGCGCTCCGCCTCGGCGTAGATCGGCCAGTAGCGCTCGTCGCCCAACTGCGGCATGTTCGCGCCGGTCGACGGCAGCATCGCGCCGACCATGCCGAGCTCGGTGACGATGCGCTTGAGCTCGGCGGCCGCCTCCTTCGGTTCCTGCAGTGGAATCAGCCCCATCGCGCGAAAGCGCCGGCTCTTCGTGAGATAAGTCTCGTGAATCCAGTTGTTGTAGGCGCGCGCGAGCTCGATCGCCCAGTCGCGGCTCACGATCTTGCCGAACGAGAGACCGGCGCTCGTATAAAGGACGGTCGAATGAATGCCGATTGCGTCGAGAAATTCCTCCCAGCCCTGCGGGCCGACGTTGGCGAACGCGCCGCGCGGCGTGAAGTGGCGGTTGGCGGAGTGCAGATGATCGATCGGCGGAAACGGGCTCTTGCCGCGGATGTCCGAGAAGCTCTTGCCGACGTAATCCGGCGGCATGAGCTTCCAGATCGCCGCGATGTCCTCCATCACGTGGCCGTCGCCGTCGATGATACGCTTGCCGTTGAACGAAATCGCCATGGAGTGTCTCCTTACTGGTCTCTCCGCTAACCGATCGACAACGCGCTGTCAAGCTAGCGGCGCGATCGAGCAGCGATAACGCGAATAAAAGTTTAGATGGAAAAGTTGGTGTCCGGGACGCGCACGTTGCCGATCACCGGCTCGATGCCGAGGATGCCGAGAACGGTTCGTTTCAGCGCCGCGAGGCTGGCGCTGCCGCGGTCTCTCGGCCTCTTCTCCGTTACAGGAATCACCTCGCGGATGCGGCCCGGGACCGTGGTCATGATCACGACGCGATCGGCGAGGACCAGCGCCTCTTCCACATCGTGCGTGACAAGCACAACCGTCTTGCGCGAGTCGAGCCAGATGCGCAGTAACTCATCCTGCAGCGTGAGTCGCGTCATCGCGTCGAGCGCGCCGAACGGCTCATCGAGCAGCAGCACGTCGGGCTCCATCGCCAGGGCGCGCGCCAGCGCCGCTCGCTGGCGCATGCCGCCCGAGAGCTGGTGCGGATAGTACTTGGCGAACTGCTCGAGGCCGACCAGTGTGAGGAGCCCGGCCACCTTCCTCTTCACCTTCTCCGGTTTTTGTCGTTCGATTTCCAAGCCGAGCGCGACGTTTTTATAGACCGTCCGCCAGGGATAGAGGGCGTGCTCCTGAAAGACGAGATGGCGGCGCGGATCGGGTCCGTCGACGTCCACTCCATCGATGCGGACGCGGCCCGCGGTCGGCGGCGCGAGGCCGGCGATCACTCGGAGGAGCGTGCTCTTACCGCAGCCCGACGGGCCGACGATCGCGAGAAATTCCCCGTCCGCAACACCGAGGCTCAGCCGGTCTATCACCGTGAGATCGCCGAACGATTGGGTAAGCTTCTCGATCGAGATCTTCGGCCAAGGCTCGCGTCTGGATCGGGCGTTCAGAGGTACTTCCATCTGAGCAGTCTGCGTTTCAAGCGCTCGAGGACGAGCCCGTCGAGCAGCGCGGAAACCAGTCCGATGACGAGGATCCCCGCCAAGACGGCCGTCATGTCGGCGATCTCGCCCGCGAAATTGATGAACCAGCCGAGACCGACATTGACGCCGCCGACCATCTCGGCGGCGATCAACGAGCGCCACGCGTTGCCGAAGCCGACCTGCGCTCCGGTGACGATCGCGGGTACCACTGCGGGCGCGTAAACCTTCGCGACGAGCTGCGCGCGGTCGGCGCCGAGGACCCGCGCCACATCGAGGTGAAGCCCATCGACCTGCTCCACCGCGTTCATCACCGACACCGTCATGGGGAAGAACGCGGCGATGATGATGACGAGGATGATCGGCGCGTCGCCGAATCCCAGGAGCACGATGAACAGCGGCACCCACGCGATCGGCGGCACGGACTGCAGAATCGAGACGAGGGCGCGGACGGCGCGGCGGAAGAACTTCCAGATGCCGCACAGGAGGCCGATGGCGATGCCGAGCGCCGAAGCGAGAACGAACCCGACCGCAAGACGATAAAAGCTACGGCCCAGCGTCACGAGAAAGGCCGGGCGGCCGAGCTCTTCGATAAGTCGGGAAAAAACTTTTCGCGGCGGCGGTATCAAATACGCGGGAAACAGCAACGCCGAAAGCTGCCAACCCGCTAGAATCGCGAGCAACGCGACCGCGTAGGGCAAGATCCGAACGAGCCAGGCGTGCCAGAAACCGGCCGCGCCGCCACGCGCTACCGCTTCTGCCGTTCCAACTCGGTCTGCCATCGGAGATCGACCACGCTGCTGAGCGGAACGTCTTCTTTAAGAATCCCCAGTGTCTTCATGACGCCGGTGAGCTCTTCCATGCGGCTGAGATCGTTTTTTCCGAGCCGCCAGTCGAAGATGTTGGTCTTCAGGGATTTGAGCATAATCTCTTCGGGTGCGATCGTCTTGCCCTCCATCGCCAACCCCTCCTCCGCCATGAAGGAAGGCGCCAGAACCCGCGCCGCCTCGGCCGGTTTTTCCTTCATGAACTCCATGCTGCGCCGGAGCGCGGCGAGAGATTTCTTGACCGCCTCGGGCCGCTCGCGGGTGAGTCTCCCCGGCACGATCACGACCATGCAGGGGAACGGCCAGACCTTGCCGATCTCGTAAATCTCCGTCACCGGCGCCGATGCCTTGGCGATGCTGTCATAGGGTTCGAAAAGAAAGGCGGCGTCGACGCGCCCCGAGCGGAGCGAGGCGAGAGCTGTGGACGGCGCAGTATAGACGATGTTCACGTCCTTGTCGGTGAGCCCCGCGCTCTTCAGCACGACTCCCTTCAGCACGATATCGGCCGTGCTTCCAGCCGCCTGGCTCGCGAGGGTCTTTCCCTTCAAATCCTTCAGCGACTTGATGCCGCGGTCGTTGCGCGCGACGAGCGAGTGGTATCCTTCCTGGACCTTGCCGATGATCTTCAAGTCGGCGCCCTGCGCGGCCCATGTGATCGCGTTGGTGAAGCCAAGGACGCCGAGATCGGATTGATCGGTGACCAATCCTTTTACGAGGGTAGGCCCGCTGGTAAACATCGTCACCTGCGCGTCGAGGCCTTCGGAGGCGAAAAAACCCTTATCGCGCGCGATGACGACCGGGGCATCGTCGAACACGTGCACGTACGCGACGCGGAGCTTTTCCGCCGCGAACGCCTGACCCGCCACAAGATACGCGACGGCCGCAATCCAAACTGCTTTTCGAATCACCGCCATGTGCTTTCCTCCTGAGTGCAACGCGGATTATGCGGGTGACTCTAGTCCGGGAAGACGCGCCGATCAAGGCCGCGGTCCCAGCCGGTAGAGCATCCAATAGACTATCACGCCGGTCACCGAGACGTAGAACCAGAGCGGCAGCGTCCAGCGAGCGATCTTTCGATGGCGCAAAAAATCGCTCTTGAGGGCCCGCGTGAGCGTGATCAAAACCAGCGGCACGATCGCCGCGGCGAGAATCGTATGCGAGATGAGGATGGAAAAATAAAGGCCGCGAATCCAGCCGCGCCCCGAAAAAGGCACCGAGCCGACGTTGTAATGGTAAATGAGATAAGAGGTCAAAAACAGCGCCGAGGTCGTGAACGCGGCCAGCATGCAGCGGCGGTGCGCGGCGACGCGGCCGCTTAGGATGAAAAGATAACCGGCGGCGAGCAGCAGTGCGCTGGCCGAATTCAGCGCCGCGTTGAGCGTCGGCAGATAGGCGAGCGGCAGCAAAAAATCAGGAGATGTCCGGCAGCAGCATCAGCGCGAGAAAGATGCACAGGATGAGCGGGGTGAGCGCGATCAGCATGAGCGTGGAGCGCTCGTATTTGAGGTGCATGAAATAGAGCGCGACCATCGCCGCCTTGGTGAAGGCCATGCCGACGAGCAGAACGATCATAATCAGCTTCGGCACCGGCGAATAGGCGACGGCGACCTCGGCGATCGTCAATCCGAGAAGCCACCAGAAAACCCCCATGTAATTGGGCTGCTCGTGCGCGTGCGCTTCGGCTTGGACTTGAGTCGCCATCTTGAATCTCCCTCGATCAGATCAGATAAACGAAAGTGAAAATGAGAATCCAGACGAGATCGACGAAATGCCAGTAGAGGCCGGCGATCTCGACGTGCTTCGCGCCGTAGCGGCCGCGCAGACACGCCGCCAGCACGCAGGAATTATAAATCACTCCCCCGGTCACGTGCATCCCGTGGAAGCCGGTGAGGACGAAAAAGGTCGTGGCGAAGAGATGCGTGCTGAAAGACAGCCCCGCTTCCGGCAACCGCTCGGTGATGAGATGCGTCCACTCATAAGCCTGGCAGCCGAGAAACAGGAGCCCGCCCAGAATCGTCAGCAGCAGGAAATTCTTGAACGCCTTCATGTCGTGGCGCTGGATCGCCGAGAGCGAGAGCACCATCGTGACGCTGCTGCAGATCAAGAGAAAAGTCATGAACGCGGTAAGGTTGATGCCCAGCGTCTGCGCCGGATTGGGCCACTTCTCGCTCGCGTGGCGCAGCAGCGCGTAGCCCACGATCAGGCAGCCGAACGACATGGCGTCGGCGGCGAGAAAGATCCACATCCCCAGCTTGCCCCAGTTCTCGGGGGTCAGGGGGGTTTCCGCGGCCTCGGCGGCGGAATGCATCGCGACCGCTTCGCTCATCGTGCGCTCTCCTTAGGACAACTCGGAAGCCGGGTTCAACGCCGCCGGCTCCTCGGCGCGGGCTTTTTTCGCCGCGCGCCGGTAGGCGTAAACGAAAAATCCGACGATCGAAAACACAATCGTATAGGGCATCGCCATGAGAAAAATGACGCTCCAGTTGAAGGCGTCGGTCAGCCGCTCGCCGGCCGCGCCGGTGATGCAGACCGAGCAGGCTAGCGCGGCGCCGGAATAAGCCGATGCGATGCCGACGAGCGTCGCTTGAAGAAAAATTCGCGTTTTCATGATTCAGCCGAGAATTACCTTATCGCTTCGCCGCTGTCAAACGAATGTCAGAGATAGACCAGCACATAAAGCGCCGGCCAGAGCGCGACGACGAAAGTCCAATAGACGCCGGCGAGCTGGACGGACTCCCTGCCGGCGATTCCGCTTCGGACGCGCGCGAGGACGACGCCCAGCCAGACCACCGCGCCGAGGACGTGCGCGCCGTGGCAGCCGATCAGCGTGTAGAACGTCGCGCCGTAGACGCCGCTCGACAGGGTGAGGCCGTAATGAATGAGCCGCACCCACTCGTAGCCCTGCACGAGCAAAAAAATCGTTCCCAGAAGCACCGTGGCGGAGAGAAGCCTTAAAACGCGTTGTGTCTCGCTTGACGCCCTGGCGCGCATTGCAAGCTGTATTACGACGCCGCTCAGCAGGAGAATCGCGGTGTTGACGCCCGTCACACCGACGGGAAGGCGCGGCTGAAACGGCGGCGGCCACTCCACGCTCGCCAGGCGGAAGACGATGAACGCCCCGATCAGGCCGGCGAAAAACATCACCTCCGCGGCGATGAACATCAGAATCGCGATGCGCGCGTTGCTGACGATCGGCTTGAACGCGCGCGGCGGCGCGGGCGGATCGCCGCCGCCGAAGGCGGGTACGCGCGGCGCTTCGGCCGGCTCAAATTTTCTTAGCGTTGCTTCGCGCGCCATAAAAAATCAGCCAAAAGGCATTAGGTTGGGGTTCTTTGATTCTTTACTGCTGCCTGTTGCCTATTGTCTAGCGAATGACCATATACCCGATCAGCGCTGCAACGTAGAGCAGCACCGCGCCCGCGAGCACGAGGCCGACAAGGCGATTTCTTTCTTTGCGCTTCCCCAACTCCATAGTCACAGCGGCCAGCGGTCGAGCGCCATAGCGACGAGAATCGCCGGCAGATAAAGGAGCGACGCGTACAGGAGCCGCCGCGCCGCCGCCGCCGTCGGCGCAAGAGCGAGGCGAACGCCGCAGGCGACAAAGCCCGCGCCGAGCACAAGCGCTGCCACGAAGTAGATCGAGCCGGCGACGCCTATCAGCGTCGGCATGAGGCTCACTGCCAACAAAGCGAACGAGTGCGCGACGATCTGCCGGCCGGTGCTGCGGCCGTCGGGCTCGACGATCGGCAGAAAGCGGATGCCGGCGCGGCTGAAATCCTCGCGGTAGATGTAGGCGATCGCGAGCGTGTGCGGGATTTGCCAGAGAAAAAGAATCGCGAACAGCACCCATGCGCCGAGATCGAGCTCGCCGCGCGCCGCCGCCCAGCCGATGACCGGCGGAAGCGCGCCGGGCACCGCGCCGACGATGCCGCACAGCGCGCTGCGCGATTTAAGCGGCGTATAGGCGAAAAGATAGCTCGCAGTGATCGCCGCCGTGACGGCGGCGCTCAAAGCGTTTACCGCGAGCGCGAGCAGCAGGATGCCGGCTCCGCCTACGACAACGCCGAAAAAAAGCGCCTCGGACGGCACGATGCGGCCGTCCGGCAGCGGGCGCCGCCGCGTGCGCTCCATCAAGGCGTCGGAGCCGCGCTCCATGTATTGATTGAGCGCCAGCGTGCCGCCCGAGGCGAGCGCGGTGCCAACGAGCGTTGCGATGAGGCGCGCATAGCTGGAGCTTTGCTCCGCGCCAAGGTAGTAGCCGACGAACGTCGTCACCAGCACCATCAAAGTGACGCGCGGCTTGGTGAGCTCGAGGAAATCCGCGAAGCGGCGGTAGCCGGCGCTGAGCGCCACGGCATCGGTTTGCGCGGCGAGGTTCATGCCGAGACTCCTTCGGAGCCGGGCGCGGGGCTCATGGCGACGCCCGCGTCCGCCACCATGCCGCGCGAGAAAACCTTGAAAGATTTGAGCGTCAACACGAGGCTCGCGGCGAGCATCAAGGCGCCGACGACGACATGGCCGGTGCGGAGCGCCAGCGTCAAAACCGCCGGCAAGGTCATGACGAATTTGCCGACGTAGGCGCCGAGGCCGAGCGCGAGCTGCGCGAACAGCAGCGCGCCGAGATAGGCCGCGGGGCGCGCGAGGTCGCGTTTGGCGCCGTGGCGGGTGAGAACGCGCATGCTCAGGAGAATCACGTGCAAGCTCACGAGCGCGGCGAACAATAGATGGAGCGCCAGCATCTCGCCGCTGTGGCGCAGCACCGCGCCGAAGACGATCTGGCAGTAAATCAATAGGGTCGTGATCAGCGCGACGCGCTGGAGGCGTTCCGCGTCGGGAGTTTTTTCGCGCCGCGGTTCTGCGGTCCAGCCATCGGAGGTGAAGAGCGCGAGGCTCACGGCGAGCGCGAAAAACGCCTGCGCCAGGCAGGCGTGCACGATCGCGAGCGTCTGCTCGAGCAGCACGACGCGGAGTCCCCCGACCACTCCTTGCGCCACGACGAGCGCGACCGCGGCGACGCCCAGGCGGCGGACCCAGGGACGCGGCTCCTTCAGCCACAGCACGACGGCGAGCGCGACGGTCGATAGGCCGATCGCCGAAGCGATCAGCCGGTGGCTGTGCTCGTAAAAAATATTGCCGACCATCTTCGACCAGGGATAGAGAAAAGGATTGTAGCCGAAGGTCGTGGGCCAGTCGGGCACCGCGAGGCCCGCGCCCTTGCTGGTGACAAGTCCGCCGGCGACGAGCAAGAGGACCGTCGCCGCCGCATTCACCACGGCGAGGCGGTGGATGACCTTGGAGCGAGAAGCGATTTCCACTCTAATTTCGTGTCACAATCAATGGGCTCTGGCAACGGTGCCGCCGAGCGGGCGATTCTGCGGCAGCCAGTCTTCGGTGACCTCGGGCGAGCTGTATTCATACGCGCCGCGATACACGACCGGAGGGGTCTCGTAGTTGCCGTGCGGCGGCGGCGACGCCGCGCTCCATTCGAGCGAGTTGGCGAGCCACGGATTGCGCTCGGCGCGCCGCCCCTTCACGAGGCTCGCGATGAAATTCACGATGAACGGAAGCTGCGAGAGGCCCAAGAGAAACGCGCTGACCGTGATGAAGTGGTTGATGCCCTGAAGCGGCTGGAGAAAATCATACTGCGTCGGATTGTAGATGCGCCGCATATGACCGCCGACGCCCAGGATGTGCATCGGGAAGAAGGTCAGGTTGAAAAAGATGTAAGTCAGCACGAAATGAATCTTGCCGAGCGGCTCGTTCATCATGCGGCCGAACATCTTCGGGAACCAGAAATAAACGGCTGCGAAGAGCGCGAAGATGATGCCGGCGACGACGTAGTGGAAGTGCGCCACGATGTAATAGGTGTCGTGGATGAAGATATCGACCGGCGTCGCCGCCATGAAGATGCCGCTCAAGCCGCCGATCACGAAATTGGAGACGAAGCCCAGCGCGAAGAGCATCGGCGCCGTGAAGCGGATCGAGCCGCCCCACAGCGTGCCCAACCAGTTGAACGTCTTGATCGCCGACGGGATCGCGATCACCATCGTCGACATCATGAACGCGGTGCCGAGCAACGGGTTCATGCCGGAGATGAACATGTGATGGCCCCAGACGACCCACGAGAGAAAGGCGATCGCGATCATCGAGAACGCCATCGCGTGGTAGCCGAAGATCGGCTTGCGCGAGAAGGTCGCGAGGATGTCGGAGGTGACGCCCATCGCCGGCAGCACGAGCACGTAGACTTCCGGATGGCCGAAGAACCAGAAGAGATGCTGCCAGAGGAGCGGCTCGCCGCCGCCCTGCGGGAGAAAGAAGCTCGTGCCGAACATGCGGTCGAAGAGCAGCATCGCGAGCGCCGCGGTGAGCACCGGCAGCGCGAGCAGCAAAAGGATCGCCGTGATGAACAGCGACCAGACCGTGAGCGGCATGCGGAAGTAGGTCATGCCCGGCGCGCGCATGTTGATAACGGTCGTGATGTAGTTGATCGAGCCCATCAGCGAGGAGATGCCGAGGATGATCAGGCTGATGATCCAGAGGTGCTGGCCCCAGGTGACGCCGGTGTACGAGGGCACGGCCGAGAGCGGCGCGTAGGAGGTCCAGCCGCCGGCCGCCGGCCCGCCGGGGACGAAGAAGCTCGCGAGCATGACGACGCCCGAGACGAGGCCGACCCAGAACGAGAACATGTTGAGCTTGGGAAACGCCATGTCGCCGGCGCCGATCATGAGCGGAATGAGAAAGTTGCCGAAGCCGCCGACCATGATCGGCATGACGACGAAAAAGATCATGATCGTCGCGTGCATGGTGAAAAACGCGTTGTAGGTCTGCGGCGGCAGGATGCCGCCGTACATATAAGGCTCCGGCACCCAGCCCATCAGCGGGATATTCGTCTCCGGCCAGGCGAGCTCCCAGCGCATCATCATCGCGAGCAGCCCGCCGATGATCAGCATGAAAAGGCCAAGGAAAAGAAACTGCCGGCCGATCATCTTGTGATCGGTCGAGAAGATATAGGTGCGCACGAAACCGAGCTCGTGATGGCCGGCCGCGTGCGCGGGATGCGCTGTCGCCGATTCAGTCATCGATTTTCACCTCTTGATTCCGAATTAGACGGATTGCCGGAAGCTATTTCGCGGGCCATGTCGCCTGTTGCCATTTGGCGTAGTCTTCGGGGCTGTCGACGTAGAGCCAGCCCTTCATTCCCGAATGGCCGAAGCCGCAGAGCTCGGCGCAGGGCAGCTCGTATTTCCCGGGCTTTACCGCCTCGAACCAGACCAGAATGTCTTTGCCGGGCACGGCGTCCTGCTTGAGCCTCAAGTTGGGAAGAAAAAAGCTGTGGATGACGTCTTTCGACTGCAGGTGGACGTGGACGACTTTCTTCACCGGGACGTGGATGTCGTTGTCGACCTGGAAGTCGTCGGCCGTGCCGAATTTGCCGTCGGGTCCGGGATAGACGACCTCCCAGTTGAACTGCTTCGCCGTCACGTTCATCTCAACGCCGGCCGGCGGCGGATGCGACTTGATCTTGCCCCACGTCGAGACGCTCGCGAACGAGAGCCCGATGAAGACGATCGCCGGAATCACCGTCCAGGTGATCTCGAGCGCGGTGTTGCCGTGCGTGTAAGTCGCCCGGCGTCCCTCGCGGCGGCGGTAGACGATGAGGAAAATGATCATCAACGCCGTCACCCCGACGAGCGCCGCCCCCGTGATGTAGTAGATCGCGTAGAACAGACGGTCGATCTCGCCGCCAAACGTGGAGACATCCTCCGGCAACCAACTCATCATGAAAATGAATTCCTCTTGGGCCTTTTTGGGATGGACTTTTTTGTCCTAGCTAACATAGGGCTATGGTCATTGCAAGCGAAACGGCCGAAGTTTGCAAAGCGCGGGCCGCGATGGTAGCCGTGAGCCCAGCCTCATGATCGAATCTCATTTTTTTTCCCTCGCATCGCTGTGGCTTCACCTCATCGCCGCGACGGTATGGACCGGCGCGCTCGCTTTTTTTCTTTTCGCCTTCCTTCCGGCGGCGCGCGCGCTGCCGCCGGGGGGAAGCCTGCGCGCGTTCGAGCGCGGGCGCCGCGCGCTCCAGACGCTCTCGTGGACGGCGATCCAGCTTTTGCTCGTCACGGGCGCGCTCAATTTTTATTTTCGCTTCACCGCCGGCGCCGATCCCGGCGGATTTTACATCGGGACGCTCGGCATCAAGCTGCTGCTCTTCGGCGCGATGATTTTTCACCATTCGCTGCAGGCGTTCAAATACGGACCGCAGATCGCCGCCGCGGCCGAGTGCGGCGCCGAGGACGCATGGCCCGAGCCCCTCGCCGATACGATCGCGCGCTGGTCGGCGCTGCTCAAGATCAATACCGGGATCGGCGTCGTCAACATACTGCTCGGGCTGCTTCTCAGCGGGAGATAAAATGGAAAACGGATTGCCGGCGGGCCGCTCGATGCCGGTGGGAAAAAGCGGCATGGTCGTCTCGTCGCAGCCGCTCGCGACGCAGGCGGGCCTAGAAATCCTGAAGCGCGGCGGTAACGCCGCGGACGCCACCGTGGCAATGGCGGCGGTGCTGAACGTCGTCGAGCCGATGTCGACCGGCATCGGCGGCGACGCCTTCGTGCTCGTCTATGTCGCCGGAACCGGCGAGATCAAAGCGCTCAATGCGAGCGGGCGCGCGCCCGCCGCCGCGACGCTCGATTATTTCCGCAAGAAAAAAATCGCGGCGATTCCCGACGAGGGCATGCTGCCGGTCACGGTCCCCGGGGCGCTCGACGGCTGGGCGCTCGTCGCGGAGCGCTTCGGCACCATGGGCCTCGGCGCGCTGCTCGGGCCCGCGATCGACTATGCGGAAAACGGCTTTCCCGTGGCGGAAAAGGCGGCGCACGAATGGGCGAAGGCCGCGCGCAAACTTTCCGCTCACCCGAACTCCGCCGGCTATCTCATCGACGGCCGAGCGCCGAAGGCTGGGGAAATCTTCCGCCAAACCGCGCTCGCCGCGAGCCTCAAGAAGATCGCCGCCGAGGGCATCGACATTTTCTACCGCGGCGAGCTCGCGCGCGAGATCGTGCGCTTCTCCGAAGCGAACGGCGGGCTCTTATCGCTCGCGGATTTCGCCGAGCACAGCTCGACCTG
>Ga0075425_100005653_pt1 | contig 13020 bp, 12 predicted proteins | sample SoiMethybrSBSTD4_FD_75300 | JGI IMG/M metagenome (GOLD analysis project Ga0075425, IMG submission 75300) | Bulk soil microbial communities from a Populus tree surrounding site in Tennessee, USA - Soil MetaG P. TD hybrid SBSTD4 | ecosystem: Environmental > Terrestrial > Soil > Tree plantation...
AATGAGAGCCGAGATCCTGGCCGTCGGCTCCGAGCTGCTCACGCCGCTGCGCTCGGACACGAACGCGCTGTACCTCACGGCGAAGCTGCTCGAGGTGGGCATCGACACCGGCGCCCGCGTCACCGTGGCCGACGACGCCGGCCTGCTCGAGTCGGCCTTCCGCAACGCCCTCTCCCGGGCCGAGATCGTGATCTCCACCGGCGGGCTCGGCCCCACCGAAGACGATCTCACCCGCGAGGCGGCCGCGGCGGCGCTCGGCCGTCCCCTCCATCGCGACCCCGCCCTCATCGAGGAGCTCAAGGCCCGGTTCGCCCGCTTCGGGCGCGTGATGGCGCCCGTCAACGAGAAGCAGGCGGACGTCATCGAGGGCGCGGTCGTCCTCCGCAACCCGCGCGGCACGGCTCCCGGCCAGCGTGTCGAGTCCGGCGGGCGCGTGCTCGTCCTCCTTCCCGGGCCGCCCCACGAGATGACGCCCATGTTCGAGGACCAGGTGCTGCCCTTCCTCCGGGAGCGGGCGGGCGGCCGCGCCCTGCGCACCCGCATCCTCAAGATCGCGGCCATGGGGGAGAGCGACGTCGAGCAGGTGGTGGCCCCGGTCTACAAGACGTTCACGAATCCGCGGACCACCATCCTGGGCGGGCCGGGTCAGGTCGAGCTGCACCTGACCGCGGAGGGCGCTTCCGCCGAGGAAGCGGAGGCGCGGATCGAGAGCCTGGCCGCCCTCATCCGGGAGCGGCTGGCCGGCCGCATCTACAGCGAAGACGGCCGCGAGCTGCCCGAGGTCGTGGGGGCGATGCTCCAGGAGCGCCGGCTCACCCTCGCCATCGCGGAGTCCTGCACGGGCGGACTCCTCAGCGCGCGGATGACCGAGCGTGCGGGGTCGAGCGCCTACTTCGACCGCGGATGGGTGACCTACTCCAATCGCGCGAAGGTGGAGGACCTCGGGATCGACGCCGCTCTCATCGACCGCCACGGCGCCGTCTCCGAAGAGGCGGCACGCGCGATGGCGGCCGCGGCCCGGGAGCGGGCGCGCGCGGACATCGGCGTCGGCATCACCGGCATCGCCGGCCCCGGCGGCGGCACTCCGGAGAAGCCGGTCGGGCTCGTCTTCATCGCGCTCAGCGGCGTGGCCGGGGATCGCGTGCGCCGCGTGCACTTCCCGAGCGACCGCGACCGCGTGCGCTACCAGTCCACGCAGTCGGCGCTGGAGATGATCCGGCGGGGGCTCCTCGGCCTTTCGCCGCTGTGACCGCGGAGGGAGAGCCGCGGGAGAAGACCATTCGGGCCTTCGTCGCGTTCCCCCTGGCGGAGGAGGTGCGGCGCGACGTCGCCGCGGCCATCCGTCGCCTGGCGCCGTCCCTTCCAGATGTGCGTTTCGTGCGCGACGAGGGGGTGCACGTGACGCTGCGCTTCCTGGGCTGGACGCGGGCGGAGACCGTGGCGGCGCTGGAGGCGCCGCTGCGCGCGGCTGCTGCCGCCTGCCCGCCTCTGGGCCTGAGGATAGGAGGCCTCGGCCTCTTCCCCGAGCGGGGCGCTCCCCGCGTTCTCTGGCTCGGGCTGGCGCTTCCCGCGCCGGCGGCGAAGCTCCAGGCCGCCTGCGAGACGGCGGCGGTCGCGGCGGGGCTCGAGCCCGAGACCCGCGCCTTCCATCCGCATCTGACCCTCGGCCGCTGGCGCGATCGGGCGGCCCGTCCGGCCCTGCCCGACCTGGACCTCGGCGTGGCGCACGTCCGCGAGCTCGTCCTCTTCCGCAGCGACATCCGCCCGTCCGGCTCCATCTACACTCCGCTCGCCGTGTTCCCGCTGGGCGGCGCGGCGGCGGCGGTGGGGTAGACTCCGCGATCATCATGGGCCCCGGCCCCGTCACCGCGGTCGCGCTCGTCGTGGCCTACCTCCTCGGTTCCATTCCCTTCAGCTATCTCGTCGCGCGCCGGAAGGGGATCGACGTGCGCACCGTCGGCAGCGGGAACGTGGGGGCGACGAACGTCATGCGCAGCGCGGGCCGCGCGGCGGGTCTCACCGCGTTCGCCCTCGACTTCCTCAAGGGCTCCCTCGCCACCTGGCTCGCGCTGCGCATGGCCGGGCCCACGGTGGCGGCGGTGGCGGCGGTGGTCGCGGTGGTCGGTCACATGTACCCCGTGTGGCTCTCCTTCAAGGGGGGCAAAGGCGTGGCCACGGGAGCGGGCGCGTTCCTGCCCGTCCTGCCCCTGGCCGCCGTGACCGGCCTCCTCACCTTCGCGCTGGTGGCCGGGCTCACGCGCTACGCGTCCGTCGGCTCGATCGCGGGCACCACCGCGCTGCCCGTGGTCGCCTTCCTGACGCACGCCCCCGCCGCCTCCACCATCGCCGCCGCGGTGGCGGCCGCGCTCATCGTCTGGAAGCACCGCGAGAACATCCGCCGCATCGCCGCCGGCACCGAGCGGCGGATGGGCGCGCGCAAGGACGGCCCGCCGTGAACGTGGCCGTGGTGGGTGCGGGGTCGTGGGGAACGGGGCTGGCCGCGCACCTGGCGCGCCGCACGCACGCGGTGAGGCTCTGGGCCCGCGATGCCGCCCTCGCGCGGGACATCGTCGATCGACGCGAGAACCCCCGCTATCTGCCCGGCATCACCCTGCCCGACCTGCGCGCCACCAGCGATCTCGCGGAGGCCCTGAAGGACGCGGAGATGGCCGTCGTCGCCGTACCCTCCGAGTTCTGCCGGGAGGCCTTCCGCGGCCTGCGGCCCCATCTGGGGGCGGGCACGACGCTCGTCTCCGCCACCAAGGGGCTGGAGCTCGGGACGCTGCGCCGCATGAGCGAGGTGGCGGCGGAGGAAGCGCCCGGCCATCCCGTCGCCGTCCTCTCCGGGCCCTCCTTCGCGCTGGAGGTCGCCCAGGGCCAGCCGACGACGGTGGTCGTGGCCTCGGCCGCTCCCGGCGTCGCGGAAGCGGTGCAGCGCGCGGTCTCGAGCCGGAGCTTCCGCGCGTATTCGAGCGACGACGTGATCGGGGTCGAGCTCGGTGGCTCGCTGAAGAACGTGATCGCCATCGCCGCCGGGATCGTGGCCGGGCTCGGATACGGGCACAACACGGTGGCCGCGCTCATCACGCGCGGGCTGGCGGAGATCAGCCGCCTCGCCGTGGCGCTCGGCGCGCGGCCGGACACGCTCTCCGGCCTGGCCGGGCTCGGCGACCTCGTGCTCACCTGCACCGGAGGCCTCTCCCGCAACCGCCGCCTCGGGCATGCCCTGGGCGCGGGGCATTCCGTGGGCGAGGCCCTGGCCGAGCTGCACATGGTGGCGGAGGGCGTGCGCACCACGCAGGCGGCCTGCGCCCTGGCCGAGCGCGCGGGGGTCGAGATGCCCATCGCGCAACAGATGCGCGCCGTGCTCTACGAGGGCAAACCTCCCCGCGAGGGGGTGGACGAGCTGATGCTAAGGACCCTGAAAAGGGAGTAAACTCAGTACCCGCGGCGCAGCGGGTGGGCGCCCGCGGGAACTTCAATGTACCGGCTGATTTATCAGGACGGAGACACCCCGCAGGCCTACACGTTCACCGAGGGCGAAGTCACCATCGGGCGCTCGCCCGACTGCCAGATCGTCCTGAAGGACTTCGGCATCTCCCGCACCCACGCCAAGCTCATCGCCGACGAAGAGGGCGTGCGGATCCAGGACCTGAAGTCCAAGAACGGGACGCAGGTCAACGGCGTGCCCGTGGTCGAAGCCCCCCTCAAGGACGGCGACCGGATCCTCCTCGGCAAGTTCCAGCTCGCCTTCAGCAAGACGCTCGAAGGCAAGGTGGTGCTCGACGAGGCCAAGCCGCTCTCCGAAGAGGCGGGCACGATCATCCGCAGCGTCGGCGAGCTGAGCAAGCTCCTCTCCGATACCGGCCAGCGCGAGGCGCCGGGGCTGGCCGAGAAGAAGGTCTCCGCCGACGTCCAGGACGTCGAGAAGGCGAACCGGATCCTGAAGGTCCTCACCAAGGTCGCGGAGACGCTCATCGCCGTGCGGCCGGTGGAAGAGGTCCTGCAGCAGGTCATGGACATCGTCTTCGACCACGTCCCCGCCGACCGCGGGTTCCTGATGCTCAGCGAAGACGGCTCGGACAAGCTCATCCCGATGGTGGTCAAGCACCGCAACCCCAGCTCCGCGACCGACGGCAAGATCTCGATCTCGAAGACCATCGCGGACCGGGTCACCAAGGACCGCGTCTCCATCCTGACTTCGGACGCGATGGTCGATCCGCGCTTCGGGGCCGGGGACTCCATCCGCTTCCACGGCATCCGCAGCGCCATGTGCGCGCCCCTCTGGAACCAGGACCACGTCATCGGGATCATCCACGTGGACTCCCCGATGCTGGCGAACTGTTTCACGCTGAACGACCTCGATCTCCTGAGCGCGCTCGCGAACTACGCGGCGGTCGCGGTGGAGCGGGCGCGCCTCAACCAGAAGATCGTGGCCGAGGAGAAGAAGAGGGAGCGGCTGGGCCGGTTCCTCTCCCCCCAGGTGACGGCGCGGATCATCGCCACCTCCGAATCGCAGGGCATGGCCCTGGGCGTGCCGGAGGTGAAGGACGTCAGCGTCCTCTTCTCGGACATCGTGGGCTTCACGACCATGTCCGAGAAGATGAGCCCGGCCGCGGTCTCGCTCCTCCTGAACGACTACTTCTCGCGGATGACGGACATCATCTTCAAGTACGAGGGCACGCTCGACAAGTACATCGGCGACGCCATCATGGCCGTCTTCGGCGCCCCCCTGGACATGCCCGACCACTGCCTCCGCGCCATCAAGGCCGCCCTCGAGATGAGGGACCAGCTCGAGGCCTTCAACGCCGACCGCAAGGAGGGGCCCACCATCCGGATCCGCATCGGCATCAACAGCGGCAAGGCGGTGGCGGGCGAGCTGGGCGGCATCAACAAGAAGGAGTACACCGTCCTCGGCGACACCGTGAACACGGCCAGCCGCCTGGAGAGCTCGGTGGCCAAGCCCATGCAGGTCGTGGTCGGCGAGAACACCTACAACGCCACCAAGGCCCACTTCGATTTCCGGAGCCTCGGCCCGGCGACCCTGAAGGGCAAGGAGCGGACGGTCGAGGTGTACGAAGTGCTCGGGCCGATCGGCATGGCCGCGGGCGCCACTCCCCCCTCCGCAGCGTCGCAGGAAGCATAGCGAGTGGAGACCGCAGGCGCCCACGCCCCGGCCCCTCCTGGAGGGCCGGGCGCCTCTGTGCCTCCACGCCGCCGCGGCCGCATCCTCCATTCGCTGCTCCTCCTCCTCTTCGCGGTCGGGGTGGTGCCCCTGGTGGCGACGTCGTTCCACCTCGTGTCGAAGAGCCGCGAGATCCTGGAGCTGGACCAGAAGAGCATCCAGCTCGACAAGGCGCGCTCGCTCTCCCAGCAGGTCTCGACCTACCTGAAGAGCCTGCAGCAGCAGACGATCGCCATCGCGCGCACGCTCGAGGTCGACACGCCGCGTGACCAGTTCGCGGCCAAGGTCGCGCGCATCCGGGAAGTGGACGGCCTGAAGCGCTACGTCGAGGGGACCAGCAACTTCGTGTCCGTGAGCGTCGTGGACGTGCGCGGGTCGGGCGCGCGCTCGGGCGTGCAGCTGAGCGAGCCCATCATCGAGCAGCTCCTGCAGGAAGGCGTGCTGCGCGGCCTCCAGGACAACTCGATGGTCAGCCACCCCGTGATCTCGACCTCGCTCCAGGAGCCGGTCATGGTCCTGGCCGAACCCGTGCGGCCCGGAGGAGGGGCGCCGCAGGGAGTCGTGCTCGTGGTGGCCAGCCTCGGCCCCCTCTGGAACACGACCAAGCAGATGGGCCAGGAGGGCCTCTTCGACGTGTACGTCGTCGACGGCCGCGGCTGGCTGGTCGCCCACTCCGACCCGTCGCGGCTGCAGGGGGACCTCGACGTCTCCGGGGTCGAGATCGTGCGGCAGTTCATCGAGTCGGGAGGCCGCGCCGGCGTCACCACCTCCTTCCTGATGCAGACGCCGAAGGGCATCGCGAAGATGCTGGGCACCTACGCGGCGGTGCCGGAGTCGAGCTGGGGGGTCATCGTCCAGGTCGAGCAGGACAAGGCGTACTACAGCGCGATCCAGATGGGCTACCAGTCGCTGGCCCTCGTGACCCTGGTGACCATCGCCGCCGTCGTCTTCGGCACGTTCTTCGCGCGCGAGATCGGCCGTCCCATCCAGGCCCTGGCCCGCGGGGCCCGGACCCTGGCCAGCGGGGACTACGACACGCGCGTCTCCGTGAAGAGCAACAACGAGGTGGGGGTGCTGGCCGACACCTTCAACCAGATGGGCGACGAGATCCAGAAGGCGTTCCTGGAGATCCAGCGGCAGGCGGACGTGAACAAGGAGCTGTTCATGGGCGCCATCCGCATGCTCGCGAACGCGATCGACGAGAAGGACCCCTACACGCGCGGCCACTCCGAACGCGTGGCCTTCTACTCCCAGCTCATCGCACGCTACCTCGGCATGTCGGAGGAAGACGTCGAGCGCGTCCACCTCTCCGGGATCATCCACGATGTGGGCAAGATCGGCATCGAGGACCGGATCCTCCGCAAGCCGGCCGCGCTGACGGACGAGGAGTACGAGATCATGAAGCAGCACCCGCGCAAGGGGGAGCACATCCTGGACGCGGTGCCCCTCCTGAAGGAGATGGCGGGCGCGGGGCTGATGCACCACGAGAACTGGGACGGGAGCGGGTATCCGGACGGCAAGAAGGGCGAGGAGATCCCTCTCCTCGGGCGCATCGTGAGCGTGGCCGACGCCTTCGACGCCATGACCACCGACCGCCCCTATTCGAAGGCCATGACCTTCGACGTCGCCCTGAGCCGGCTGCGTTTCCTGGCCGGCAAGAAGTTCGATGGCGGATGTGTGGACGCCATCGAGAAGGCGGCCGCCGCCGGCGATCTCACGCCGGCCAAGGCCAAGCGCGCCTCGGTGGCCGCGCGCCAGGCCGGCGAGGCCGTCGCGTCTTGAGAACGAGGAGGCCCATGACTCATCTCCGCTTCTTTTTCGTGATGACCCTGGCCCTGAGCGCCCCCGCCGTGGCGACCGCCCAGGCCGTGGACCCGGAATCGAGCTTCAACGCCGGCCTGAACCATCTCCGTGAAGGCCGTCCCGCCATGGCCGTGGAGGCGTTCCGCAAGGCCGTACGCGAGGACGGCAAGAACCCGTATTTCCACAAGGGCCTCGGCCAGGCCTACCTGGCCACGGGCAAGTTCGACGATGCCGTGAATTCCTTCCGCAAGGCCCTGGAGCTGAACCAGTACTACGTCGACGTGCGGAACGACCTCGGTACCGCGCTCGTCCTGTCCGGCCGGCGCAACGAGGGCAAGAACGAATTCCTGACCGCGTTCAACGACCCCACGAACCCCACGCCGGAGATCTCGTCGCGCAACCTCGGGAACGCCTACCTCGAGGAGAAGGCCTACCCCGAGGCCATCAACTGGTACCGCACCAGCCTCAACCGCAACCACGGCTACCCGGATGCCTACCTCGGCCTCGCCGATGCCCTCATCGCATCCGGAAAGCTCGACGATGCGGTGGCCACGCTGGAAACGGCGGCCAAGGAGTGCCCGCAGAGCGCGGGTGTTCTCCTGAACCTGGGTGAGGCCTACTCGCGTCTGGGGCGGCTGGGGGAGGCGCGGACCCGCCTCGAAGAGGCCCGCCGGCGCGATCCCGTGGGCGCGGTCGGCCGCCGCGCGGCCCAGCTCCTCCAGCAGTTCCCGTCGAAGTAAGTCCCGGTCGGATAGCGAACGGCCGGCGACCGAAACTAATATCTGGTTTCGTCTCCGATTCGTCGGCGACGAACACATGCCCTATCAGCGCATCCTGGACGAGCTCCTCCGGTCCGTCGGCGGCCACGCCGCGCTGCTTCTCGACGCGGAGGGCGAAGTGGCCATCCAGGCCGGCACCCGCGACGAGCGGCACCGCCTGATCGGCGCCTACCAGGGCATCGGGTTGGCCACGGCCCGGAAGACGCTGGCCAAACACGGCGGCGGCGGACCCATCCGGTACATGCTGTGTCGCTACGCCGCGGGGGTGGTCATCCTGCGGCCGCTCAAGGACGGGTACTACCTCGTCCTCTCCATGCCCGTCGACGGGCGCGTGGCCGAGGGCATCCACCGTTCCGAGCTCACCCAGGAGAAGCTCAATCAGGAGCTGTGATGGCAGAGTCGTTCATGGACCGCTTCCGCAAGGGGCTGGAGCGGACGCGGGACATCCTCAACGCGGACGTCGAGGATCTCGTGCGCGGGCGCCGTCCCCTCAAGCCGGAAGACCTCGATGCGATGGAGGAGGGGCTCATCGCCGCCGACCTCGGCCTGCCCGCGACGCAGCAGGCGATGGAGGTCCTGCGGGCCAGGAGCGCGGACATCTGGACGGGAGGCGTGGAGGCCATGCGCCGCCTGCTGCGCGACGAGATCCGCTCCATCCTCACCCGGCCCGCGGGAGTGGTGCCGTTCACGACCAGGCCGTGGGTCGTCTTCGTGGTCGGCGTGAACGGGGTGGGGAAGACGACGACGATCGGCAAGCTGGCCGCGGCCTGGAAGAGCGAAGGCCGCACCACGCTGGTGTGCGCGGCCGACACCTTCCGCGCGGCCGCGGCCGAGCAGCTCGCGGTCTGGGCGCAGCGCACGGGCGCGCCCTTCCACCGCGGCGCCGAGGGCACGGATCCGAGCGCGGTCCTGACCGACGCCCTCCGCATCGCGCGCAGCAAGGGCCACGACGCCGTGCTCGTGGACACCGCCGGCCGCCTGCACACCAAGGGAAACCTGATGGCGGAGCTGGCCAAGATGGCCCGCGTGGCCGGCCGCGAGATCCCGGGCGCTCCCCACGAGACGCTGCTCGTCCTCGACGCCACCCTGGGCTCGAACGCGCTCAACCAGGGCCGCGAGTTCGCCAAGGCGGGCGGCGTCACCGGTCTCGTCGTCACCAAGCTCGACGGCACGGCCAAGGGCGGCGTCGCCGTGGCCGTGGTGCGCGAGTTGGGCGTGCCCATACGCTATGTGGGTGTGGGCGAGGCGGTGGAGGACCTCCTCCCGTTCGACCCCGCCGCGTACACGGACGCGCTCATCGGGTCCTGACGAATGTCGATCGCTGAAGACGCCCGCTGGATGGCGCGCGCGCTGGCCCTGGCCCGCCGCGGGCTCGGCGAGACGAACCCGAATCCCGTGGTGGGGTGCGTGCTCGTGAAGGGCGGCCGCGTGGTCGGCGAAGGCTGGCATCGCCGGGCGGGCGGGCCCCACGCCGAAGTGCACGCCTTGCGCGCGGCCGGCGCCGCCGCCCGCGGGGCCACCGCCTACGTGACCCTCGAGCCCTGCGCGCACGAGGGACGCACGCCGCCGTGCGCCCCGGCCCTGATCGCGGCCGGCGGGCGGCGGGTGGTGGCGGCCCTGCGCGATCCCAATCCGGCCGTGAACGGGCGCGGTCTGGCCGCCCTGCGGCGCGCGGGCCTCGAGGTCACGGTCGGCGTCGCCGCCGGCGAAGCGCTCGCGCTCAACGAGCGGTTCGTCATCGCCGCCGCTCTCACGCGGCCGTTCGTGATGCTGAAGGCGGCCCTGACCCTCGACGGAAAGATCGCGACGGCCGCCGGCGAATCGAAGTGGATCACCAGTCCCGCCCAGCGTCTCCGCGCGCGTGCCCTGCGTCGCCTGCACGACGGCGTGGCCGTGGGCGTCGGCACCGTGCTCGCGGACGACCCCCTGCTCCTTCCCGCGCCGCGCACGCGCCGTCCGTTCCATCGCGTGGTCTTCGACTCCCGATTGCGGACGCCCCTGCGGAGCCGCCTCGTCTCCAGCGCGAGCGACGACGCGCCCCTGTGGATCGTGACCACGGACCAGGCTCCCGGGCGCGAGGCGCTCGAGGCGCGCGGCGTCCGCATCCTGGCCGCGCCCGCCCGCGAGGGACGCGTCGACCTCGAGTGGGGGCTGGAAGCGCTGCGCGCGGAGGGACTCTGGAGCCTGATGGTGGAAGGAGGCTCGGACCTGCTGGGCGCCCTCCTCGCCGCCCGCCTGTTCGATCAGGTCGCGCTGTTCCGCGCGCCCTTGCTCCTCGGGGGCGGCCACGGCCGGCCGGCCTTCGGAGGCCCGGATCCGGATCGGCTGTCGGACGCCGTCCGCCTCACCGCGCGCAGCCCGATCCTCCCCGCGCGCAGCGCGGCCGCTTCGCCGGCGGTGCCATCCGACGGCGCGTACGAGGTCTGGTACCCGGCGGGTGTACGGTATGGCAGGAGACGCTAGGCGCCCTCATGTTCACGGGAATCGTCGAGGAAGTCGGAGAGATCGCGGCGGCGCAGGGGCGCGGGGACGTGCTCGTGGTGCGGGTGCGCGCGCGCACGGTCGCGGCGGGCCTGACGGCGGGGGCGTCGATCGCGGTGAACGGCTGCTGCCTGACCGCGGTGGAGACGAGCGCCGACGGCTTCACCTGCGACCTGACGCGGGAGACGCTCGACCGGACGGGTTTCGAGAAAAGGCTCGTCCCCGGTGCCGTGGTGAACCTCGAGCGGCCGATGCGGGCGGACGGGCGCTTCGACGGCCACATCGTCCAGGGCCACGTGGACGGCCTGGGCGAGATCCTCGCCCTGCGGCGCGCGGGCGAGGCCGCGGAGCTGAGCGTGGCCGTCCCGCCTGCCCTCGAGCGCTACCTCGTGGAGAAGGGCTCCATCTCCGTCGACGGGATCTCGCTCACCGTGGCCGCCCTCCGGCCGGGCGGTTTCTCGGTCGCCCTCATCCCGTATACACTGGACCATACGAATCTCCGGGCGGCGCGTCCGGGTGACCGGGTGAACCTGGAGATCGACGTGATCGCGAAATACGTCGAGAGGCTCCTCGTACCCGCGTCCTCCCGCGCCTAGCGCCCGCCCCCGATAAGAGGTCCGATGCCGTTCGCCAGCATCCCCGACGCCATCGACGACATCCGGCAGGGCCGGATGGTCGTGGTCGTGGACGACGAGGACCGCGAGAACGAGGGGGACCTCACCATCGCCGCGGAGAAGGTGACTCCCGAGGTCATCAACTTCATGGCCCGCTACGGCCGCGGCCTCATCTGCCTGCCCATGACGGGCGAGCGGCTCGACGAGCTGCGCATCCCGCTCATGGTGCGCGACGAGCAGAACGACGCGAAGTTCGGGACCGCGTTCTGCGTCCCCATCGAAGCCAAGAAGGGGACGACGACCGGCATCTCCGCGGGCGATCGCGCGCGTACGGTGCTCACGGCCATCGACTCCGCGACCCGGCCCGGCGACCTGGCCCGTCCCGGCCACATGTTCCCGCTGCGCGCGATGGACGGCGGCGTGCTCGTGCGCGCGGGCCAGACCGAGGCCGCGGTGGACCTCTCCCGCCTGGCCGGCCTCTATCCGGCGGGCGTGATCTGCGAGGTGATGGACGAGGACGGCACCATGGCCCGCGGCCCGCGCCTGGAGGCCTTCTGCCGGCAGCACGCGCTGAAGCTGGTCACGATCAAGGACCTCATCCAGCACCGGATGCGCACGGAGCGCCTGGTGCGGAAGATCGTCGAGACCGATCTCCCCACCGGCTACGGCCCCTTCCGCATCCATGCCTTCGAGAGCGGCATCGACGGCCAGCATCACGTCGCGCTCGTGATGGGCGACCTCAGCGCGGGGGAGGAGCCCGCGCTCGTGCGCGTGCACTCGCAGTGCCTGACCGGCGACATCTTCGCCTCGTCCCGCTGCGACTGCGGCGACCAGCTGCACAAGGCGCTGGAGATGATCAGCCAGGCCGGCCGGGGCGTGCTGCTCTACCTGCGCCAGGAGGGCCGCGGCATCGGCCTCGTCCACAAGCTCATGGCCTATCAGCTCCAGGACCAGGGAAAAGACACGGTCGAAGCCAACGAGGCCCTCGGCTTCAAGGCCGATCAGCGCGACTACGGCATCGGCGCGCAGATCCTCGTCGAGCTGGGCGTGAAGAAGATCCGCCTGCTCACCAACAACCCGCGGAAGTTCGTGGGCCTCGAAGGCTACGGGCTCGAGATCGTGGGGCGCCTGCCCATCGAGATCCCCGCCACCGACGCCAATCGCCGCTACCTGAAGACGAAGAAGGAAAAGCTCGGCCATATCCTGCGGAGCGTCTGACGCGTGATCCAACAGGAACTGCGTTCGTCCGTCATCTTCCGTGACCTCGACGACGAGGAGCTCGCCCACGTCCTCATGGTGGGGATGCAGAAACGCTTTCCGCAGGAGACGGTCATCCTGACCGAAGGCGCGCCCGGGGGGCAGCTCCACGTCATCAACCAGGGGCGGGTGCGCATCAGCAAGGTCGTGCCCGGCGTCGGGGAAGAGGCGCTCACCATCCTCGGCCCCGGCGAGTTCTTCGGCGAGGTCGAGTTCTTCGACGGCGCCCCCTCCTCCGCCCACGCCATCGCGCACTCGGACTGCGAGGTCTTCACGATCCCGCACGATGAGGTCCGGGCCATGATGGAGAGCCACCCGACCCTGTGCGCGAAGTTCCTCTGGGCCTTCAGCCGGACCCTGGCCAGCCGCCTCCGGGAGTCGAACCAGAAGATCTCGAGCCTGTTTGCCATCGCGCGGGAGTTCTAGGGATTCGGGGGCTGAAGTATTTCAGTTAGGGGGGCACTCACGCCGCACCCCGACGGGCGTTCGCGTCCCCCCTAAAACCCCCTCGCGGGTCGCCGCTGCTGCGCAGCGCCGCCCCTGGCTTAACTTAGTAGGGGGGGCACTCACGCGGCATCCGCGATGGGCGTTCGCGTCCCCCCCTAAAACCCCCCTCGCGGGTCGCCGCTGCTGCGCAGCGCCGCCCCGCTCTGCGGTCGGCTTGCCCTGGTTCGCACGTACGCTCGTGGCGGCCTAAACTCCTCATTCGCTGTGAGTTTTTGACAACTCCGACCCCCATCCCATAAAATCAACCGTTACTTTGCTTTCAGACGGTGGCAAAGGTGCGCGGTGGACTGCGCCCGCGCCGCTGCCGGGAGGATTTCGCCGCCGTGTTCGACGCTCTCAGCGACAAGCTCGAAGGGGTGTTCCGCACCCTGCGCGGGCAGGGGTCCCTGAGCGT
>Ga0075425_100005655_pt1 | contig 13019 bp, 7 predicted proteins | sample SoiMethybrSBSTD4_FD_75300 | JGI IMG/M metagenome (GOLD analysis project Ga0075425, IMG submission 75300) | Bulk soil microbial communities from a Populus tree surrounding site in Tennessee, USA - Soil MetaG P. TD hybrid SBSTD4 | ecosystem: Environmental > Terrestrial > Soil > Tree plantation...
CCAATCCTTCTACATCTGACCGGAACATCTGTGCCCTTCTCTGAGTCGAACAGCACAGTTTTTCCCAGGGAAATTCGCCCCTCATCTGGGGTGCTCAGGCCGGCGATGCAATCAAGGAGAGTGGTCTTCCCTGCTCCCGATGGCCCGAACAGAATAGTGATGCCGTTCTCAACAGCAAACTCAACATTCAGTTCGAACTTGCTGGGTAAAGTCCTCCGGAGACGTACCTCCAGGCTCCCCTCAGCAACCACAGGCTCCGGATTCGCAGTCTTTAGAGCCGTGGCCATACGCTCCAGAATCTCCGGTTCAAAGAATAGATGAGCGACAACAGTACGAATGCGATGCCTACCAGCACCAGCGCCGTCGTATTCGCCGCCGCGAAGTTCAGGCTCTGCACCTGATCGAAGATATTGATCGAGAGTGTGCGCGTGACTCCGGGAATGTTGCCGCCCACCATGAGCACGACGCCGAATTCTCCCATCGTATGCGCAAAACTCAACGCGATTCCAGTCACCAGCCCAGAAACTGAAAGAGGCAGCAATATCCGCCAGAAGGTCCGAAGCCTCGTAGCGCCGAGCACGGCTGAAGCCGCAAGCAGCCGGGCATCTACCGACGCCAGAGCCGCCGCAATAGGCTGCACAGCGAACGGCAGGCTGTATAGCACCGATCCGATCACCAGGCCTTCAAAGGTAAATGCCAGCGTGTGCCCGGTTATGGATTGCCACCAGCGGCCCAACGGGCTTCGCTGCCCGAGTGCAACCAGGACATAAAATCCCAGAACCGTCGGCGGCAACACAATAGGCAGGGCCACTGCCGCCTCCACCACAAATTTCCAGCGCCACTTCGAGAACGCGATCCAGTAGGCAAGCGGAATCCCAATCACCACCAGCACCGCCGTTACCACCAGTGCCAGCCGGATCGTGAGCCAAAATGCCTGCCAATCCATGCCAAAGAGTGTAACCCGTGCAACTCAGGGCTTCCCGCTGTCGCTCACCTCCCCCAAACGGCGTGCTGTTAATCCCGTTTCGGGCTTTGTCACAACCGAAGTGTTCATTCGTCACAGGCCGCAGCCCCCGCTTGCTCTTAACATCTCCCTCTACCCCGGGGGAAAGCTAATGGAAATCGAAGAAGCACTGGAAATTGTCCGCAAGCTCGCCAACGGGTTACACGTTGAAAGCGGCGCCGCTCTAGACACCAGTTCCCCGTTTCAGCATCCCCAGGCGGTGCGGGCGCTCAATCGGGCGGTTGCAGCACTCGAATTTCAGCAAGAGCGGGAGCGGGCCAGGCATTCGCTTCCGGCGAATGCAGGAAAGCCTTGGTCGACCCCCGAAGACATACAAATCTGTGACGAACTGCGTCGCGGCATCAATTTCCAGGAAATTGCTCGAGGTCACGGACGCACCGTGGGCTCAATCGTCGCTCGACTCATACGCCTGGGAAAAATATCAGCCAGCGCACAAACCAGAAGAAGTGCGTGATATCCCCGAGCCAAACCGGCCGATGTCTCGCTCTGATTTGCGTCTTCACCCTCGCCATGCCTGCGGACGGTCAACGAACCGACCTACACGCCCCGCGAACCGCTCAACGGCTCCTTGCGCGCGAAAAATGGCAGATGCAAGGCCGGCAAATTCGCGGACTCAACTCCGCGGCACTTCGACAGCACGCCCTGCAGCAAAAAGCTCTCATGCAAGCGGCGCAGTCGAATTTGCTGTTTTCGCCCAGCGGTTGGACCTCCCTGGGCCCACTGCCTCTCCCATCTGACGCGAGCGGCATTGGACTTCAGGATTATGGGTTTGTCTCAGGCCGAGCAACTGCAGTCGCAATCGATCCCAATGATCCTTCCGGCAACACTGTCTTTGCTGGAGGCGCATACGCCGGGGTTTGGAAATCTAGCAACGCCGGCAATTCAAGCGCGAATCCCGCCAGCGTGGCGTGGGTCCCATTGACCGACGACCAACTGACTCTTGCCATCGGGGCAATTGCCGTTCAGCCGCAACTTTCAAATCCTGATCCGACCTCCAGTGTGGTCCTCGCCGGCACTGGCGAGACCAACAGTTCCGCCGACTCTTATTACGGGCTGGGCATTCTGCGCTCTTCAGACGGAGGCCAGTCCTGGACCCTGATTTCCCAGGACGCTAGTGGCACGCGTTCTTTTGCTGGGCTAGGCTTCAGCCAGATCGCGTTCAGTCGAGACGATCCGAATCTGGTAGTTGCGGCTGCCGCATCGGCTTCACAAGGCATCCTCGAAGGTCTCGAGAATCCCCTTACTGTAAATCGAGGCCTGTACTATTCCACTGACGCAGGTATCACCTGGAATTCTTCCACCGTCGCCGACTCAGGCGTGAACATCGCTCCCTCTTCGGCAACTTCGGTTGTTTATAACGCTGCAGCAGCCAAGTTCTACGCCGCCATTCGATTTCACGGCTTCTATTCCTCCCCGGATGGCGCCAATTGGACGCGCCTTTCATCGCAACCGGGAACCGGATTGACTGCAGCGGCTTGTCCTGCGCAAACGGTTTCATCGAGCGACTGCCCCATTTACCGCGGCGAAATCGCCATGGTTCCAAATCGTGCTGGCCCCTCCGCTCTCGGCGAAATGTATGCATGGTCGGTAGACGCAAGTGATGGCGACCAAGGAATTTGGCAGACGCTCAATGGCGGCGCTTCATGGACGCAAATCAACGACTCCGGAATCGGCAATTGCGGTGATCTCTTCGGCGGCTGCGGAACATCTCAAGGGGCGTTCAACCTTGCAATAGCGGCCGTCCCCGACGGCACCGCTACCGATCTCTATGCGGGTGCGGTGAATCTATATAAATGTACGATCACCAATGCCTTCCCCACCTGCAATGGAACCGGCAAGAACTCTTTCCTGAATCTCACCCACGCTTACGGATGCAGTGACATCGCGAAAGTCCATCCCGACCAGCATGCCATCGATTTTCTCGTCGCAAATGGCAGCTCGCTTCTCTATTTCGCAAATGATGGCGGAATCTATCGCGCCCTCGATGGTTTTCTCGGACTGGCTACTGGCACCTGCGGCCTGATCAACCAATTCGACAGCTTGAACGCCACCCTGGGCCCGATGACGCAGTTCGTGTCGGAATCCCAATCCGCGACCAACGTGAATTTGCTCTTCGGCGGCACTCAAGATAACGGAGCTCCGGCAACCGCGTTTTCTCAGAGCGGCGGAGTGTGGTCAAACGTGAACCAGGGTGACACTGGCCTCACCGCCATAAATCCCACCAATGAAGATGAATGGTTCGTCGCTACTCCCCCGAATTCCATCTCGGGCGTAAATCTATTTCGCTGCGTGAATGGTGCAAACTGCAGCACTCAGGACTTCCAAAACGATCAGGTAGTTGACAGCAGCCAGCTTGGCGGGGACACAGGCCCCTTCTATCTTCCCTTCATCCTCGATCCTGCACTCACCAGTTCGATTCTGCTCGGCACTTGCCGAATCTGGCGCGGAGCTTCCATTGGTGGTAATTTTTCTGCCCTCAGCCCCGATTTTGAAACTGGAGGCTCCGGCGCTTGTACCGGCAGCGAAGTCAATCTTATTAGGTCTCTGGCCGCGCACGGCCCAAAAGACGCCAATGGATTTTCGCGGGTGATTTACGCCGGCACCAGCGGAGAAGGCCCTCTGATTCCCACTGCCCCGGTTGGCGGCCATGTCTGGGTGACCACTGCGGCGGATGCCGGCCCTAACTCCTGGATTGACCGTACCGGTCCAATCAATCCGAACCGCTTCCCCATTTCTGCCATCGCGCTCGATCCCGCAGATCCGACCGGCCAGACTGCCTACGTGTCAATCATGGGTTTTCACAGTGCGCATGTCTGGCAAACCAGCGATGCGGGCCTTGACTGGACCGACTTCACTGCAAATCTGCCTGATGCTCCCGTGAATTCAATTGTGATCGATCCCGCATCTTCCGGCAGCGGCAGCACCATCTATCTTGGCACCGACGTGGGTGTATTCGCCAGCGGCCTCGGCGCTCCCAGTTGGACTGAGGTCGCGCCCGCCCAAGGCCAGCCGGGATCTCTGCCAAATGTCGCCGTGACCTCGTTGCGCCTCTTCAAATCCGGCGGGATCAAGCGTCTTCGCGCAGCTACTTATGGGCGCGGCATCTGGGAATGGAACTTGATCACTGCGCCTGATTTTCAGCTGAATGTCGCCGATAATCCTCAAACCATCTTTGCCGGTTCAACTGCCGTTTTCCACGGCACCATTTCGGCACGCAACGGGTATGGCAGCAGCGTAAGTCTCGGCTGCATAGGCGGGAATACCTCACCGCCGCAAACTTGCTCAACTTCACCCCGCTCCCTTGTACCCAGTTCCACCGGATCCGCTTTTCTGACGACCGCCGGCGGAAGCGCCGGAGACTACTTTTTCAATGAGCAAGGGGTGGGCACCGATCCGGCTACAACCATCCACAATTTTTCTCTGACGTTGCACATTGTGGATTTCAGTTTGAGCACGCCTTCACCTCCAACCGTAAGCGTCGTTCCCGGCGCAACCACTTCACCGGTTTCTTTCATCGTTTCGGCCGCTGGAGCCTTCAACAGTCCCGTAACACTCTCGTGCGCAGGACTGCCGCTGGGCGCCAGTTGTTCATTCCAGCCGTCGAATGTCGTGGCTCCGATTAGCACAAATCCCGTCGCCGTCATCTTGAATGTAAGCACCTTGACCAGCACAGCTCTTGGAAGCTCGAACGTAACTATCAGCGCCAGCGTTCCTGGTGGTACGACCAAAACCCAGAGCTTGACGCTGATTGTCGGCCCCCCTCCCGATTACACGCTGGTGATCACGAACCCCTCTCTTACCACTCAGGTAAATAAGACTGCCGTCTTCAGCGGCACGCTTACCGCTTTGAATGGATACAGCAACCCGGTGACGTTAAGTTGTGGCACTGGTGCGCCACCACAATGTGTGGCCGGCCCGGGTAGTCTCACGCCCTCCGCCTCGGGCATGCCATTCACAGTCAGTGCCAGCAGTACTATCTCGAAAAGCTACAGCTTCAATATCAACGCCGTCGGCGGTGACCTTGCCGCGATCACCCACTCTGCTGCGGTCACCCTCACCGTTATGCCGACGCAAAGTTTCGATTTCACGTTGGGCGTGAATCCGCAAGCGGACTCTGTGCCAGTTGGAAAATCAACGACTTTTACGGTCGACGTAAACCCTGTGACCGGCAGCTTTCCCAGCGCTGTGACGTTCTCTTGCTCAAAGCTGCCGAATCTGACCACCTGCAGCTTCAGCCCAGTCCAAGTCGGCCCCGGAAGCGGAAACTCTGCTGTCGCCCTGACCATCGCCACCACTGGCCCATCCCCGGCCACAAGCTCACTGCTGTTGATGTCTCTTCCGCTTGCCGGCCTGTTCTGGATGAGCATGCGTCCACGGCGCCTCTCTCGCCGATCTTGCGGCACCTTCGCAATCGTGCTGCTCGCTTTGTTATGCAGTTCCTGCGGCGGCGGTCTTCAAGGGAATGGAACCAATGGAGGAGGAAGCGGAAATCCTGGCACGCCGAAAGCAACCTACAACATCACGGTTACAGCGTCCTGCGCCGCGGTGTCACACAGCCAGCAGGTCAGCTTGACGGTACAGTAAGTGGGCAAACTAAAACGCAGCCGGTAAAACCGCAAATTCATGTGAGCAAAATATTAAAACCCTTCCATTGCTGGAAGGGTCTGTAGGTGGCCGCGGGGCCGTTCAGCCTCGACTAACGTTGGCTGCCTGGAAGCCTTTCGGCCCTTTCAGCAGGTCGAACTCAACCGTCTCTCCCTCATTGAGTGTCCGATAGCCGTTTTCCTGGATCGCGGAGAAGTGGACGAAAACGTCTTCGCCCGTTGACCGCTGAATGAATCCGTAACCCTTTGCCCCGTTAAACCACTTCACTGTACCCTTCTCTCTCACAGAAAAACTCCTTTCGCCTCTGGGAATAAATTTGCTCCAGCAACTTCGCGAGGCTCGCGCCTCAGCACCCCCTCAAAGTGCATGAGCATGAGTCAGACCGAACTAGCTGCGCCGCCTGTTGCGCAAAAAAATAACCGCGCTCACTTAAGGAAGCTTAAGCGAGATTCGCGGCTCTTTCATGTTGCGTTTCGACGACTTGGCACGACATGTTTAACTTCGGAATACAACCCACTGCCCAAATGCCTGTGCACCGGGCAGGCCATATTATTCAGGAACGTTCCTTTTGCGCAAGCAAAATTTGCAGCCAGTAAATCGATTTACTCAGAATGAGACTGAGCGGCGGCCGCTGCGGTACGCCCCCGCCACGAATTCGACTTCAACTTTCAGGCTTAATTCCATTGCATCGCAAGTTGAGCTGAGCTAGGCTGATTGCGCTCTCGCCGTTCTCCCCTCCTCCTCACTCCTCGACCCCTGATTTGCACATGAGCTGCATAGCCGGTGCAAAATGCTGTATTTATGACCAGTTACCCACAACATATGGTGTTTTATTGCTTGACCCTGGCAAGATTTCGTCAGTACAGTAGCTCTAATCTGTGTCTGTCCAATCCAGCCGGGGACAGAATTTGCAAAAAACGCGCGCTGAGGAACCGTATTGATAAACGTCTTCCGGGCCGAGTTTCTGCATTGCATGGTGCAACCGCAGTTGCAGAATCTGGCTCGGAAATGATGGCTGCTGGTATGGGCGCGGAAGGAGTGGCACATTGCTGAAACTGAAAAGACTCCAGATTCTTGGGTTCAAATCGTTTTGCGACCGCACCGAACTCAAATTTCATGGCGACGGCATTGCGGCGATCGTTGGCCCGAATGGCTGCGGCAAGTCGAACATCGCCGACGCCATCTCCTGGGTGCTCGGTGAGCAATCGGCCAAGACGCTACGTGGCTCGCGCATGGAGGACGTCATCTTCGCCGGCACTCGCGACCGCAAGCCGACAGGCATGGCCGAAGTGTCGCTCACGCTGATTGAGCCGGATGTCTACGACGGCGCCGATAAGAACGACCCCACCGAGCTCGATCTGCGGGATGAAATGCCGCTCGAGGATTGGGACGAAGCCGGAATTCGCGCCCGTGCCGCGGAAGAAGTGGAACACATCACCGAAGAGTCGCAGCCCGGCAAAGAGGAAGAAATAGCGATTCCGCGCTCCAGGATGACGGCGGTTGTGCTCGCGTTTCCTGAAGACGAGCCCATGTTCGCGAAGTTTGCCCACCAGGAGAACGGCTCAGAGGCGACCCGCGCTTCGGGCGTGGTCCTTAAGATTCGCCGCCGTAAGTTCAATCAACAGCAATTTCGCACCGGAGAAATCGTGGTTACACGCCGTCTGTTCCGCTCCGGCGATAGCGAATATCTGCTCAACGGAAAACTCTGCCGCCTGCGCGATATTCAGGAACTTTTCATGGGCACGGGTCTTGGGCCCGAGTCGTACGCCTTAATCGAGCAGGGGCGCATCGGACAGATCCTCAGCAGCCGTCCCACAGACCGTCGCGCCATTATTGAAGAGGCCGCCGGCATCACCAAGTTCAAGACCAAGAAGCGCCTTGCCGAAGCGCGCCTCGAAGACGCCAAGCAGAACCTCTCGCGCGTGAACGACATTTTCGACGAAGTCACTCGCCAGATGAACTCGCTCAAGCGCCAGGCGTCGAAAGCCGAACGTTACGCTCGCCTGCGCGATGAAATGCGAGCCAAGCTGCGTTTGGTCATGGCTGGCAAGTTCGCGCAATTCGATCAGGAAAGCGCAGAACTGGATGTGCAGATTGCCGCCATCGCTGACGAGATGCGGCGCCAGGCCGAAACCGTCCAGCAAATGGAAACCGAGCTTTCCGAACGCACCCGGCGCGGCTATTCAATCGAAGCGGAGATTCGCGAGAATAGTGTAAGACTCAGCGACATCAAGCTCGAAGCCGACCGTAACCAGGCACAGCGCCGTCATAATGAAGAACGCTGCAACGAATTGACCGCACGAAGCGCTTCATCGGAAGCTGAACTGACGCAGGTCCGCCTGCGTCTTGAATCGCTCGAAAACGAACTCAGTTCCAATCGCCAGATACTTGACTCCGCAGCCGCTGATCTGGCCGATGCCCAGCACGAACTGAATGAAAGCGAAACCCAAGCCGCCTCAGCTTCAGAATCACTCGTCGAACTGGAGCGCGGGCAGGAGCATTCGCGAGTTGCGATTCTGGAATCGGTCGCTTCCATTTCCAATCTACGCAATCAGCTCACCCAAGCCGAGGAGCGCATGGCGGCGTCCGACCGCGAGGCCCAAAGACTCCAGGCCGAACTGGCCGTCGCTCGCACTCAAGACCAAACCTTCGGCGGGGAGCGCGGACAGCTTGCCATTGAATTCGAGTCCGTGTCGCAGCGGGTTGCGGCACTGACCCAGGAAATCACCAGCACTCGCGAACTGCTCGAGCAAAAACGCCGTCAGGAGAGTGAAGGCAAAAACCACCTGGATGGCTTGCGCGCCGAATACGCTACAGCGCTTGGGAAAAAGGGCTCGCTTGAATCGGTAATTGCCGAGCACGGCTATTCGACCGAATCCGTGCGTCGCCTGTTTCAATCCGGCTCACTGCAGGGGGGACGAGCGCCGGTCGGCGTGCTTGCCGATTTTCTCGAAGTTGACCCACGCTATGAAGCTGTCGTTGAAGATTTTCTGCGCGATGAACTGAATTACATTGTCGTCAAGTCCTGGGACGCCGCGGACGAAGGTTTGCGCTTGTTGCGTACTGATGTCGACGGCCGCGCAACTTTCCTGGTTCATCCCGAGGATTCGCAGGCGCGGTTCTCTTTCCAGGTGCCGGATGGTCCTCCGCCGCCGCCGAACGCGTCCATCCTTCCGTTGAAGCAGACCATCCGCGTGCTCAATGGCTTCGGCAAATCGCTGGAAGTGATCCTGCCGAAATTGCGCGATGGCTATATCGTTCCCGATCCCGCCTTTGCCCGCGACCTGGCGCTCGAGAATCCTGATGCCTTTTTCCTCTCCCATAGCGGCGAATGTTTCCACAACGTGACCGTCACCGGAGGCAAGCAGCGCGCCGAAGGCCCGCTTTCCATGAAACGCGAATTGCGCGATGTGATGCGACTCCTGGTCGACCTCGAACAAACTCTGCGCAGTGAAGAAACGCGAGTGCTGGCTCTCGGGCGCGAGATTAAGGACCTCACTTCCCTTCTTGAACGCCTGGAAGCCGATAAGCGCGAATCAGAAAAGGCGGCCATGACCTCCGGCCACGCTCTTCGCCAAGTCGATGCCGAAATGGCGCGAGTACGTGAACGGTGCGACGTCTGCGAACGCGAGTTGGCGCGTCTTGCCTCAGAGCGCACGCTGCACGAAGAGATGGTCCGCGAGCGGCAGGCGGGAATGGCCGCGCTCGAATCGCAACGGCTGGAACTCGAGCAGAGCGCAGTCTCCGCCCATGAGCAACTGGCGCTGCTTCGCGACAATCGAAACACGACTGCACAGCTGGTCGCAGAGCGCAAAGCTCACGTTGCTACGCTTGAAGAGCGGCACCGTTCAGCCTCGTCGTCGCTGCAGCGCATTGAACAGCTAGTTTCAGAGATGCAAGCCCGCACCGCTTCCCTGCTCGCAGATATCGAGTCGGCTGCGACGGAAAAATCGCAACGCGAGATCGACAACCTCGCGATTGCCGACAAACTCCTCGACCTCGACTCTGAGCGCAACGCCTGCGAAGCTCGCGCCGGTTTGTTGCAAGTCGAATCCGAACAACTGCGTGCGCGACTCGGTGAGATTGACGCCCTGCTTCGCCAGGCGCGACAGGCGCTCGATGCGTCGCGTGATCGCAAAGCGGAACTCTCCACCGCCGCTGTAAAACTGCAATCCGACGCCGAACACCTCGGCCACATTTGCATCAATGATCTCGGCGTCCAGCGCGCTGAACTTATGGCCGACACCACTCTACCGCGCGTCTCCGGCGACGAACTAGCGTCCGAGGAGCAAGCCTGCCAGGAAATGCGCGCTCGCCTGGATGCAATGGGACCGGTGAACATGATGGCCCTCGAAGAATACAAAGAGACGGCCGAGCGACAGGCATTCCTCGATACCCAGCGCAAAGACTTGATTCAGTCAATCGAGAACACCCAGAGCACCATCAAGGAAATCGAAGTTTTCTCGCGACAGAAGTTTGAAGAAGCCTTCACCAAGATCAACGAAAACTTCCAAGTCACGTTCAAGAAGCTCTTTGGCGGCGGCAACGCCTTCATGCGCCTCACTGACGAAGAAAACAGCGCGGAGAGCGGCATCGACGTGGTCGCCTCGCCTCCCGGCAAAAAGCTGCAGAATGTGCTGCTGCTCTCTGGCGGCGAGAAAGCCATGACCGCTCTGGCGCTGCTGGTCGGCATCTTCCAATATCAGCCCAGCCCCTTCTGCATTCTCGACGAAGTGGACGCGCCGCTCGATGAAGCCAACATCGGCCGCTTCACCGAACTGGTGCGCGAAATGAGCGTGCAGACGCAGTTCGTGCTCATCACTCACAGCAAGAAGACAATGAGCATCGCTCCGGTGCTGTACGGCGTAACCATGCAGGAGCCGGGTGTATCGAAGCTGGTATCAGTGAGGTTCGGGGCGACGGCGTAGGCGAGTACACACGAATACAAATGTATTACAATGTATTCGGGGGTCATTGCATGCCAGAATCTACAGTCTTAACCTTGCGGCTTAATCCCCAATTGAAGAAAAAGCTAGACCGCTTGTCGTCAGCCATGAGCCGCAGCCGCTCGTTCATTGCCGCAGAGGCGATTCGCGAGTATGTCGCCCTGAACGACTGGCAAATAGCAGAGATCAAGAAAGGGATTGCCGAGGCAGACCGTGGCGATTTCGCCAGCGACGCCGAGGTAGAACGGACGCTGCGCAAGTGGACCGGCCGGCGTGCTCGTTAGGTGGGTCAAAGTTGCGCTGTCAAACCTAATCGCTGAAGCCGAGTACATTGCGCGAGATAATCCCGCTGCGGCCGCACGGACTGTCGAACTGATCTTGGTCGCGGTAAAGCAATTGGAACGGTTTCCGGCAATCGGCCGTCCTGGACGAGTTCCCGGCACGAGAGAGCTTGTTGTAAGCGGGACACCTTATATCGTTCCATATCGAGTTCGAGCGGGACGTGTGGAGGTGTTGCGCGTTTTTCACGGTTCCCGCCGCTGGCCGGATTCGATCTAAGTAGCCCGGATTTGTTGCGAAATGGGACAAAGACCTTCAGGAACTTCGTATCCTGACATTCTGAGGTACAGTGGCCTCAGCAAGAATGCGCCTAGTACTGCGACTGTTGCTCTCGTTATGCTGTGCTCTCGCCCTGGCTGTGGCGGCAGCAGCTTACTGGTTGTTCTCTTATTCGGGAGACCTGCCGAATATGGCTTCAGTGGCGCAATTTGCTCCCGAAGCCGAGACGCAAGCTACTGATCCCTGCTCGATAACAACCTCGATAGCGATCCCGTACAGCCTTGTTGGAGACAATCTTCATGCCGCTTTGAGCGCCACGGAAGCTAGCGAGAGTGGTCCCGGAGTTTTGGCCGATTTCAATGAGCCCATTAATCGAGATAGAATCCCTCGGACAGTGCCGATGTCGCTACAGATCGCGCGCAGGATGGTGTGCTTGCCCTCTCGCCCTCTCAATCATGAGACCAAGGAATTTCGCCTTGCGATTCGGCTGGAGCGCCACTATACACGACAGCAGTTGTTCACGATCTATGCTAACCGGGTCTATCTAGGTCCTGGATTAATCGGCGTTCAGCAGGGTTCAGAGTTCTACTTCCGTAAGGCTGCAGCCGAGCTCAACCTTCCAGAGGCTGCGCTTCTCGTGGGCTTGATTCGAGCGCCCGCGGTGTATTCACCGTCACAACATCCTGATCGCGCGCTTCGGCGACGAAACGAAGTGATTGATGCCATGGCGGGGAGCAGCACTATTTCCGCCGCAGATGCACAAGCTGCAAAGTCTGCTCCGTTGGGCATTGTTGCAAGCGCCTTCCCACCATCTACACAGTAAGCCCATATTTCCACAGTTTTCCCTCATGGCAAATCCTTGCTCCGCGCCGTATTCCAAGCACACGCAGCTTTGTCAATTGCCCAAAGGTGGAAAACGTCTCAGCCGGAAATCGGGTATTATTCTCAGCCGTTGACAAAAATTTCTGAGCAGCTAGAATACGCGACGATTTCTACATCTAACTTTCCCTCATGACTACCGAAACGCAAGACCAAGTGCTGTTGCAGACCGACATCCCGGAACTGGAACTCTTCGCCAGCGGCAAGGTGCGCGATGTATACCGCGTCGGCGCCGATCACCTGTTATTTGTCGCTACCGACCGCATCTCGGCGTTTGACTACGTGCTCGCCACTGGCATTCCGCACAAAGGCCGTGTGCTCACACAATTGTCATTGTTCTGGTTTGAATTTCTTAAGGACACAGTTCCCAGTCATCTGGTTACCGCCGACGTAAGCCGATATCCAGTCGAGATCCGCGCCTACGCCGATCAGCTGCGTGGCCGCTCCATGCTGGTGCAGCGTGCTGAAATGTTTCCGGTCGAATGCGTGGTGCGCGGCTACCTCTCTGGTTCAGGCTGGAAAGAGTACAAAGCCAGCGGCAGCGTCTGCGGAATCAAGCTGCCCTCCGGGCTTCGCGAATCCGAGCAGCTGCCGGAGCCCATCTTCACTCCTGCAACCAAAGCCACCACCGGCCACGACGAAAACATTTCCTTTGAGCATATGACCCAACTGGTACAACCAGAAGACGCCCGCCAGTTGCGTGACTTGAGCCTCGCAATCTACAAGAAGGCGGCTGACTACGCGCGCCAGAAAGGCATCATTATTGCCGACACCAAATTTGAGTTCGGGCGCACCGCGGCCGGGATCACTTTGGCGGACGAAGTCCTCACGCCCGATTCATCGCGCTTCTGGCCGGCCGACAAATACGAACCTGGAATGTCGCAGCAATCGTTCGACAAGCAATATGTGCGCGATTTTCTGGAAGAGATTCACTGGAACAAGCAACCACCGGCGCCGGCGCTTCCAGTTGAGGTCGCGCGCAGGACCAGTGAAAAATATGTGGAAGC
>Ga0075425_100005657_pt1 | contig 13017 bp, 9 predicted proteins | sample SoiMethybrSBSTD4_FD_75300 | JGI IMG/M metagenome (GOLD analysis project Ga0075425, IMG submission 75300) | Bulk soil microbial communities from a Populus tree surrounding site in Tennessee, USA - Soil MetaG P. TD hybrid SBSTD4 | ecosystem: Environmental > Terrestrial > Soil > Tree plantation...
CCCGCGGGCGCGCAGAGCGCCGGCGAGATGCAGCGTCAACGTGCTCTTGCCGACCCCGCCTTTGCCGGAGCCCACGGCCACGAGATGACGCACCCCGGCGAGCCCGTCGGTGATGCGGGTGCGTTGCTCGGCAACCTGCTCGAGGATTCTGGACCCTCCGTCGCCGACGATGTCGTGGTAGCGCTTCACGTCGCTGGGTAGCTTACACCGTGGAATGCCTAGGCGGACCGCGCCTTCGCTGCGTAGAGTAGATGCCCGCCAGCGGGGCTGAAACCGAGCGTCTCGAGCCACTCCTTCGAGATCTCGGCAGGGTGGACCTTCGGGAGCCGGAAGGTCTCTATGCCTCGCGCGCGGAGTTGAGAGAGCAGCTGCCTCAAACGGGCTCCACCATCGTCGATGAACGAGCGGAGCGATACGATCTCCGTCTCCCCCATTCCGCACGTGAGGTAGAGGACGTAGGCTTCGATTCGTTCGTCGGAGGCGACGGCGAGTCCTGCGATGTCGTCCTTCCTTGCTGTGAGGGTCTCGACCGAGCGCTTCCAGCACACCTGCTGATCCTCTCCAAGGAGACCATTGGCGGCGAGATCGTCGACCGTGACAGGGATCACGAATCCTTCGCGCGGATCGCTGTCTTCCTCTTCACGCTGAAGGACGTAGTCGGTCAGGAGCGCTTCCTGGACATATCCGCTTGCGCTGAACAGCGCGCAGGCAGGAGCGAGCGTCTCGGGAACCTCGGCGACGATTCTCGGGGGGCCGAGAATCGCGAGCTTCGAGCCGAGCGAGGTGAGCAGATGACGCCCATGACCTTGTCGCCGATGATCGGGATGGACGGCGATCTTGTGGACGAGGGTACCGGAAGGCCGCTTGGCGCCGATCAGGACGCCGATCGCGTCGGATCCCGAAAAGGCCACCATGCAGCTGCTGCACCAGACCTGGAGGTCGCGGATCGAGCGCTTGAACGTCGCCGTCGTCATCGGCGGCTCGTCTGGAAAGTACGGAGCCCAGCATCGATTCAGCGCGTTGACGAGAAGCTCGATGTCGTCCGTACGGCAGAAGCGGTAGGCGCTCACGTCTGGCGATGATCGCCGGACGCGGATCGCTCGACCGCCACGGCCGGCCGCGCACTCACCTCATTGAGGTAGCCGCTGCCGTTGGATGTCGTGGCACTTGCTGCCGACTCCCGTGCCGCCGTTGCAACTCCCGCGCTCCCCTGACCTACAGGGGCCTTGCCCTGTGACGGGTAGTTCGCGATCATCTCGGCCATCATCCGCTTGCCGATCTCGATCCCCTCTTCGACGAGCGCAAGATCGATCGCCGTTGCGGCGCGTTCCCGCGCAAGCTCCTCGATCCGCTCCTGCGTCTGATTGCGCATGAAGCCCGCCGGGACCCGCAGGATCCGTTGTGCGGCATCGGCCGTCCATTCGAACGTCGAGATCAGCGGATTCTTCTTGTCGTCGCGCGCTACGAGCCGCTTGTCGGCGGCGACGCCTGTCGCGGTAGTCCCGATCTCCAGCGGTGTGCCGGTCTCCTCCTCGATCACCTGACGGGCGAATTCGAGCGTGATGGCGTCGAGCTTCATCATGCGCGCGCGCTTTTCGACACGGGCCTTGACGCGGCGGCGCTGATAGGCGTTCTTCATCGTCCAGAGGCCCCTCCTGGCATCTTCCGACCAGCGGAGCTTGCGGCCGTCGTAGGTGGTCTCCTCCTGAAGACCGCCTTCCACCGCAGCGATCTTCTCGATCATCTCCCGCGAGATCACCTCGAAGTCCGTGGCGCCACAGACGGTGCACTTCACGGGGTCGCTCTGCGTCGCGGTCACGCCGCACGCCCGGCACATCGACACGGGACCGGACTTCGCCCGCTCGAGCGCCACAGCCTCGGCCAACGCCTTGGTTGCGGCCGAGGCGCTCTTCGGCATGAACCGATCCATCGCTTCGTCGATCACGGCGTTCGTGATCACCGAATGTCCCTTCTCGAGCGCCAGGCGGAGGACGCCTGTGCGGGCGATCCCCTTCACCTGCTCGGGCACATGCGTCATCCGCTCCTCCGCTTCGGGCGTCCATCGAACGGTCTCCTCGGCGCGCACGTCGAGCCGGGGCACCTCCACACGCGTGGAGAGAAGGACATCGCAAGGCGCAGCGCGGAGAATGTTCTCCGCGTTGCTGCCCAGCCCCGTCTCGTCCTTCGGGCTGTGGACGCCGATGCGCCCGACCACGATCAGCCACGGATTCGTCTTGCGCGCGTGGTCGAGGATCTTCTGAAAAGGTTTGCCGTCGAGGAGCGTCTTCTTGACCGAGACACCATCCTCGGTCGCCATCCGCTCGCCAACCTCGAGATGCGACTGATAGATCTGCGCGAGCCCGGTGTCGATGATCTCCTCGTGGAGCTGATTCTGCTCCTCGAAGCGGAAGACCTTCGCCGCCTGCTCGGTGAGGACGTTGACGATGCCGTTGAAGACGGAGTAGTGCAGATAGGGGTCGTACACCGCGACCGTTTCGATCTGTTTGTTGAACGTGCGTGCCAGATCGATGGCGGTCATGAGCGCGCCGAATGACTGTGGGCTGCCGTCGACGCCCACCAGAATCGTGTCCCGCTCCGGCTCGCCAGGTTCGGGTACATGCTTGACCACCCAGACGTCGCGATCGGAGTCGCGGGCGACGCGTTCGCAGACCGAGCCGATCACGCTGTCACGCGCGCGCCCGACGCCCAGGGCGCCGATCACGACGAGGTCGTGCTGTGAGCCGGCGAGATCCTTGAGGATCTCGATGTGATGCTTTCCGTCCATCATCCGCGGCTCGAACTCGAGGCCCGAATCCCCGCAGAGACGCGACATGCCATCGAGATAGCTGTCGGAGATCAGCTTGAGCCCCATGGTGATGAGGCTGTCGTGGATCTTCCGCTGGCGCTCCAGTTCCACCTCGTCGATGTACTCCTCGGGCAGGGTGTACTCCATCTGCCTGAAGCGATAGTCGTGCAGTTTTGCTGCATAGACATGACAGCCGACCAGCTTCGCGGAGAACGCTTTGCCCAACGCGAGGCTGCAGGCAACAGCGCGATTGGAGTGGTCTGAGTTGTCGACGGGAACGTAGATGCTCTTGTACATCGGATCCTCCAGATACCCCTGCGACCGCTCACGCTTTGGTGGCTGACGGTTGCATCGGCTTACCGTCCGCCTTTGTGCGCGCGTTCATTGCGCGGGCGCCAGCGAGACCGCGCCGCCGCACCCAACCGATGATTGCCAACTCGATGACGAGAATGACGAGCCCCGTCCTCACCATCGGGCCAACGGCGGATGGGACCACTTCTGGCTCGAGGTAGACAGACTGCCAGACCGTGAGACCTCGCTTGTTGCCACGCTCGCGCGAGAACCCGTCCCAGACCGAGAAGGCGATTGGCAGGAACCCTCCGGGTGAGAACGGGGCGCCCGAGGTTGGGCGGAGAGGCCGCTTGAAGATGGCCGACCATTCACCCTGGTCGTAGCTCGCGACACCGCTGACATCCCCCGCGTCGTTGGGCGCGATATCCGCGCTTCCTCGGCCTGTGAGTTGAAGTGGATCGGGTCGGGCCAGATCGAAGAACCACAGATCCACCGAGTTCTGCGCGTCGCCGAAGATGAAGTACGGCTTGCGGGCGCCGGTCGGCACTTGCGAGGGAATCTGAATCGACACGGCGTCGGAGAACTCGGACGGCTGCTCGGCTGTCGCCGTGTCGTCGGCAAACGGATCTTTCTCGGTCTTCTGAGCTGGCGCCACTTCCGCATCGCCGAAGGGATTCGTTGCGCTCGGCTTGGCAGCTCCCGGCGCTGACTCTGACTCCTCCTCTTCCGGCGGCACCGGAAGCGAAGGTCCGTTCTTCCCCGTTTTCTCCGCGCGCATGTCGTTCCATCGAACGAGAAACGCGATCGACTCGGTGTCGTAGATCGCCCGAACGGTCACAGCAGTTGCGGGAGGATGAAACGCGCGTCCGGGTTCCATGATCTGCCCGACGACCGGAAAACGTGCGACAGGCGCGGATTCGAAGCTCTTGGCCCCATTCTTCAGATCGATCGGATCCGGAACGAATTTGGCGACGACGAGATTGGTATAGCCAGGCCCGCTGCTCCCCGAAAGAGAAACGATGAAGTCGGTGATCGCCCATCGCTGCTCGGGCGTGAGGCTGTCGGCGAACGACGGCATCGGGGTTCCATTGAGCCCCGTGCTCATCGTTCGGAAGATATCTTCGCGGGACGACCCTCCCCGGAACGTCCAGCTCTGTGAGAGGTTTGCTGCGCGTATCGGCCGACCCAAGTCGTCGGTCAGCGTTGGAGCCGAAGGTCCGTCTCCCCGACCGAGGTTGCCGTGGCACTTCAGGCAGCCGGTGTCCGCGTAGAGTTTCTTCCCGAGCTCGATCGATTGGCTCGTCGATGATGGCGCGCTGGGGAACGACATGGGCTGCGGAACGATCTCTTTGTTCGAGAAATCGGCGGAGAACGTCGTGATGAAGTAGGCGAGATCCGACACTTGCTGGTCGGAGAGTACTGGCCAGGCGGGCATCGACGTGTAGGGCATGCCGCGCTTGATGATGTTGACGAGATCCTGATGGGTCGGGAGCGCTCCGTTGGGAGTCGTCCGAACCTTGAACTTGCCCAGTGTGAAATTGCGGGGTCGCGGGTACAGGTGCGGAGTCGCGTAGCCTTCGCCGTCACCCTTCTCGCCGTGGCACTGCGAACAGTACTGGAGGTAGAGCTTCTTGCCGGACTCGCGCTGCGCCTCGGTTCCGAGATCTTGAGCCGTCACGCGCACCGATCCCGTTGTTGCGGCCCACAACGACGCGATCAGGAGTGCCAGGCACGCAGGACCGATCAGACGGAAGGTCATTTCGCGGCCTCCTCCCTGGCCCGAGGTCTCCGGCCCGTGAAATCGTAGAGGAAGAGAATCACATCCCAGATCTCGTCTTCCTTCAGGAACTTCTCCCAGGCGGGCATGGCAGTGTCCCAGGGCCCTCCTTCTTCAGGAAGCCCGGGGCCGCCCTTGGAAATCCGCCAGAAAAGGAACGTCTCTCGCAGCATCGGGATCGTCCCCGGGTCAGCGAAGTTGGTCGGGATCGGGTCCAATCCGTGTACGAACATGCCGTTGGCGGACATGTTGTCGCCGTGACAGAAGACGCAGTTGCGATAGTAGACTTGCCGCCCGTTCTCGACGTGTTTGCGGAACTCTTCCGGGCTCGACGTCTCGAGATGTCGGAACGGATTCTCTCCGGCATCGAGATCGATTCGCTTGTCGTGAACGGTGATATTCGTCGGTGACGCCGGATGGACCGTTCGCGAGAAGAGAGGAGGCTGGATGGGAACGGTCATCCCGATGTAGACATTTGCGGCGGCGAGCGCAGGAATGGCGACGACCGTTGCGACGAGGAACGGTGTATAGCGCTTCTCGGTCATGAACCGGACGAGGGGCCCCGAGATCTCATCGCGGCGCTCCTGGCTCGAGGACATGTACGCCAGGATCGCAATCGAGGCAATTCCCATGTAGATCGTGATCACCGAACTGGGAATCGGAGCAGTGAATCCGAATCGAAGAAGGACGTATATTCCCAGCCACCACGTGCAGGCCCACATCAGCAGATTCGCCCGACGGAAGCGAAGGAGCCCGAGCACAGCGGCCACGACGAGGACGACCAGGATGTTCATCGTGTCCCTTTCGTGGGGGCGGTGGGCGCCGGCGCTCCGGCCGGCGCGGCCGCGGGTTTAACCGGCGCAGCCCCCGCTGCGGGCGCGGCGGGGGAAGTTGGCGCCCCACCCGGTGCGGCTGCCGGCGCGGCCGGAGGCGCACCCGGTGCGGCACCTTGAGCGGAAGCGGGAGCTGCACCCGGTGCCGCACCTGGAGCGGCCGCCGGAGTGTAGTAGTGATGACTCGTCTGGAGCGTGACCGTCGCCTTACCGCCAAGTGTCTGGAGGTAGGCGATCACGCAAAGGATCTCCTGATCGGTGAGGCCGATCGGAGGCTTGTTGATCGTGGGCATGCCCGGATTGAATCCCGGCACGATGAACGCGTTGGGTTCGTAGAGGGTCTGGGCGAAGTACTCGATATCACTCAGGCCCTTGACACGGGTCATCGCGCGTTCGTCAACCCCGGCGAGGTCGGGGAACCGGAACGGTCCCTCCGTCTTACCGATCGTGTGACACGTAAAGCAGAGTCCCTTGTTATCCATGACCTCGCGGCCCACCTTGACCATGTCGTCTGTCGTCAAGTCGGCTCTGATCACGGTCTCCTGAGGAGGCTGAACTTCCTTCTGCGGCACCATCTGACCGACATACGTGTAGAACGACGTTGCTGCGAGGACGAGCGCGCCGACCCGGATCGTGTGCGGGATCTTCATGACGCCTCGGTCAATCCGACATCGCCTGCGCCTGCGTGCTCCCGCACCTGGCGGTTTCGCTCACGCCCCTTGTAATCGGGCCGGTCGTGCAGGCTCGTGATCCAGAACACGAAGGCGATCAACGCAAAGAACATCAGAACGGTTGCGGAGACCACTTGCGTCGCGAAACCAAGAGTCGGCGTAAACGCGTCGGCCGACGTGTCCCGAATCACGCCGTAGACGTGCCAGTGCTGGCGGAGCCCGGAGCGGACGTAGCCCATGAGCCCCATGAGCCACGTGAACGTCACCGCGATGAAGATCAAAACGTACTGCGAGATCGCGGGCATCCTTCCCCACCGTACCTCGCCTGTCATGCTCGCTCCGCGGAAGAGGAAAATGTCGATGGCGGTGATGGAGACCATCGCGAACAGAACCGAGCTCACCTGCGGCACGGACAGACCGATCCGGACCGTCGCCTCCACGAAGTACCCGTAGATGCCGAGGAAGATGACGATGATCGCGGCGCCCGCGAAGATCGCGAGCTGCGTCGCATGGCCGGTCTTCGCCCATGCCACCGTCGCGATTTTTCCTGTCCGGCGATACAGCAGGAAGCTCATGAAGGTCGTCAGGATCAGGATGTTCACGGCGGTGTTCTTGGCGGACATCACACCGAGGTAACCCAGAATCGGATGCGCCGATCCTCCCATCGCCCGGATTTCTGAGACGGTTGCGATGATCGACCGCGGCGTTGCCCAGACTGCGAAGCAGAGCGCGATCCCAACGAGAAGAAACTTGATGAACTTCTGCAGGGGCTGCATTCCTTCAACTCGCCCCATGCCGAGCCAGAGATAGTAGTTGGCGGCGAGGAAGAGATTCCCGATCAAGACCGCCTGGATGATGAAGAGCCAGGAGAAGGCCCCGCCCATCATTGTCAGCCCGAGCGTCTGCGAGAACGCGTAGATCTCCTTCGCCAGCCAGTAGCCGGCGAAGGGAAGCGGCAGGAAGGCGCTGATGGCGACGAAGTTGCCGATGTATCCCATCCAGTCGTAGTGTGCCCGTTCCTCGTCGGTCGTCGCCTGCAGGAACTTGAAGGCCGCGTATGCAGCGGCGACCGATCCGCCGAACGCGACGTTCGCGATAATTCGATGGACGTTGATCGGCATCCACGTGTAGTTGTAGATCGCGTCCCAGACGGACAGAACCGCTCCCTGGTCCGAGACCCCCCGTGGCGACATCATGAACGTGAGCCAGGCATTGGCGATCAACATGATCCCCGTGCCTACGAGGTTGAGGCCGAGCCCCAGGCCAAGATGGACCAGGGGATGGAACTTCCCCCAGCCGTAGTAGTACGTGTAGAGGAAGAAGGCCTCGAAGAAGAAGAGCAGCACGTACGGGAGAAAGGTCGGGGAGAACACGCTCATCAAGTAGTTCGTGAACTTCGGATACAGAATGATGAGCATGAACGTCAGGAACGCGCCGAACGTTGCAGTGAGCGAGAACGAGGTCGAGAGCAGCTTCGTGAACTCGTACGCGAGCCGGTCGTATCGCTGATCTCCGGTCTTGTAGCCGATCACCTCGATGATGAACGCGAAGATCGGCACCGCAAGGACGAACGCCGCAAACAGCAAGTGCAGTTGCGCGACTGCCCAGATGGCGACGCGGCTTCCGACGACCGGAAACGTCCGGTACTCGACCTCTTGGTATGGCTTCGCCTTCGCCTTTGCCTCCGCGTCGGCCTTTTCGGCGGTCAGTCCCTCCGTGCGAGGCGTTGTGTCCACGGTCGCAGCAGGAGCGCGATAGGGTTCCTTGTACTCGCGGTTTGTCAGGAGGGTCGCGATGATCACGACAGCGGCGAACATCACCACGCCGGTGATGGGACCAAAAATGAACAGCAGTTTGCGGTTCATCGCGCCGTTCATTACGCCGTTCGTCACGGTGTCTCCCTCACTTGGTGGTCGTGGGCTTGTCCGCCGGCTTGCCCGCTGTCGCTTGAGCGGAGGCGGGAGCTTGAGCAGAGGCGGACGCGGCGGCGCGCGCCTGCCGCTCGCGCTGGAGTGCTCGCACGTGCGCGATGATCGCCCACCGGTCTGCAGGCGGGATCGGCCAGCGATACGACGGCATCAGTCCCATCCCGTTTGTCATGATGTCGAAGATCTGCCCGTCCGTGTACTTCAGGAGCTTCTCGTCGTGGAAACTGGCGGTGGGAACGTTGCCTCGTTGGAACAGAATCCCCTTGCCGTCTCCACGTGCGTCGTGGCACGGCTGGCAATAGATCACGTAGCGTTGCCGTCCGCGCTCGAGAAGCGCGTCGTCCACGTTCACGGGGATCGTGGCAACGAACTGCCCGTCCGCTTTCTTCCCGGTGAAGAAGGCGCCGTCTTCCTTCAGCCCGCCGATCGGGACCGTTCCGGGAACGGGCTCCCGCATGGACGAACCGTTGTAAAAGAAATCATTCGCCGTCTGCGTGAGGACCTTCGGCTGGTCGTCCATGCTCGGGTTGAGATGGATGGGAGGCCGACTCGACGTGCAGCCGCGCGCGCAACTCGTGACCGCGACAGCGGACGTAAGGGCGAGCGCACCGAGCAGACGCCTGCGGGCGATCATGCAACGGGCCTTCCTTCGCCCTCGAGGTCTGGATTCGGGTTGCGCACCTTGGCGAGATAGGTGGTCCTGGGTTTGGTGTTCAACTCCTCGAGCAGCGCGTAGTTGCGAGGGTCGGCCTTCGCCTTCGCGACCCGGCTGGATTTGTCGCGAATATCGCCAAACTCGATGGCCGCGGCGGGACAGGCCTGCTGGCAGGCCGTCTTGACGTCGCCGTCACGAAGCTCGCGCCCCGCGAGCTTCGAATCGATCTTGGCCTTGTTGATCCTCTGCGTGCAGTACGAGCATTTCTCCATCACTCCCCGCGCACGCACGGTGACGTCGGGGTTCATCGCGAGCTTCAGAACGTCGGGCGTGTCCTTGGTGAAGTTGAAGAAATTGAAGTGACGCACCTTGTAGGGACAGTTGTTCGAGCAGTAGCGAGTCCCGATGCACCGGTTGTAGACCATCACGTTGAGGCCTTCTTTGTCGTGAACGGTCGCGGCCACAGGGCAGACCTGCTCGCACGGGGCATCCTCGCACTGCATGCAGGGCACGGGCTGGAACACGATCTCGGCGTTGCCGGAGGGCTCGCCGGAGAAGTACCGGTCGACCCGAATCCAATGCATCTCGCGTGCTTTCGCAACTTGGATCTTGCCGACAACCGGCACGTTGTTCTCGCTCTGGCAGGCGACCATGCACGCGTTGCAGCCGATGCACGAGTTCAAGTCGATCGTCATCCCCCACTGATGGCCCTGATCGTACGTCTGTTCTTTCCAGAGTGAGAAGTGTTCCGGTTTCTCCTCGAAGACGCCGAGCGCACCGCGCCGTTCTTCCTCTTTTTTCGGGGATCGAAGTTCGGCCACCGTCGATTCGCGGACGAGGGGGCGGCCCTCCATGCTGCCGTGGTCCTGCGTCACTGAGAGCGGGTGCGTGCGTCCGAGCTTGGTGACTTTCACACCGCCATCGAATCCGGGTGCCTTGGATGCTCGGACCTTGAACGTGTCGAACCCCACCCCTGTTCCAACCCGTCCCGCGCGTTGACGGCCGTAGCCAAGCGTGAGGACCAGCACGCTGTCTGCCATGCCTGGCAGGATCCAGACAGGAAGCTCGAGCGAGCGGCCCGCATAGTCGACACGGACCAGCTCCTCGTTCGCAAGCCCCAGCGTCTCGGCCGTCTTCGGGCTCACGAGCGCGGGGTTGTCCCACGTGAGCTTGGTCAGGGGATCGGGCAGCTCCTGCAACCACCCGTCGTTCGCGAACCGGCCATCGTGAAGTGACGGCGACGGGAGGAACACGATCTCCAAACCGCTCGCAGATCCCGCAGCGCGCGCGAGCTCCGCAAAGGCGTCCCCCTTGACGTTGGGAACGACTTCTGCGAGCTCGCTGCCGGCGAGCAGCCCGTCATGCAGCACGCGGTTCCACTTCTTGTCGAAGTCGGCTTCTCCCAGGATCGGCTTCCAGGTGTCGCGCAAGATGTCGTAGGCAGGACGCTCTTTGTCCCCCTTGTCCCCGCCCTTCTCCCCGGCCATCAGCCCCAACACTTCAATCGGAGTGCGTCCGCCGAACAAAGGAAGGATCAGGGGCTGCACGACGCTGAGCGTGCCTCCAACGGCGCGCGCGTCTCCCCATGACTCGAGGTAGTGCGCAAGGGGAATGTGCCACTCCGCGCTGGATGATGTTTCGTCCATCGAGTGCCCGAGCGCGATGGTGTGAGGAACCTTCTTCATCGCCGCCGCGAAGTCGAGATCGGCGGGTGCATCGAACACCGGATTCCCGCCCAGGATGACGAGTGTCTGGACGGTGCCTCCGTTCATCGCCGACACGAGCGATGTCAACGAGCCCACGCTCGGAAGCGCCGCGTCTTTCGTCTCGTAATAGCTGACCGTCTTACCGGTGTTGCCGAGATGCGCGTTCAACGCACACACCGCAGCGTGGACACCCGCGGGCTGGCGCTCTCCAGCGACAACCAACCCCTTGCCGCGGTTCGCCTGAAGGTCCTTCGCCACAGCGTCGATCCAGCGCTGATCGACCCCGGCGACATCCGCTCCCGCCTGGCTGGAGGCCCCCGGCGCACCGAGGCGTGCCGCGAGCGCCGCGACAAACGCGCCGATCTGCCGGCTCTCGAGACGAAGCCGGTGATCCGCCATCGCACCCGTCAGCGAGTAAACGCCTTCGACAGCGTAGAGCCTGTTCATCGCGCCGCCGGAGGCTCCTGCACGCCTCCCGTCGGCGAAGCCGCGCGCGTGACGGATCGTTTCCGGATCGGTAAGCAGCGGATCGGCGTCGAGAGTGAGAATCACCGAGGCGCGATCGAACCGGAGCATGAGATCGACATCGCGCCCAGTGGCCTGGCGCAGACCTGCGAGCCGGTTCTCATCGCTGACGGCGTCGTACGTCGCCCATTGCGACTTGGGGAAGCGCGTTCGGAGCTCGGAGACCAGGCGCGCCAGCGTCGGCGAGGAGAACGACTCGGACAGGACCGCAAGGCTCGCGCCGCCATCCGCGGCGTGCGTCTTCGACAGTTCCCCCCACGCCATCACGAAATCAGCCCAGGACTTTCGTGACCCTTTCAGCGTGATCGATTGCGAGCGGTCGGGATCGTAAAGGTTCAACACCGACCCCTGGACGCGCACGCTCGAGGCCCCGAGCGTCGACGGATGCGCGGGGTTTCCTTCGATCTTGGTTGGTCGCCCTTCGTGACTCTCGACGATCAGACCGTAGGCGCTTCGTCGAAAGGGCATCGTCGTGGCGTAGTAGCGCGGAATCCCGGGGACGAACTCCTCGGGATTCGCGACATACGGGACGATCTCTTCGACAGGCCGCCGGCACCCCGCGAGCCCCGCGAGCGACATCGACGCGCCGACGAGCAGCATCATCTCGCGGCGCGTCATCCCGTCGGGAAGCTCGGAGGCGCCCTCCGGGAACTCACGCTCGAGCGCCGTGCGGTATTCCGGGAGATCCTCGATCTGTGCGAGGCTTCGCCAGTATTCGCGGCTCACCGGTGGCACCCTGAACAATCAGTCGGCGGATTGACCGGCCGTCCACCGAGCTGCGCCGCGAGCACCCGCATGTCCCGAGGCGGGGTCCACTTCATGTTGGTGACCTCCGAGGCAGGACGTCTGTTTGGACCGGGGTTGCGGTGGCAGTCGAGACACCAGCTCATACTGAGGGGCATCATCTGCGTGACGGTCTCCATCTCGTCGATGCGGCCGTGGCAGCTGACACAGCCGATTCCTGCCGCCACGTGCGCGCGGTGTGTGAAGTACGCGTAGTCGGGCAGCTTGTGGACGCGAATCCAGTGCATCGGCCGGCCGCTTTGGGCGCTATCCCGAATCGGTGCGAGCAGCGCGCTATCCCGCTTCACGGTCTGATGGCAGTTCATGCACGTCTGCGTGGGCGGAATGTTGGCGACGTTAGAGATTTCGACCGAGGCGTGACAGTATCGGCAATCGAGACCGAGCTCGCCGACGTGGAGCTTGTGGCTGTACGGGACGGGCTGCACGGGACGGTAGCCCACGTCTGTGTACCACGGGGAAAAATAGTACCAGACGCCCGCGGTCGCGAGCGTTGGAACGAGGATGCCCGCGATGGCGGCCACGATCGGGAGCTTGTTCCACCAGGGAGGAAAGATCTGGCCCAATGACTAGGACTCCCGGACCTTGGAGAACTGCTGCACAGGCCACGAGTCCACGATGGAACTATGATGACTCACCGTCGCGCCCCCAAAAGATTTGTGGTAGGGGATGACTGAGATCCCGGATTGAGGCGCGATCTTATCTACGAACTCAGACGAGGGTCAAGCGCGCCGATGATGCGATCGCGCATCTCGTCGCAGCCCTGGTTCCTGATTCCCGATTCCTTTCTGATACCGTCTTTGCCATGCGCGCCATCGTCCTCAACGATCACGTCGAAGTTCGCGACGACCGTCCCGCGCCCAATCCCTCTGACGGCGAAGTGCTCGTACGCGTCCTGCGTGCGGGCGTGTGCGAGACCGATCTGCAATTGATCAAGGGCTACATGGGCTTTCGCGGCGTTCTTGGCCACGAGTTCGTCGGCGTCGCCGAATCGGGACCGATGGCCGGCCGGCGCGTCGTCGGC
>Ga0075425_100005658_pt1 | contig 13014 bp, 11 predicted proteins | sample SoiMethybrSBSTD4_FD_75300 | JGI IMG/M metagenome (GOLD analysis project Ga0075425, IMG submission 75300) | Bulk soil microbial communities from a Populus tree surrounding site in Tennessee, USA - Soil MetaG P. TD hybrid SBSTD4 | ecosystem: Environmental > Terrestrial > Soil > Tree plantation...
AACAAATCGACGGAGACGTTCAACGGTCCTGCAGATGTTGCCATCGCAGCCAATGGCGATATCTTCGTGGCGGATGGCCATTTCAATTCGCGGATCGTCCACTTTTCGAAAGACGGAAAGTTCATCGGCATCATTGGAGGTACCAAAGGAGCGGGGCCTGGCCAGTTCGAAGTGCCGCACGCGATTGTCATCGATTCGAAAGGCCGCCTCATCGTCGCTGACGAACAACCGACGGCGCACAATGCGCGGATTCAGGTGTTCGAACAGAATGGAAAGTTTGTTGAACAGTGGACGAATATCGGTCTGGAGCAGCCGACCGGACTGGCGATCACGCAGGACGACACGGTGTACGTCGGCGACACCGATGGGAACTCAATAACGATTCTTAAGAACGGAAAGGTTGTCGACGTTATAGGATTCCTCCAGGCCCGTCCACACAACATCGGCATCGATCCGGCGACCGGAGTGATATATCTTACGGATCCTCCGACACCCATGATGGCGGGTGGTATTTTCGGCGGCGCAGCGCAGGCAGCGGCTGGAAATGGACAGCGGAACACGGCGGCGGGCAGCGTTGATCGAACTCAGGAGCGTATTCAAGGCGGATTAGTGAAGCAGGTCATCCCGAAAAATAAAAAATAAGTGTGAAGGAGAATTTTGATGAGAGGGTTTTCGATATCTGTTCTGTTCGTCGTCATAGTTACGGCCGTCACTGTATCGACCGCGCGGCCACGCCCGATGCCGCAATCATCGTTCGAGAACATCAAAGTACTTACCGGCATGTCCGATACTGACATCCGCCAGGCCATGACCGATTGGACCGAAGCGTTAGGAGTTGCCTGCAGCTATTGCCACGTCACTGGAGATTTCGCCTCCGACATGAATCCGAAGAAGGAGACAGCGCGAAAAATGGCGAGGATGGTGAACACGATCAACAAGGATTTCCTGGACGGCAAAGCAAAATGCGTTCTCTGCCACCGCGGAGCCGCGGTTCCGAATCCCTAGCACACACGATCGGCGTTACAGATGCTTTCCGCATCGAAATAGCACTTGTAGGAGCGCGGTAGTCTTCTAATTCGGAAAAGAGACGTAGCCGCGCTTCTCGTAAAATGCGCCGCGTGAAATTTGTTCCAATTCCACAATCTCGTTAGCAATTGCTTATTCCAATTCAAGAACAACCAGCCGTTATTTGTCTGTTGATGCCGACTCGTTACTCGCAACAATCCCCATCTACTCGATTGCGCACGCGACACCATGGTTAAGTCAAAATTTTAGAAACGAGTCACGATTCTGTAATTGGTGTTTGAGACTGAGAATCAGACTTGCGTGTTTGCGGCGCGCGGCGCCTTAATTGATGCGCATGACTGTTGACAAAAATTCATCGGCGACTACTCTCATAGTTTTCACCCCAAATTGAGACCGGGTTGGTCTCTTGAGATGTCAGACTCACGTGATCCCATGTGCCGAATCGTGCGAGTCGTGAAAGTTAGTGCTGTTTGTTATGCGCATAGAGCAATGGCTGGTTTCGAACGCTGCGGAGTGAGCAAATGACACAGAACCCATGGTACGCGCTGAAGGTTAGACCTCGTTTCGAACGGACGGTTGTCGCGCATTTACGCGGCAGAGGGTATGAACCTTTTTTGCCGACTTATGTATCCAAACGCCAGTGGGTGGATCGCGTAAAATCGTTAGAACTACCCCTGTTTCCTGGTTATCTTTTTTGTCAGATCGATCTGAAAACGCGATTGCCCATTTTGACAACGCCGGGCGTAAATTTCATTGTCGGAATTGGTAAAGCACCGCAGCCAATCGATGATCAAGAAATCGACTCGATCCGAGCCGTTGTCGGATCCGGGCTTTACTACGAACCGCATCCATATCTGAACGCCGGTCAACTCGTACGAGTTGAGCATGGTGCTCTTGCCGGTTTAGTCGGACGTGTTGTGGATCAAAAAAACGCATCTCGCCTGATAATATCCATCAACCTGTTGATGCGCTCTGTTTCCACCGAGATTGACCGGAGCTGGGTGAAACCGGTCGACAATCTGGCATACAGTGAATACTTTCAGCGTCAACCCACATTAACGAAGACAGTACTTCTTCATAAAGCCGACGCGCCGCTCAAGACAAAGCCTTAGAACCATCGAGTTCGCTTGAGTCATCTTCGGCACACTCAACCTGACGTGTCGTGGACCAGACCAGGATTGTGCGTTTTGTGCGTCATATCCTGGTTCGCACTTCATCAGCTGCGACGGCCGGCTTAGCACGAACGTCAAAGGCACCTTCAGTCGATGGTTAGGCCACTAAGAGTGATTTCTTATTACCTTGCCTCAGGCGATACTCACGTTCATTCCAAACGGTACTGGAGCAGGAAAAATGCGCAAGGAGGCGATCAGAGAGGCATGACACAAGGAAAGCGCTTTTCTGAAAAAACAATCAAAACGATTAAGCATCTTTTGGCAAAAACCGACCTAACGATTTCGGAAATTGCTGAGAGGATGAGCTGCTCCAAGGCAAACATTGTGGCAGTTAATCGAAAATTCATGATCCGGGCTTACAACAACAAGAAACAAGATTGGACCGTCGATATTTCTAATAAGAAGTAACACCAGCGCCTTTCTGTCCCCAGATACAGCGCGGTTAGATGCGACCGACCGCGCCCTTCCGTTTCCGCGGCGTTCCATCGCCGCTCCACGATCGTAAGTGCCTGAAAAATTCCGTAAAAACAAAAAATTCCCGATCTGACAATATTCGCGTCTAAAATCCCAGGTCGTTACAGGGTAGGAATTAGGATCAGAACGGACACCGCACTTATTACAAAACGGACTCCAGGCTCCGGGGGCGTGATTTAAAGTTTGGAGGGAAGCGCTAGATTCGTGACACCGACAAAAAGCTAGTCAGGGCCGATTGTGAAGGCAGGAAGTAGGCGGCGTATTCCAAAAAAACGTCAACCTTCAGACATAGAGACGCAGGTTCAACAGTTCCTCAAAGGACAGGTCATGCTGGCGCCCGAACTGGGTGAATCTATCGTGCGGCTCGAGCAGTTGGCATCGAGAATTCTTGAAACTAGTTTCGATGCCGCTGTCACTGAAGTTCCAGAATCGGCGAACGCGCAATCCAGCGACGATTTGCTTCGTGACCTTGCCGCACACATCAGTGCTGGCATGACCGGCGTCGAAGGCGATCTTGTGCGTAAATCGCTGCAGGAAAGTTTCTATCAAATTGTAGGAACAGCTCCCGAGCTCGGTCGGGCGAAATTAGCGGAGCGGTTAGTCTCTTTCCTCCGCCGGCGTGGAACAGCGGGTCTTGTTCAATCTTTTCTGTCGTTGCACGTGTTCAATATCGTCTGGTTTCAGACGTCCGATGCCTTCAGATCGCTTTCATCCACGCCGGATTCATTTCTCCACAAAATGCATGACGTAGAGCGAACTTGCCACCGGATCGTCGATTCCATCTGGCGGAAGCAACAACGATCTGGACCACTTGACATCGTCGGTGCGCGCTTATTAGTGCAGCGATTGCAAGAACGGCTCATCGGCGGCTCGTCAAGCGTGGCATAAGCGCCGTTCCCAATCAATTTGATCCGAGAAATGGAAACCGGATTTTCGCAATATGGTCGCCGCAAAATGCCTGGGAGTACTCGCATGCAGAGCGTAAGAAAATGTAATTTACGGAAATATTCCATGCGCGATCGTAAGCGTTAGCCGACGCTGAGGGTCATTTACCTCTAATGCCGGAATTTTTTACAAGTTGTCAGGGTGGGTAAGACACGCATTTTATTGGTGTCTTCTTCCTCGCGAAGCCGTGTTGTTACGAAACGTGTTCGATTTTTTTACAAAACGGTAACGTTCAGCCCTCGCCCTCGCCTCAGAAATTGCGCAATTCCCTTCGAAAGAGCTCTCGTTTCGGAGTCTCGTTCATAACTAACGCCCTAAACTGAAGTGCAATTGTCTATTTTCTTATTTCTCGGGCATGTCCAATACGATTGGAATGCTATTTGCCATGCAGGTTGGCCATGGACCAGAATTTTTTATTGCGCGGTGCCGAGGTCCTGGTAGTCGGTAGGCATTCTGTTCAAAACGCCCTCCGACGCATTTCATCATGTAAGTTTTGCAATCCGCTCGCCTCAACCTTATTCAAATCGGTGCTGGATGAAGTGTTAGACCGAAGCTCAGGCGCTACAAATTATTTCATCGATGAATATGCAACATGTCCAAGTTGTACCAGGCCGATCGTGGACAGCACTTTGGTCGTTTCCGCCGCAGCATCCGACGTCGATACTCAAGAAATTGGTTTCGATCCTCTTCTTGAGGATACGAATATCGTACTTGTGGTCGAGAGCCAGTTGCTGGAAGCACAGGCATGCATCATTGCGTGCGAGAGTTGTTCTGACGGCGCGGAGATTTCCTTTGATTACTTGCTCGACGCGGTGTCCGGCTGCGATCCATCTACTACTGAGTATCTTATGCCCCACCCCGTACATTGCCCTCGGTGTTTTCGGAAAGTTACCGAGAAGACGCTCGTTGTTCCAGAATGATTTCCGCGCAATGCAAGTCGATCCCGTCTGACGAGTCCGACCAGTCCAGCTAGTAGCGCCGTCCTCGGCACGGACCAATTGAGCCGTCATTACAAACACTGTCCGACCTCAACGAGGGAGTCCACGGGTAATTCAGGTGGACCACCGAACAGAACGAGAGGGGCTATGGCCTCTTCGGCTTAGACGATCTACCTTCGCCCAGTTGTTGACGACATCGAGCACTCGGGGCACAACCCGGCGTTTTGCAAATGGATTAATGCACCCCTTCCGCTGCGGCTGGCACAGTTTCCAGGAAGACCATTACGGAGGCAAGAGTCATTCCGGCAACGGATCTTTCATTCGTGATCTCCTTGCGTAGCACGCGAAGGGAACGGTAAAAAGACGAACACGGAGGAAAGACTTTTGCCTGACCATCCGATCAGCAAAAGTCTCCTCAACGCCCGAAAAGAAAAGTAGTAGGCTTCAGTCAGCAGTAGATTCGAAACGCTCGCCTGGGTGGCGGAACTGGCAGACGCACCGGACTTAAAATCCGGAGCCCCGCAAGGGGCGTACGGGTTCAACCCCCGTCCCGGGCATTTCTTTGGAGGGACTTCCAGTCAGGCTAGGATTTCCGCGGTGCATTGTTTTTTTGTGCAAGCTGTTTGGATACTACCCTAGCGATGTCGGGCGTGTCGTCGTCGATTTCATCTTCCAGCGCGGAGCGCACGAACTCTCTCGAACATTCCCTGGCTTGGTGTTTAAGCGACTGACTCGGGCTCGACCCCGTGTCGTGCATCGGTGTCAACCAGTAGATGGAAATCGAAACGGGCTTTGTTATTAGCTCGCTCTTTCCTCGAGCATCCAATTTTCGCTCACACGCCAATACGAGCGGCCAACGTAGTTTCTTATTTCGAACTTTCGATTGATGGATGAGACCACGGCTTTTGAATGACCCAAGCGTTCTGCTATTTCGCCAATGGTCATGTCCGTCTCCGCTAGAAGACCCTGTATCCTTGCTATCGTTTGCTGCGGCAGTCGATACCCTTGTCTCGTTCGCATAGATGTTGTCCTAACTATTGGCATGCCGTCGTGGCTCGTTGATAACGATTCGAGGCTTTAGGAAAAGCCGAATTCAGCACGAAAGTTAGACAAATTACAGACTTGCCGGAACGCTGCACGGGGACGGAAGTGTTACTGGCACGATCGTCCTCTTTTGTTCACACGAGGCACTAAAGGGAAGCGGAGTTACTGGCGATTTTTCAGTGTGGGTCCGTAAAACTACGGTGTGGAAAACGTGGAGTGCGGTGCGCGCCGCTAGCACGGCGCGCACGTGGGTTGCTGATGTTTAGGCTGCTGTCTGGTCGGGTTTTCGCGAGGTATCTTCGCCTTTGATCTCGATCCGTTTGCGATTCTTGGCGGTGTCTGATGCGTCCAGCGTCACTTCGAGGACTCCATTTTTGAAGTTTGCTGTCGCATTGTCGGTCTTCACGCCTTCGGGGAGCGGGATCTCACGATGGAAACTTCCGTAGCTGCGCTCCGACCGATAGATCCCTTCTTCATTTTCCTCGTGTTCATATTTCCGTTCGCCTTCAATGACGATTGCGTCATCCGTGACCTCGACTTTGACGTCGTCCTTCGTCAGACCGGGCAGGTCGGCACGAACGACAAGTTTTCCATCCCGTTCGAACATTTCGACTTGAGGTGAAAACATTTCCATGCCCGAGGATCGGCCAAATCGTTGCACGCTTGGGAAGCCGAAATCCTCGAACATTCGATCCATCTGGTCGGCAAATCGCCGCATCAGGCTAAACGGCGTGAATGGCGTTGCCCAGTCGCGTTCGCGTCTGGACATCTGGCCGCCTTGCTGTCGCTCCATTGCTTGAGATCGAGATTGAGATTCTTCGCGATTCTTTGAACGTTCACGAGCCATAGGAATTCATGACCTCCTTTTTCGAATGGGTTTCATTTCAGTTTAACTAGGAGGGCCGTCGTTTACTGCCGGGGTGCACCGGAAGCCCTTTTGCAGCGGGCGTCTATTCCATCGCGGGCCACTTGACATGGGTAATTGCTCGATTTCTGCCAAGGTTAGTTCGCATGACCCTCACCCGCCGCTTCGCGGCACCCTCTACCAGTGGAAGAGGGAATCACCTGGACATTGAACGCGGCGGCTGAGGGTCGAATGATTTATGCGGCTCTGTCAGCAGGGCTGCGCTTCTTTTTGATCTTCCACTGGCTGAATGGATACCTGTGGCCGCATTGCGGACACTCCCACGCTCCGGTTCGCGTGTCCGTCGCGGCCGGATAGAACATCTCCACAACAAGGTGGCAATGCAAACACCTTGTCGGTTGGCTGTAAACAAAACCGCCACGTGGCTTAACAGGTTTGACCATAGGTGTTCTTGAACCTCCATAAGCACCGGATCCATATGGCCGTAAGTTCTCTTATTAATGTTGGACGCCGCGGTTTTGATTAAGGGACCTCTGCAATCGGCACAGCGGCCGATCCTGCAGGTGTTATCAGTAGGGCGGTGCCCGCGAGGTCGGAAGAGCCTGTCACAATCAGGTGACCCGAAAAGTTGGAGAAGTCTACGGCGCGATCCCATGTGAACTGATCCACAAATTTCGCGAGGTGTTGTTTCGAACCTAAGGAAAAACCGGCTTTTGCAACGGGGCTCCCGTTTCTACTGCGCAGATCGAGTTGGATCATCTGAGTCGGACCAAGGCCCACAACCGCGATACCCGTAGAAATCCCGGGTGATGTACTCACCGGCACCACAAATTTCTTCAGACGTTTGCTATCGGGAACGCTGCTGATTCCGAGCGAACCCGAAAAAAGGATCACTCCCGAGAGTCTCACGTCGGAATTCACTTTCACGGAGCCCGTTCGAACGGGACCAGTCGGATCGATCTTCACGGTTGCACTGCCATTAGCTGGAATGATGACGGCGAGAGGACCCGGAGACATGGGATTCCCCGCATCGTCGTCAATTTCCACCGCAACAGTCGCTGCACTCCCGGGAACGAGTGGAACGAGTGTGATTTCGGAAGTAATCGACGCGCCGGGCTGGCTACCGTTGGCGAATTGTGCAAAGTAGAGCTCCTCATTCAAGGGATTGACTTCCACGGTGGCAGTTGAGGCCGCGCCTGGATTGGACGTACTCGCTGCGGTCACCGTGTAGCTGCCGGCGAGGGAGGGTGCGGTATAAAAACCATCGCTGGTGATGGTCCCATTGCTGGCCGTCCATCTCACCTCAGCACCGCTGGAGAATTGCTGTGTCACTCCCGGCTTGATGCTGACTCTTTCCGGACGAATCGAGACATTCATCGGCTGCGTCCACGCACTGTCCGCGGGAGCGATGTTTGGGTCGGCGGTAATCTCGAGGTCCGCACAGTTGTGATAGAAGTAGCCGCCGCCGACGTTGGGGCCATGCTCAGCCATAAACTCGATCACTTGCAGAGTGCAATGTGCGCAGTTGATGTTCGGAAGACCGATAGCCGTCTGCCACGTTGCATTGAAGGGTGCACTCGTGTGCGGGAACAGGCCGTCGGCAATGGTCGGCATGTTTGGTGGATTTTGAATTACGGCACTCACAGAATCATCGCTGTCGTCTGCAAAAACGTCTGGATCGACCGGCAGTTCGGTCCGAGAGTTAACCGACAGAGCAATTCGATAATGTCCTGGATGAATCACGGTCTCGATGAGTTTGATCGGAAGGGAATGTCCTCCCTGGACCTTCGTTACGACATTCGAAGGTGTTCCTTCGCCGCAAGGCGGCGCGCCTTTACCGCCATTGTCGGTGGCCAGCCATGAAGTAGGTTGGACAAGTGTGAAATGTGCCTCCGCAACCGAAGGCGACAAAATCAACATTCTGATCAGTAACGCTAGAGCGAATACGACGCTACGCAGTGATCCTCCTCGAGTGCCGGCCGTGGTAGTCCTCCTTTACCACACGTCGACCCCATAGAAAAGTGCGGTCGTCAACTATGAAACATGCGTTAGACTCAGCGGGCATTGACGATGTTGATTCCACAAAGGGGCATTTTCGGACTCGCCGGGATCGTGATTGCGGTTGTTATCTGGATCGCGGTCGACGTGTTCGGACTCGGACTGAGGTCGGCGGATCTTCGGGATTTCGATCCTGAAGCCGTTGCACGCCTGGAGACGGACATGTGGCGGTCTTACTACGATCGCCGGCAGGTTCTTCTGTTCTTCCAACTCGCGAAAGCATTACGGACGCAGTATCACGTTCCTCTGTTGCGATCGAATGTGATTGCCTTTCGTGGTGCCAAGGCCGCGTTCGTGTTCAAAGACGGGAAGAGCCGGGCTGATTACGAGCGCGCTCTGCCGGACCTCGTCAAGTATTACGGATGGATTCGCCGCACCAGTTCAACCGCGTTCGATATAAACGAGGCTGCTCGGCTGGAGTTGGAGTGGTGGATCATCCATCGCGAGCGCGACAAATACACACGCGAAGATCTGGACCGATCTTTGGCGGAACTGCAGGCGGCGCTATACAACATGCCAGCGGAGAAATTCGCTGATCATGGACGGCTCCGCGCCGAAGCGATGTTGATTCGCGATGACAAGTGGGCGTCGGGAGGAGTGAGCGAGTCCGATTGGGTTCTAATCCACGAACTGTTAAGACAGTCCTGGCGCGCGCTTTGGACCGAGGTAAATTCTTCACAACTACCGTTATGAAAACTGATCTGAGATTCCGAACTGTAGCGGCGGTCTTTGAACGTGTGAATAAATCGAAATGAGGCGATAGTCCCCTCCTTGCATCGCCGCAAGGAGGGGTGGTTGTGTCATCAAAAAATATTGCGAAGCCACCGAAGCAGACACAGCCGGGGTGGTTTTCCTTATTGTTCTTATCGGAAAACCACCCCGGCCTCGCTATTCGCGGATGCTTCGCGCAGTTTTCTTAATCGTGCGGCCACCCCTTCTTGCGGTGATGCAAGGAGGGGACTATCGCCTCATTTCGATTCAGTCACACGTTCGTAGACCGCCGCTACAGTTCTTAAGGGATTTCTTTTAGAAGAACCAATTTCCGTCTCGAAGCCCGAATATCTGTGACGATTGCGTTTTCCGCGGTGGGGATGGTTTCGTCGCGTAATCGAGTTGGAGGTTTGCGTCAGGTTTGCCGGGAACCAACTTAACGGTTACGGAGACCGTCGCTCGAAATGTTCCATCGCGTACTTCATAAGGAAAGGTTCTGGCGTATTGGATGTCGTCTGCCTGATCGCGAATCTCGAGCGCAACCATCGTCTCGGAAGCTCCCAGCCGCTTGTTGTAAACGATAAGAGTGAATGGCTGACCACCAATCGTGAATGGGCCAAGCCGCCGTTCGGAATCCTGCAGCACGGGCGTTTGCTGGAGCAATAGCGCTGCGAAAAACATCGAAATCAGAGAGCAGGGAATCGACATGACGCCCTTATTTTCCACGCATTAACAACATCTAATCCACACCTAATCTGCCGTTAATCCTACAGCCGCTTTGGGCACTACTCATGCAGCGTTCAGGGTTGCGCACAGCGGAACTATTAGTGTTTCACCCGCACAGTGGAATTGCAGTTCCGTTATCAGGAATGAAGAAGGAGTTGTGGACGAGCCGCAGGCGTCAAATGAAACCCAACCTGAAAGAAGGCGCCGCCTGTGGCCGCGTGTGATCGTGATTTGCGTCGTCTTCATTGTCGCCATAGCGCTGATCGCGCACTTCTACGAGAGCGACAAACCGGCAAAAGCGAACGTGGTTCCGCCGACGATGCCGGTGGTTGTAGCGACCGTTCGAACAGGAAACATGCCGATCTATCTAACCGGACTTGGTTCCGTGACCGCTCTCAATACCGTAACGGTTCGGAGCCGCGTTGACGGCGAACTTTTCAATGTCACCGTCCGCGAAGGACAGATGGTTACGGCCGGCCAGCTCATTGCAGAAATCGATCCACGGCCTTTCGAAGTCCAGTTGATCCAGGCACAGGGGCAGAAGGAACGCGATGAAGCGACACTGGCGAATGCAAGGATCGATCTGGAGCGATACAGGGTTCTGGTCGCACAAAACGCTGTCCCGAGACAACAGTACGACACGCAGGTTTCGACCGTGCGGCAGTTAGAAGCGACGACGAAGGCCGACCAGGGCGCCGTAGAGAGCGCGCAGCTTCAGCTGGTGTATACACGCATCACGTCGCCAATCAATGGACGAATCGGTCTTCGCCAGGTGGATCCAGGCAACATTGTTCACGCCTCCGATCAAAACGGCATTGCAATCATCACGCAAGTGCAGCCGATCAATGTTGTCTTCACGATTGCCCAGGACAACCTGCCGCCCATTTTGAAGAAGCTGCATGCCGGAGTGCAGATGCCTGTGCAAGTGTTCGATCGGGACTTCAGAACCAAACTTGCGAATGGAACGCTTTTGACGGTCGACAACCAGATCGACGTAACGACCGGCACGGTCCGTTTGAAGGCCATCTTCCAGAACGACGACAACGCACTTTTCCCGAATCAATTCGTCAATGCCCGGCTGCTGCTCGATACACGGCGGGGCGTTGCCCTTGCTCCTGCAGCCGCGATTCAACATGGGCCGCAAACCACGTTCGTTTTTCTGGTGAAGACCGACAGCACCGTCGAGACGCGAGATGTCCGAGTCGGTCTGATTGAAGGTGAGGTGGCCCTCATCGAACAAGGATTGTCCGCGGGCGATGTCGTCGTCACGCAGGGAGTCGACAAGCTTCAACCCGGAATGAAGGTTTCTCCGCGACAGGAAAATCCGACTCCATGAATGTTTCACGGCAGTTCATTCTGCGACCGGTCGCGACGGCACTGCTGATGGCGGCGATCCTTCTTGCCGGCGCCACGGGCTACCGCCAGTTGCCTGTGTCGGCGCTGCCTCAGGTCGACTATCCCACGATCCAGGTGCTGACGTTCTTTCCAGGAGCGGGACCTGACGTGATGGCTACGTCGGTGACAGCTCCGCTCGAACGACAGTTCGGCCAGATGCCGGGTCTGCGTCAGATGACGTCGTCGAGTTCGACCGGAAGTTCGGTCATCACACTTCAGTTCGCCCTCGATCTCGGCATCGACGTTGCCGAACAGGAAGTACAGCAAGGCATTAATGCAGCCACAAATTTCCTGCCGAACGATCTTCCCACGCCTCCCGTATACAGCAAGACAAATCCTGCCGATGCGCCGGTGCTCACGCTGGCCCTCACCTCGGACACGCTTCCATTGCCAAAGGTCGAAGACTTCGCGGACACCCGGCTGGCGCAAAAGATTTCGCAGCTGTCTGGTGTAGGTCTTGTGACCATCAGCGGCGGCCAGAAGCCTGCCGTCCGCATTCAGGCGAATCCAACCGCGCTCGCACAATACGGTTTGAGCATGGAAGACCTTCGGACAGCGGTTGCCGCGACAAGCGTCAACCAGGCGAAGGGAAGTTTCGATGGGCGAACACAGGCCTACACAATCGCGTCGAACGATCAGCTCTTGTCGAGCAATGAATACCGGCCGCTGATCATTGCGTATCGGAATGGCTCGCCTGTTCAGCTATCGGACGTTGCTAATGTCTTCGACGGCACCGAAAACGCGAGACAGGCCGCCTGGATGAATTCTGTTCCCGCAATCATCGTGAATATCCAGCGACAGCCGGGCACGAACATTATCGAAGTTGTCGATCGGATCAAGAATTTGCTGCCCGACTTGAAGAGCACGTTGCCGTCATCGGTCGCAGTCTCAATCCTTACCGATCGAACGGATACGATCCGTGCGTCGGTAAAGGACGTTCAGCTTGAGCTTATGCTGACGATTGCGCTTGTCGTGCTCGTGATCTTCCTGTTTCTCAGGACCGCTGCGGGAACGGTGATTCCCAGTGTGGCTGTGCCTTTGTCACTCGTTGGGACTTTCGGCGTGATGTATTTGCTCGGGTATAGCCTCAACAACCTTACGCTGATGGCACTGACCATCGCCACCGGCTTCGTCGTCGACGACGCGATCGTCATGATCGAGAATATCTCGCGCTTCATTGAAGACGGCGACCAGCCACTCGAAGCCGCGATGAAAGGCGCAGCGCAGATCGGTTTTACGATCATTTCTCTGACGGTCTCCTTGATCGCGGTTCTCATTCCTCTTCTTTTCATGGGTGATGTTGTCGGCCGTCTGTTCCGTGAATTCGCGGTCACGCTGAGCATCATGATCCTCATATCCGCGGTGGTTTCACTGACGCTGACGCCGATGATGTGCGCGAGGCTCCTGCGCCGCAAACCCGAATCCGAGCAGAGTCGCTTCTACCAGGTATCGGAGCACGCTTTCGATTCCATCATCAGTTCTTACGGCAGGACGCTTCGGTGGACGCTCGATCATCAGCCCCTGGTACTGCTGGTTGGCGTAACCACCCTGGTTCTGACAGTGTTGTTGTATCTCGTGATTCCGAAGGGATTCTTTCCGGTTCAAGACACCGGTGTGATCCTCGGAATTTCCGAAGCCAGCCCAACGACTTCATTCAGCG